>Ga0255341_1000566_pt1 | contig 61563 bp, 45 predicted proteins | sample wastewater_treat_8_FD_192418 | JGI IMG/M metagenome (GOLD analysis project Ga0255341, IMG submission 192418) | Wastewater microbial communities from Lulu Island WWTP, Vancouver, Canada - plant12 | ecosystem: Engineered > WWTP > Wastewater > Unclassified | place: Canada: Vancouver, British... | reverse complement strand
AACGGTCGGCGGTATGGGGCGTGGCGGGTTAAAGGGCAGTATCCTATCTGGGTATACAAAGTTTAATTACGTTTACAAAACTCCGGTAGCAACTGAATACAGCAATGACCTATACCGCTTGTTATGCTGCGTAATATATAGAAGATCAGACATCTATTGATATTCTAACTTTTCCGCCAAGTCCCTTTTCAACTATCTCATATAATGTGCTCAGAGTGATGTTACCCCCATTGTTCTCAACTCTTGATATATATGTTCTTTTCTTGTCAATGAGTTGGCCTAATTCTTCCTGAGTCATATTACGTGATTCCCTTGCTTTCTTCAATAATAGTCCGATTTTAAAGGATTCAGTATCTCTCTCAAGTTTGTCTCTTCGTTCAGTTCCTTTTTCACCATATACCCGATCTTTTATTTCGGTCCAGGTATAAATGTCTTTGTTATTTTTTGTTTTCATAGTACTCGCTCATTAGTCTTTTTGCTTTTTCAATTTCACTTTTTGGGGTCTTCCGCGTCTTTTTCTGAAATCCATTAAGAAGAATTACTAATCGTTGGCTGTCGAAAAAGCAGAAAACCCGCCAAATATTACTTCCAATTTGAATTCTTGCTTCATAAAGTCCTTTTGTCCCGGCTATGAGTTTCAAGTAATTCGCAGGAATCATTTCTAAAGTCTCTATAGCTTCCAGAATTTTAAAGATCTTATTCTGAACCTTAATTGGTTGCTTTTGTAAAAAGTCCTCAAAATAAGTTTTATATGCAATTATCTCTCGGATTTTATCCATAAGCTATTTTAAAACATCAAAGGTAACTTAAAAGTTACAATTATCAAAATGTAATAATTGGTCAAGTTTCTTTATTATGCAGCATAACGGTTGGCGGTATGGGACGTAGCGGTTAAAAGGCAACTTTTCTTTCGGGTTATACAAAATTATCTTAAGTTCATAAACCTTCAACTGCTACCGGGGACAGCTATGACCTATACCGCTTGTTGTGTGTAGTTTTTTATTCGTCAATTCGATTTTCCATATCCATTTTCTGATGTAGAATTCTTATAATTTCAACGATATTGTTTCTTGATTTCTTGTAGAAAATAATGTGTGACTTCACTATAGATGCTCTATATCCTTTTTTTATATAGTCAGCCGATTTCCCGCTTTCAAAATTTTCAGCAATAAATTCGATTTCATCCAAAATTAGGTTGTAGTACCTGTCTGCTTGCTCAATCGACCAGCTTTCATAGATGTACAACCATATCTTTTCGATATCTTGTTTTGCTTTTTCGCTAAGTAAGTATCTCATTTCTTCAAGTGTTTTGCATGAAGATTTTTGAGATTTTCTTTTCGGTCAAAGTCTTTAATAAATCCGCTTTTTTCACCTATTTCAAGTTCTTTAGTCAAGGCTTTATACCTATTTTCCTCATTCTCCAGAAGTCGAAGTGCGGTTCTAATCACCTCGCTAACAGATGAAAACTTTCCGGAGGCAACTTTTTCATTCACATAGTTTTCCACTAGTGTCCGACTAAAATAATAAAAAGAGGGGTACTCCCCAAAGGTTTCCCCCAAATGTTGTACTTTGGTTTTACCACAAACTAAATACAACATGAGTAAATTTACAGAAACCCGCCTGAATGACAAAGTCGGGCAGGTAAAATTAGTCGGACAGCCGATTTTCAAACAGATAATGAATTTGGTGGAAAAAGTTGATTTAAATGGGTTGATAAGAAAGCATGAGAGTGATTATTATTACAAATCATTCAAGACGCGGACGCACCTTTTTACGATGCTGTTCGGGATATTAAGCCGGTGTGATTCGATGACCGAGATATGTGAAGGACTGCGTGCCATGGGAGGTAAGCTTAATCATCTTGGAATGGATCAGGCACCTGCCAAGAGCACAGCAAGTGATGGGTTACGTAATAGGGACCATAAGTTTTTTGAGGATTTGTATTTTACTCTGGTAAAACATTATCAGAGTTTTTTGTCGGACAGCCGAACTTATGGATTAACATTCAAAGAAGTACTTTTAATAGATTCTACAACCATAAGGCTCTTTAGTGATATACTTAAGGGAGTCGGGCGTAATCCAATTGGTGATGGTAAGAAAAAAGGAGGACTGAAGGTGCATATGCTTATTGATGCGGTTCAATCGGTTGGGAGATTTATTAAAATCACTGCCGCCAAGGTACATGATCAGAATTTTCTTAAAAGCCTGGAATTAATCTCGCATAGTATGGTTGTCTTTGACCGGGCTTATAACTATTATCAACAGTTTGCATTGTGGACCGAGAAACAGGTGTATTTTGTCACTCGTATGAAGAAAAATGCAGTGTTTGAGGTTATAGAAGTTAAACGGACACATTATCGGAAAAAGGGGCAGGCTAAGGTTCTCAGCGATGAGATTATTGAACTGGAATATAATCCTGAGGATGAGCAGGGAAAGAAAAATATGAAAGAAACCAGAAAGCTCCGCTTAAGAAGAGTCCGGTATCAGGACGATCAGAACCGGTATTATGAATTTTTGACCAATAATTTTGATATTGAGGCGGAAGAAGTGGCTTTTCTTTATAAAAAAAGATGGGGTATCGAATTGCTGTTCAAAAAAATGAAGCAAAACTTTCAGTTACATTACTTCTACGGAGAGAACGAAAATGCTATCTATACTCAGGTCTGGTGCACATTGATTGCTCAGTTGCTATTGACAGTAACACAAAAAATCGCACAGGTGAAGAAAGCTTTCTCGGTCGTTGCATCATTAGTACGAATACACTTAATCAGCATGCTTGATGTAAATGAACTGCTGCGGAGCACCAAAAGAAGTTATAAGAATAAACCAATCCCCCCAGGCTTACAATTATCCTTTTAAATGTAGGGGGGGTAATTTATGAAAGTACGAAAATGATTATTGATAATCAGATAAATACAATAGGGAATTGTGAATCTAAATTATTAATCGGATAATAGTGATAGTTTTCAAAATATTCGCCAAGTAAAATTGATGTATTCTTTGCCATAGTTGAAATTTTTTTCCAAAGATACCAATTCTTGGTATCTAGTCAAAATCTGTGAGCAGCTTTTTGAAAAATTACACACAACTGTTTATATGTTGACCAAAGGTAAATATTATTGTTGCATCCTGATGCAATCGGATAGATTATGGTCACTGCTAATTCCAATACCGCTACAGATCATCAAACGGACTCCGTATCTTCTCTATGCTGTGAATGGTCACATGGGTGTAAATCTCCGTGGTACGACTGCTTTTATGACCAAGTAAAGCCTGAATATAACGCAAATCCGTCCCTGATTCCAGCAAATGCGTTGCATAACTGTGCCTCAAGCCGTGCAGCGTGATGTCCCTCTTCCTGATTCCGGCCCTGTTATATGCCGTACGGAAAACCTTCTCAATACTCGCCTCACTGTATCTGCTGCCCGGCTGAAATCCTTCAAACAAATACTTTACCGGCCTGTAATGAAGTATATATTGATCAACCATCCTGACAAGCTTCTCCGAAACCGGCACCAGACGATCCCTGAATCCCTTCGATTGTCTTATATGTACCAGGTTCCTGTCACGATCTAGATCAGGCAGCAACAGATCCAGAACCTCACTCCTGCGCAAACCGCAGCCATAAACCAGACTAAGCATCACCCTGTGCTTCTCATTTGTCAGTGAGTCCAGGATTTTCTTAACTTCTTCCTTGCTGAGAACATTCGGAAGCCTGTGTATTCGCCTCGGCCTGGAGAAAGCACCAGGCTCGATAACATTCCTGTAAATAACACTGTAGAATTTTTTTACCGCACTGATCATCTGGTTCTGGTATGAATAACTCAATCCGTTGGGAAGAATAAATTCATCAACTATCCTTACCATATCGTCTGAAGTAACCTCCCGGGCACCCTTCGGACTAACGAACCTCAGAAACTTTTCAAGCATCGAGGTGTAAGTGCGTATGGTCGTCTCCGGAAACCTGCCTGCCTCAAGCCACCTCCTGTACCTTTCAATATCCTTCCTGTCTGATTCACTGATCTGCCCCGGCTCCTTATTAGTTACAGGCTCCGGCTTATCAAAAATTTCATCCGGACCCCCGGTAGCCGCTGAATCTGACCTTCCGGTTTCTTCGTACCTGATATTTGAATGATCGAGGAAAGCCTTCCCGCTAAATAGCCGTGAAAGCCTGCCTGCAGTATCAATACTGTCCGGGACATGCCAGTAACGCATACTGCTGCTCCAGCGTGCACCGGGAAAAGTTTTTACAAGCGAAATCAAATCAGGGTCATAGGTAAATACTAATGAAATCCTTTGTACTCCATCATGAGTAACCCTTCTCGCAATTACGGTTTTCATAGAATGCAGCGGACATTATCAAATTCAGTTGCAACAGCTCCTGAAGGTTATAGCACAGCCCCTTCAGTCACAATTATATTGACAGGCATCCTGTGACGGATCTGCCAATGACTCAATACTGGCTGACATTTTTTGCATTACTAAAATTAAATAAAATAAGCAAAGCCGATACTGGGTTATGGCGAATAATTTCAGGAAAATTTTTCGGGAAACATCTGAAGGACAGGACCTGAATGCATCTAGACAGGATCAGTCTTTTCCCTGTCATTTATTAACCCTGCCATGCACCGGTCGCAGATCGGAAAAAGCCGTTTGAGCCTTGTGAGCCATTATTTGTTAAGTCGTAAACCTGAAATAAAGAAAACATACGCCGCATAATTTACCTGTCTATCTGAAGTATATGCTTCCCGTCCTTTGCAGTTCCTTCAACCGTGACAAGTTCCGGTTTGGGCAGATTCTGGTCGAGATTGAGATATTGCATCTTCACTTTGATAGGCGAACTGATAACATAGGGCTTGCAGGAGGAAATTACACCCATCGCTTTCCTGGCTCCTTCATAAAGAGCCTTGCGGGTCTCTTCAAAAGGATACAGAACCGCAGCTTCCCTCGATAATCCCTTTTTAACCGAAACGGTTACAAGATTATTGCCCAGAAATCTGTGCGCTTCCCGGCAGGTTGCATCATCACCGGTTACCATTATCACCGGAACCCCGTAGTATCCTGCAATGGCCGCGTTCTGCGCAATTTCTCCCGATTCAACGCCATTGTACCAGTATCGGTTTTCCGACCGGGAACTCTGCGTATGGTTTAAAACTCCGTCAGGGGTACCCATCATTGCATGAAAACCCAATAGAACCATACCTGCAAAAGAACTGTCAAGGCCTGATAAATTACCGGGTCCCGGCCTTGGTACTCCCGTAATGTACTTTGCGCCCGGCACCATAAGATGCGGCAGTATTGCCTGGCTGCCATGGCCGTCGAGTACCACTATTTCAGTGGCTCCCCCGTCCCTTAACCCCTGAATGACCGCTGCCAGATCACCCATGAAAAATTCACAGGCCTGGATATTCAGCGGAGTGTCCTTCTCCCTTGTCTGCGCAAACTTAAAAACGCCGCTGATCCCTTCAAGATCAGTGTTTACATAGATCTTCACCTGTGCCGTCAGATGAGGAGGCGAAATAAGACCTGTCAGAATCAATAATGCGATAAAACCTGGCTGAATCCTACTGAATCCGGACCTGTTGCTTTTCATGATAGCTGATTTTTAAATGTGACTTAATTCTCTGATCCGCTAATCCAAAGATATGGAAATATCTAAATTCTGGCATCCTTTGCAAGATTTTTAAACCTGCAACGTTAATATCCATGAACAGACCAGGTATTTACAGAATATTGACAATTGAGGCACTTTATATACCGCCGGAAAACAATACCCCGGAATACCGCCTGTATCCTGAGGGAATCATCAGGATTACCGGAAGGGGAATCAATGAAACCAAAAAAGAAGTTTCAGATAAGATAATGAAATGGATCGACAATTACCTCCTGGATCCGGCCGACGTTACATATGTCATCATTTCATTTGAGTACCTGAACAGCTCCAGCACTGCGATCCTCGTTTCAATAATAAAAAAAATATCGGGCGTCAGGCTGATGATGAAAAAAGCCGTTATCAGATGGTATTATGAGGAGGATGATGAAGATATTCTTGAAAGAGGTGAATATATATCTGCTGCATTCAACATTCCTGTCGAGTTTATAGCAGTCAGCGACATTTCTTCCGTTCCTGATAACTTTACCCGGAACTGAGGAAGTTCCTCGCTGCCGCAGCTGCCAGATCCGCTCCCTGATTACAGAAACGGAACCTGATTGCACACTGTCTGGTGATAAAAGTCACAAATAAATTTCCGGGTTTCTGAATTATTGTGATGCCTCCCTTTTTTAAATCAATATTGTGGTTTATCTTTATTGAAATGACCGGAGAATGCAAATCACCAAACAATCCATATAGTCATGAAAAAATCATCTCACAAAAGATCTGCGCTGAATTCGCTGGCCGTTATGCTGGCCGTTGCTTCATTGGCTTTTCAAGGCTGCAAACCGGGTTTTGATAAGGACAATCTGATGTTTACATACGTCGATCCCCTGGAGAAGGTTCTTGCTGAGGCTTCCTATTTTACTGAAAAAGAAGCGGTCAGCGACGTTGCACGGGGAGAGTATGCTACTTTACAGTTCGTTGTAAGATCATCGTATTCAATAAAAAACCTCAGAGTAACGGTAACACGGGCAACAAACGGCACAAACAGCCTCCCGCAGGCGAAAACCGGATTTGTGGGATATGTAAGGGTGGGAAGGACAATCTGGGACTACTCGCGCGACCGTATCGTTTCAGCTTCAGGATATTATCCCGATCCTGTCCTCGAAGAGGAGGCAATCGATGTTCAGTTCGGGAATGCCCGGCCAATCTGGATCTCAATACCCGTTCCCGCTGATGCCGCCAGCGGTTCATACACCGGGACCGTTACAATAACCGGAACATGCAACAAAAAGAATTTTTCAGTTTCCAGGGACTATACTGTGAATGTTTACCCGGTTACCGTCGGTACAACAAGCCTCTGGGTGACAAACTGGTTTGCAATGGATACTGCCAGGCTTAGACTCCTGAATTCGGGAAGGCCTGTAGGTCAGTATTCAGCAGAGCATTTTGAACTTATCAGGAAACTCGCCTCAAAAATGGCCGAGTACAGGCAAAATGTTGCAATCATATCTCCGCTGGAATTGTCGGCCTTTTCGTTTGAAAATGGAAAGTGGAAGACTGACTTTGCAAATTTCGACAAGGTCGTCGATATTTTTATCAGTGAAGGCGTTATTGGCAGAATAGAAGGCGGACATATCGGAGGTCGTGCCGGTGACTGGAACTCACAATTCGTGGTTATGGTGCCAAATAATTCCGATGCACCCGCAAACAGGTTTGACCGCCTTCCAATTACCGACCAGCGGGCAAGGGATTTCTATCAGCAATTCCTCACCCAGCTTAAGGATCACCTTAAGGAAAAGGGATGGGATAAATTCTACATGCAACATATTGCCGACGAACCGACCGAACAGAACTTCGGGAGTTACATACAGATTGCCCGATTCGTAAAAAGCATTGTTCCGGATATCCCCCTTATCGAAGCATGCCACAGCAAAAATCTCGGGGGAATACTCGATATCTGGGTGCCCCAGCTCGATTTCATGAATGCCGACTTTGAGTTTTATGATAAGCAGAATAAATCAGGAAAAGAGGCATGGTTCTATACCTGCCTGTCGCCGAAGGGTGAATACGCTAACCGGTTCATAGAACTTCCGTTACTTAAAACACGGTTTATTCACTGGCTCAACTTCAAATACAATATCCCCGGTTACCTGCACTGGGGCCTGAACTACTGGAACCGCAACCCGTTTGAAGAACAAACATCCATCCAGTACGAGGGAGGAAACATTCTGCCGGGGGGCGATTCGTGGATAATCTATCCCGGAAACGGGAAAATACTGAGTTCCATAAGATTTGATGCCATGCGCGATGGTATAGCCGACTATGAACTCCTGAAAATGCTCGAAAAGAAATCACCGGAAAAAGCAAGATACCTGGCTGATATCATTATTTACAGTTTCGACAGGTATGATAATAATATTGATGAATTCAGGAAGAACAGGCGAAAACTCCTGGAGTATCTTTCCGAATAGCTGATCAGACGCCGGGTTCAATAAATTCATCCCGCAGGGGAGTGAAACAGTCGATCAGCCTCACCTTACTGCTCAGGACCTGGATTCCGTGCGGCAGCCCTGAAGGTATGGTGTATATATCACCCTTCTTCAGATAGTGCTTTTCATCCCCGCAGAAGAGGAATAATTCTCCTTCCTCAACATAGGTAATCTGTTCATGCGGATGACTGTGGAAGGGATCAGGATCCTCCGCAGGTCCGTTCGTGAATTCACACACAACCAACATGAGGTTGTCCAGATTTGCAACCATCCTTGAGAATCCGGGGCCAACCCGCCTCAATGGGTTTGCTTCTGACTTCAGTATTGCCATGATATCGGTATCCCGTTAATGTTATAAAGATAGGCATCTTTAACGGAATTCCCCGGTCCCGGTTGTCATGTAACTAGTTCAGGAAATAGAAATAATTGAATGCATGCCCGTTCTCACGCAACCACCAGCGCAGGGCCTTTGCAATTTTCCTTCTTCTCAGGGTCACCACTCCTGTCTCGCATGATGTGATCTGGTAAATTGTTTTCATGAGCTATGGTTTTAATTCTTGTTAACAGCCACTCCGGCTTTCAATATTTTATGCCCTCAGTTCTGCCTTTTTGCGTATACTCTTTGCATGAAAATAAGTGAGTCCGTCCTTCTCGGTCATATCATAAACTTTGAAACCATTGGCGGCAAAAAGACTCAGAACCTGGTCCCTGTTCATGTAATGATTCGTTTTTGAGTCGAGGATACTTATTAGCTGATTGAGGAGTTTTGTGGAATGATATAGTGTGAATCCATTGTCCCTTTTTAGCATCCTGCTGTCGGTGAAACATCCTATAAAATCCGCTTCCGGAGGCAGAATGCGGAAAAGCGTATCAAGGAACATATCAAGGCGCTCAATCAGATTGAGCTTCTTTATATTTACGAGTACCCTGATGTTTTTCAGATCGCTCTCATCATAATAGTAATGGCGATCCTGGGAAAGGACCATGATCTCTCCCTCAGCCGGGATACCCTGGTCATTGATGTATTCCAGCAGGTTATTCCCGCCTTCGGATACTATCCTGGCAGACATTCTGTTACTGAAATTTCCTGACTTTTCCCTGTCTCCCGGTTCCCTTAAGGCACCAGGCATCTGGGTGTTGATCCGGGAAAATTCAAAACCTGAAATATTTTCCATTACTCTCATGTTTTAAGATGATGGTAAATATAATGGCGGGGATAATGGTTAACAATACGCAGACGCCCATTAGATGGGGATATATGCACATTCGGCGGTCCGCTTGTCATTCAGTTCAGGACGCTGGCAGAAAGTATCCGGATGCTTGTACCGGAATGCCGGCCGTTGGTCAAAATCAGATTAAAATTTACCAGTTTTTCCGCGAAAGGAGGCAAGGCCGGATAAAAGATTAATTAAGTATTTGTTGCTGAGCAAGATAGTGATGAATAACTTTAATCCGGAGAAAAGAATGGATTTTGACAAACAGATGTTTCTTTTCGATTAAAAATCCTGTCTTTCCTGTTTTTAATACGTTTTCTCAGGGTTATTTCCGTCCCTGAACGTCAGAAATTAAATTAATCACCCTCGTGCCGGTTGGTTATGCCTCCTGCCGGTCTGTTTTTTCCCCCCGGCTATTGAGGGGAAAAAGCACAGTATCCATGACTGCAGGTTATAAAATGATGCGGTACTATAAAAATGCACCCGGGGGAATTATTTCAGGATTTGGAGGTGTATGGGTTTCACGGCAGGTTTCGTATGCCAGCTGATGATAGGTTATTAATCTGACCCTGACTGCCAGTGCCGGGAAATATTCTGCCATGCCGGGGCGACGGTAATTCAACCGGCCATTCTGTCCTTTGCTTCAATGAACCATAAAAGTTCCTTCAGGAAAGCAATGCCCCTCTTATCAGTTTTATGCTTGTCGGCCGGAATCCCGTTCTCATCGAATGATTTATCAATGTTCGGAAGTCGCATGACTGAAGGAACAATTATTGCACCCAGCTTTGAAAGGCTGAACTGAAGTGAAATAATGGCCTGTGTCCCTGCAAACATGCCGTCAGAGACAGTTGCAAAGGCAACAGGCTTCTTGTTCCATTCCTCAACCAGGAGGTCGACAGCGTTTTTCAGACTGGCAGGAGATCCCCCGTTATATTCGGGAGAAACAATTACAATTCCGTCGGCTGTACGGATTCTTTCGGCGAAATCAACGGCTTCCTTCAGTGGAGGATCCTGATATTTCAGCCGTTCATTGAACAACGGAAAGTTGTACCGGAGAAGATCCAGTATCTCAACTGAGGCTAAGCCATTTTCCCTGATCAGATTTTCCAGGTAAAGCGCGATCCTGTGGCTGTTCCTGCCTGTTCTGACACTTGGTGAGATAATTGCAATATTCTTCATTGTGAATTAATTAACAGAGAGGTCTTATTTCTGACGCCGGTAATTCTCAATCAGGGTGATCCCCGGATAACCCATGCCCGCAAGTTCGGGATAATACTGATAGGTTTCTTCACGGGTATAGAACCCGGTTACCAGAACGTGGTAGTAATCCCATTGCTTCACGATTTCTACCGTCACATCAAGTCGTGATTCAATTCGTTTCTTTGCCCTTAATGCCTGTGATTCCTTGTGGAAGATTGCCACCTGCAGCGCAATTGTAGCTGAACCGTCAGGCAAAGCTTTATCGATGGGAATGAGACTTTCAGCGATTCCCGGGCTCACCCTTACAGACTGATATGGCCTGACCGGGGCTTTCATAACAATTACGGGCTCCCTTTCAGCAATTGATTCGGCCGGTATTGCCCCCTTAAGTACTGGCTTGCTCCATTCATTCCTGAATTCAAATTTTCCTATCTCCGGAATATAATCCTCCATTGCATCGAGGATAGTGCGGTCAAGTATAGGCTGATCAGGGGTCTTCAACCGGTACTGCTCAGCCCTGAATCCGGTAATTTCTCGCCCGGCAGACGGAGGTGTAAGTATTTTACCGGATGCGGGTACCTGTGTCCGCAGCCGGAAGGCATCAAGCTGCATCTGTGCTATTTCAGCTTCAGAAAACGGTGACTCCCTTATAACTGCCAATGAATCAGTTTTCTGTACAAGTACAATCTGCTGCTGGCGGGCAAGGAGCCTGATTATCCAAAGCTCCCTGAATCCAAGCTTGTTGAGCTTTCCGATTATCTCATCAACTTCTTCCCTGGTCTTGAGATCAAGGACCCTCACCCTGAAGTAATCACCTGCAACGGTGATCTGAACCTCCTTGCCCAGCTCCCTTTCAAGCATATTCTTGAATCCTTCAGCGTATGACCTGCTCCGGAAGGCGCCTATCTGGATGGCCCAGCTGTCCTCGGTAATTGTGTAGACCTCCTCCGTCATTTCATGAATGGTCATGTATGTGGTGTCTTTTGCTACCGGCGGCCTTTCAGGTATTTCCACCGGCCTGACAGCTTCTTCGGGAATTACCGGCGGCTGGACTTTTTCCGGTGTGACCTTTTCTTCAGCAGTTATCCGGCCAGTATCGGTATATCTGACTGTAAAATCAAGACCTTCAACAATGTCACCGTCAAGATCAGGGGATATTTCAAATGACAGGATCCCGGGTTCTGATTTCATTCCAAGTGCTGCCAGCTGTACGGTGTCAGGCTGTGCGAAATATTTCCCGGGGGTGAGCCCGAAATAACTGAAATAACCGTCAGCTTCTGTTAATGTCCTGCCGACAGGCCTGAGCTTGCTGTCGCTGAAGCTGACAATTATCCGGCCGATGCCTCTCTTGATACCTGCTTCTTCGAGGCTCACGCTTCCGACTGCTTCACCTGCAATTGCCACCGGTATCTCAACAAGCTTCATGATGTTCGGATCAACCGCAATGCTAAAAGACTTTTTCGGAACCTGCCAGGCTATATTATCAAAACTGGTGCTTTCAATTTCGATAAAGCAGTATGTATAGGGCTCAAGACCCACAATGCGGATTGTTGTATCTCGCTCACTCTTTATTATCCTGCCGCTGTTTGTACGTATATTGAGTCCGTAAGCCCTGGGTTCACCCTTATCCCTGATTCCGTTCGAATTCAGATCGATGAAAGGCACTATCGAAATTCCGCCCCTGCCCACGTTTGTCCTGTTGTCTGTTCCAAGGTATCTGGTCTTTCCGTCATTTATAAGGCTGCCCCTGGCATATTGAACAAAGCTCGTCGCACTGTTTGACTGCCTTACCGATGCTCCGGCCTGGGCAAACGCAAAATCGTAACGGAATCCTGCCTCCGCCTGTCTGAAATTATTCCGGAAGTTTTGTTCATACGACAGGGTGAGATAAGCATTCCTCAGCAGATGCTTTTCTATCCTTGCCCGTGCGGAGTAGAACCGGTTCTCGGTATATCCGTATTGTACCTGCGGCATCATTATGAATCCTCCCGGCAGCCTGAACGACATCGACAGATTGCTGTAAAAGAATGGCTTTGTCTCCTTGAGCAGCATTGCATAGGTTGAGAGATTAGTATTGATGCCGAACAGCGAACCCGATATCATCCATTCACCTGTGGTATAATTCGTGGCGGGAAGAACAATCTGGTAAAGCGAGATCCGCTGGTACGTGTTCATTTTCCCAAGTTTTAGGGGAATTGACAATGTTGCCTTTCTCTCTTCCCTGTAATTATAGAAAATGGCCTTTTGTTCCTTGTCGTACCATGTGTAGTTCAGGTCAAGCTGCATGTTTGAAGGAAGCCTGTAGCTGAGCGTTCCCCTGCTCCTGACACCATGAGTGTATTCTCCTGAAAGCAGCAGGTTGTTGCTGAGCCTGAACGATGCCGTGAGAAAGGGCATAACCGGCCGGTCGGAAAGCGAAGACAGGTATTCTGCACCTGCCCCCAGCGTTATGCTCCTGGTAAGACCGTAACTAACAATGCCCCGTGAAAAAATGCTGTGCAGCGTGTCTTCGACCATCCCTGCGCTCACGGTATATTCAAGCGTGTTTGCGGGAAGGAAATTATACGGTATCACAATGTTCTGTTCCCGTGTCCTTTCTTCACCCCATGGACCGTAAAACTTCAGCCTGACCATCGAATTCCCGTATACCAGCGGCACCTCGAAGGAGAAAAATCCCGAAGCATCCGCTTTCACGTAATTGACAAGAACATTGTTTACATAAAGCTCTACGATCCAGCCGGGCTCGGTCCTGTCACTTAAAAGATAAGTGCCAAATGACCTCCTGTAGGTAGTCGGTGTATTTGTAAGCTGAACACCCACCACCGGGCTGAAAAGAGACGATATTGCATTGGCTGCTATCTTCCCTGCTATTATCTGGCGCAAGGGTGCAAAATCGTTGTTAACGTAGCGCCACCTGTAATATTGCTGCTTTTCTGAGAAGGGTTCGGCAGTGTTGTAATATAGGCTGGCAGTTGCCTCACCCCCTGCAATCATTGCTCCGAGGTCCAGGTTTAACCGGGCATCGGAACGGCCGTTTACTTCCTGGGTAGCAAGGGCTGACCAGTCGGCCATGCCGAACCGGAAGGCAGGATAGCTGCGGCCGATTACCGTGTCAGCAATCATATCTCCCTGCAGACGGGTCAGGTTCCTCCGCATCTCCTCGAGCCGCATTTCCCTGATAAGCGGCAGCTCAAGCCTGCTGCTCAGGGTTACCGATAAACTCCTGAAATTAAAATTACAGTCCATGCCGAATATCTTTCCAAACCATGGCGACTTGAGATACAGATCTGATTCCGTACGTATCAGATCGCCCCGCCCCGGCCTGTAAACCGTTCCCTGGTATTTTATTTCGCCTGCATCCCTGGATATCAGGTACTCGGCTTCAGGATTCACGAAAAAACCTTTGATGGATTCAAACCCCGGAGATGCTTCATTCTTTATTTTCAGGATATCGAAAAGATTCGTGACAGGGAGATAAAGCTCTTCATTCTTTATCAGGGCGTCTATTTCCCATCCGCCAAAACGCGGGATCTCGAGAAAAACCCCAATCTCATCGTATTCCGGAAGATCCTGGCCACGTACCTGCATGGTTGCTGAAAGGAGCAGTGAAAATGAAATCAGGATTAGAAATCGCCCGACAGCCGGATGCATACATCCTGATAACCTGGAAATGGAGTATGCTTTAAAGGCCGTCATTTATGATTTCATTTTATTATCCCGGTACTTGAATTTATTCTCTTACCAATGTAATCTCAAAGATGCCTGAGTAGCTTCCCGGCGGATTTGCCGCGGTATTTCCCACATTAAGTATTCCTCCCACATTAAGGTATATGGGAACGGAATAAGGTACGTTTGACACGAAAGGCGAAGCCGGAAATGAGTTCCCTACAGTAAGCTGCATCGAACCGGAAGGGGTTCCTAAGAGCGATACCGGAGGACCATTCAGAATGGCAATGACTGTTCCCGGCTGTGCATGAACCTCAAACCTGGATGCAGTAACGGGATATCCCAGACCAAGCAGGACAACATCGCCTGAAGACAAGCGGGAGTTGTCGGGCAAAATGGTTACAGTGCCTCCTGTAGCCCCGTGATAGAAAGCACCGAAACTGAGGAACTGGGCCGTCCGAGTAATCCTTATCGGACGAGGCGGAGGTTCCTGGGCCGCTACATTCAGCAGTGTGGCAGACAGAAAAAGCCCTGCAGATAGGATCAGCAGCTTCAGTACTTTTTTATGTCCCTGGGTCCTTGTCATTGGTTGTTTATGATTAGTTTCCTTGAACTCCTGAATTTATCCGAAGCATAAGTGGCAATATAGATTCCGTCTTTTAATCCGGGATGGAATTCATTGTAACCTGTAGCAGTGATCTTTTCAACAAAAAGTAACTGCCCGGCCAGGTTGAATAGCTTCAAATAGCCTTTTCCGGCTTTCTCAAGGTCAATGTACGATTTTACAATCCCGTGAGAACTGTATACCGTGAAGATGACATCATTGTTTACTTCAGGAATTCCCGTTGCTACAGGTGTCATTTCAAGGGTGAAGCGATTATTGCATTCACCGGCTTCAAGGAATACCCGGTAACCTTCTCCCCGGGTCAGATCATGTTCCGTCCCGGCCTTGTGATCAGTCAGGACAATCTTCCATCCCGACAGACTTTCGTCTGCATAGGCTAGCATGAATACAGCATAACCATCAGTCGAGGTCTTTATGCCAAGCGGAATGCTGTAAATACTATCGTATGAAACAGGCAGGGCATTTATTGACAGCTTCCTTGAATCGGCAGAGAAGCTGTAAAGGCTGGGGGTGTAATAATCGGTGTTCATCAGTTTCAGGGCATCCAGCTCGCTGTCGAAACCCCGGCCGGCTTTTTCACTGAAGTAGATTACCATGGGGTCGGAAAGGTCCGAATCATCACCCAGTGAGGCCGTGAGGCGAAGAAGCGATCCGGACTGAACCTCTCCCGATTTTGCAAAGTTCGGACTGAGACTGGTCACCCTTGCATTGTTGTTCACTGAAAGGGTCGCAGTAACCGGCCAGGGGGGACCGTTGGCTACATGTACGAAGAACCCCTGCATCGATGGAATTATATTTGAAACGAAGCCATCGCTTGATACCCCGTTCACCCAGGTGCTATAGGTCCCTTCATATGGATCTGTTGAGCTTGCCCTGAAAAAGTACAGGGAGTTGTCAAGGTTGGTTTTTATCCAGCCTGATGGCTCCGACCAGTTTACCGGCGACGGGTAGGGATTGCCCACAAGGTTGAATCCGGTGGTATACGGCTGGTTATGATTATACAGGGTGACCGAAAGATTCCCGTTGTTAACCACACCGCTTATGTCAATTGTTTTTGCAGCAGCCTGATCGCCGAAATTAACCGAATAACCCGAAAGGGGACTCAGGATGCCTGAAGGAGTTTCATATTCAACCCATCCCGAAGCCGGCTGCCCGTGAACAATATTGTTTTCATCGTACCTGTAAACGGTGGCGAACCAGGGATCAATGGTCCTGTCATCATCCAGTTCGGCAACAGTGGCTGCCAGGAATGGAGAGCTGATGTATTTGTACCCGTATGCCGGGGAAAGGTATCGCTGCATCGTCACGTTTCCGGTTACCTGGCCAGCCCCGGACCCGTCGATAAGGGCTGTTCCGGTATTTGTTGAAACAAGTGTAAGGAAGCCATTTGAAGCCAGGCTGCCCGCAATCACCTTAACAATTCCGGTAACATTGAGGGCCCCGGCAAGTGTTACCCCTGACGCATTGTTTACATTCAGGTTTTGTACGGTGTTGCCTGAAAAAATGCCGGCTCCGATTGTCTGTGGCGCCGTTCCGGCAAGTTCAACGGTTCCGGCGGAGGCATCAAAGGTCCCATTGTTTGTAATTGTACCGGAAACTTGGAGGGTTCCTCCTGTTATCACCAGCGAAGATCCGGCCTCTATTGTTAAATTATTAACAGTCCCAGAAATACCCGTGTTCAGTACAGGCTTGCGGGTAACATTGGGTATAACCACATGCGTCGCAGGATAGGGAACATACCCGCACGACCAGTTGCCGGGAGTATTCCAGTCAGTACTTGCGGCCCCGCTCCACGTGAGACCCGAAATTGTAACGGAAGCGGTGGCGGTCAGTGTACCGCACACGGCTGTAGATACTGTATTGGTGACAATGAAGGTTCCGGAAGAACTGGCAGATAGATCTATCTGTCCGGTAGAGGTATTTAGAAAGACAAGCCCGGAGCTGGATGAAAACGTTCCTGCCATACTGCCCTGATCCAGAATCGGCAGCGGATCCGGATCATTCTGGCAGAATGGACTGCCGTTGTATCTGAAGCCGGCCGAAGGGATTGAAATATCGATGCTTCGTGGCTGGCTGGTGCCGCAGTTATTGGTTGCTGTGACACTAAGGGTGCCACCGGTGGCAGCGGGTCCGAAATCAATGCTTACCGCGTTCCCCGTTCCGTGGATAGTATGACCCGTCCCGGTGTATGACCAGGTGTAAATAATCCCGGCAACTGCAGGTACTGAATAGATATTACCTGTCGATCCCTGGCAGACAACAGGCGGTGCAGATGTAAAATCAGCGGGTGTTGATGCGACAACCGGGAAGGAAATTACTACATCATCAGATGATCTGCATGGACCATTGCTTATGGTCCATCTCAGGGTGTAAGCGTTCCCGAGGACACCGTTAAAAACAGTATTGTATTGCGAACTGTTCACAAATGAACCGCCGGTGCCGTTGACAATAGTCCATAATCCCGCATAGGGAGTGGGATTGTTACCTGCCAGAGTAGCGGATGACAGGCCGCAGAGCGACTGATCAGGTCCAGCCATGGATGCAGGCGGAGTGGCATATACGGTTACGGTCTGGACATCAACCACTCCCGTTCCCAAACCATTATTGAACCTGAAACTGGTCAGTTTATAAATTCCCGGGGAAGGAGTGGGAAGCGTGAAGGGTAAAGCTGTGACTGTTACCGGTGTCTGTGGTGTGCCGTTGATTGTGTATCCGATTGTATAATTGAGATTTATCGGATTGAAAGAGGTAAATACAAGAGGAATCCCGGAGCTTCCGCAAATATATCCGCTGACCCCAAATGCTGCCCGTGCCAGGGTGCCCGATAAACAGGCCGAAGTGAAACTGGCCTCCGTGGCAGAGATTGTTACAGTGAACCTTGTCTCAACAGTACCGTTATTCACCGTTCCCGCGGCAACAGAAGTAATTTGTGTCCAACGACCCGAGACATATTGGGCAACCCTCATATCTGCAAGGCCATTGGCTGCCATGAGAGGTGTCAGATCGCTCTGGGGATCCCATGCTATCCTTATTTTTGCAGAGGTTGAACTTGTTGACTTAACGGTCCAGTACTCGCCTGTGTTGGTTACTTTCAGTGGTGCCTGTACTGATGTGGCTGTAGGGTTCGGGGTGAAAAACTCAACGGTGAACGGCATTGTCGAGAATGCTGATGATGTGACTACGAAAGAGTGTCCCTTTATAGCTCCCTTGCCAAGAGGAAAACTGAACTCCTCACCCCGGGCAATATATTTCGTGAGAGGTCCGCTGATGTAGGAATTCGCGCTTCCTCCTCCCGGTGTAACAGCTGACGGTGAGGTGTTCAGTAATGTAAGGCTCGCTGCCGGCCCCGTCGTGATTACACCGTTTGTCAGAAGGAGTTCATTGCCGACTTCCACTGCGCCTCCGGTATTAATGATAAGGCCGGCCGGGTTGCTGATCTCGAAGTTATAAAATTTGTTTGTCCCGGTGAAATTGCCGGTGGCGCCGCCAATGCTCTGAACAGAAGTTCCGGAAAAGATCACTGTTGCCGACGGGGATGGTCCCGAACCACTTCTGAAGGCTCCTGTATTGTACCGCTCCATTGTACCCATGATATAAAGGCTCCGGTTGTTCACGGAGTTGTCAAGTGTCGGACCGTCAATCACCATCCGCCTGCAGACAGTGAGATCCTTGTTCGGAAGGACCCTGGTTCCTGTTCCGCTGAACCGTACATTGGGGAGACTGCTGAAAAGTGTTGCTATGATATTGTACGAACCCGATCCTCCGTATTCAACCGTTCCGGTGCCAGCGCAATCGGTAAAAGAGGAATAGTTGCCTCCCGGTAAATTACCGCTTTCCAGGTAAAGTGTACCGTTACCGCTTACATATCCCAGGTTATGACCGAAAGTCGGGCTTAGTATTCTGAGCCTGTTATTGATTGTGGTTGAGAATACATATATCCTGTTTGTATTTACCGTAACCGTGTGATTTATAATAACCAATGCGCCGACTGGCCCGCCGGGCGGACAGGGGGGAGAAGCACCAAGGGGAGTCCAGATAGCTGCATTTGACCACAAACCGTCGCTGTTTGTCTGATATGCCGGTACCTCTCCCGGGATTGCATCAGGATTTCCAGCAGTGTAGTCTCCATTCAAATTACCGGCCGAGTTGAAATTAAAGCTTATAAGATTGTTCGTTTCATCCACATTATCAGTTGAGGGTCCTGGAAAAGCCTCATGCCAGATATTGGAAGGAAGCTCAAGCCTCGCAGCTACATAACTGCTCTCGGATCCATAAACGTCATTTTCATCATAAGAGAGCTGCACCACCGCATCAATTCCGGTAATGCCCGAATTCTCGATCTGCCAGTAATATTTTAATGCATTAAGGGGATCGGTGACGCTTGGATGAGTACTGTTCACCGTGTTAACCCTGATAAAGCCCACTGAGGAACTTGCTGTAATTGAAAAAACTGCCGGAGTATACTTGTCCGAAACCCCCACGGGAAAAACAAAGTTCTGAGGACCCGCATTAAAGAATTTCTTAACACCTGGGCTGCTGATGACTCCATCCGACATGATCATTTTATGATCACTGAAGGGAGCCCCCGATATTATACTGTTCTGACTCAGGGTAAGAAGATACATGTTGATATCGAGAACTCCTTTGGACAATACGAGATTGTTCCTCAGGTTGATGTCGCTGTTTAACCTTGCACCCTCCGGGTTGTTGATATCAAGGAGCCCGAACAGTCCCGTGCCGGAAACCTGTTGCCGGGTGGTACCGGCAAGAGTAATCCCACCGGAACTGTTGTTGTCGGTGTAGGAACCGTTATTTACAAAATTTCCAATCACCGTAACCCTGTTTGAACCAAGGACCAAATCGCCGTTGCTTATCGTCAGATTTCTTCCAACCGTGAAACTGTTGCTGACCGTAAGGGTTGTGAGTGAAAGTACATCAAGATCGTGAAAATCTGAGGTTGAACTTCCCGTTATTAACTGGGCCCCTCCATTAAATGTAGTCAGGTTCGTGCCGTAATTATATGTTCCGTTGTTGTTCAGATCACCCATCAGGGATATATTCAGGTCGTTTGAATTGAATATACTGTAACTGTTTGTAAGAGTTAGAGAACCATTCAATGACAGCGGACTTACCATAAGAGTCAGGGTAGCAACCCTGCTGGACGGTGCTGTTTTCCCGGTAACTGTCAGGTTGTTCAGAGGAATATTAGCATCCAGGCTGTATGACTGGTCCTCATTGACCACGAGTCCTGAAGATGGTACCTGGGTAAATATAATTGTACCTCCAGTCACTGACGATGAGGAGGGCCTTAAATAAAGATCACCAAAGGTCGTCCCTCCTCCTCTTACAATGGTAAGAGTACCCCCGGTCATTGTGAATGAGCTGCCTTCATTTAAAACTTCAAGTTTGGCTTTTATAAGATTTGTAGTCGTTGGATTGTTGCCGAATATATAAACATTACCTCCTGTTTGTGAATAGTTTAAAATACCATTGGTTGAGGCGAGGGGCCTCCTGATCTGGCCATTCACATAGAGGTTGCCCGCCTGGATGTCAAGCTGCGAAGCACCGCTCCCCGAATATTCAATATCTGCATTATTGGTACTGTTCCCCGCTGGACCAATGTAAACGTTCCCGTCGCCACCGGTAATGGCAAGCCGGCCGTCAAGGAAAAGCCTTCGGTTATTCGAGTTGTTATTCGCGATATATACATTCGAAGGAGTATTAATAACCAATCCGCAGGTGGAAGGAATTATAAAATCCGTACCCTGCGATATCGTGAGATTGCCTGTCCTGTTGTAAATCAGTGTGCCGTTCTGTAACCTGAGCCAGTTATTGGTTGGTGTGTTTAAAGTTCCTGCAATATTGATTGTAAGTGTTGTTTCCTGTGAATTGCCTTTGTTTACCGTTACTGAACCGAAGGTTGTCAAAGGCATTCCTGTGGTGTTTGTCACCTCCGATGAATTGGGACCGAAGAAAGTGAGGGGGATGTTGTTAAAGTCAGCTTTAGACACTGTTGAAACTCCGCTGCCATTCTTCAATCCGTTTGCATCATTGATCAGGTTTCCGCCAATGGCCATGCTTTGGTTTGTGGCACCGCTGTATACATGAAGGGAGGCGTATACCCCTATTTTAACATCACCGTGGATAATGAAATCCTGGGCCCTGTTCGAACTTCCATACCAGATAAGCCCTCCGCCCTGAATATCCATGTTACCCATTATCGTGATTGTTTTGGGAATCACCTGGATATTCCCGGGATAGGTAGTTCCCCAGGCCGGTACAAACCATGAATCCGCGTTCTGACCCCTTGTAATAAGATTTCCGTATATTGTCACATCATTGTTCGGAAAGATCAGGTTTGATCCGCCAAGGGGGGATAATATCAGGTTACCGTAGCTTGAGATCCCTGTCTGTAAGTAATAGGTTGAACCGGCAGTGGGATTGGTTGAGTAAAGCTCGGTTGTCCCCCTGTTCACGTTGAAATCGCTGAAATCACCTGAGGGGAAGGAGAAAATTGAACCCGAGATATAACTTGTCGTGAGCCTGAAATTACCGTTGCCTGAAGGATGTGACAGGACCATGGCAAACCTGCAGTCCGGATTATAGCCGATGTCAAGGGCCGAGCCCGATTCAATCATGAGGGTGGCACAATTTTGTACCCCGGTGTTTGGATTAGTGTTGTGTGTTGCAAGGTAAACGGAATCCCTGTTGCCAATCATCACTATGTCATTAGGCCCCGGCACGGCAGCAGGGGGATTGTCAACGGTATGACCGGTCAATGACCAGGTTGAGACGTTTGCCCAAGGGCCGCTTCTGCGGCTGTAATAAATCCTCGGCGTTCCGAAACCCGATGGAACTCCGGCCGTATAATTCCCGTCAAGAAAGTTGGTGCTGTTGGTCGGGGTTGTCCAGTCTGAAATGATGTTGGTGGTTGTGTTTACTGATGAAGTTGTGCCGAAATACCAGAGATGTGCCGTTTCGTCATATAATGCCGGGACATAGGCGGCTTCAGATCCGACAACATCCGGCTGACCATAGACAAATGTATGTGTTACCGAATAAAGCGGAATGCCTGAAAATCCGGATGATTTTACCCGCCAGTAATATGTAAGGCTTTGTCCTTTAATAGTAGTATTAGGATTCTCATAACCCACGGGGATAACAGTCACCGATCCGTAAGTTGACGGGGCGGACGTAAAACCCAGGGTTGCTGGAGTGTATTTTGCGGCCCTCGCGGGCGTTATTGTCGGCGCCCCAACCGGAAAAACCAGCGCATCTGTCGATGAATAAACTCTGGTTAGGCCCCCGTCCCCTGCATTTCCCGCAGTGAGAATGTATCGGTTTGCCCCGTAGTTCATGATCGTTGCCGAAGCATTGAGACGGAGGTTGTAAGCGCCGATATTGAACAGGGCATTGTTTGAAAAGGTCAGGGTTCCGTTGATGGTCATATTTGCCGCGAGTGAAACCGGCGTGCCAGAGCTATTGTTCAGGCTGATATTCTCGAAAGCACCTTCTCCGCTGATTGACTGTGCAACAGTTCCGTTCAGGTTAATTACTCCTGTTCCTCTGTGAATACCAGAATTGAATATTATTCCGCCCGAAAGATTCAAAGTCTTTCCCCCGTCAAGTAATGTTCCAAGGGTAAGACTGAAATTATTAGTCACGTTTATTATATTCTGCGATCCGCCGAGTATTATGCTATCCCCTGCCTGCTTGTCCAGTGTAAACGCGAACAGTGACAGGGCTGACCCGGTATTGACCGTGAGACTCTGATTTCCCGGACCATTGAAGATTGTTGTGTTTGTACCAGTGATATAACTTGTCCCGTTTTCGATTATAAAATCACCGCCGATACTCAAATTTAAGTTATTGGCATTGAGGCTTCCCGAACTCAGATTTAAATCATTAAGGATATCCAGGGCAGTTGATAATCCCGTTACTGAACTACTGCTCAAATTGTCTATGGTAAGATCGTAAACCGGTGCATTACTGTAAATCAGGAAAGTTGCTGCGTCGGGCAATTCTGTTCCGGTTACCGGAATTATCTCAAGGGCCCCTCCCGTAACATTGATATTGGACAGGGAGCTTTTGACGTCGAAAGCTTTTCCGCCAGTGTTGAGAGTTACATCATAAATCCGGATAATACCTCCGGAAACAGAATAGATGTTTGCCGGGTTTTCGAGATTAAAAGAACCAAACGATGGGTTAATGCCGTTGTCGACCCTGGAAGTACCCAAACTTGCATTTGAGATATCAGTGATATCCGCAATTGTTGCATAAGATACCGGGCTCCTCTGAAGCCGGCCCCTCAGGATAAACAGTCCGCCCGTCTGGGTATATGAAGCGCTGCCCGTTGATCCGAGCATTTGTTTGGCATCAACTGTACCTCCGTTTATGATTATCTGCCCCGATGCGGTTGAAGAAGTAACAATACCGCCCGATTCACGTGTCGACAGGATACCGTTGTTTATTTGAAGCTTCCCGAACACGTAAAGAGAACTGTTTCCCCCGGTTGTTATTCCAATCGTTGAATTGTTGGGTGCAGATACCCCGTAAGATGTGTTAATCTCCCTGTAATCATCAGCGGTAGTGAATATGACAACATCGATGCCATCAGTCACCAGTGCACCGTTTGAAGGGATATAATAATGAGCGTTCGCTGCCGTCCCTTCTGTAAGTGATGGTATAATCAGCTTACCTTTCAATACAAGCGTTCCGGTGTGTATCCAGAGCGCTTTCTTCAGAAGCGGATCTTGTGATACCGATTGTGCTGCAAGGGAGTTGGCCCCGAATAATCGAAAATTACTATATTCGGAAGAATTTATAGTCAGTTTATATGTCTGGTCCGTTCCTTTATTTACAATGAGATTGTAGAAGTCGGTCGTGCCGTTGCACGTGAGCGTGTTGTCAGCTGCTCCCTGGAAGTACACGGATGCGGCGCCAGAGGTTGGACCTGCCGAGACAGGTGGAAAGGAAGTATAAAGAGGATATGCTAGATTGGTTAATCTTACTGTCCCGTTATTTGTAAAATCACCCCTGATTATCACCGTATGGAAGTTAAGGTAATAGTTCAGAAAGGGTGCGCTTCCTCCTGATCCTGCCGATCCAATTGCCTTATTTGTAACCCCGTTTCCGACTGTAAGGTAAGCACCATTGTCAATGGTTACATTACCGTTGATCGTAAGGCTCAGCGTCGTTTTCGAGGTATTGTCGTTTATCCTGAAGTTCCCCGATTTAACATCCAGGTTCCCGTAAAGTGTCAGATCACTGAGCAATGTTGCAATCCGCCCGGTACAGTTTATTATCAGGTTGTTATACGACGAAGGGGAGAAAGGAATTGTGAAGTCAGAACTGTTATAGTATTCCGTTGTTCCGCCTCCGGCATTTATAAATGTATTCGTGACGGCATCGGGGAAGCTGACGGAAGAAAGCCTGAGAGTTCCCTGGCCATCGAGTTTTGCCAGGGTGTTTGTGAAACGGTAACCGGCCTGATCGAGAACACCCCCCTGTTCAATGGTCAGATCAATATCTGTTGTATTTATGTTGCCTGTCAGGGTCACCGTTCGGTCAGAAAGAATAATAACCTTATCGGTGTTCCCGGGTACCTCATTTCCGATCTGCAGTGTGCCGCTGGGATCCGAGGTCCAGGTGGTGACAGAGTTCCAGTTCCCCGTCTGATATGAATAAAGCGTTTTGATGATTGATTGTCCGGTACTGAAATACGAGGGAAGAATGGATCCACTCACCAGTGATGAAGTTGTAATTGTTGTTCCGATATCTGATCCTCCGGCTGATGTATAATTCCCTGATTGTGAAGCTGACCGGCCAATAAGGCTGTTACCATCGAGGCCGTTTTCAGTGAGCCTTATCAGGGCGCTTGTAAAATCGCCGCTTACTGTTTCAACGCGCCAGTTACGGGGTGAAATGCCTTTAATGGTGCTTCCATCGCCGCTGACAGCACCTGTGTTACTCATAGTAACAAGGATCACGGGCGATATTAGGCCTGTACTAATATTCAGCAATTCCAACGGCCGGTATTCTCCTTCATTACCAATGGGGAATACATATGGTGTGGCGCTGTTTGTCAGATTTGCCCTTAAATTTCGGGCAAGGGGCCCATTGATATGACTTGTTTCGGAAACGCCGCTTATACTGCCAGGATCAGTATTGGTTATTGTAAGAAGGTTAGTTACACCAGTGTGAAGGATGCCGGCTGTAAATCCCAATGATGCTGTTGAAAGAGGCCCCGACAAGGATACCCCGTTCGGATTGCTGATAGTCAGACTGCCAAGCTGGCTAACACTAGATGGTATCGTTATCCCTGGGAAAGACCCTCCGAAAACCATACCGGAGGCGGCTGTCGTTATCAGATTGTTTGGTGTTCCGGCGATGGCCGGTCCGTTAAGAGTAAGAGTATTTGATCCAACAGAAAATAATCCGCTTGTTAAGATAAGATTAGTTTCGATAGTTTTTGAAGCTGATATGGATACCCCGGCGGTATTATCAATGATTATTCCGCCTGACCCGCTGAATGTTGAAGGGAACTCGATCCCGGTTGACTGGGCCGATGATCCTTTGTACCTTATGGCAGACAATGGACCGTATCCCGGAACGTTTCCTGCAGTTGTTGCAGTTCCTTCAACTGACAGGGTCCCATTAATGGTGACATCAGACGGAAAAGATTTTGTATTGCTCCCTGAGAGAGTCAGGTTTGTGTAAGTTGCAGAAAGAATTGGCTGGGCCCCTGTCCCGGAATAATTCACCAGGGCAGATGTTCCGTTAAGACTAATTGTATTGGTCCCTGTTCCTGATAGGACAAAGGGATTTGAACCTGAAAGAAGAAGAGACCCTGACTGATCTCCAACAGTCATTGTAAATGTTGAAATATTACTGGCGTTCTGGTTACTTGTTCTTATTGAACCAGACACAGATAGCGCTCCTGATAACAAGTTAAAAGTTCCATTTCGCCTCCTGTTGTTACTTGAAAAATAGCTGTTTATGGAAAGGTCCCCGGTAATGGTCAGATCCGCTATGGAAGAATTGAAGGTATGCGTTCTGGTTGTATTGTTTCCGGTAGGTGAACTGGCAGTTGAACCGGCATAAAGATTAGCGCAGATGATTGTTCCTGACCCTTCGACAGTGCAGGAGAAATCAGCATTTGCCGGCTTTTCTAATGTCAGGTTTCCCGAAATTGTCAGGGTGACTGAGCCATTGACTCTCAGTACAGAGGCTGCACCAACTGATCTAAAGGTAAGATTTGAGCATGCAGCATTGGCTGTTACTGTAACCGTATGGCCACTTTCCAGATAAACGTTGTCCCCGGCTACCGGAACAGAAGCGCCTGAACCGCCGCCGGAAGTAGCTGACCAGGTTGAAGTATTGTTCCAGTTCCCGGTTCTTACAGCATAACGGTCAGCAGCATAACCCTGAATAATAATTAATGATAAAACCCCTGCCAGTAACAGCTTTTTGCAGGTATAAACAGGTATTATCATATTCAGAAATTAATGGAGATGCAGCATCGCCTCGCTTTTTTACTTTAACAAAAATTCTGCCTCCGCAAATTTTGCTGGTTTTACATCCGATGAGGCTGAATACGTTACTCTTAATTTACCTGCCCCGTAATCAACCCCGGGGACGTCCATAAGACTGATTCCGAATCTCCTTGTGGCATTGGGCGTGTAAACCGCCACCCCGTTGGCCATGCCTACCCTGACAGTTTTCCCGTCGGCCGAAATATGATCAATCGTTATATCGCCGTAAACCGACATGTTGCCTGTGCGGTTTATGACCATCTCAAGCATGGGCTTTCCATCCCCTCCGGCCCCGAGCGACAGCCCGGTCAGAGTAACCTTCGCCGTCGATTCACCAACCCTGATTATTGCGGGAATGGTTATACCGAACACAGGTATCAGCCTGACTGAAATAGCTGTAGTATCCTCCGGCTTTTCCTCCCCGTCGAGCGGCTTAATCCTGGGAACTGATCTGAAATAAAAATGGGACCGGTATTCCCCCTCTGTCAGTTCATTGGTCCGGGTAAGCTGTATCTTCACCGTCTGGGCCTCATTGGGGCCAAGGACCACCGTTCTCGGAAAAAATCTCAGGTAACGGTCGGCAAAACGCTGACCGGGATCAGGCTCGGCAATGGTCTCGAATCCTCCGTCGTCCTTCATCCTTATCTGGATCAGCGATATCGCATATACTGCAGTATCCTGGCCGGTATTCGCCAGGTTCAGATCCATCGATCGCTTCGGCCCTTCGAAAACAATCCTCCGGGGCGTGATCAGAAGATCACCCTGGCCTGAAACATTGCCGCAAAACAATGAAACCAGGACCATGAGCCCTGCAGCAGGCTTAAGCCATGCAGGACCCGTCCTGCACGATCCGGAGAAGTTTGTTGCTTTTTGTGATTTTAAATGCGCCATTTTATGTCAGGGATTAAGGATAGACAGCTAGTAAAAGTCAAAGGTTATATTGTATGATCCCGTGTAAATGCCCACCGGATTGTCCTTCAGGCTGCCCACGTTGAGGGTTGCCCCCACAAAAACAGTCTGGAAACCGTTCTGCAGCTTTCCCGTTCCTGTCCCTGCAACCGGGACCGACACCCAGTTGTCAATGACCATGGTTTTGGCATCAGAGGTGTGCTTCAGGATTACCGGACCTGCCGGCAGGGTTATCGAATACGCGCCATCGGAGTCGCCCGTTACATAAAAGCTTGCCGCATTGAATGCCCCGGGTCCCTTGAATATGCTTCCAACCACCGACAGCGTATTCTGCGGGGTGAGGATGATTTTTCCTCCTTCAGGGCCGGGGGAAAACCTCCCGAAATTCAGCTGGGATGTTTCGGTTGCGGAAAACACCGGAATGATTTCGGCTATGACATGACCCGTTGCGCTCCCGGGAGGAGCTGACTGGGCAAATAAACCCCTCCCGCCTGTAACAAATAGCAACAACAGGCTGAAAAATACTGTTCTGAGCCTTATCATTATATCGGTGTAACGCTGACTGATTCCTGTTATTCTAGTTATAATTTACCGTAACCGTAAAGGGGGTTGCCGATGTATAGTTTCCGGCAGCCTGACTACCTGAAACATGGAGGGTGGCGCCGACTGTAAGAGCCTGGCTTCCGCCTCCATCCAGGGTTCCCGTTGGGGTGGGATTACTGGTCCAGTTATCTACTGTCATACTGTTAGCTCCTGAACTAATCGTTAGAGCCGCTGAAGGCAGGGTTATTGCATAAGTGTAGCCTGCGGCGCCTGTTACAGTGAATGCAGCTGCTGCAACGGTTCCGGTTGTTGCCGGCAGAGTAACGCCCCCGGTTGGAGTGCGCCCACCGGCAGGTGTAAGGACAACGGTCCCAGGAGAAGCACCGACTGCAACGTTGCCAAAATTCATGTTCGCGGTATTCGATATCCCTATCGGACCCACAATAACTGCAGTTGCCGTAGCTGTGGCTGAAGCCTGTGCGAACAATGCCGCGTTAACTGCAAAAAGCATCAATGGAATAAAAATCAGTTTTTTCATCTTCTTTTAGTTTAAAAAATTTCTAATTAATGTTTATTGTCTTGATTGAATTTAGCTGATCATTACCGGGAAACCGCCCTGACTGATTTGTTCGCCCGGTTACCACAGCCAAATTAATAACCAATTGACTTAACGGCACGTATCTCATTTTATTATTATTTAACAATTCCTTTTTTTTATCAACATGGAATTGCATGCCATTCGAAACCAGGCATGAAGAATGCCGGGAATGTGCTTCCGTTAAGTATTTATCCTAAAAAATGTGATTTTAATGCTCCAGTACCTGTCCGTCGGCAAGGAGCTTTTTCCTGAGTTCACCGTAGGGAACATCGTGGACTGCCAGTTTCCTTTCAAGTGCAAGCGATGCCAGTGTTCCGGCGCTCTGGCCTAGGATCATGAAAACCGGTTCCATCCTTATCGATCCGAATGCAATGTGCGAACTGGAAACACAGACGGGTACCAGCAGGTTGCTGCAGTCCTCCTTCTTCGGCAGGATGGAACCCAGGTCGATCATGTACGGCTTACCTGCGGGTAACTGTACGTCTCCCTCGTTGTCGACAAAACCGTCTGGTTTGATATATCTCTGGGTGTTGTGGGAGTCGAGATTGTATGAGCCCATGCCAACCGGATGAGGTACAACCCTTTTGCTGAGGACATCGTTTTCGGTCATTATGTAATCCCCGGTCATGCGACGGGCTTCCCTTACATAAATATTATACGGCCAGTAACCATTGTCTGTGAATTCATCCTTTGAATATCCCCATTTCTTCATTTCTTCCCTGGTGTCGGCGGGAACCCTGGGATCGTTGGCAATGAAATACAGCAATCCCTTCTGGTAGGAAATGTGCTCATCAATGATCTCCTTCCTCCTTTCATAGGTGGCATCGGGATAATCATAATTCATACCTATATTGTCGAAGCTGAAGGGCCCATGGTTATTTACATCCGTCTTGCGGTTAGGGATCTCATCAAACTTGTTGAAGGTTCCCCTCCATCCCGCATCATATATTCTTATCAGCAGCTCATACCGGGTTGAGTCATAATCATCCGGCCTGTCAAACGGCACCCTGTTGGCCTCATGTTTTGTAAGACAGGTCCTGAAACAATATGCCTGTATTCTCCTGTCTCCGTCACCCTGCCTGCCCGGATCTTCTGTTGATATGCGGGGCAGCACACCGCTCGCCGGATCGCCCGGAACAACATAGGGGCTGATGTCCAGATCAGTGAAATCATGATGCTTGTATGGATTGTCGGTAGTCTGCACACCGTTCCACTGTTCATTGTAAAGGCTGCAGGGCTCCCTGCCGGTTGTGTATCCAACTCCCGCTGCGGCCATAAGATCTCCCTCATACGTTGCGTCAATAAAGATTTTCCCTTTGAATACCTTTCCGCTTAAAGTCCTTATTGATTTTATCTTACCTCTCCCTTTAACCACACCGTGCTCCCTGTCGAGCCATTCATCCCTGTAAACCGGTACCTGGTTCTCCCTAATCAGCGTTTCGAAAGCTTCTTCCGCAACATGCGGTTCGAAGATCCACATTGTCCTCTTTTCACCGTCGATAGCAGGAATGCCCTGGCCCCTGTTGCCGTATTCCGACTGCTTTTCCCATACCCATGCTTCAGGGTTCTGGTAATGACGGTAAATAAGATTGTAAAACTCCCGTGCAATGCCGCCTATCACTTCCTTGTTGCCGGTGTCGGTGTAACCAAGCCCCGAAGATGAAAGCCCCCCGATGTGCCTGTCGGGCGAAACAACCATGACGCTTCTGCCCATCCTCGACACCTGAACTGCTGCTGAAACGGCAGAGGACGTGCCGCCGTATATAATTACATCCGCCTTGATTGTTTTAGATCCCGTTCCCACGCCCTTACATCCGGCGGAGATTAAAATGATTGCAAAAAGAAAGCTGTTTGTCAGTCTCATCCCCGAATTATTTATCAGATTCTTTCAAATTCAATATCTTCGCCCAGATCATCGGTGTCATTGTCATTATTCAGATCCCGCCTCAGATGCAATCTTGTCTCACCCGCTTCAAATTCTCCCCTCACGGTCTTCTGGAAATATGGTATGTTGTCGTTCCAGTACTGGCTGCCTTCTCCAAACCACTGTACCGTCCGGGTGCAGGCATCCGACTCATCCCGTACGCAGGAGCCAAGCTCCTCAAGCCTGAAGATCATGTAATATCGTGAAAATGCAATCTTGCCTTTCATGCCCAGGATCCCGACCGTCAGCCCTGAATTTTCCCGCTGGATCTCATAAGTTTCCTCATAGGTCGACCTGGTAAGAATCAGTGTTCTTATTGTCCTGTAAAAAATATCCCCGGTTTCCACCCTGCTCACTGATCTCCACGATCCGGCATACACCGGATCTTTTCCTGATTCGCATGACAATAATGTGAAAATACTGATGAATGTCAGGACCAGGATTGGTCCGTGGCGTTGGAAAACCATTGGTCACGGGATTTAAGTCTTAATGCTAAAATTACAAAAAGTTTTGTATAAACTCCTTTCTGATCGTGATTATGTTTTACTTAACTTTCCTGGCTGACCGGATCAATAAATATAATATCCTGTAAGTTGTATTGTTGATTTTTCCCGGCAGGCAAATATGCTGCAGAAATTTCAGCATTTTTGGCATATTTGAAATAACAGAATTTGAAATATTGCTAAATTGTAAATGATTTCTGACCTGATCTCTTTCAGAACTGCTGACTTTGTTTTGATAACGATTAATAAGAAGACCGGTTTAAGGCATTTCCACGATGCACCCCCGTGAAATTTACCACGAAAAAAGAGGTTACACCCTTTTACAGTCATTCTGAACTTAAAATATCGGCATATGCGGAAAAAAAATTATTTAAAGATATTGATGCTGGCGGGACCGCTTTCGGTAATTCTCCTCCTGTTGCCCGGCTTTGTCTTGCGGATGAAAACTCCGGAGGAGAACCTTAAAAGCAGGTATTCGTACCGCGATTTCGAGTCGGCTAAAAAATGCGGCTCATGTCATCAAGGTATTTATGAGCAGTGGAGTCAGGCCCTGATGTCGCAGGCCTATACTCATCACTGGGATGAGATTGAGTATTTTGATCTTGCCGTTAAACACTCCGAGGCCGATCCGGCACTGAAAGAGGTGGTTGACGGTTGCAATGGCTGCCACACCCCGGTGGCATTCATGGGTGCCAGGGAATTTCCGCCCCCGAGGCCCTCAGCCAACAGCATGGCTAACGAATCGGTTTCATGTGAGGCGTGCCACCTGGTTCAGTCGGCCCAGACCGACCCTCCTTTCAATTTCAGCTACCTGATCAGGCCCGGGATGACCAAGTTTGCCGTCAGGGAACCGGCAGTTGAATCACCTGCACATAAAATTGTGACCAACGATTTCTATAAAACCACTGAGTTTTGCGGAAACTGCCACAACGAAAAAAGCCCTTTCGATGTATGGGTAAAAACAACCCAGATTGAATGGAAGGAAGGACCCTATGCCAGGGAGGGCGTGCACTGCCAGGACTGTCATATGCCAAGGGGCGGGCCCTTCCTGAATGCCCTGATGACAAAGCCCTATAATGACGCAAGGATCCATCTCTTCCATGGCGGACATGATCCCGGGAAAGTCAGGGGCACAATAGAACTCAGGATCAACCCCGATATTCGCGAGGCAGAACCCGGTGAAACGGTGGTATTTACCGTTGTGCTTTTCAACCAGAAGACCGGCCATAAGTTCCCTACAGGGTCGGTGGAGGACAGAATAGCATGGCTGCAGGTTGAGGCCACCGACGCAAAAGGCAAAGTTTACCATCTCGATGTGGACAAGAAAGGCTTTGAAGGGGAGGAATACACTATCTCCGGCGACTACCTGGCATACCAGGATATGGGCGTTCCCCTTGGCATTCCCGACTTCAGGGGAGTGCAGCGCGACGGGATCCCTGCGGGAAACCGGATCTTCAGAATGCCTTTCTTTGATCCCGAGGGCAGAATGACAATAATGCAATGGAACACAGCATCACTTGGGGTTGATTATCGGATTGGCCCGCGCGAAACAAAGGTAGAGACATTCACCTTCAGGCTTCCCTATGAAACGGCATCCGGCGAAATGAAGGTGAGAGCCGCACTTAATTACCAGCTGCTGGTTAAACCCGTGGCCGATTTACTGAAGGTCCCTGATGATGAGTCTGAAATCAAACTGGTAAATGAGCATTTTACAACTATTAACGTCCTTCCGTAAATCTGTTGTCATCAACGAGTAAAAATATCATCCAATGAAAAGAATATGTACAGCAAATCCTCACAAGTATGAAGATCTTTCATGCGGGAGCAATCCTGATTTGAAAACCGTTTTCTTCCGGAAGGTGAAAATAAGATCCTTCCAAATGATCTTTACGGCAATTGCTGCAACACTTACATTGACAGTTCAGGAGGCCGGCTCCATACCGGCTTTTGCACGTAAATACCAGATAAGCTGCCAGGTCTGCCATTCACCGGCCATGCCGCGGCTCAAACCATTTGGAGATGATTTCGCCGGTGACGGTTTCAGACTCACGGAATATGAATCACCCCGTTATTTTATCAAAACAGGCGACGACATGCTTTCCCTTTTCCGGGAGCTCCCGGTTGCAATCAGGATGGATGGCTTTGTCACCTATAATTTCGGAAATAAGGGATCAGTCGACTTTGGATCACCTTTCATGCTTAAAATACTGTCGGGAGGAGAGTTGTCAGACAAACTGTCCTACTATTTCTACTTTATTTTTAATGAAAGGGGATCAATTGCCGGAGTGGAGGATGCGTTTATCATGTACCACGATCTTCTGAATACGGGCATTAATCTTTATCTCGGTCAGTTCCAGGTCTCCGATCCTCTCTTCAAGGGAGAACTCAGGTATACAATTGAACCATATAAAATTTACAGTTCGGCTCCCGGTACTTCTTCCGCTGACCTGAAGTATGACAGGGGGATAGTCGTGGAAAAAGATTTCAGCACCGGAACCACCGTCGTCGGACAGATACTGAACGGCTCCGGAATAGGGGAAGCAGGGTCGGGTTATTTGTTCGACAAGGACAAATACAAGAATTTCATGCTGAGAATAAGCCAGTCGGTCGGAAAAAGCATTTCAATCGGCCTGTTTGGGTATGCCGGCAGGGAAGTCATTGAAAATTTTCTTCTTGGTCAGGCGACGAGTAATATCCGGATGTTCGGGCCTGATTTAACAATTGACCTTGATGAAAAACTTATTGTAAACTGCCAGTTTGTTAGGAGGACCGATTCAAGGGTTTATACCGTGGAATTTCCATATACAGAAAAAAAAGATGTGGTTACATCAGGGGCATTCGCAGAGGTCATTTTTGCTCCGAAAGGTGATATGAGCAAGTGGTACCTTACCGGATTGTTTAACTGGGTTGATTCTGACTTTGATGCCCTCGATTACACTTCGGCAACGCTTCATGCGGGATACCTGCTCCGGAGGAATATGCGGGTTGTGGGGGAATTCACACAGGTAATGTCGGGAAAGAATTTCGGAAAGGTAAATGTGGGAGTCATTACTGCATTCTGATACGGTCAATTGTTAAAAGATTAACAATCAGCCGGAAATAGTTCCGGCAAGTCATACTTTTCCGGGCAGGACATAAAAAAAAAGGTATCCCGTGCGGATACCTTCCTGGTAATTATTTTGAATGAAATGATCCTTTTATTTCCTCCGCGAACTGCTGCTTTCTGGATTCCTGCCCTGACTGCTGGTTCTGCTTTCCCTTACTGCTGTTCCTTTCGAGGCTCTTTGGCTGCTGCCGGCTGATGCTGCTGCCGGCGCTCCGGTTGACCCGCGCCTGGCTGAAGATGCCGCCCTGGGAGCAGAAGCCTGGCTCCTTGATTCAGGAGCCGGTCTTGCTGCAGCTTCCGGTGATCTTCTGTTGCCTGTCGCAGCCTGTCCAGCCTGGGGGGTTGAACGGGTGCCGCTGTTCATTGCAGGGCTGCCGGATCGGCGTGTTCCACCTGCCTGCCCCTGCACGGGAGCTGAACTCCTGTTCTGGTTATCGGTTTCAGTTGACCTTCTGCTGGTACCGGCCTGTCCCTGCACGGGAGCTGTACCCCTGTTCTGGTTGACTGTCTCAGATGATCTCCTGCTGGTGCCTGCCTGTCCCTGCGAAGGAGAAGTGCTCCTGCCGGTGCTGACAGTGCCGGAAGACCTTCTGCCCTGGTTCACAGAAGTCCCGCTTCCCTGCCTCGATGTCGATGCATCTGCTGCAGATCTCCTGCTGCCAGTTGCCGACATTGTGGCAGCCCTTTCAGGATGCGCCTTGGCATACATTGCCTCTCCTGCCTTTCTCTGATCAGGACGTGAGTAGGTATCCCTGTACTTTCCTGTGTTTATGTTAATCGTGACATTTGTGGAGTAAACCCTTCTGTCGCGGTAGTAATACCTGTCCCATCCGGTCCACCGCAGACGGTCATACCTGTGGTAGTACCTGTAGTATTCAGGGAACCAGTGGTAGTGATAACCGTAGTAGTAGTGCCAGTAGTAGGGTCGCCAGGGACGCCAGTAAACCGGGTAATACCCCCAGTACCAGGATGACCGCCATACCGTATATCCGGGAAGGTAGATGAACCTTATTACCGGCCAGGCTGCAACCTCTACATAAGTGGTTCTCACAACCGTTGTGTTGTTGCGAACCCTGGTCCCGGTATAACCCGGGTTGGGCGTCTCTGCATAATAGGGTTCCACAATGTAGTTTCTCCCATACAATGCTTCATCGCCTACCAGCTGTATCTGTACCGACCCGTCACGGAATCGTTCCACGGTGAACACTGCAACGTCCTGGCTCTCATTCCGGCCCAGAACGGCCTGAAGCACTATCGTATGCACATTCCCGTCAACGTAGTCAAGAACCTTGATATAATCAATGTAGTTGTCATTGTTAAGGTCAAGATTGTTGATCCTTGAGTTTTCATCGTTCAGGCTCCTTTCAAAACCCTCGAGGGTTTCAGATTCCTGGAACAATTTCATTACGGCATAAAGATTAAGATTATCACCCGGCAGACCCAGATATTCTTTCGGGTACTCCTGGGGCATCATCGCTGTCCCGGCTGCAACTATCGCTGCAAAGATCGAGGTGATTAAGAATCGTTTCATGACTTTGTTTATTTGAAGAACCTGTTTACACTTACCTCATGACAAAACTTATGCCAATACCTTCCGTGCTATCTTATGTTAAACAAAAACACTCTTTAATGAGTTGAATAATAAAATATTAACAAAAATCTCTTTTTTTATGCAATTTGATTTATATTTGATAAACGAAAGGTTTCAATTATTGACCAAACAGGTTGAACCTGGAGGCCGGTCATTATTGATATAAATTTTCGGGTATTCTGCCTCCGTTGCAGAACGGCTTTGCCATGGTTTGTAACTTAAACGGATCATTGTTATGAAATCCGGATGTTTACAATGCACAAATACATGTAAGTATCATTTTCAGAATGAAGACTCCCCGGTCCGACGGGTCAGACAGTTTCCGAACCTTTACAAATAAATTATAAACCGATGAAAAATTCAGTAATTGCCCTTCTTTTTCCGCTGCTCGGCTTTTTCTGTGTTGAAGCGGCAGGCGGATCCGACTCTGCGCCGACAGGACTGCGTGCAGGATTCGCAAAAACCGATATCACACCGGAGATACCGGTTAAACTGTATGGATATGCTGCCAGAAAAACATATTCGGAAGGCGTGCATGACCCGTTGTCGGCCCGGGCTGTTGCTTTCGAGAACAATGGCAGGAAACTTCTGCTGGTTTCAACCGATCTCGGATCATTTGGAAGGGATGTCTTTACGGTGTTTCAGAAAAGCATTATGGATAGATTCAATCTCAGGGAATCAGAAATATTCCTCTCAGCTATCCACAATCACAGCGCCCCGATACTGACCCTCAATCCTGAAAGAGGTGATCCTAACAATATTGAGTACACGAAGGGACTTCAGAAAAAACTGCTTGATCTGATAGGGGAAGCTTTCAGAAACATGCAGCCTGTTCTGACAGGAACGGGGACCGGAGCATCACCAGTCGGGGTGAACAGACGTGAAATGCTGCCGGACGGATCAATAACCCTTGGCAGAAATCCCTATGGCGTGACCGACAAAGAGGTTCTCGTCCTGAAAATTGCTGCCGGGGGCGGGAACAGTCTCGGTGCTCTCTACGATTATGCAACCCATTGCACCTCCCTTGGAGGATCGAGTATGAAAATTAGCGGGGATATCCTGGGTCTTTCCTCACAGTTTGTTGAGAAAATTCTTGGCGGCAAAGTTATTACGCCGGCATTTGCAGGGGCTTCCGGGAACATTGACCCGTGGTTCAGGGTTCTTCCCGGTTTTAACGAAGAACCCGGATGGATACCTGAACCTGTTTTGCTGGGAACATTGCTGGGCGAGGAAGTTGTCCATGTTTACAGGGGAATTAAGGAATTGAAACCCGGAGGTGAGATCAGGACCTCATTTGAAACTCTGGAGTGCCCCCGGAGAGAAACCGGAGCTGATCAGGCAGGCGCCGCTCAGCCACAGTCTCCGACCATACCTGTAAATATCACTGTCGCCAGTATCGGTGACGATGTGGCATTTGTCGGCTTCAATGTTGAAATGATTACTGAAATAGGCCTGGAGATCAAAAAAGGATCACCCTTCAGACATACCTTCATTATCACCCATTGCAACGGCTCAAGTGGTTACCTGGTACCCGCCGAATTCTACAAAGAGGGCGGCTATGAAGTCACAACGACAAGATTTGCGATAGGATCTTCCGACATGGTTGTGAAAAAGGCCCTGAAAATGCTTTATGATCTGCATTAACCGGTCCATTTGATGTATTTCAGGGAAAAATCGGCTTTGAAAATCAGCATAGTTCCTGGAATGCCTTTCTGAAATTGAGCGGGCGGGTTATATTGTTAAATGTCTCTTTCGTTCCGCCGGTGCCTATTATGGTAATAGATCCGTAATTGAATATCCTCCCGGGTATGTTCTGATCAACGTTGACGCTCTCAATTTTTGAGAGATTCATCTCAAACGTGCTCCGGGCAATGAAACCTGTCTTGATGATCACCCTGCGGTTCGTTATTACAAATTCCGACAGCTTCCTCTGCAGCAAAGGCAGTATGCCAAGAGTGAAAAGTGACTTCAGGGTAAGGAAAATCACCCAGTGAAGCCTTGTTTCGTAAACAACCGATTCATCCCGTATCAGATGATTATTTACATATCTTCCCATAATTCAAATATACTGATCTGTAAAACACTGTTTCTTCCTTTATTATATCTTTCTTGTTTCACCGGCTGGTGACAAAGCCGGAGTCCTGTAAAATTAGTTTTTTACTGCATTTCCCCTCAGGATAAGCGGCTCTGATTCAAATGCGAAACTTGTTTTCAGTGCGGCCTTAATGCTGTCACCTTCAAACCGGCATGTATAGGTCTCGGAATGGGGGCTTTCAATGTATCTCAATATCAGAGTAATTGTGTTTTCATCCTGCCAGTTGTAGGAACACGCTGTCTTTGCAGGACCCAGTCCCGCGAAATGACCACGGGCATTTTCAAGGAGATTCGGGCCCTTTTTTTCGGTTTCCCCTTTTATCCATTTCCCGTTGCCGAAACTGAAAAAATAATCTGTTTCGCCGGCGGTAAGGATGACATTGCATACATCACCGGCAAATTTAAAACTGATTGCCCCGAGGTTCCGGACATTGTGTGCAAATGAATATTTCCTGCCGCTTACCATGGCCGCGACCTGGGGATCAGGTTTTTCCGTTCCCGGTGAAAGTTCAAGATCTGACAGCATGCCTTTCAGTTCTGTGTATGATGCAGGATTCTCCCTGAGCTTCTGCTCCTTCATGCCGGGTAAAAGGAATTTCCATACGAGATTTAATTCCTTCTGCATGTCGGGAGTTTCTGATGTTATTGCAATAACAGCATCGCGTTCGGGCATGACAATAATGTACTGGCCGTAAGCCCCGTCGCCCCTGTAGGCATTGTGCCTGCATCTCCAGAACTGGTAGCAGTATCCCTGGAGCCAGTCGCTCGAATCCCTTACTGCCTGCACTGCACCCGGCATCTGATCTATCTTGAAGCCCGTTGCCTCATCGATCCATGCGGCAGGCAGGATCTGCCTGCCGTTCCACATTCCCCTGTTCAGATAAAACTGCCCGAACCTGGCCATATCTTCTGTTTTCAGCCTCAGACCCCAGCCCCCGGTATTGATGCCTTCAGGATCCGTTTCCCAGTCCATTCCGCTTATTCCAAGCGGCTCAAAAAGCCTCGGTGTCAGGTAATCTATCAATTTCTCCCCGGTAACTTTCTGAACAATGGCCGAAAGCATGTAGGTGGCCATCGAATTATAAAGAAATTTGGTTCCCGGATCATCTTTGACCGGAAGTGCCAGGAAACCCTTTACCCAGTTGGTTTCATTCATGGTCAGAATGCGGGTGGGATCGGGAGTCTGACCCGCCGACATTGTAAGAAGGTCCCTTACCTCCATATCAGCAAGGAAGGGTGACACTTTTTCGGGCAGGAATTCCGGGAAGAACGTTATGACTTTGTCGCCGACCTTTACCAGGTTTTCCGTTACGGCAAACCCCACTGCAGTGGAAGTAAAGCTCTTGCTGGCCGAATAAAGGGTGTGCTTCAGCCCGGGTTCGTAAGGATACCACCACCCTTCGGCAATGACTTTGCCGTGCCTGAGGAACATGAAACTGTGTAACTCATGGGGCGAGGCTTCCACTGCCTTAATGAAGCTTATGATACTTTCCGATGTGACCCCTTCGGCTTCAGGGGTGCTGCGCTGCAGGATGCCCGCCGCCCGGGGAGTAGTCTCGTTCCTGCAATAGCACAGAAGCAGCAGGGACAGGAATATGGCAAATTTTGAAATGATACCCTTGTAACTCATTGTATGAACAGTTTTATTAAACAGGAAAGAAATAAAATTACAGTTTTCCCCGGTAATTGATTAAAAGGTTGTTTTGAAATTGTATTCCCCTGAAGGCACCTCGCACAATACCCTGCCATTTCCGATTCCCCTGACTTTTACATGACTGGAACTCAAAATGGAAGTATCATCTTCGGTTATCCTGCCGGGATCGCTTCCTGGCAGGGATATGGTTGCCCTGCATCCCGTCGGGATCTTCACTTTCAGCGTGAAAGTGTTTTCCGAGAGCTTCCATGAAGTCCGGATTTCACCCCTGATCGAAAGATATGTTGTCTCCGCCCGGTCAATGCCTTTCACGGGTTCAGGACAGATGAAAATACTATCACAGGCTCTTGAGCCCGGTATCTGCCGGATCCCTCCCAGGCCGCTGTAAAACCATTCCATGAGATGACCCAGCATCATGTGATTGTTCGAAACATCGCGAAGGGCAGCCCATGATTCGGTGAGCGATGTGGCACCCCTTGAAAGCTGATAACCGTAACCCGGTACATCGGTCCTCGAATTCATCTCATAAATAAGTTGTGAGTGTCTGCTTTGCTCCAGGACCCGGAGGAGATACCTGTAACCGATATCACCGGCGGTGAGGGCTTTATTGCCAGCGATGACCGAGCTTACAAGATTTTCCGTCACTTCCCGGGTGCTGGCGGAATCAGCCATCCCGAAATAAAGCGGCATCGAATACGCAGTCTGGCTGCCCGTTGAATAAACCTTTGTTTCAGGATTGAAGAATTCCTTGTTGAACGCTTCGCGGATATTTCCGGCCAGCTTCCTGTAATGAGCCTGATCGTCAGTGTTCCCGGTCAGGCCGGCCATTCTTGCGAGGAGATCCACGTCATGATACCAGATGGATGTTGCAGTCAGTGCTTTGGGCGTAAGCTGTGCCTCCCCGGGAAATTTAGGACCAAGATCATACCAGTCGCCCAGTCCGTGGCTAAGTAAATACCTGTCAGCCCTGCTTTCAAGATAACCGACGTATTTCTTCATCATTGGGTAGGCTTTTTTTACTGCACCCAGATCCCCGTACCACTCATACATCTGCCAGGGAAGTATTGTGCACGCACTTCCCCATTCCGGGGAATCGCGAAAACCTGCATAAAAAGGTACATACTCGGGAGCAATATCGGGCACGAGGCCGTTTTCAAGCTGGGCCCCGGCCATGTCGTCGATTATCTTGCTGTAAAGGTTCCTGATATCGAAATTGTACCTGATGGAGTTGCCCATCAGATGGGTCTGCTCCAGCCAGCCAAGCTTTTCTCTGTGCGGGCAGTCGGTAGCAACGCTGGCCAGATTGCTCTTTATGGCCCAGCTGATGAGCTTGTAGATCGAGTTGAATAGACTGTCAGAACAATTGAAACTGCCTGCCGGGGGTGAAGAGTTCCTGGTATGAAGAAGCTCCAGTCCTGTTATCACCGGGAGATCATGAGGATTTGGATTGCCCGCCGGAACGGCCCCTTCAACCTGTACATACCTGAAACCGTAATAGGTAAACCGCGGACTCCAAATTTCCTCTCCCGACCCTTTAAGGGTATAGGTAAAGAAGTAAGGGAATCCTGAAGCTTTTTGGGTGACATTGGATCTGTCATCGATAAGCTCTCCGGGTATGAGCTTTACGGTCCTGCCCTTTACTCCCTTAACCTTTAGTTTTACAATACCCGACGCGTTCTGTCCGAAATCGTAAAGGAACATTGTATCGCTGAGCCTGGTTGCCTGTGCATCGTCAAACGTCTCCATTACCCTGAGCGGATAATCGGCTTCGGGCCGGAGAACCCCTTTGGGCCTCCTGGCTGTCAGTACACTGTTCCATCCCGAATCATCAAAGCCGGGTTCACTCCATCCGTCCTGCTCAAAACGTGCATCATAATCCTCTCCTCCGAAAATGCCTGAATATGTAATGGGAGAGGGGGCCGTTTTCCAGCTTCCATCCGACACTATCGTTTCTGCACTGCCATCACTGTACCTTATTCTGAGGGCCATGATCATCTTCGGGGCATCATAGGCTATAACCAGTTTCCTGTAACGCTCGCGGTTAATATTGTAGAATCCGTTACCCACTATAACTCCTAACGCATTTGTACCTTGCTTCAGCTCCTTTGTCACATCGTATGTGTTGTACAGGCATGTTTTGTCGTAGTTGGTCCATCCGGGCGAAAGGAAGCGGTCGCCGATCTTCCTGCCGTTGATATGAAGCTCATAATGGCCGAGCCCGCTTATGAAAACATAAGCCTGCGATATCTTTTTCCCTGCATTGAATTCCTTTCTGAAGTATGGGATGACCGTTCTTTTCAGGGCAATATTGCCGAGGTCGTCCCCGTTGCCGTGAACTCCAGGTACAAGAAGCAATGAATCAGGCAGAACCTCGTTTGCTATCCATTCTGCCCCTTTCCAGTTCATGTCCGCAAAGAGTCCGGTTATGAAAAGAGCTGCATCGCTCCATTCCGTCACAGCATCATCCTGGTCCCAGATACGCACCTTCCAGAAATATTTTTCCGAAGGCTCAAGCGGGGGGCCTGAATAAACTATCCATGCCGTTTCAGGTGAAACGATTTTTCCGGAGTTCCAGAGACAGGTCCTTTCCTGTTTCAGCCTGTTTATGTTTCGGTCAAGGATTATCTGATAGGCACTCTGACCGGCTCCCCTGGTAACAGACTCAGGTATCCAGCTGAATGAAGGGATACTGTCGATGCCAGCCGGGTCGGTCAGGTTATTGCATTTCAGGTTCCCGATCCTGATGCCGGAATGAATATCATGGGAACATGATACTGATATAAGAATTGAAATCAGAAACAGGCAGACAGTTCTTTTCATTATGAAGGTAAAGTTACAGTTTTAAACCTGATAATGCTGACCTGTCATGATAAAAAGGGATTGTAAAAAAACATTATGGGGGTATGGTCAGCATACCCGGTACATGAGAATGCGAAGCTCCACAGTACAATGAATAACGTTCGGGGCTTCGCATTCCGGACGGCAGAGATTTGCAGCCTGCAAATTAAAAGAAACCGGGGCTTTTAATGCATGCTGCTGGGTATTGGGAAAATACTGTCGGATTATTTCTTCAACAGGTCACGGATCTCTGTAAGGAGCGCCTGATCCTTAGTAGGTTCGGGCGGAGCGGCCGGAGCTGCTTCCTCCTTCTTTTTAAATGCGTTGATGGCCTTTATCACAATGAATATGGCCCATGCAACGATGAGGAAATCAATTACCACCTGTATGAAAGAACCATAGTTCCAGGTTACGGCCTCTGCGGTATCGGTGGCTGCCTTCATTACCAGTTTCAGATCGGTGAAATTAACGCCGCCCAGCAGCAACCCGATGGGAGGCATAATTATGTCGCTTACCAGTGAGCTTACAACCTTCCCGAATGCAGCTCCAATGATTATACCAACGGCCATGTCGATCATATTGCCCTTAATGGCAAATGCCTTGAATTCGTCAAAAATTTTCATCTTGTCAGGTTTTAGTTGTGTGATTAAAATTTATAGGATAATCCTACGCCGAAAATTTCCTTGAACTGAATTTTTGAACCAACGACTTCGTTTACTGCGATTATGCCATCCCCGTTTTTGTCGAATGGCACCTTTATGTCATCATCGTAAAGCAGGTGCGTGTTTAGGTTCACGGTGACAAATTTATTTACTTTCAATGCGATCAGTGTCTCCCAGCTCACATCGACATTTTGAGGCTTGTCGAGATAATTCGAGAAAAGATCGATTTTCGTGGTGAATGCAACATTCTTCAGGATTTCATTTGTGAAATCGTTTCTTGAATATATCATTCTCAGATAACCTCCAAGCTCGCTCCTGGTATTTTCACCCGGCTTCACCCCGAAAGCACCCTGATCGGAAAGAAATCCATCGGTAACAAAAGTGAATTTCCCGGTAAACGGCGCAATGAATGTGCTGAAATAATCATTGGGCTTATAATCAAGTCCCAGTGCCAGGGTCAGGTAGCCGGGCGACAGGAAATCCGAGATCTTGTTTTTGTTATCATTGTCGATGTAGTTATATCCCGGCTGCATCTGGGTCTTGAAATTCAAAAGGGCGGCATAATTGAATTTTCCGAATGCCTGCCGGCCATATTTCGACAGAAAGTCAATTTTATCATCAGTCTTCCTGAAATCTTCATTCTTACCCTGTTTCATAATTCCGTAACCCAGATCGAGTGAATTATCCCATGATGATTTTTCACCCCTGAGATTCGCGAAGAGACTGAAAATACCATTTACAGCCACTGAATTCTGACCTCCTGCTGCCCAGTTCTTAAGGGCCGTTTGCGACAGGGTCACTGAAAAAATAACTCCTTTTTTCCAGCCCAGGGTTGTGTCGGCACTGACTGCCCGGAGATGTTTTTCTGCGTCCGTTACCTGACCGGAAACACAGACTGCCAGACTTACTGAAATAAAAAGGGTAATTCCTGTTTTTTTAATCATGCCTGATATGTTTATGAACAACTTTAACAATCCTTCCTGCAGCACATAATTGATATTCTGTAACAGCAGATAAAATTATATATTGATTACTGTTCCGGTTTTGATTAATACAGCCGAAACAAAAAAACCATCGCGGGCACCTCGCAGATAAATATGACTGCTGCCTTATGACCGTAAGAAAATCAATGGGTACAGGATACCCCGCCCCTGCATAAAAGTACCTGCGGTATGACCTTGGATCAACTGTATCCGCTGAATCCGGGGAACACTTCCGGATATGGACTTTTCAGGCAGACCGGAAACGGTTTTTCCTGACCGGTAGCGAAAAATGATTATTTGTCAACCTCTTTGATTTCAGCCTTTGGTGCATTTCTCTTCACCGATTCGATACCATTGTCGCGGCCGCTTTCACTTTTATAGTTCTGGCTGGTCCCTATGATCTGATTGTTGGCTGCAGTCATGCTGAAACGAAACATCTTGGTAGGCGTGGTTGTTTTGGTGAACCTTTTTGGATCAGATGCATTCTTTTTTACTGATTCAATTCCATTGAGGCAGGATGCCTTTGTTGTATAACCTTCACTGCTCAGGATTGTCTGTCCGTTGTCGGCTTTCAGACGGAAACGGAATTCATTTTTCTGACCACTCTGGTAAATTTCAAATTTTGCCATAATGTTGAATTTTGATTAAAAAAGATGTAACCTTAAATAATTAAATTGCTTTATTCGTTGTTTTATAAATACTTTACCTGATTTTCCTCCCGTTTCTGTCAGTAACAACAGGCACCCTTCAGCGATCATCTGGCAAAGGTAATAAATTTTAACAAATTATTATATATAATTGTTTAAATATGTTCTGTTTCAAATTTTTGATTATTAAATCTAAACTGCTAAATTGCATCGGTCTTCAGCCGGGTTAAAGAAAATCAGAAAAATCAAAATGGAAAGAAAAGAGACATTTGCCGCACATATAAACAGTGGATATGCATGCAAGGGGGATTCTGTGATCCTCGGGGGCGCCATGCTTGACGGCGTCACCATAACCGGGGCTCATGTGAAGGTTCCGCTAAGAACAATGAACAGGCACGGCCTTATTGCAGGTGCAACGGGAACCGGCAAAACCAAATCACTCCAGGTGATAGCCGAGCAGCTTTCACAAAAGGGAGTCCCGGTCCTGGTGATGGACATAAAAGGCGATCTGAGCGGGATAGCAATGCCCGGCACCGAGAAGCCGTTCATTACAGAGCGGCACGAAAAGATCGGATTGCCATATTCGGTGCGGGGATGCCCCGTTGAACTCCTTACAATCTCAAAACAGGATGGTGTGCGCCTTCGTGCAACCGTCTCGGAGTTCGGACCGGTCCTCCTTTCTAGAATACTCGACCTGAATGACACCCAGGGAGGAGTTCTTGCCGTGATCTTTAAATATAGCGACGACAGGGGATTACCCCTGCTTGACCTTAAGGACCTGAAAAAGCTCATTCAATACGCCACCGGGGAAGGAAAAGCCGAATTTGAGCAGGATTACGGCAAGATATCAGCTTCCTCAACAGGTATAATCCTCCGGAAAATAATGGAACTGGAACAACAGGATGCTGACCTCTTTTTCGGGGAGCTTTCATTCGAGGTGAGAGACCTGATGCGCCGCGACAGGGATGGAAACGGATATATCAACATTATCAGGCTCACCGATATCCAGAACAGGCCGAAACTCTTCTCTACATTCATGCTCTGCCTTCTTGCCGAGGTGTATGCCACAATGCCGGAACTGGGTGATGTTGATAAACCGGAATTGGTCATTTTTATCGATGAGGCCCACCTTGTGTTCAACCAGGCAAGTAAAGCACTTTTAAACGAGATTGAGAATATTGTCAAACTGATCAGGTCAAAAGGGGTTGGGGTCTTTTTTGTGACCCAAAACCCCATGGATGTGCCAAACAATGTTCTTGCACAGCTCGGACTTAAGGTACAGCATGCACTCAGGGCATTTACTGCACTCGACAGACAGGCAATCAAACTTACGGCCCAGAACTTTCCCTTATCGGAATTCTATAAAACGGATGAAACCCTTACCTCGCTCGGTATCGGTGAAGCCCTTGTTACCGCTCTTAATGAAAAAGGAATACCCACACCCCTTGCCGCAGTGATGATGAGGGCACCAATGAGCAGGATGGATGTTCTAACGCAATCGGAAATTGATTCCATAAACCGGAATTCCGAACTTGTGAGGAAATATTACCAGACTATTGACCGCGAAAGCGCTTTCGAGATTCTTACAAGGAAAATCGAGACAGCCCGGAAACAGGCAGCTGCCGAAACGGAAAGGAAAGAATGGGAGAAGCAGAGGGAGAGGGAAAGAAGAGAAGAAACGGGAAGAAGAAGGACAACAGGAACCACTGTGCGCAGAACCACCGCCAGAAGCCCCGTCGTGAAAGTGCTTACAAGTGCCACATTCATCAGGGGAGTTTTTGGTATAATGAATAAGATACTTCGCTGATCCCCGCGGAAGCAAGATCTTTTTCAGGATAAGGAAAATATCCCTGAAAGGATGGATGAACCGCTTTAAGGCCGGTTTTATTTCCTCAGGGCAATGCTGTCGACAAGGAAGCGGGATTCTCCCCTCCAGGGAATCGCTCCTTTTTTCTCTATGTAGTAAACAATTACATTTTTTCCCTGCAGCGTGTCAAATTCGGGTGTCATGTGTTTTTTCAGTACCGAAAACTGGAATTTTTCTGATGCGAGCGCAACATTTGAGTTACTCGATACACTGCTCAATATCAGCTCTCCCTCGTAAGTTTTAAAAAACACCCCTCTCTTTGAGAAAATCTGCAGCAAACCTGCCCTGGAGCCTTCACTGTAAGTGAAGAAATATTTGAAATAAATAAAGGATCCAAGGGCAAGGAGAAGAATGAACACTGTCCATCTGACAATTCTTCTTGTTGCCTTGACAATACCTGCCCACCGGGAGGGTTTTGACTGATTGTGTTCTGCTTCCATTCTGATACGGATTAAATTATAAAGGCTTGAAAGTTTCCGGCATGATGCAAAATTACATATAAAAATCAAGCCATTTTCCGCCTCAGGCAAAACGGATAAATAATTACGGCTTTTTCCCGCCGCGGATCCTGCGGCCTGATCGGGAAATTAAATATACAATGAGTACAATCAGCAAGGCTGCAATGATCAGGGGTATGAACAGGGCCAGTACAGAAACTCCAAAAGATGCAGCATGTTCCCCGGTTGCCACTACCGCATTTCCTGTCCCTGCGGTTAGTTTGGATGAAGCGGCCCGGGTCACTAACGTTCCGCCCTGTATGGCTGCTGCCGATCCCCCTCCGAAAATAAGTCCGGCAGCCCACTTGAGCAGTTCATTGTCAACCGGCAAAACCGAGGTCAGAAGGAGAGTTCCGCCAGCAATCGCCAGCGGGGTGGTTATCGCATCGAGCAGATTGTCAACAAAAGGAATGTAATATGCCATGACTTCAACTGCCGTTGCAGTTCCGAAACATATTATAGCCGGCCAGCCTGCAAGCCACTGAAAGCCTTCAGCTGCAGGAAAAATACCAAGCTTTGCCGCCACGCTGGCAACCAGCAGCGGCACAAACACCCTGAATCCGCAGCTTGCCGCCAGACCAAGGCCAATCGCGGCTGCGGTGATAATTTCCTTTTCCATTACCCGAACATTTCTCTAAAGATATGCCGGATTCCTGAAAAAATTCATATCCGGAAATCAGGATATTTATTCTTTTAGTAACTTTCATGATGATTTAAACAAATCTTTCTGAATCATGTTTATTAATGGTTTTCCTAATAATTAATCAAATGGAAGAAAATAAGACACAGGAACCCGGTCAGCCTGAAAAGGAGAGACTGATCGACAAAGCTAAAAAGCTTATGGAGAAAGCCGACGATTTTATTGATGATAAAGTCGACGATCTGAAAAAAAGCGAAACCTTCAAAAAAGTGAAGGAAACCTATGAGAAGGCGGAGGATTTCGTGGAAGACAAGATTGAGGATATCAAACAGAGCGGCGTAAAGGAAAAACTCGGGGCATTTGCCGGAAAAGTTGAGGATAAAACAGAGGAGACGGTGGCAAAAATGAAGGAATTCGGTAAGAAAGCCGCTGAAAAAACCGCCGACAAGCTTGAAGATATTGCTGAAAACCTGAAAAAGAAAGCGGGAGGCAATGATATGGAAAAGAAACCTGATAATGCCTGATCAGCGCGGCTATTCAAACGGGGGAAAGCATTCCTGTTTCCCTTACGTAACCCTATGATGGTACATGAACAAATCCTGCAACCAGTCAGCGGAGACCGCCGGGGTTTGCCTCCTTATCGCTGGCCGGAGGGGTAAAAATGATGCGTTTGGTATATCTCCGTTGTTTTGCCGGATTTTGCAGGTAAAAATGGATATTGTTGTCTGAATCAGTGTGAAACCGGAGAATGAGTTCTTTTCCCCGCTGCTTTTCCTGTTACACTATTTTTGTGGTGCACAAGGAATAAACTGCTTTCCTGAAAAAGGGAGGGCATCCTTCCAGGACACCCTCAAAATAAAAAATCATTTTATAATTACGGTAATTATTCTGGTAACTTATTTGTCAAGAGGCGGAATAACCAGCACCTGCCCCGGGTAGATGAGGTTAGGATCCTTGAGCATAGGCCTGTTGGCTTCAAAAATAATATTGTACTTGTTGGCATTGCCATATACTTCCTTGGCTATCTTTGAGAGATAGTCGCCTTTCTTCACTGTATAATACTGCTTCTCCGGCGGAGGAGGCGCTACAACAGGGGGATGCTTCACAACCAGCCAGTCATCGACTGATGCAATGCCGTCAACGTTACCAGCCGTGACTATGACCTTGTTCTTGTTCTCGATCGTGTCGATGCTGCCCATCAGGATAACCTTGTCATCATCGACCTTTACCTTTATGTCGCTCGTGTCAAACCCGAACTTCTTAATGTGAGCAACTATCAGATCAGCTTTTTCCTGTTCCCTTTTTTCTTCTGACTTGAAAAGCTTGTCGCCGGCGTTCTTGATAAATGAAATTAGTCCCATAGTTAACAGTTTTAGTTTGAAATTGATTCTTTTATATGCCTTTCATCTGAACCAGCCTGTCAGGTCCCGGAATTTCATGTTCCAATGTCTGTGTTCACCGCGGCACTTCTAAAATGCGCATATGATGAAACAAGCAGACCACCGGTGTCCGGCGTATCGACATGGCTGTATAACATGTATATTTTTAAATAATACAGACATAAAAATCAGTTGACTGAAGAAAACTCTTTATTGATCCCAAATTAATCATTCTGTTTCAATAAACAAATGCTTCTTTTTCAGAATAATTTTTAAGATGGTTGATTAAAATATACTTCCCGGGGATGTTTAGTTATGCCCGGAAATTGAAATATAAGACCTGCATTTTAGTCTATGTCATCCTGGCGGCCTTCATGCGTTGTTAACCCGGGACCGGGTTTACCATGGGCCCTTAACCGGCGCCCGGATTTTAATCAGAAACGGATATCTCCTGACCCCGAACCAAACCGGCCGTTTACGGCCAATACTGGGGCGATGCAGGTCCGGGCTAAACCCGGTTGCTATTACCTCTTATTACCGGTTAAATGACCTGAACCAGGCCAGTGAAATGTCAGAATAGGAATAATATTCTGATGCAACCAGTTTCGTGCTGAAAAACTTCCTGTCGGCCATTAAGTTCACTTCCTCAAAGCTTTTCAGAAAGCTGTAATTGTATGCTGCCGAAAGGAACTTTACCTTCTCCTCTTCATCCATCCCTCCGAGGTCAAATCTCATCCCGCATATCCTGATAAAGGCAATGAGATAGATAAACTGCGCCTGGGGGTTTTCGAGATTGGCCACTATTGACGACCTGTATCTCCATGCAGTGTTGTATGCTGCAGGATCAGGAAAAAAATTTCTCAGACTGCCTTTCAATAAATGGCTCCTTTCGTTGACAGCTTCAGCAAATGAGGGTTTCATCTGGAAACGGCCGACGGAGAAATCAGCATAATCCTCTCCGGCATAAATATACAATGATTTGAGAACTGTAATTTCCATCCTGTCACGAAGGGCGGAATAGCGTATCAGTTCGGGGAAAACCACAGCAACAGCTACCGGGTAAGATACATTGAACCTTGCCGACAGCTTTTTCATCCACGGTTCATTTTCATTTATGAATTCTGCAGCTTTGTCCCAGTCCTTCCCGAAAGTATTCCTGTAGTCCTGTTCCTGCGAAAACAGGGTACATGTGCTAAAGCCCAGTATGATAACAGCTTGAAGGACTTTCATCCGTTAACCTGAAATTGAATGGTCCGTCTGAATAACCGGCGGATATTAACATGAGGGTCAGAATGGAATCGTGCACTGCATGATGGCATCTTTTCCCGGTGAATGATACATGTAAGTGAGGCTTGGTTTTCCATCAATGCTGGTCATGTAAGGATTAAACAAGCCCGATAATTTTGTATTGTCATTGAAAGACAGGGTCCCTGATGAGTAGTATGCATACTTGTTGTTCGTACTGCTTATAAAAAGATCTTCATTATCATAATGATCCCCGTTTAGTGTCAGGATTGGATTTCCTTTCAGGTCAAATATTTTGTCGAAGGTTTGGATCACGATATCGTCATATTTAGCGGTGCCATTGAGTCTTCCGGGAACCATTTTCTTATCATCATAACTTGATACCGGGATATTGGTAACGAATTTTGATTGTAATGATTCCGGCCCGCCTGACTGCATCATCTGGTTCTGCATCTGCATACCCATCTTCATACCGATTTCCATCATTTCCTGATCGGTTTTTGCATTTGCCATTGCCTCTTCTAACTTTTTAAAGTCCGATTCGCCCATTAACACGGTCTCGGTGACGAAGGCCGCGAACTTGTTTTTTGATCTGCTCAGGGCGAAATCGCTGATAATAGCGTAAGGACCATAGCTTTTCCCATTGTGTTTTATTAAATATTTATCGCCTGATTTTACTATGATCCCGGGATAGGCCTTCACGTAATAGTCTTCTTTATCGTCGTTGTAATTTGAATTGCTGGTATTGCCGGCAGCTATAAGCCGCGGATCATTTTCATTAAGAGGCCCAGTAGTCTGTCCGTTTTTAAGTATGTAGAATTTCTGTGTCTGCCTGTCCTTTATTACTATACTGCCGTCGATGCCTATGGTTAAGTACAATTCCCTGTAATCGAGATTATATTTCTTCAGGTCGATGATGAGCTTTGCATTATCGCAGCTGCATGAAGGTTCAGGCGCAACCTTGCTGTCATCATTGCCGCTTTTCCCGGTGATCTCTTTTGTCACGTCCTTCTTTATCTTATTAAGCAGGCTTTGTGAATGGAGGGGCAATGACAGGTAAAATGATATCAGAACTGAGAGAAAGATGAACTTCTTCATAGATACTAAATTTATTGTTGTTATTATCAGGAAATAATCTTCTTTTTTCTTAAACGATGTGAAATTTGTGATATAACACTATGGAAGAATAAGTGTTCAACGGCAATCTGTTTTTTCTGAAATTAAATCATCTAATTATTTTCACTGAACTCCGCCCAAAACAAAAAATGGCAGTATCCTGAATACAGCGGCGCAGTGGCTCTTTTTCTTTGGTGACTTTCTTTTGGAGAAGCAAAAGAAAGTTACAACAAAAAAAACGTCTTTTTTTAATAACCAGAAGTTTCACCCCATAGCCTTCTCCCGGCTTTTCCCGGACCAGCCATGGTTTCAGGGAACTTTTTATGCTGGCATTTTGTTAATAATTCAGATGATAATTTGAAAAGTAACTTTTTGCAAAGTTCATCATATGGCAAAAACACAATAAATTGCCGGTGAAAATGAACAGTCAGATTTACCGGGAAAACCGGAATTCAGATGCAGCGGCAGTCATATATTTCAGACATCAACCTGCAGATTATCTGTTATATACTAAGCATGATGCAAATCTGCAATTATTGTAGTTCAAAAAAACATGGAATTCCAGAGCCTGTTTGGCCGGGCTTAGTGAATCCCTTTTATGGAAAATTATATAACTGAGTAAAAACAAAAATTAAAATATGAAGACAAAACTGATCTTGCTGGCAGTGATTTTAACGGGTATTGCCTCACCGTCATTTTCTCAGACACGACCCAGACCCGATATGGGAATTCATCCCGCAGTACAGGCAGGCGGATATCTTCAGACCATCTACGGTAAAGATTTTGAGGGGAAGGATCTGAATTATGATCTGAATCCGGGTTTCCGCGCAGGCGTTAACTTCAATATTCCAATCGCACCTGATTTGTACATTCAGCCGGGACTGGGACTGGCACTTAAAGGCTTCAGCCAGGAAATCATAGCAGGAAAAAGGATGAAAGAAAGCCTGTATTATGCTGAGATTCCCGTTAATTTTCTTTTCCGGCCGCAGGTGGGTAACGGGCACATGCTGCTTGGGATCGGTCCGTATGCCGGTTACGGTGTTACCGGAAGCAAGCGTTACGGGAAAGATAACGACAAAATAAAATTCAAAAGCAAGGTATCAATATCCGACCTGTCGTCTGCAGGTGGCTTTATCAAACCCCTTGACGCAGGAGCAGGTGTCCTTTTCGGCTATGAATTGTACAGCGGATTGTATTTTCTGATCGATGGCCAGCTGGGCCTGCTGAATATTTATCCTGAGTACGAAGGCCTGACCGGCAACAAAGCCGTATTCAGGAATTTCGGTTTCGGATTGTCAGCAGGCTTCAGATTCTGAAAGCAGCTGCTGAAAAAATGAACACCTGGTTTCATTCAACACCCCACCGGTAATCCGGCTTGTCCCCCATTTTAAGAATAAGGGTTCCGCCTTCCGTAATATCACTGTGCGTGAAAGAGGTTTTTCCCAGCTCCTTTCCGTTCAGCCATGCCGATTGCACATACTTATTCGCCTGGCTGTTGTTCTCAGCAATAACGTTGAATGTCCTGCCGTTCTGAAGTTTAATTCTTATCTTTTTGAATAGCGGACTACCGATCTGATATTCGGGGATCCCTGGCGCTATGGGATAAAAACCCATTGCCGAGAACACATAGAAAGCGGATAATCCGCCGCCGTCCTCATCTCCCGGCACTCCCATGAGATCATTCCTGAACCAGGTGTCCATAAGCATCCGCAGGCGTTTCTGTGCTTTCCAGGGCGTACCGGCCAGGTTGTATAGATAAGGTATATGCATTGACGGCTCGTTTCCCATAACAAACTGTCCTACGTTGCCCGTGGCATCGGGAAAGGTTGAATAATAGATCCATTTGGTCCTGCCCAGCCCTTCGCTGAATAGCTGGTCGAGCTTATCCCCGAGTTTTTCCTTGCCCCCCATCATGCGGATCAGATCGTCAAAAGCATGGTAGGGCTGCCAGATATAAGTCCATGCATTATTTTCATCATAGTAATCACGCGCCCCTGTCCCGGAATCAAAGCGGTAATCGAAGGGCTCGATCCACCTTCCCAGGGAATCTTTTGGATGATAGAATCCGGTTTCGGTATTGAACAGGTTCCTGTAATTGAGGCTCCGCTTAATGAAAAAATCATAATCATCTTTCCTCCCCAGTTCTTTGGCCATTTGAGCCAGGCACCAGTCATCATATGCCGAGGCAAGGGTTACTGCAACCGACTGCCTCCGCTCAAAAGAGTTGACAATGGAATAGGGCTCGGTCTCTCCCTTGAGAAGCCCGGGAAAGTAGCCATTCTCATCGTAAAACCTGTCGAGCCTGGTTGCCTTTCCCCTGATCCATGGCAGCTTTGTTTCATTGAGAACAGTGTGTTTCAGATGCCTGTATGCCTCTTCAAGATCAAATCCCCTTATCCCCTTGTTCCATGCATCCAGTATTACCGCCGCAGAATGGTTCCCGTTCATTGCATGATGATCTCCTGTCGGCGTGGGAAATGTAGGCATCCATCCCGACTGTCTTGCCATCCTTATGTAGGATGTGATCTTTTCGTCCTGCGTGCCGGGGTTGAGAATAACCTGCAGCGGGTGCATGGCAAGGTATGTATCCCACACCCAGTCGTCGGTATAGAAGGCCGTGTCACCGGCAGATTCGATCTGGCCGCTCCAGACACTGAAATACCTCCCGTCTTCGGTGATGTCGACCATCCTTTCAAAGCAACGGTACAGTGATGTGTAGAAGACATGCCGCTGGTCATCTGTTCCTCCTTCAACCTCAATAACCGAAAGAGTTTTGTTCCAGATGTCACGCGCCCGCTTTTCCACTTTGTCAATGTCCCATTCGCCGATCTCTGCCTCAAGATTTTTATGGGCCTGCTCCTCACTGATGTAGGATATTCCGTAACGAATCCTCATCTCGCCGTTGCCGTTTTCGGTGCATGATGCAACTATGGATTTGCTGCCGATGGCCCCTGTTCCCTGGTCCCCCGGGGTAATGTTATCAAACCGGGGAGCCCGCTCGAACTCGAGGAAAAGATAGGTCTTCACTCCCCTGAAAATGTCATAACCGGAAACAACCTTTTCCCCGCAGCTGAGCTTACCTCCTTCGCCTGTCGTGATTACAACCCCGCAATTGGGGCTGTCGTTGAATTTTAGCCTGAAAAAACCTGCCCTGGCTGCAGGGGAGAATTCCAGACCGATGTTTCTTTCATCAAGCGTTACAGAATAACGGTAAGGACTGATTTTTTCATTGTCAGTTGTAAAAGGGGTTAAAGCCTGCTCACCGGCATTACTCCCCGAAAAGGGAATGATCATGAAAACTGTTCCTGACCGGTGCGATACTACATTCAGGGGAAATCCCGCCATTTTGTTGGTTGTGTAATTATCCCTTTCGGGATAAAACCTCAGCATACTGTTCGGAAGATGAACGGTAGGGTAGGTGGGTACCAGCAGATGACTGATGTTTCCCATGTACGGGTTGACGTAATCAACCGGATCAGGTGTCTTCTGACTGCATGAAATGGACGATGAAATCAGTATGGCAGTAACAATTACAGTACAAAGCCCGGGTATCCTGTTCATATGCTGAGGTATTAGGTTATTTTATGATGTTATGTTTCCTTAGGATCTCAAGTGTCTTTTCAACCGGCAGCGCTTCAATCCTGAAATTATACCGGCCGGTCACTGTTTCAGCTGCAAAAAGAGAATTTATGATCGCTTCTTCGGTCGATTCAATCACTGCTTCGAAAAGAAGATCCAGCTCTTCATTTCTAAGAACTGTCATTTCCTGGTACATTGATTTCGCACTCCAGGGGATCCTCAGGTTTTCCGCAGTTGATACGGCAATTGCAAAATCCCCGCTGCTGTTCGAAGTCATGCCTCCGGTCATTGCGATCCCTCCCATAGCCCTTGCCGCCAGTCTTTTAAGATTCCTTGAATCGAGAGGGGCGTCGGTCATGATTACAACCATGCAGGAACCATCTTCCTTGTATTTTTCGGTAATCTTCATGAATTTATGCCTGCCGAGCTCAATTCCTACGGGTATCCCGTTTATCCTGAGTATGCCTCCGAAATTTGTCTGGACAAGCACTCCCACGGTATAGCCTCCCTTTGATTCCGGGAGAATCCTCGAAGAGGTTCCGATTCCTCCCTTGAATCCAAAGCAGACGGTACCCGTGCCGGCTCCGACATTTCCTTCAGCCACCGGACCTGTATCAGCTGCAGCTATCGCATTGAGGACATGCTCCCTGGTGATGACCCTTCTCCGGATATCATTGAGCCCGGCATCATTGGTTTCCCCGACAACCGGGTTGACGCTCATCACGGTAATATTGCCCGGAAGGCCCAGGGTATAATCAATCAGTGCCTCTGCTGCAACGGGAACACTCAGGGTATTCGTCAGAATAACCGGGGTTTCTATGTTGCCCAGCTCTTCAACCTGGGATACGCCGGTGAGCTTGCCAAATCCGTTGCCGGCGAAGATCCCTGCCGGAACCTTGTCCTGAAATATATTCCCTGAATGAGGCAGAATGGCTGTCACACCAGTGTTTACCGTATTGCCTTCCTTAAGGGTAACGTGCCCCACTTTGACTCCGGGTACATCTGTAATGGCATTGTTGCGCCCCGGATTCAACACTCCGAAGCGTATTCCATAGTCGGCTGCTCTCTTATTCTGGGCTTGCATGCTTAAACATATGATTAAAACCGGAATTATCAATAAATTTTTCATCCGGATATGATTTATTTTTTAAGTTCGGATGCCTGTCTGACCCCCCGGGCAGGGAAACACACATGATTGCAAACGATTAACTTCATTAGGGTTTGTGTTTTTGGTCAATTATGAGGGTTTCATCAGCATTTCATGCATGATATTAAAAACTCCTTCGACCCAGGAGTCAGTTCGTTTTCGTCAAAGTCGCCATAGATCATGTAACTGTCGAATTCTGACCGCTCGATAAGATGCTCAAGCTCAAACCTGAAAAAATATCTCAGGGAAGTGTTCCATTCCTTTGTGAAAATTGACCTTCCTTCATTCCAGTCAAATCTGAAAGTGACGTTAATCAATTGATTAATGAGGTCGGGTCTGGTGGTGACTGTCCTTTTTAACCGGTTTCCCGGTTCAAACTCCCCGTCGAAATCGATCACATTGTTCAGGCCGGAAATAAGTATCTGCAGATCAGGAACAAAAACGTCGAATATGAATCTGCCGCCCGGATTCAGATGTTCATAGACATTGTTCAGGGCCCTGATCTGGTCAGATTTCTCCGTCAGATGCATAAATACCCGGAAAGGAGCCATGATGAGGTCAAAACTGAAGTCGAATTTAAAATCAATTATGTTCTGACATGTTATTCTTGACCCCTGGCTGTCATTCAGCCTGCTTTTCAGAATATCTGTCATGGTCGGGCTGATATCGATTCCGTATATGTCTGCGCCGTTGTCAAGGGTCGTGGTAAACAAACGCCCTGTGCCGACACCTGCCTCGAGTATTCTTCCTTTCGTCCCGACGGCCTTTTTCAGGTAATAGTCATTATCCACATCGTCCCTTACCTGATGATATATCAGGTCATAGAACCGGGCAAAATAATCGGGATAAAAGGCTTCATCTGCAGAACCAGCCCCCTGGTTTGAAATGATTGTCTCCGGCATTTCCGTCAGAATGGTGAAAAAAGTAAATTTACAATTCTTTTAGTTGGTTCAGGAGTCCGGCAGCAGTTAAGCATTCATGATCCGGGGAAAAAACTTTTTCCCGTTTTATTGTTATTCCGTTAACAGAAGATGGCAAATAAGCCGGATCCCTTTCAGATCAGCTCTCTTTTAAGGCTTTTTTTTCTGCCGGCTGAATCTCCTTTGCATCCTGCAATGGATCAAACCTTATTTTTTCGATTGGCACGAATGTCTCATCGGCAGTTTCAGCAATAGTGATGTTTTTACAGAGGCTGCCGAAAACTGCCCTGATAGTGTTTATTACAGTCTGCATAATAGGTTTGTGGATCCATTCCAGCTCCTCCGGACCTTTCTCAAGTGATTTCTCGGTGTTCAGCCGGTATTCTTCCTTTACTTTACTGGCATATTTGTACAAATTGTCGGTTGTCATCCATCTTTTTTCGGCAAGTGCATTCTGACTGCGGAACTCAAATATTTCAAAAAAATCCCATTCCAGTTTTCTCTTTCCGAATGAAAGGAACCGGGGATTGATGTTTGCCACAATAAGTTCGTCATTCTCAGGAAGATATTTGAATCTCAGTTCCTTGCAGTCTATTCCGAACTTGGCTCCCAGTGATATATTAAGGCTGCCGAAATACTTAATTTCCCGGTCATCTTCCGAGGTAACCTTCCTGGAAACCGGCCTGTTGAAGGTTGTTTCGACTTCAAACAGGTTAAGTTCCAGGATATTCCTGATTTTTGTTATCTGAAACTGTCTCTCTTTAAGGAAACTGACTTCTTCCTCCAGTTTCCTGTTCAGGTTAAGCAGCGACTTGTTTTTTTCTTCCAGTCCCCCGATCCGGTCCTGGAACTTCGACAGTTGTACGTTCAGCCCGATCAACTGCTGGATGCCGAAAATTATCAATCCAATACCCAGGGCGACAAATCCCCAGATGAACAGCTTGTTTGCAAGAAGAATAAAGGCAATTAACAAGAGAAGAATAAAAATAGCATGTCGTTTTAAAAGACCCATCTCAGCATATTTACAAACCCTGATTCATAAATACTTAATACAATAAAAGAATTTGGATAATTCCGGATATTAACAATCAGCAAGATATGAATAAATTTCTTAGCTTTTAAAAATCTCTCCGGGACCGGATTCTGTCAGTCAATTTGAATTCCTTATTAACCACTGTTCCGATACGCCTGCCGGCATATCGGAAGCACGGAGAACACTGTTATTCTTTCTTAATGAATTTTAATTGATTTATCAACTTTAATGGTCAGCAATTAAAAGATGGCATACGAAGAATAATCATGTAAGTAAATCAGACTATTCAGAAGCACTTTCAATCTGTGCCAGCACAGTGCTGCAGTAAGCCGGCAGGCAGACTGCAACCGTGTTCCCTGTGGTTGGATTAAAGGACTATAGTATCGTAAAATCTTCTATTTTGCCGGGAGTACTTTATTCTGATACTTATTGTGGATTACCTTTTTAAATATCACCCAGTCTTCGGAAGTCATCCTGTCGGGGGTGAAAAGGCAGATACCTGCCGCGCCGTTCTCCATCGATTCCCTTATCGCAGCCTCAAGTTCACCTGGCACCAGCCCGTGGTTCTCGGGATCAGGGTCATTCGCCTTGCCGGCCGGATCGGGACAGATAAACAGTCCGCTGTACAAAGGTTTGGAATTGTTGAGAGAGGTGACTCCTTCCCTGCACATGTCACCTATCCATTTCGTACCCTCGAGGTAGAAGTCGTTGTAGTTCATCGGATAAATAGCATCGATCTTCCATTTGTCCCATTCCTGCCTTACAATCTTTTTTGCAATGGAATTCGGACCGGGAAAAACTGCGGCAGTGATTTTTTTACCCTTTGAATGCACTGCATCTGCCAGCCTGTTGACCAGGTCAGTTATCAGATCGTACCTGAACTGCTTCCATTTTTCAACCTGCGACGGATCCTCCACATCATTCAGATCGACCCCCGTGTTTATCAGGAAATCATTTTTACACTTGTCGCAATAACAATAGTCGAACTGTGGATATTCCCTGTCCATTACCAGATTGTACTTTTTCCACAAACCTCTGGCAAGGATCACATCGGGAAAACGGATAAAGTCGAGGTGAATGCCGTCAACTTCGGGTATATCGGCAATTGTCCCATACAGGTTTTCAAGATATTGAACAACTTCTTTCCGGTTGGGGCAGACAAATTTATAATGGTCGGCGTAGGCAGGCTTGTCATAAGCCGACTCTCCCAGCCCGTTGATAGCATACCATTCAGGTTTCATATCCGGGTTATTGCTCTGGATAAGCGTCGGTATCCATGCATGGAATTCCAGCCCGGCCTCTTTTGCGATCTTTCCCACACGGCGGTAGACCTCCGGATCTCGGCCCGCCGTGTACATGAGCCCGTCAATCCCCTTGCTCCTGAGATCCGTGAACTGCGCCTTCAGCCTGGTGTCAGTAGCTTTGCCCGGGCCGTCGAGCCAGGCGTAGCAGGGAATTTTCGGCTCATTACCGCGGGTGAAAGAGGCAAGAAAAACCAGAAGAACGATTGCTATCAGTTTGTTCATGATCATGTTGTTGGTTTTTTATAAATCGGCAGGCAGAAATGTAATACCGGCCCCTGAATGATATTTCAACAATTTATTGCAATGATAATCATTTTTCTATCAGTAAGTATTCAGCAATTGATTTATGATTTTCCTTACCGGTGATTGTCCTTTTATTGCCGGGAGTCCGGGTGCAGGCAGAGTACAATTCCCGGTTTGATATTTAACTTTTCAGGACTGTTTCATGAGAAGCAATTCCGATGATTTCAGCAGCTTATTTAGAATGTATCTAAATAAGGGGGGGGTAAAAATTCATCCGTGGATTGTTAAAAGTATTTAACCTGAATAATTCATAAAAAGGGGGTTTTTGTTCTTCATATACAACTTAATTAGTTATATTTGAAGTGCTTACAACAAAAACACACCCTTCTATTATGATAAATAAAAATACAGAAAATTTCACACAAGAACTTAAACTTTTTCCAGTAAAAGGTAAAAATATTGAACTTAGTTTTAGTGGGGACCGCATAAGCAGCGATGGTGGATTATTACTGCTCAGAGAGCTTGAAAGTCAGTTAAACCTTTTATCTTCAGCCAGTAGCTGCATACAAGATGTAAGAGATCAGCGTTATATTGATCATACTGTCAAGGAACTATTGTCACAACGGGTTTTTCAGATAGCTGCAGGTTATGAGGATTGCAATGACTGTAATGATCTGCGGGAAGACATGATACTTAAAATGTGTGCCGGCAGGTTGCCACAGACTGACAATGATTTAGCCTCACAGCCGACAATGAGCCGGCTGGAGAACTCTGTAACAAAGAGCGATCTTTTCCGACTGGGTAAATGTCTGGTAGATCATTTCATGGGTTCATACTCAGAGCCTCCCCCGGTCATTATTTTAGATTGCGATGACACCAACAATAACACCCACGGGCAGCAGGAGCTGGCACTGTTCAACAACTATTACAACGAGTATTGCTACATGCCCTTACATATTTATGAAGGATTATCAGGAAAGCTGATAACCACAATTTTAAAACCTGGTCGCCGGAACAAGCAAGCCAAAATTGCCAAACTATTACAAAAACTGGTATTTTACCTTCGTGCCCGGTGGCCAAAAACAAAGATAATCGTTCGCGGCGACAGCCATTTTGCATCACAGGATTTTATGAATTGGGCGGGCATCCAACCTAATGTTGGCTTCATCACCGGGTTGACGGGCAATGTAAAGCTCCATGAACTGGCACGGGTGACAATCGAAAGTGCTCAGAGAGAGTTTAATCAATACCAAAAGCCGGTTAAACGCTACCACTCGTTTATGTATAAAGCCGGGAGTTGGGAGAACTACCAACGTGTTATTGTAAAAGTTGAGGTAAGCACGATGGGAACCAACATCCGGTACATCGTCACCAGCCTGGCTGATTTTCATACCCGTGACTTGTACGAGAAAGGGTATTGTGCCAGAGGTTCAATGGAACTGCGCATAAAAGATCATAAGCTGTATCTCAAGTCAGACCGCTCGTCCTGCACGAAGTTTACAGCAAACCAGTTTCGTTTGTTTCTGCACTCTATGGCTTACATCCTTATACACTCCTTGCAGAAAGAGGTATTAGCAGGAAGCGAGCTTGCCAATGCAACCATGAAAACCATACAAAGCAAAATCATCAAGACCGCGGCATGGGTTAAAGAAATGAAGACCAGGATAAAAATAGAGTTACCTCAATTTTGCCCGACAAAACAAGAACAGATTAAGGGTTTTGAGATGCTGATGTTACTTCGAACGTAGAAATCTAAAATCACAGTATCCCATTATTATAGTCTAACAATCTATTACTCGCTTGGGAAAGGTATGCCCCCGGGAGAGATTTTGAGCCAAAAGTAGCCGCTATCGCAGAAAAAATCAGGGCACAAGTCCATATAAAAAGCAAAAAAACTCATCCACTAAACTAAACCAGCAAACCAACCAGAAGAAAACAGAAGCAAATGTCAATGTTTTTGGTTAATTTTAAGTTTATGAATTAATCAGGTTAAATATTTTTTACTTAGTACATGACAAAAAATATTATCTGATTGATTGTTAATATGTTATGATGTTTTTGTTAATAAATACAGTCTGAAATATTAATATAAAACCCTGATATTCAGTTATTTAGTATTGAACTACCAATACTAATAATAACAATGAGTATCAAGGTTGAAAACAAAGTTACAGTTTTATCAGATACGTTGAAAGAGTTCTTTGGAGATAAGAT
>Ga0255341_1000565_pt1 | contig 61719 bp, 54 predicted proteins | sample wastewater_treat_8_FD_192418 | JGI IMG/M metagenome (GOLD analysis project Ga0255341, IMG submission 192418) | Wastewater microbial communities from Lulu Island WWTP, Vancouver, Canada - plant12 | ecosystem: Engineered > WWTP > Wastewater > Unclassified | place: Canada: Vancouver, British... | reverse complement strand
CGGTGTAATCGCCAAAGGCGAGGGCTAAATCAGCTTCAGCGAAGCGGGGTTCGGAATCGGGCGTTTTTTCAATAATGACGGGGATGCTCTCGGTAGGTGTTGGCGTGGGCAGCATCGCGCTGGTTGGCGTGGGCGGAGCGGACCGTTGGCGGGAGGGTAAGTTGCACGCGCTCAGGATGAGTGAAAGGCTTAGAATGATGGATAGAGTGAATAAAAACCGATTTGCTTTCATGTGAAAATTATCAACCATCGCGCGAGGCTTGTCAAATCGCTAAGCATGTGTTGATTAACGAAACAAGCAGAGTTTCAATCTCAACGCTTATATACTACCAACCGGTTAACATGATATGAAACAGGATAAGAATCTACTGGTATATTTCTCGATCAGCTCATAAAGATTTGAGGTAACGATTCGGCGATGAAAGCATAAGCCTGACGGAAACGTTCGATAGCGGCTGAGTCCAATTCTCCATCCTGGAACAGGTCAGGATAATTAATATCAAAAATCCGTAAATTTTCTGTAGCGCGCGAAATGTTGAACTCTTCAGGTTGAATACCATCAAGTAAAAAAAGCATATCTAATTCAAGTTCAGGTAAATCATCAACGGATTTTGATTCTGGATAGAAGTATATGCCTTGCTCTGCCATGGTCGTTATGACAAAGGGATGGACAAATCCTGTTTCATTTATTCCAGCGCTGATTGCATAATACGTCGAACCAAGTTCATGGTTAATATAGGCTTCGATCATCAAAGACAAATCCCGGTTATGTAATGAGAGAATAAGGATGTTCTTTTTTTGCAACTCGGGAAAATCGTTTTTATGATAGACAACATTCGAATCGGGTAAACTCACCCACTCAGATGGATCATAATCAAACTCATTTTGTGGTGATTCGACATTTTCTTCATTCATATGATCTTCATATTCGCCTGCTTCCATTGCACGAAGGATTTTTCTGGCTTCGGCTGCTTGATGGTTTGGTACCCATATGCAAACTTCACCCGACATGCCTCCGAAAACTGAACCAAGCGAGGTCTGATCGAGATACGCATCAATGCCGTGGGATTGCAAGAAGGCTTTGATAGATTCCCCCATAAATTGTCCGTCTGCTTTATAAACAAGTTGCAAGTCGCGATTTCTGTTCATTAATTTTCTTCGTCCGTAAAACCTTCATCAACGGATTCTGTTTTTTGTACATCTATTAGTTCAGTGTTTTCAAATTCACCAGCCTCCATGGCTCTTAGTAACTCGTGTGCTTTTTCAACTTGGGACTCGTGAACAAGAATGTAAACTTCGCCAATTTTGCCTACAGTAAAACCATAGATTGAACCTGCTGCATCCTGGTCAACAACAGTTTTGATACCTTGTGCCTCAAGGAAAGCAGCAATTGATTCGCTCATCAAGCGATTTTGGGTTTTATAGACGACGTGCATATCTTTGTAATAGCTCATTCAAACATCCAATCTTCTGTAATACGTTTCCAGTGAACAAGTTCTTCCGGCTTAAACCAAAGCGCGATTTCAGCCTGGCCATTTTCAACGGAATCGGAGGCGTGCACAAGGTTAAATTGGGCTTGAATGCCATAGTCATGGCGAATGGTGCCTGGGGCTGCTTCGGTGCCACGCGTTTTACCAACGGTCTGGCGGATAGCAGAAATAGCATCGGGGCCTTCCCACACCATAGCCATTACAGGCGAGGAAGTGATGAAGGTGATGAGACTATTGTAAAAGTGTTTGCCTTCGTGTACGGCATAATGCGCTTTTGCCAGTTCTTCACTAACCAATAAAAATTTAGCACCAATTAAGCGTAAGCCACGGTCTTCAAAGCGGGTGATGATTTTACCGATGAGTCCACGTTGAACGCCATCGGGTTTGACGAGTACGAGTGATTGTTCCAAGAGAATATTCCTTTCTAATCGTTTTTCAAGATTTCATAAGCTTCCCAGAGTGGGCTAAAAGCCTCTTCAATGCTAAGATGCTTTCTGATAGCGATGTTAGCAGATTTGCAAAAATCAAAATCATCCTTATGTTGGACAATGAAGTTTTTAGCATCATTAAGCTTGCCATCAAGGATGAGCGCTTCCAATGACTGCATTGGATCAGCGGTTATTTCTTGAGCTAATGCCCAACCGCTTTCTTCTGGTTGAGGCGGTGCAACAAAGGTGTTTTCTTGCGTGTAGTCAGAAGCAGGTGCCGGACTTTCTGGCGTTGTTTCTGCGGTGTTGCGTGCCCAGTCCAATATCCATTCTGGCAAGGCTGTGGAATCGCGCTGGGTCACCAGTTCTTGGGTTTCCTGACTGGCTTGCAGGTCTGATGGAGCAGTCAGGATGGGTTGCGTTTTTTCGAGTTCGGTTCTTCTTGGCGTCTTTACTGGTTGAGTATCCTGGAGCATCATTAGTCTCCTAAGTAATCGCGCAATTTACGGCGCACGCTGGGATGGCGCAGGCGTGTGAGAGCCTGGGCTTCGATCTGGCGCACACGTTCACGGGTGACGCCCATCTTGCGGCCCACTTCTTCAAGTGTGTAGGCTTGTCCATCCAGCAGACCGTAACGCAGTTGCAGAATGCGCACTTCACGGGGTGGCAGCTCTTCGAGCACCTCATCCAAATGTTCTTTGAGCAGATTCAAGGTTGCCAGTTCATCGGGTGGTGGAGCTTCATCATCTTCAATAAAGTCACCAAGAACGGAGTCATCCTCATCATCGGTCGGCGTTTCTAATGAAAGAGGACGACGTGAGACTTGAATCATGTTCTCCACCTTTTTGGGAGTGACTTCCAAAGCTTCGGCGAGTTCTTCAACTGCGGGTTCGCGCCCTAATTTTTGGGTAAGTTGATGCTGTACGCGTAAAAGTTTATTGATTTGGTCGCCCATGTGCACGGGAACACGAATCGTGCGGCCCTGATCAGCAATCGCGCGGGTGACCGCCTGGCGAATCCACCAGGTGGCATAGGTGCTGAATTTGTGGCCGCGTTGGTATTCAAACTTCTTGGTGGCACGGATGAGGCCAATGTTGCCTTCCTGGATAAGGTCAAGGAAGGGCACACCGCGCCCCATGTATTTTTTGGCAACGCTGATGACCAAACGCGAGTTGGCGGTGATGAGGTGGTCTACAGCTTCTTCGCCATCTTCGATGTCAGCCTGGAGTTGCAGGAGCTTCTTCATGCTATGCGTGCCCTTGGCTAATTCCTGGCGAGCTTCGCGACCTCTTTCAATCCGTTTGGCAAGGGCGACTTCTTCTTCAATGCTGTTGAGAAGATCAACGCGGCTGACCTCTTTGAGATATAGTCCGATGGTGTCATCTGTATCAATGTTGGCTAAATCATCGCCATTGGAGGCAATATCAGCCAAATCTTCCGCGTCGGGTTCTTCTTCGTCAAAATCTTCAGTTTCTGAAAGATCGGTGTCGGATGGATCTTCTTCAGCGTTACTGTCTTCCACATAACTAATGCCCGCGTTTTGCAGGTTAAGGATTACTTCGTCAATCTGGTCGGGTTCAACCTCAGCTTCCTGCAGATAAGACAGGATTTGGTCATAAGTGACCCTGCCTTTTTTTCTGCCTAATTCGATTAAGCGACTGATAGTTGTAGTGACAGGGTTTTCATCCATGTCCGATCTTTTTGTTATTCTTGCCATTCGGTTATGCACCCTTTTCAATGATAAATTTATTCGCACTTGATAGAGTACAATATTTTTTCGGTAAATACAAGTTTTTGGGTGAAAGACTTGGCTTTCGGGCTAATTGCGCGTAGATAATTCTAAGATTGTGATAAAGTGATGGTTGTTATCGCAGATTTGTCGTTTCAAGTCAAATGATAATGTTGCCGAACGCATGTCGTTAGTTTGACCACCCCAGTTCTTGCTGATAAAATCGGACTGTTATTCGAGGAATGTTGTGTATCTAAAAAAGACAGTAAATATCTGGCTGCCGATCCTGATTATTTTGGCACTTGTGGGAGCTACTTTCCTAAATATCCGTTTATCTGAACGGTTTGCATCAGAAGATGGCTTTGCGACGCGTTACATGGCTGCGAAGTATTGGATAAAGACAGGATTGTCACCTTATAGTCAAGAGACGTTTGAAGCGACATTGGAGTTGCTTGGGGAATCCTCGCCAAGGCCTGACAGTTTAGATAAGGGCAGGTTTATAGATCCGGCTACTTATGTGCTTTTTTACATTCCTTTGAGCTTTTTACCCTATCCGATAGCGAAAGCTATTTGGATGACTATTATCGAACTTTCTGTCATTTTGAGTGCCTGGCTTTGCCTGAAAATCGTCCGTCTTGACTTAAGCTTAATTGAGACCCTATTGATGAGTCTGGGGGCGCTTTTCTTTTATCCGAATCTAAAGATGATTCTCTCCGCCAGTATCCTGCCATTTTACATTTTCCTGCTTGTGTGGGCTATTTGGCTGGCAATGAATAAGCAAGGTCGGATGGCTGGGGTCCTTTTTTTCCTGGCTTTTGCGATGCTGCCAATCAGCCTTTTTATTGCCATATTCTTTATGATTTGGATGGGCGCCAGGCGGGATAATTCACTGACAACAATTTATTTTATTGGGCTTCTTTTTATGGTACTTATTGCCTTGATTCTATTCCCGAATTGGATAGCTGAGTGGTTTGAGGCTTATTTGTTACTTTATCCACGGTTCACCTGGATCGACACTCCTTTAATGCGTGTTGGTGAGTTGTTTCCAGGTGCCAGCCGACAAATATCGATTGGTTTGCATGTGATTACGATTATCTATTTGTTCGTGGAGTGGTACGGTTTGCCTTCAAAAGAACAACGAGGCTTGCAATGGAAGTTGAGTTTGACGGTATTATTGCTCTATTTACTCAATCCTTTAAAACCAATAAGCTATATGATTCTGTTGTTCATTCCACTTTTTGCTATTTACAAGTATTTAAACGAAAAATGGCGAGTGGGTGGTAGAATCATCACTTGGTTGAGTTTTCTCGGAATCGGAGTTGTTTATTGGTTCAAAGGATTCAATCAGGAAACTTTTGTTTCGGCTGAATCGACACTTATCATCTTATTATTGGCTTTGCTTTGCATGCTTGGATTGCAATATTTTCGATGGTGGGCGTTAAAAAGCTCGAACGCACTAATAGAAACAATTTAACGGAGGTTTGTTATGGCTAAAAAACGAATAGGAATTTTTACGGGTGGTGGCGATGTGCCCGGATTAAACATCGCGATTAAGTCTGTGGTGTTAAACGCGTGTGAAGATAATTATGAAGTCATCGGTATTCGTCGTGGATGGGGGGGCTTGTTAAATTATGAAATTGGCAATCAAGCCGCTCATGATTTATACATCCGACCGCTTACGCCTGCCACAGTCAGAAGAGTTGACCGAACCGGGGGTACCTTTCTACATACATCGCGCACTAATCCCTCACATGTTCGCACACATGAGGTGCCAGAGTTTCTTAAAAATTCATCAAAAGGCAAATTGAATGAAAAAACTGGCGCAATGGACTATACCGACCATATTCTTGAAGTTTTAGATCATCTCGGCATTGAATCATTGATTACAATTGGCGGCGATGATACCTTGAGCTATTCCGTTCATTTGCATAAAACTGGTTTCCCGCTTGTGGGTATTCCTAAAACGATGGATAATGATGTGCTCGGCACGGATTATTGTATTGGCTTCTCAACCGCGGTAACTCAGGCAGTGTCGATGATTACCCACTTTAGAACCTCTGTTGGTTCGCATGAACGCATTGGTGTTGTCGAGCTTTTTGGACGCAATTCCGGTGAAACCAGTTTAATTACAGGTTATTTAAGTTATGCGGATCGCACCGTTATCTGCGAAGTACCTTTTAATTTCGTGGAGCTTAGCGAGATGTTGGCTAAAGATAAAAGGGATAGTCCGTCACATTATTCGATCTGTGTCATTTCAGAAGGCGCTATCACGGATAGTGGTTTGATTGTTGAATCAGGCGAAGAAGACGCCTATGGACATAAGAAATTAGGTGGAATTGGTGATTTACTCTCAGAGCAAATCAAAATCTTAACGGGCAATAACACCATGTACCAGAAATTAGGCTATTTATTGCGCAGCGGTCCAGCAGACATGCTTGATCGTATGGTCGCGATGAACTACGGTGCGTTAGCAATGCAAATGACTAAGCGAAAAGACTTTGGTAACATGGTTTCTATTTTGAATGGTAATTACACCGAAGTTCCACTTGAGATGGTTACCAGTGGCAAGCGTCATGTGGATGTAGATTTGTATTATGATGCTGCTAACTATCGACCGAAGATTAAAAACATTCTCGGTTTACCGATGTTCTTGCACTAAAGTGGCTGTTGAAAATCAAGGAGTTGACAGTAAGCGCTACACCTTAATCCCCAGGGTGTTGGTGTTTGCTGTCAACGAATCCGGCAAGGTGCTTTTGCTTCAAGGCGCTCCAGAAAAAAAGATATGGCCAAACAAATGGAATGGCATTGGGGGTCACGTGGAGCAAGGCGAGTCGGTTTTGCAAGCAGCACACCGTGAGCTTTTGGAAGAAAGCGGTTTGAGTGCGAAACATATGCAATATTGCGGTCAGGTGGTGGTCGATACTGACAGTAAACCGGGCATCATTTTCTTTGTTTTTAAAGCCAAACTGTTGGAAGGAACACCGCGAGAGTCAGAGGAAGGACGACTTGCGTGGTTTAGACAGAAAGAAGCCTTAAAACTTGATTTGGTGGAAGATCTTTACACACTTATTCCGATTGTCATGCGTCAAAGACCCAGCGCGAAACCGTTTTGGGGATTGTATTCCTATGACGAGAGGGGTCAGTTAAGGATGTCATTCTCGACAGGTCTGACACCGGATTGATTTTCAGGTCTATTCTCTTCGAAATCCTCAAAGGGTTTTTCAAAGAAAATTAATTCCGTATCACCATATTTTCGGCGGTCAAATTCAATAAAGTTATCATAGCTTTGCTCAAACCATTCTATTGGGTTGATTTGCACGATAATTTGTCCTTCGTCATTTAAAAGTTCGGGCTTGGCGTCAATAAGGCGCATGGCTTTTGCCCACATGTCTTTATACTGAGGTGGAGCGACATAGATGAGGTCGTAACCCAACCGGCTCGGGTTTTGCAGATATCCGAAAGCATCGCCACGTAAGACAGTTGCCATTGAGCTAAAACGGGTTATTTCAAGATTTTCTTTGATGACTTTGATTGCCTGATGGCTTGTATCCAAGAAGAACACAGATTTTGCGCCCCGACTGAGCGCTTCAATACCTACCGCGCCAGTACCGCCAAACAGATCCAGTATGTCAATATCGCGCACTTCATCAACCAGGATGTTGAAGAGTGCTTCTTTGACTTGGTCGGTAATGGGACGGGTAGAGTCACCAGGTACCGTCTTAAGTCTTTTTCCTTTGGCACTGCCCGAAATAACCCGTAACGTTGCCATTAATTGAAGACCTTTCCATACTTAATCAATCTTAAAAAGCTAACGACACCAGTTCGTATTACACGCATCTTTTACCTATCTTCCTTGTTTATGGTGCCTTCGGGTATAATCACTGCACCTGTGAACGTAAGCATTATAGCACGGGCAAAGAACTGAGAAAAAAATGACCGACACCGAAAAGCTGAAACTTCTTGAAGCCTTATTATTTAGTTCGCCTGGATTAGCCAGCGTTGATTCGCTGGCACAAGCCATGGCAGTTAATAAAAAAGAATGCAGGCAACTCCTTGATTTATTAAAAACGCGTTTGGAAGAAAACCACGGCATTCGTTTGCAAAAAGTGCAAGACCAATATCAATTGGTGACCGCAGCGGAGTATGCGCCGGCGATAGAAGGTTTTTTGGGTTTAGAAGTTACTACACGATTAAGTCAAGCTGCTTTAGAGGTTTTGGCGATTATTGCTTACAAACAGCCCAGCACCCGTCCTGAAATTGACAGTATTCGCGGTGTTAACAGTGATGGTGTGGTGCGAAATTTGCTTGTCAGAGGATTAATTCAGGAATTAGGCAGATCAGAAGCAGCAGGTCGACCGATTTTATATGGTGTGACACCTGAATTTTTACAGCACTTTGGTTTGGAAAGCCTCGAACAATTACCTGAACTTAACCTGGATGAGCTATTGCAAGCCAAAGCTGATAGTGTTGAAGAAGAACCAGAGATTTTGAAGGATTAATGACTGAAGAGAGATTACAAAAAATACTTGCCGCTGCTGGATATGGCTCGCGTCGTGCCTGTGAACTCCTCATAGATGCCGGTAAGGTTCGGGTTAATGGCAAGCTCGCCAAGTTGGGTGATAAAGCTGATGCTGAAAAAGATGCCATCATGGTGGATGGTAAGCTTTTGCGTGGTGTGCAAAAGAAGGTATATATTGCGATTTATAAACCGCGCAGATATCTTTCGGATTTCGACGAGAATTTTCCAAGGCCAACTGTTTTGGATTTAATTGACGTACCTGAACAGATTTTCCCGGTAGGACGATTGGACTTTGACAGCGAGGGCTTGGTTTTGATGACAAATGATGGCGAGTTAGCCAATCGCCTGACACATCCACGTTATGAACATGAAAAAGAGTATGAGGTTCTGGTGAACCGCATGCCCGATGAAGAGCAATTGAGCATTTGGCGGCGGGGTGTTGTCTTGGAGGATGGATATCGTACCAGACCTGCCAGTGTGGAAATCATTAATAAGGTGCAAAATGGCGTCTGGCTGCGTATTACGCTGAAAGAAGGTAAAAAACGCCAAATCAGAGTTACTGGCTTACGAATTGGATTGCCTGTAAAAAAGATCAAACGTGTGCGTATTGGAACATTAAAACTGGGTAATTTGAAGCCCAAAGAATGGCGCTATTTGACGGATAGAGAAGTTGAAACCTTGCGTATATACGTAGGTTTAGATTAAAAATTTAGAGACGGAAAGAAAAAACGTTCTTTTCTAAGAACATTTTTTGATGGTAATTTAGTTTCTTTGTAATACAGGCTATGATGGGAGGGGAAGTTAGCCCAAGATGGATTTGATCTCTTCAAGCTTTTCTTCAGATATTGCTCCTTCGGGGTCTTCACGATCAAAGCGGCGAATGGTGCGTTTAAGTTCTTTGATGTTTACAATTTGAATTGGCGCATCATTTAGTTCGCCAAAGCTTGTCCTATCGGTCAAAACAACCAATAAAGGTTCGATTTGGGGTTGTTCAGTGTAAGATAAGCCATTTTCGTTGAGATAATCCTGAAGCCCCTGAATTTGTCCAGCTAACTCCTTTTCAGGATTTCCAAGTCCTTCCTGACCAACAATGCGCATCATGATACCCCGTCCTTTCTCTTTCCACTTGCCATTTTCATAGCTGATCATGCCGGGAGTAACAACCGGATGGAGGGCGTAAAATTTATTGGGGCCCAACAAGAGGTGTGGTACGGTTGTGGTGTGGACGTAGAAACTGTAATCACCGCGGATAGTCTCTAAAGCTTTGTTCATGATTTCATCATAACGGGGTGAGCGGGAGTATCGGCTTGAGTAATACATACTAAATTGGGTCATCACAAAACCAACTACTAAGGCGACATAAGACCATAAAAGCATTGTTGGTCTAAAGGCAAACACGAGGCCAGCTGCGAGTATAGCTAAACTGGCAATGGTGAATACGCTGGCTATTTTTTTGTTACGTTTGATTTTCTGTTCATTGATAATTAGTCGCATGGTTTCCTCTGTTATCGTTTGATAGCGTTTTGTAATTCATTTAGCATATCTGCTTCAATAGCTTTACGAGCCTGATTAATTGAGCTGATGATGGCATCCGCGTTTGAACGCCCATGGCCCACAAAAACAAGCCCGTTTAGTCCTAAAAGTGGGGCGGCGCCAATTTCGTTGGGGTCAAGCATACTGCGAACTTTTTTGAAAGCTGGTTTTGCCAGTAAAGCGCCAATTTTTGCACGTGCGCTGCTCATAAGACTATCCTTGATGCTAAGCATGAGCAATTTTGCCACAGCTTCAGTTGACTTTAAAAAGACGTTACCGGTAAAACCATCGGTCACAGCGACATCCACCTCTCCGCCGAAAATCTCTTTTCCTTCAACATTGCCAATGAAACCAGGCACGGATTTTTTCATGAGTGGATGGGCATTTTTGACAAGCTCATTGCCTTTGTGTTCTTCTTCACCATTTGAGATGAGCCCAACACGTGGCTTGGCAATCTCATTCATTAAGCGCGCGTAAACTGCGCCCATTTGCCCAAATTGCACCAAAAAATCGGGTCTGCATTCGGCATTGGCACCAATATCCAAAACCGTACAATAGCCGTTTTTTGTGGGAAAGTTGGCGCATAAACAAGGGCGGTTTACGCCTTTGATGAGCCCGAAAGTTTTTGTTCCAAAATACATGGCCATGCCGGTATTGCCCGCCGTGACAAAGGCGTGGGCTTTGCTGTCTTTAACCAGTTGCATACCCACTGCCATCGTGTTATGTTTTTTCGAGCGAGCTTCTCGAATATCATCATCCATCGCAAGAACTTCCGGTGCATGCACGATGCTTATTTTGGATTTGTCGCCTGGTAGGGCATCCAGGGCGGTTTTTAATTGGGTTTCATCACCGACCAGAATGATATGAATATCCCAATTGGCAGTCGCCTGGATTGCACCAAGCAATTCGGGTTGTGGGCGGTCGTCGCTGCCCATTGCATCTAAAACGATTGTTGTTTTCAAAATCACCTCTAAAGCGCCTTCGCTTGACAAGTTTGGCGCAAAGTATATAATAAACATCCATGCGCTGGTGCTGGAATAGGCAGACAGGCTTGGTTGAGGGCCAAGTGCCGCAAGGCGTGAGGGTTCAACTCCCTCTCAGCGCATACGAAAGAGCAACCTTTGTTGCTCTTTTTGTTTAACAAATCCATTATACATAAGTTACTCACGGAAAGGCTCTTCTCAGCCAGGTTGCAGGGTTAACTGGTATGCCTTGAACGTTGATTTCAAAGTGCAGATGGGGTCCAGTTGATCTGCCTGTTGTACCAATGATTCCAATGAGTTGGCCGGGTTCAACTATGGCGCCTTCTTCTACGTGAATTTCTTCAAGATGCATATAAATACTGTAAATTCCAAGCCCATGATCGATGACGACGGTATTCCCGCGCACGATTAGGTCAGGTAATGCTCCAACCACGGTACCCCGCGCTGGAGCATAAACATCAGTGCCTTTGTTATAGCCAAAATCCAGTCCAGTGTGATAATAAATGGCAGGGTCATCGTTATAGGTTCGGCGACTTCCAAATCTGGACATGATATTGTCTGGATCCTGGCAAGGCGCGACAAATTGTCCTGACCACTGCTGTACAGGTGTAATGGGCACGACTAATTCTTTAAAAAGCGCGTCTTCAGCACGTACATTATCGCCATTTATGGTTTCTGGGTCTACATTGAGTGGGCGGTCGGTGGCGTAATTGCCCGATATGATAACAACCAACTGGTCAAAACGATAAACATAACCATCTTCTCGGGTGAAAGTCATCGTAAGAGGATACACACCTGGTTCGGTAAGCGCATGAATACCTGCATATGCCACTTGCTGACCGTCGCCCATATCTGTAAACTGAGGCGATATATTGACAAGTTCCGACTTGACCTCAACTTTCTCTGGGCTTTGTACGTGAAGCACATAGGTATCCCCTTGGCGCAAAGGTAGGTTGTCAATTGAAATGGTGCCAATGCCAGGGATGGCGAGCGAGTCGTTTTGGGCGTTTGGACTGGGCACGTAGTAATTGTCCTGAGGCAAAGCGTAATTTGGGTTTGTAAGCAGGTTTCTTTGGCTAAGTGCCCATTGATTTTGTCCTGACTTGACAGCCAGCTCAATAAAGGTTTGCCCTTCAAGGAATGTATTGGCAACCGTTGGCAGTTTTTGATCGACATCGGTCAACAAGATTTCGCGACCAATAAAAAGTTCAGATGGACTTGTAATTCGGTTGAGGCGAATGAGTTGGTTTAAATCTGCCTGGCTGCGCCGGCTTAGGCTGACGAAACTTGTTCCAAGTCCAATGTATTCACTACTTAACACGCCTTGCAAGCCGGGAAAACTTGGGATTTTTATTTTGTCACCGGGATGGAGAGGGGTGTTAACATCGCGTTGATTGACTTCAAGAATGGCTTCAAGCGTGGTATTGAATTTTTCGGCAATCCAATAGAGGGAATCACCTGCCTGTACAACATATTCCGGATAGGTCGTGGCTTGGGCTTGGACGAGATCAATATCAAACGTGGCCGAAAATATGGTCACGATAAGCAAAACTATTAAAAGAGAAGTAAAAGCTTTGTAAGCTTTTGTGTTAATAGACTTGGTATAATTTTTCATTGAAAATAAGTTTACCATAGGCTTGAAAGGGTGTTTTGTGAAGATTACAACGTTTAATGTAAATGGTATCAGGGCGATTGTCAAAAAAGAAGGCTTGGATTGGATTTATGAGCTGGATTCAGATGTGCTGGGTTTGCAAGAGATAAAAGCCAAGCCGGAACAAGTGCCAGTTAAATTGAATAAGATTGCGGATTATCAGGTGATATGGAATTCCGCCGAGCGGCCCGGTTACAGTGGTACTGCTGTTTTTTATCGGGATGAACCTCGGTCAGTGAGTTTGGGTATTGATTATCCTATGTTTGATGAAGAAGGGCGAGTTATTCGTCTGGAATATCCTGACTTTTTCCTCTATAACATTTATTTCCCGAATGGTGGTGAGGAAAATCGACGTGTGCCCGAAAAATTGCAGTTTTACGCAAAGCTTTTGGAAGAAACAATTGAACTTCACAAAAGTGGTAAAAAGGTGATTATTACGGGAGATTTTAACACCGCGCATCGTGAAATCGATCTTGAACATCCTGCCGCGAATTCAAAAACAACCGGCTTCTTGCCCGAAGAACGTGCCTGGATTGACAAGTATCTGGAACATAACTTTGTGGACGCTTTCAGGCAGCTTTATCCTGACCGCGAAAAAGCCTACACCTGGTGGTCTTACCGCACGGCCGCGCGATTGCGGAATGTGGGCTGGCGTTTGGACTACTATTTGATTAGCAAAGAGCTTATGCCGCGTGTGCAGGATGTGATTATCCATGACGATATCATGGGCTCAGACCACTGTCCGGTGTCGATGATTTTAAAAGACTAATCTTGGTCTCAATTTTCTTTCAGTGCTATATTTTTTCTTGGACGATTACTGACATAAAGCTGGGGCTGAATTGCCAATAATCTCGAATTGAATGCTTGATTTTCACCAGATAATGGATTATTATTCCAATAAGTGGTGAAAATATGATAAAGACAACTGCGATGTTAATGGAAGAAAAAGGGGAATATCGCTATCCAGCGAATAAAATTGCGCGGATGGTATCTGAAGGAACACTATTTCCTGTTGTAAGAGGGCTCTATACAACCGATAGAGAAATACCAGGGCATTTTTTGGCTGCCAGTATTTACGGACCTTCGTATTTATCATTTGATTTTGCGCTTTCGTACTGGGGACTTATTCCAGAAGCTGTATACGTTTACAGTTCTGCAACTTTTGACAAGAAGAAGAAAAAGCAGTTCAAGACCGAATTTGGACTTTTTACTTATCGTGACGTCCCAAAAAAGGCTTACCCGCTGGGAATTCAGATTGTAAAGTCTGGTGAAAATGTTTTTTTAATCGCGGATGCCGAGAAGGCGCTTTGTGATAAGTTGTACACACTTTCTCCTGTCGCAAATCAGGATGCGTTATCGGAACTTCTATTCTCAAATTTGAGAATTGATGAGTCTGAATTAACATTATTGGATTTCAATAAAATGGCGTATTATGCCCGTTTTTACCGTACAACAAATCACAAATTGCTTATTAAGATGATTAGGAAGAGCTCATGAACACCATTATTGAACAAATGTTGCGTAACTATGGTGAATATCGTCTGACTAACAGAAAAAATGTCGTAAAAGAAATTATGCAAGAAATTGTCTTGTATGGCTTATCAAAATCGGGTTTCTTTAAACAGGCGGCATTCTATGGCGGAACAGCTTTGCGTATTTTTTATGGCTTGGATCGTTTCTCAGAAGATTTGGATTTTTCCTTATTAACAAGCAATGAAAATTTTGATTTGAGTGCTTATTTTTCCACTTTAGAAAAGGAAATGCAATCCTTTGGCTTAAATATTGAGATTACTGAAAAAGAGAAACGAGTTGATTCAAACATTCAATCAGCATTTTTAAAGGCAAACACAAAAGAACATATTTTGCTTTTTTATGGTGATGAAGTATTACAAGGAATTCATGGCAGGGAAAAGATAAAAATAAAATTTGAGGTAGATACAAATCCGCCTGCGTATGCAAATATCGAACATAAATATCGTCTTCTGCCATCGCCTTATGAAATTGCCTTGTATGATGCGCCATCCCTTTTTGCAGGCAAGATCCACGCGGTGTTATGCCGTGCATGGAAAACACGGATAAAAGGACGGGATTTGTACGATTATATTTTTTTCTTATCACGATCTGTGCCGGTAAATATTGCCCATTTGTACGCGCGCTTGGTGCAAAGTGATTACCTATATTCTGCTCAGGATTATGCATTGTCGGATTTGAAGCAAGATCTTCAGAGGCATTTTGAAACGATAGACTTCAAAAAAGCGAAAGAAGATGTTGAACCTTTTGTGCGCAATCAGGAATCACTGTCAGTGTGGAGCTCTGAGTTTTTTATTCAAATAACTGAACAATTGACAGTGGCGGAAAAATAAGCCTATAAGAAATCTCTGAAATAACAGAATAGTGACTTGATTAAAAAAGGCAGTCCAACTACGGGCTGCCTTTTAACTCCAAAAACTAACTAACTAACTAACTAACTAACTAATTCTGCATTTCTTCCAAAGGATAGCAACACAAAACCAATTCTTTTGCTGCTTTGAGTTCATCAGCGCGTTTGATGGGCGCGTTGTGGGGCGCGTTTTTAAGCAATTCTGGTTGGGTACGCGCTTCTTCGGCTATTTTGAGCATGACTTCAACGAATCTGTCAAGCGTTTCAAGGTTTTCGGTTTCAGTTGGCTCAATCATCAAGGCTTCTTTCACGATAAGCGGGAAGTAGTTGGTGGGTGGATGGATGCCATAGTCGATTAAGCGTTTGGCGATGTCCAGGGCTTGAATGCCAGGTACATCATCCCAGAATCCTTCAAGTACAAATTCATGCATACAGCTGCGGTCGTAAGGTAAGGTGTAGGTGCCTTTAAGCTTTTCTTGCATGTAGTTGGCGTTGAGCACGGCTTTTTCAGCAGCATTGCGTAAACCAATTGCACCTAACATTGAGATGTAGGTGAAGGCTCTTACATGAATACCGAAATGACCATGGAATGCTTTAATGCGTCCAATTGTCTTGGCGGGGGTTACCAAACCGTAAAGGGGTGGGTTTTCGTCATCGCCTTCTTCAATGATACCCACAACAGGATCGGGCAAGAAGTCAAGCAAGCGTTCAGCGACAACAACCGGGCCAGACCCAGGACCGCCACCGCCGTGGGGTGTTGAGAAAGTTTTGTGTAAGTTGTAATGCAAGATATCGAAACCGATCTTTCCGGGTTGGGTGACACCCAAAATCGCGTTCATGTTGGCGCCATCACCGTACACCAAGCCGCCAGCATCATGAACAATTTTGATAACTTCTTCGACGTTTTCGTCGAAGAGACCGAGCGTGTTGGGATTGGTGAGCATGAGCCCAGCCAAGCGGTCATCAACGAGTGATTTCAGATGTCCAAGATCCACGTTGCCACGGGCATCGGTTGCCAAGGGCACGATATCGAAGCCAACCATGGCAGACGTGGCGGGGTTAGTGCCATGGGCGGAGTCGGGGATGAGCATGCGCACACGTTGGTGCTCGCCTCGGTCTTTGTGGTAAGCATGGATCATCAACGCGCCAACCAGTTCGCCATGCGCGCCGGCTGCAGGCTGTAATGTGGTACCTGCAAAACCACCGATTTCAGCCAGCATTTCTTGCAGTTGATACATCAGATAGAGGTTGCCTTGCACGGTGTCTTCAGGCTGTAAGGGATGCGTGTTGGCAAAACCTGAAAGGCGTGTGGTTACTTCGTTGATTTTGGGGTTGTATTTCATCGTACAGGAACCCAGGGGGTAGAAGCCTGTATCGATGGCGTGGTTAAGTTGAGAAAGACGTGTAAAGTGGCGCACTGTTTCAAGTTCGGAGATTTCAGGGAAATGAAGTTCCTGGCGTTCAAAGCCTTTTGGCAATGCTACTTCGGGCACGTCAGAGACGGGCATTTTTACGCTACGGCGACCTGGAGAGGACATTTCAAAGATGGTGGGTTCAGTCATGATATTCCTCCTCAAGCACCGCGGTCAAGAATTCAATATCTTCGCGGGAGATTTTTTCTGTTACAGCTAACATGAGATGGTTTTCTAACTCAGGATAGTCTTGACTTAGGTCGTAACCACCGAGAATGTCATGATCGCGCAGCCATTCAAGCACTTCGTCTATTGGACGTTCGGATTTAACAACAAACTCGTGGAAGAAGGGTGTTTCTGGGAAAGCGAGCTGGTAGCCATCAACCTGGCTAAGCTGATCAGCAGCGAAATGTGCCTTTTGGTAACACAAATTGGCAACTTCCTTGAAGCCTTCTTTGCCCAGGACGGTCATGTAGATGGTCGCGGCAAGGGTCATTAAGCCTTGGTTGCTGCAAATATTCGAGGTCGCCTTTCCGCGGCGAATGTGTTGTTCGCGCGCGGTGAGGGTGAGTACATAAGCCAGGTTGCCATCTATGTCTGTGGTTTGACCAACCAGACGACCGGCGATTTTGCGCAAAAGTTCTTCTGTTACTGCAAAATAACCCAGGTAGGGTCCACCATAAGACAAGGGAATGCCGAGGGGTTGTCCTTCACCAATGACGATATCCGCGCCAAGTTCACCGGGGGGAGTTAAGATGCCCAAAGCGGTGGGGTTTGTCGCCACTGCAACGAGCGCACCATGCGCGTGAGCGGCTTCAATGAGGGGCTTGTAATCAATGACCCGACCGAAAAAGTCTGGGTATTGCACGAGGACGAGCGCGGTGTCCTTGTCAATCAGTTCAATTAGTTTTGCCATATCGCCGTTGATGCCGGTTTCCTGGTCATCGCCCAGGATTTGAATGTCATCATGTGGGCGGAAATAGCTTCGCATCACAGCGCGATATTGAGGGTTGACGGCGCGAGAGACGAGGAATTTATTGCGTTTTCCTCTAAAGTGGCTGTCAGCCAGGATTGCCGCTTCAGCGGCAGCGGTTGCACCGTCATAATGCGAGGCGTTACATACTGCCATGCCGGTGAGCTGACAGATGAGACTCTGGAATTCAAAAATTGCCTGTAGAGTTCCCTGAGAAACTTCAGGCTGATAGGGGGTATAAGCGGTATACCACTCGCCACGTTGCAAAAGGTTGTCAACCGCGGCTGGGATGTAGTGGTCATAAGCACCCGCACCCAGGAAACTTAGGAGCTCCTTGGTGCTTCCATTGGCGGAGGCGATGCTGTCTAAATTTGACAGGATTTCCATTTCAGTTAGCTGATCTGGAAGGTCCAGTTTAGGATACCGAAACTTTTCGGGGATCTCTGAGAAGAGATCCTCGATTCTTTCAATACCTAATGATTTAAGCATCACCTCCACATCTTTTTGTGTGTGGGGTGTAAACATAGATTATCGGTCCTGGCAGTATGCTTCGTAGGTGTCGGCGTCCATGAGGCTATCCAGTTCACTTTCGTCTGAAACCTGGACTTTCACTAACCAACCACCTTCGTAGGGTTCCTGGTTGAGAATTTCAGGAGCGTCAACGACTTCTTCGTTAACTTCCAACACAGTTCCACTGACAGGGAAGTGGACTTCGGCAGCAGCTTTTACAGATTCGATGGTGCCGATGCTATCGCCAGCGCTCACTTCGTCATCGGGATCGATTTCGAATTCAACATAAACGACGTCGGAGAGGGCGTCTTGCGCATAGTCAGTGATGCCGATGGTGGCAATGCCGTCTTCAACTTTGACCCATTCATCGGTCTTGAGGTATCTGAGTTCTTGTGGATATTTCATTGTGTCTCCTTTAATCAATGTTTGTTTTTATTTAGTAAAGTATATTAAAACAAGAGCACCTAATGTGCTCCTGTTATCAACCGACTTCAGAAGCTCATGGGGTCTTGGTACCTGAGAGTTTCACCCGTTCGGGCTTGCCCCTTCGGTGCTCACCTAAAGTGAGTCTCTTCCCGTTGAGCTGATAAGTTTATTTTAGCTATTTGGTGGCTAAAGTCAAGCATTTACGGTCTACGTACTCATCGTTGAATTGGCTATGAGATGATTCCACTGCCCAGCACACGATCGTCCTGGTAAAAAACCGCGAATTGTCCAGGCGTGATATCACGCAAAGGTGTGAAAGTATGGATTCTCGCTTTATTTTTCTCCCCCAAGCTGATTTCACATGGCACTGGTGTGGAGCGATATCTAATTTTAACGTGAATATTTTGCAGGTTTTGGGCTACCTGGCCGGAGATCCAATTGATGGCATGAACGGAAAAAGTGTTTTGCCCGAGTTCCTCCAGTCCACCAACAACGAGTGTGTTATCGGATGGTCGTTTTTCGAGAACAAACAGGGCATGTTTGAAAGCGGGCAAGCCTTTGCGTTGGCCAATGGTGTAAGCGCTTAGTCCATCGTGCTCTGCTAACAAGGTACCATCGCTGAGTTTAATAGGACCGGGGGATTCTGAGAAATCAAAATGTTCTTCCAGGTAATCACGGTAATTGGTGCCCTGTAAAAAGCACAGGTCCTGGCTTTCTTCACTTTCGGGAATATTTAGTCCGTTTTTCTCAGCTATTGTGCGTACATCATGCTTGTTGAGTGTGCCAAGGGGTAAAAGCGTACGTATTAATTCCCTTTGACTTAGGCAACTGAGCATGTAGCTTTGGTCTTTGTTGGGGTCAAGCCCTTTGTGTAGTTCAAATAGACCTGCTTCGTTTTGCATCACGCGCGCGTAGTGGCCAGTAGCAACATATCTCGCGCCGATGATATCAGCCTGATTCAAAAGGTAATGCCATTTGATAACGCGGTTACATTCCATACATGGGCTTGGCGTTTGGCAGGTATAGTAGCTCTGCGCGAAAGGGAGGATGACTTTTTGCTGGAAGTCAGCCTGGATATCAAGAATAGTCAGGGGAATGGCAAGTTGTCTGGCGAGTGTCTCAGCCTTGTCGATACCTTGTTCATATGCGGGACAGGTGATGAGATAAAGTCCATGTACCTTATAGCCACTTTGTTTTAACAAAACAGCAGCCACGGCACTGTCTACACCACCGCTTAAGCCAAGGACAACTTTATTATTCATGCGCTAATGATACCAAAAGCTGACACATAATAGGCTTATCTAAGATTTAAATGATGGTGTGAAAGCGTGAAATTACTTAAGGAACTTGCCAGCCTCTTCGACATATTCTAAGGATTGGTGGCGGAAGTAAGTGTTATAAAGTTCAGCATAGGTGCCACCCATCTTGAGTAAAGCGTTGTGAGTGCCTTCTTCGATTATGCCACCATGGTCAAGCACGATGATACGGTCGGCAGATTTAACCGTGGACAGCCGATGTGCGATGAGCACGCTGGTTGATTGACTCAAAATGAGGTTTAGCGCGTGTTGAATTTGCGTCTCGGTAAAGGGGTCGATGCTGGCTGTGGCTTCATCCAGGATAAAAATAGCTGGTTTGCGAGCAAGAACGCGCATCAAAGCGACGAGTTGGCGTTGGCCCATGGAGATTTTCGCGCCACGTTCACCAACGTTCGTGTCAAGCCCGTTGGTGAGCGTTTCAAGCCATTCGCCATCACCGATTTCCTGTGCCAGGGCGAGAATTTCTTCCCGGGTGATATCCGGTTGGGCGAAGCGAATGTTTTCTTCCACGGTGCCTTCAAACAGGAAGGGCACCTGGGTAACCACTCCCATTTGCTGGCGGAGACTGTCGATCTCAAACTCGCGGATATCTGTGCCATCAATCAAGATTTTGCCTTCCTGGAATTCATAAAATCGAGAAATAAGGCGCGCGATGGACGATTTTCCCGCGCCAGTATGCCCGACAATAGCAAGGTTCTCGCCTGGTTTGATGTGGAGATTGAAGTTGTTTAAAACTTCAGCGCCAACCCCATAGCTAAAATGGACTTTCTCAAAGACAATGTTGCCATGCAGGACATGGGCAGGGAGGTTATTCGTTTGCACAACGGTATGCTCGGCATCGATGAGCGCGAAAATGCGTTCCGCTGCCGCAAAACCGGTTTGTACCTGTGCCCAGTAGGACGTCATGCTTAGGATGGGCATGAGGAAGCGTTCGCTTGAAAGCAAGACCAAATACCAGGCACCTGCGGTGATGAGCCCTTGGCTAACAGTTAGCGCTCCAAAATAGACCAAAAGCGCGATGCTAATGCCACTAAGTGTGCGCATGGTGGGGAAAACAATCGACAAAACAAAACCGCGCTTGACATTGACATCGTATGAGGTTTTGTTGGATTTTTCAAAATCAGCATAGATGCTTTCTTCTTGACGGAAGTTTTTGGCAACAGAAATGCCACTAATCGTTTCTTTCACGGTAGCATTGACGTTTGCCATCGCGCGCATACCGCGTGTGGTTACGCGTCGCGCGACCTTACGGTATGCTGCAACAATTCCTATCACAATCGGAACAAAGATGAAGAGCATCAGTGCCAGACGCCATTCGGTGCGCAATAAGATAATCGCCACAATGATGGATTGCATCACAGAGCTTAAAACGTTCATGGTCAAGCGCATGAGGGTGATGAAGTCTTCTGTGTCACCGGTGATGCGCGAGACGATGCGACCAGAGCTGAGCTTGTCGTGAAAAGCGAGATCTTGTTCCATGGAAGCTGCAAAAGCATCAGTAGCTAATGAACGGTAAACATCAGCATTGACACGTGCCATGAGACGTTGCTGGATATGAAAGAAGACGTAGCCTAAGACTTCAATTAAAATGACTGCACCTACCAGAATAGCAAGAATGCGGTCATCAGGTTGGGCAGCTGCGCCTTCATCGAGCACTTTCGAGACAAGTAAATAGGGGATAGAACCGGTGAAACCCTGTAAGATAACCACAATCGCGACAAAAAAGAGCTTCATTTTGTGTGGTTTTAAATAGTTTAAGATGCGTTGAATGAGCGCTTTGTTGGTATATTGGCGGTCATAAGCTTCCGCTGAAAGCCCGTGATAAAAACCCATTAGCTTTGCTTATCCTCGGAGAAAATTCTACGGTAGGCACGTGAGCGTTCCATAAGCTCATGGTGGGTGCCAATTTCTGAAATTCTGCCTTGTCGAAGGACGATAATCAGGTCTGCCCAGCGGATTTGAGAAAGACGATGGGTAACGATGAAAGTCGTGCGACCTTCAGAGGCGGTTTTGATTGCTTTTTGGATTTCATCTTCAGTTTGGCTGTCAATGGCACTGGTGGAATCGTCAAGAATCAAAATGCGTGGGTCGGTGAGGAACGCGCGTGCCAGGGCAATGCGTTGGCGTTGACCACCGGAAAGTGTCGCGCCACGTTCGCCAATGATGGTATCGTATCCATCGGGTAGTTCCGCGATAAAATTCGCCGCTTGAGCTTTATGGGCGGCTTCTTTAATTTCTTCCTGTGTGGCACCAGGCTTGCCAAAGGCGATATTTTCAGCGATACTTTTTGAAAAGAGGAAGATGTCCTGTTCAATGATAGATATTTGACCCCGCAGCGTGTCAAGACGCCAGTCTTTGAGATTCACGTCATCAATGAATATTTGTCCTTCTTGAGGGTCGTAAGTTCGGTTGATGAGACGAATAAGACTGGTTTTACCCGAGCCGGTTTGACCTACCACGGCAATCGTTTGACCAGCCTTGGCTTCAAAAGTGATTTCTTTGAGATTGGTTACCTTACCATCGTATGAGAAATTCACATCTTTGAATGAAACATCACCTTTGATAGTTTGCGAATAACCGTCTTCGTTTTGGTCAAGGTTGTTTTCGGTGTTCATGATGGCTAAGAGACGTCGCGCGCTGGCGAGGCCTAAGGATATGCGCGAATATGCCATAACAGATGTGTTGGTAGGGAAGCCCAGCATACTTAGCGCGCTGAAATAGGTAATGACATTGCCAAGTGTTATTTCGCCTATGCGTGCCAGGTAAAGCGCATGCAAAAGCCCAAATCCCATCGCCAACGCCAGCAAGAGCATGGGTATAAAACGTGCTTCAATATCACCTTGTTTTACGTTAGCATCGCGGTAAGTTGATATGTTTTTGCGGAAGCGTTCGATTTCGGCTTGTTCCTGGGCGGCAGCCTTGACGGTTTCGATGCCATCCATGTCTTCAGCGATGCGGCTGTTCATCACGCCAAAACTGCTGCGAACTTTACTGGTGACAGGTTGCAAGACACGCAGATAATAGATGACCGCAAGAAAATAGGCGATGATGAAGGTGATTGGCGTTAATAATAAAGCTGGATGTATTCGCCCACCGATAATTAGTGGGATAAAGAGGAAATTCATTGATCCAAAGACCATGTTGATGCCGGGGCTAAAGATGTAATTGACTTCGCGAATGTCGTTACTGGCGCGTGCCATCAAGTCGCCAACCGATTGCAAAGCGTGGAAGGTCATCGATTTGCCAAGCAGGCTGGTGTAGAACTCGTCACGGGTATCGCGCTCAATGCGCTGAGCGGTGACTTCAAAGCCAAAGTTGCGTTGGAACTGCAAAAAGCCTCGTGTGATTTGAGAAATGGCAACAATTGCGGCACCTTGCAGGAAGATTTGTTTGCCGCCTTCGCCACTGGTGAGCGCTTCAAAGACTCTGCCAAATTGCACGGCGGGAACACCAGCTAAGGCGGCGTTGCCTATCGCGCCAATGGCTGCCACCAGGAATATGAACCAATGATGCCTGACATGTGAAAGCACCCAGAGCACAGGACTGGTGCGGTTGGTTTTGTATTTAAAAGGGATGTTAAACTCGCTTGTCTGGTCCATTTTTTCCTTAAGTAGTTAGATAATTGTATCTTAAGGGCTTACTGGATTGTGGAAAAATGACATATAAAGGTGTATTGTGAAAAAAGAAGCTTGCTTCTGATGGGCAAGCTGATTTGAAATTAGAGTTAAATTTGCTTAAAAACAGAAAAGCTAATACTTCCTATAAACTATTGGCAATAATAACTCCTATTATAATCAATACGACAATGATGAGAAAAACCAAAGCAGCTACTTGACCATCCGTCATACCTTGTTTTTGTTGTTGTGTGTTCGCTGGGCGTGTAGGGGAAGTATTGGACTTTTGTTGATTTATAGGTGGTGGATATTTATAGCCAATGTTTTGCCCACGGTTTCTTGGTGGTTGAGGTGGGGGATAAGGAGGTGGAGTTGGATTTGGAATTGCAGTCGACGGTCCTTGTTGCCCTATAGTGGAGCTGGATGGCGAGTAATCGATGGAATAGCTTTTAGGTTTGTTGGGGTCAAATTGGGGAGTGTCCCATTCCCAGAAGTTTTCCTGTTCGGGTCGAGGTTTCGGTTTGGCAGGTTGTGGTGCCGGGATGCTGTCAATACCTTGTTGTGGCATTAAGGATACCCAACCTGTGACAGGTCCACCCAGAGGCTGGGCGATGGGTGGTTTTTGAGTGGTTGATGGCGGTAGCGGTGTTTCAGGGATTTCCACTGTCTGTTTATGGGCTGTGGGAACATCACTAATCTCTTCAATGTCAATGTCGAGCGCTCGCGCCCAATCCGAGAATGGAGGGCATTCATCCAATGTCTCTGAGTTCCAGGCATGCTCGAAGAGTTCCTGTAAGTCTTCACCATATTGGGATTTGAGGGCGTGGCTCATCAGTTCCTGGCGTTTGCAGGACTGGTGAATCTCATCTGGGTCAAAGAACTGTTCGCCAAAGCTTTCTTCAAGCATAGGTTTATAGTGCCAGGTTAAGATGTTACTCAGAAGGATTGCGCCTGCGAAACGGTCAGCATCCACAGTCCAAATGCCGTTTTTAACTGTCTTGTGCGCGTAGCCAGCAGAGCCCGCGGGGAGTTTCTTTGGCTGAACGAAATCTGGAGCATAAAGTTCCTCAAGATCGATTAGGGATGGTTGGAAACGACTCTTACTGCCATTGAGACTTCTAAGACCGACAAGGTCGACAATCAGATTGGGACCAGAGAGGTCACAGTGCGCGATGCCTTTATCTTCCATATTGACCATTGTCTGCAGAAAGCCGTCTGCCAATGCCAGACACTGGTTCTTGTCGAGGACTTCCTTGCTCATAATCAGTTCTTGCCAGGTTGTGCCCTCAACCCAGGGCATGATGACGGCGTATTGCAAAGATTTGAGACGATTGCGCAAATCGGGGTACTGGATGGGCGAGAGCACAATGCGCTTGCAGGCAATCATGCCGGGCAGCATAGCGTACTTGCTGAGTTTTTCAGCTTGAACGCGGGTATCGTCGGTGCGGTAAATGGCGTTAAAGACCTTGAGCGCGCGGAACTCATTGCGCGTGGTTGAGAGCTGGTAAACTGTGGCGCGTCTGCCAGCTTGGCCGTAAGGCATGCCTTTGGCGGCAGGATGCTCAGTAATGGTGTAGGTCTCGGGACCTATTTTGAGTTTGTCGTTGACTTTCGGGCTAAATACCATGGTTAATCCTTATCTTTTTCTTTCGAAAAAGGTGTTGTGTGTACAAAAAAGAGACTTCATGTTCATTTACCCTCATTAGTTGGTTCTGTGGGAGTTACTGGTGTGTCTGAAGGTTCAACAGTTGGTTCTGTAGGGGTAACAGGAGTATCTGAAGGTACAACAGTTGGTTCTGTAGGGGTAACAGGAGTATCTGAAGGCACAACAGTTGGTTTTGTGGGAGTTACTGGTGTTTTAGATGGAACAGGTGTAAATGCAGGTGTAGGACCGTAAAAACGTATGATTGTTTTCCCTAAAGTTTCGCCTGACAGCTTATCAAACACTTCAAAAGGCACATCTTGGTTCAACGGCTGGATGGGACCGAGGCAAGTGAATTGACCTTGCTCATCAATTTGATCACATCTCAACTCCACATCATTTATCTTTATCGACAGTCGGTCTAATTCGACCTTTTCTGACGCCTTGAATGTCATAAGCCACTGATGATTGCCTTGTGTAACCCAGCTTGAGAAACAAATATCGAATTCACCCGTGTGGTTGCAATTTACAGCAAGAGCCATCGGAGGCAATGTGCTAGTCGATGTCATGGTAAGCGTATAGGTAGGGGTGTTCGTATGTGTCGTAGTCGGAGTTGGCGTCTCTGTTGGTTCCGGTGTAGGTGTCATAGTTGGTGTAGGTGTGTGGCTTGGAACAGGAGTGTCACTTGGCGCATGGGTACGTGTTTGCTCAGCAGCTGCAAAGGCTTTATTCTCATGGAACTTTTTGATCCCATAAACGGTGCCTGTTATGAGGAACAACAAAGCCAGAGGAATCATAATCCACATTGGCTTTAGATTTCTCCTTGAAGAATCTTGATCGTGAAATGCTTGCTTGTAAGTGCGTTGGGTGCTAATAAGATTGGAATCTATTTGCTCTTGAGGCCTAATATAAGCACCTTGCGTGCTGTAACCCTCTGTGGACACTTGACCTTGAAACAAAGACGGCGATTTAATTACTGTTGGCCCAACGGCGCGCATTTCAGCTTTGGGCGGGATTTCCCAGCCTGACGCGCCAACATAATTGCCAAGTTCAAGCACTTTGCTCCACTGGGTCTGACTTTTGGCTTTACTGCTGGCGCGAACGGAAAAACGCAGGTTGTCTTTGGGAAGCTCATCCGCTTTAAAAGTGTGAGATGTGCTTTGTGTATCAATTATTTCCTGTCCCTGGCTGGAAAGAGTCGCGATTTGATAAGTGCTGAAGCCCTTGATGGGTTTCCACTCAATTTTGACAATGCCACTACCGGCATCAAATTGGTGGCTTAAGTCTTCGGGGCCTGCGGTTTGATTGGTTTCCCAGCCGATATGGGGCTTCCAAGCGAGTTCAAAAATGGTAACATCGTCACTCTGGGGCATTTGGCTGGTTTGGAGAATCAAAGCTTCTAAATTCTCATGTGAAACAGGATTGATTTGCATCTCTCTGTCGAGAATAGCCAAGCCATCTGAATAGGCGACAAGACGGGTGATGTTGGGGTCATGAATGATTTTAGTATGTAGATTTCCCACCATCCCTGTTGATGTTGACCAGCGTTCCGCGGTTTGAAAAGTTTCATCGCCCAAAACTTCGCGGGAGATTTCCTGCAAATCTTTCCAAATTCTCAGACGTTCATCACCCATCCATGCCAATGCCATTTTTCGTTTGTTGATATCGATGAAACCAGCAGTAAAAGTGGCTTGGCTGCCCATTTGACGCTTTTGTTCAAGCACGCTCACTAACATGCCGGGCAAAGAAGCGGGCATTTGAAAGGCATTGATCATCGGAGTGGCGACATATGCCATGTTATTGAGTTCGGTTTCGAGACTAGTCTGGAAAATGAGGCTGCCATCCAGATAACGTTCTCCAAATTCCATCATGTGACTCAAGAGATGATCACCAATGAACTGGGATGCCAACTCACCAAAAAAGGACTGACTGACACCATCGGCAATGACAAAGCCAAGATAGTTTTCGTCATAGCGAATGGTTAGATAGTCCTGCCCTTTGCTGTTGCTACGCTGCGATTCAGCTGCGCGGTCGTTAGCGTAGCGAAAAGCGTATTTCTGCAATTGCACAATGCGAATTGGACATCGCGTTGATTGGTCTATAGTAATTTTTGTAGACATTTTTATTGAGCCACAGGTGTGGACATAGACATCACGAAGCCCATTTGAACGAGTTCAGGGCTCATGCCTGGCAACATCATATAGGCATTTGGCTGGATGGCGTATCCATTTTCAGACATCATAACGCGATAGCCTTCTGGAAGGCGCGATGACATAGAACGCAATTTATGGGCATATTTGCCATTGAGCTGGGTTCTGTCATCTACACCACCCCAAACGCTCGGATCTGGTACTGCGTAAGGGAGGATATTATCAGAGATAAAAATGTTCTCGACCAGGACATTACCGTCATTGTTGCCCATCGCTTTGATCCGTTCCACAATGGGTTGCGGATCGGCGCCGGTAAATTCACCATCAGTCATGTGACAAACGAGGGGTGCTGGGCAGTTTTGCATGTGTGGCAGTTCACGGTGCAACAAAGCTTCTATCTCCTGGAAAACTAAGTCTGTTGCTGTAGTGCGCATGACTGAAAGTACCGGCACACCCAGGGCGGCGACCTGGTCGATGGTCATTATTCCACCAAGAATATCGTAAACCTGATCACTGTAAGCATACATAGCGATGCGGTAACGAGGTGAAATTTGGGCACCTTTGGTACAGCGGAAGACCATTTGTTGCAGGGTTGCGGAGAGGGCGTCCATTACGACTTCGATTCGAGGACGGCCATTGAGCTTGAGCGACATTGAACCGCTCACGTCAAGGGCGTAAATGATGAGTGCAGGGGTTTGACTGGTTGCTAAGATGCTGTATGACATTTTTACTCCTAAGACTGTTTATTAAACGCTCTTATTAGAGCGAGACTTGAACCGATGGCCAAGAAAAAGTAGCCAATCGCGGGACTTATTTTAATGATTTCACTGAGTTTGAATGAGGGTATGCCCAGATAAGCACCCATTTCACCCAGATCGATTTTTATTGATTTCAAAAAGATTAAGCCACCAAAAAGCAGAATTAACAACAAGCTGCTGCCAAAACTGACCAATGTGGTGGAAAATTGAGAGTTAGGGCTTATCAGTTTAATGCCGACAAAGATCGCCGATAAGAAAGGGAAGAGGCATAGTACGGCACCGATGAGCTGTAGAGATGAGATTGTTTTTTTCAATAATTGATTTGAAGCATCCAAATCTTCATTTCTGGTGTTTTTTATCACACTATAGTATTGGTTAAGTTCGTTGTTTAGATATTGCTCCACCGTATTGCCAAGTGCCTGTGTGGCGTTTAATTTAGGAGCTTTGCCTGTCATCATTGAAATTGGGCTGTGGGTCATGCCAATGTTTTTGAATTCGGAGAGTCCCAAAAAATCAAAACTCTCCATGAACATTCCCAATAATCCGCTCGGATTGACTTTAAAGCTTAATATTGGTGCGAAGATGCCAATGAGCAAGAAAACGATGGCGATAATACTGAGAATAAGTGAAAGGCGGTTTGTTTGTTTCTTGGAGTAGGATAAGCTCTGTTTCTGGAGCGGAAGCAGTTGTTGTGGCTGATAGGCTGGCACGGTTGAGCTGGCAGGCGTTGCCTGACTTGGCTGGTATGATTGAGTGCTTGACTCAATGGTAGGACTGTATTGGTGTGGAATCTGTGGGATAGTTTGTTGTGGTTCTCTTTGTTCAATAGAAGGTGTTATTACTTGTGTATGAGGCGGTGTTTTAATGTTTTGAGGGTGCTGTATTTCGTGCAAGGGTTTTTGTGGGCTGCCATCCAACGGCGCGAAACCAAGCAGTACCTGATCGGTGTTATGAGTACCTGGTGGGTTTTGGCGTAATGTTTCTGTTGTGTAAGGTGATTGCGCTTTGATTTGATCGTATTGGGCCACGAGCGTCTTACCACAATATTGGCAAAACTTGTAATTGTCATTATTGTAAGAATTGCAGTAGCTGCATATCATATGTCACCTCCTTCCTCTAAACCCTTTCTATGATTTGGTGAACACAAAATGGTTTTGCCAATTGTACTATGAAAAGAAAGAAAAAACTGAAAATCACTGAAGTAAAAAAGATTAATTAGCTTGTCTTTTTTACTTGTGGCTCTATGTAAAATAATCTTAATCATTTTTCTGATTTTCCTTGACGGTTGTTGGTTACTATCCTATAATCTTCTCTTGGATTAATACTATTAATCAGATGAATGCTGATGGATAAAGAAAAAACATCCTTACTCACTTATCTGGCAGAAGCCTCTAAGAACGAGCAAGATATTCCCAGTATCGCGGAATTAAGTCAGATTTTGGGCGTCAGTATTGCCAGTGTGCGGGAACAATTGGAAGTTGCCCGCCAGTTAGGTTTTGTTGATGTTAAGCCGCGAAAAGGAATTCAAAGAAGACCATTCTCGCTTGTGCCATTAATTAGCTTAGGCATGAACTATGGCATTTATTCTGAAGCGCATTTATTGAGCGATTATATTGAGTTGAGAAAACATCTTGAACTAAGTTACTGGAATGATGCTTTTGATGTTCTCAAAGATGATCAGATGGACTATATGCAATTTCTGATTGATATCGCATTCCGAAAATTACAACGAAAACCAGCTATAATACCTACTGAAGAACAAAGTGAATTCCACCTGACTCTGTTCCGTCCTCTTGGAAACAAAGTGCTTATTAGCATTTTGGAAGCAGCCTGGGCATTAGAAGAGAATAACGGTGGAAAAATTTTGGCTGATCTTGATGATATGCTCTCCAGTTGGAGAACTCGGCAGATTATTGTGGATGCGCTGCGAGAAAAAGATAAAACTAAAGGAAAAAATGCTCTCGAAAGCTTGTTGGCATTAGCAAACAAGCCAAAGGAAGCTGATATTACAAGAAGATTCGAATGAAGGAGATAACCAGGAATGGCAGTAACTGAACTTCAATCCAAGTCGAACCTGGCGCCGGTCATCAATGACTTTTGTATGACCGTTTGTACCGTCAATGGTTCGGGCAGCGCAACGGCAAATAACATTATTTACCGCGCGTTGTTCCAAATGGGAATACCTGTCTCAGGAAAGAATATCTTCCCATCCAATATTATGGGCATGGCGACATGGTTCGTCATTCGTGTGAACGACGAAGGCTTTACCGGTCGTGTTCCACATGATGACATTGTCGTAGCGATGAACCCAAGCACCTTGCTTTATGAAACATCGTTTTTGCCCGAAGGTGGTGTTATATTCTATGCAGACCACATCATGATTCCCGAAGGTCACCGTGAGGACCTTATTTATTATCCAATGCCTATCAAGGAATTGATAAAAACGGTTGATGTACCCCGAAACCTCGTGGCTTACATGGAGAATATGCTCTATGTAGGCATTGTCTCGCAGGTTTTAGGAATCGAATTATCTGAATTGCGATGTGCGGTGGAGCATCAGTTTGCTAAGCGCGTCGCGATTGCAGAATCTAATTTCGATATCATCAAGATTGGATATGAATGGGCACAGGCGAATATTGAGAAACGCGACCGCTTTGTTGTAGAACGACGACCAGATAAGGGAAATCTAATCATGACTGATGGTAATACTGCAGCTGGGATTGGTTCCCTTTTCGGCGGCTTGCAGTTTTGTTCATGGTATCCCATCACACCTGCCACAAGTATGATTGAAGCGGCTATCGCTAAAGTTGATGAACTTCGCAAAGATCCAGTAACTGGGAAGACCACTTGTGTAATCCTGCAAGTTGAAGATGAATTAGCTGCCGCGGGTGCCGCCTTGGGCGCGGGATGGGCAGGTTTGCGGTCAATGACTTCTACATCAGGTCCCGGTATTTGTTTGATGGCTGAAAATATCGGTCTGGCTTATTTTACTGAAACGCCTATGGTTATTTGGAACGTGCAGCGTGTTGGACCCAGCACAGGTTTACCCACACGAACCGCGCAAGGAGACCTGGCATTCATGTATAACATCGGGCATGGTGACGTGAACCATATCATCCTAATTCCAGGCACTGTGAACGAATGTTTTGAATTTGCCTGGAAATCGCTTGACCTTGCTGAACGTTACCAAACACCGATTTTTGTGCTCAGTGATCTTGATTTGGGCATGAACACCTGGGTGACTGAGAAATTCGAATATCCTAACACTCCCATTGATCGTGGTAAGTTGATTTGGGAAGAGGAACTTGAGAAGATTGAAGATTGGGGTCGTTACAAGGATATTGACGGTGACGGTATCCCATATCGCACCGTAATGGGTAATCAGAGCCCAAAATCAGCCTACTTTACCCGCGGTACTGGTCATGATGTTTATGGCAACTACAATGAGGATCCTAAAAACTGGTTTGATATGCTCCATCGCATTGAGAAAAAGTTGAATGGCGCGATTGATAAACTCCCTAAACCTATTACCATCATGGGTAATAATGCAAAAATTGGCATTATTGGAATGGGTTCCACAGACGATGCCATCAAGGAAGCTCAGGCTATCCTGGCAAAGGAAGGTATTGAAACCGATTACATGCGTATTCGTGCACTGCCAAGCTCAAGTGAGGTACATGACTTCATCAATAATCACGAACGCAACTATGTTTTGGAACTGAACCGCGATGGCCAACTTAAAGAAATATTGATGTTGGAACATTCAGAACTTTCAGAAAAACTCATCTCGCTGACAGATATTGGTGGCTTACCGATGACTGCCGTTTGGGCTGTTGAAAATATTTTAGCTGCGGAGGAAGATTATGCCTAGCACTGTTGAAAAGAAAGTTGAACGCAACCTTATTGGCTTATCACCAAGCGATTATGCTGGTAAGAAATCGACACTTTGTCCTGGTTGTGGACATAACGCGATTTCAAATGTTATTCAAGCTGCTGTGTATGAGCTTGGTTTGGCGCCAGAGCAAGTTGTGAAAATTAGTGGTATTGGTTGCTCGAGCAAGAGCCCGAACTACTTTTTGAATCGCTCCTTTGGTTTCAATGGTTTGCATGGTCGTATGCCTACCTTGGTTACTGGTGCTTGTTTCGCTGACTATAAAATTGAAATTCTGGGCATTTCTGGTGATGGTGACTCTGCCAGTATCGGTTTGAGCCACTTTAAACACATTATTCGCCGCAATGTTCCCATGTTGTATATCATTGAGAATAACGGTGTATACGGCCTTACCAAGGGACAGTTCTCAGCGACTTCTGACCAGGGTCTGGTGCTGAAGCATCAAGGCGAAAACCTTTTGCCTCCATTGGATTTGTGTATGGAAGCCCTGATTAGCGGCGCAGCGTTTGTGGCACGCGCTTTCTCTGGTGACGTGAAGCAGATGAAAGAAATATTCAAAGCTGCTATTTCGCAGGAAGGTACGGCTGTTGTGGACGTGATTAGCCCTTGTGTGACTTTTAATAACCGCGCTGAGGCGATGCAGTCTTATACCTGGGGTCGCGCCAATCAAACACCACTGCAAGAGATCAAACACTTTAACACGAAAGAAGAGATCAAAGAAGGGGCCGAGGAATTTGAACCAGGTACTTATAAGGAAGTTGAATTGCAAGATGGTTCCTATTTGCTCCTGCGCAAACTTGACAAGGACCATGACCCTTCAGATAAAGCCGCCGCTTTGGATATTCTTACTGAATCGTATAAGAAAAAATACTTCGCTACTGGTTTGATTTATTTCTCAGAAGTTCCACCAACTATCCAGGAACGCTACGACTTACCTGATGAACCCCTAAACCGTATTGGTATTGAACGATTGCGCCCGACGTCTGCAATGCTCGAGAGCATTAACCAGGAATTTGGGATTTAGACAAATCCTTATTTAGTCAGAAGGGCTGGTTTTTTTTTCAGCCCTTTTCTTTATCTTTTTCCTTAAGCATTCTTTAGACTTTTAATCGTGTGTATTAATGCGAGATTAGGCGAGGCATGTGCGCCCACTGGAAAACTGCCCACCATTATGACTTGTTCACCACCTGTTTTCGGCTCTATTGATACTAATTCATTTTCAATTTGTTCAAGCATTTCTTCAAGCGAATTGGAGCGTTTAACCAGGAAAGGGGTAACTCCACGACAAATTCCAAGCCAATTGAAGGTGCTCATTCTGGGCGTAAACGCATAAATCGGCACAGTCGGTTTGGTTTTACTCACCCAACGGGCTGAATTGCCACTAAAGGTGAAAACGCAGATAGCAAAAACATCCTGGTCATCTGCCATATTTCGGGCAGCAATGGATGTTGTTATCGCATCGTCAGCAAAGCTGATATCACGGATTGAAGTGCTTTGTCCCCATTTGTCGAGATGCTTTTCAGCTTCTACAATAATCTGGTTCATCATTTGAATGCTTTTTACTGGATATTGGCCAATGGCGGTTTCGCCACTAAGCATTAGCGCGTCTGTGCCATCATATATCGCGTTCGCGCAATCTGTGGCTTCGGCACGAGTTGGGCGGGAATGGCTAATCATCGACTCCAGCATCTGGGTGGCAGTGATTACAATTTTGCCTCGTTGATTAGCTTCGCGAATAATCTGTTTTTGAATGGCGGGCACTTGCCATGGTGGCAGTTCCACACCTAAATCGCCTCTGGCAACCATAACACCATCACAGTGTTCAAAGATTTCATTCAGGTTATCAACGGCTTCAGGACGTTCAAGTTTGGCAATGACAGGTGGAATACGACGGAAATCGCAAAGCTTTTTTAGCGTTTCATGAACTGAGATAAGATCCGCAGCTGATTTCACAAAAGAAACAGCGATTAAATCCACACCAAGTTTTAGACTGAATTCAAGGTCAGACAGGTCTTTTTCGGTGAGGATTGGGATGGAAAGGCGTGAACCTGGCAAATTGACACCTTTATGGGAACGCAAAATGCCACCTATGATGACTTTGGCATAAATGTTTTCTCCGTCCAGATGGGTTACTTCAATTTCAAGGTTGCCGTCATCCATCAGAATGCGGTTGCCAGGCACGACCGCTTCATGGAGCATGGGGACATCAAAGGGGATAAATGTCACCCCTTTAGATATTGATTTGGGGTTATAACTGGAGCTTAGGGCAAGTGTCTGTCCTTCAACAATCTCTAACTCGTTATTTTCAAGCTTACCAATACGTAGTTTTGGTCCTTGCAAATCAGCCAGGATGGAGATAGGCTTATTGAGTTCACTTGACAATTTGCGGATTAGAGCGATGTTTTCTTCGTGTTGTTCCTGGGTGCCATGCGAAAAATTGAGGCGAGCAACATCTAAACCTGCCTGTATCATCTGTCTGAGTGTGGTTTCGTTTGAGCTGGCTGGCCCTAAAGTTGCCACTATTTTAGCGAAACGATCCATATTCACCTCCATATACTAAAAGCGACCCGGTATGAGTTATAAGTAACACCGGGTCGCATCATTTGAATAAATCTTAGTCCTTCATCAGGGTGTAAAGGATAGCTTTTTGAGCGTGTAAGCGGTTGTGGGCTTGTGGGAACATCCAGCTTTGTGGTCCATCGCAAACTTCATCTGTGATTTCAATGCCGCGGTAAGCTGGTAGACAGTGCAATACTATTGCATCAGGCTGGGCTTCTGAGACCAATTTTTCGTTGACCTGATAGGGTGGGAAGACGGCTTTGCGTTTTGCAGCTTCTTCTTCCTGTCCCATGCTAACCCAGGTATCGGTGTAGATAACGGTGGCTTCTTTTACGGCTTCGTGTGGATCGCGGAAGAAGGATAATTTTGAACCGGTTTTCTCGGCAATGGCTTTGCTTTCATTAACAAAACGATCTTCCATATCGTAGCCTTCGGGGCTAGCGATGATAAAATTCGTGCCAAGGATTGCGGACATCTGCATCAGGGAGACAGAAACGTTGTTGCCGTCACCAATATAGGCAAGGTTCAAACCGTCGAAGCTACCGAATTTTTCTTTGATGGTCATGAAGTCAGCCAAAATTTGGGCAGGATGACTGGCATCGCTGAGACCATTGATAACGGGAACGGATGCCCATTCTGCAAGTCCAACGACGAGTTCATGACCGAAGACGCGTGCCATGATGCCTTCAACCATACCAGAGAGAACACGCGCGACATCAGCAACAGATTCGCGCTGACCCAAGCCAATTTCGTTTGGGGAGAGATAAAGCGCGTCGCCACCAAGATGACGCATGGCAACTTCAAAACTCACGCGGGTGCGCAGGGAGGGTTTTTGGAAGATCATAGCGAGGTTTTTGCCTTTGAGGACGGGTTGGTTGCCACCTGCAAAGTGCTCTTTTTTGAGTTCCGTGGCGAGGTCTAAAAAGCCTAATAACTCTTCCTTGCTGAAGTCAGTGATGTCAATAAAATCCTTTTTCATTGTTACTCCTTAGTAATGTGATTTGATAATTCCACAAAAAACACCGGAACATGGCTGTGGCTTATGCATCCGGTAGCTTTCGCATGGCAATTCTATCAGACTTTATGGCTTCCAGGGCGAGAATGAAGATGTACACTTGCTTGACCGCCCAAATTATAATTAGAAGACATAGAATGCCTGTGATGATACTTATCCAGGTGATTATTTCCCGTTGAATTTCAGGCAGATTTTGCTTGTAACTCTCAAGTTGAGTAATAAAGCTTTCAAGTGATGTGCCAGTGTCTTTCACATTCGTTTTTATATCATCAATGTTGGTATGAAAATCAACGAATTTGTCTTCAAAACTACTGATATTACTGGCGGAATTACTCAATCCTTCTTCTAAACCAGTAAGGCTATCAGGGATGCTGGCGAAAGTTTCAGATAATTCAAGTAAGCTCTCGTTGAGGGTTTTCTTGGGAGCATAATTGAAATTAATCATGGGCAAGCGCGAAAAGAATGTGAGAGCGTCATCAAGCAATTTGGAACCTTGAGCTGCAGCTTTCAATGAATTATGGCCATCTTGAGCAATTTTTGTTAAATCAGTACCTACAAATTTAGTCATGCTTTCAAGGATAGGCTCAATGCCATGTAAATAGTCATCTATAGTATGCAAGGATGCTTTAAGCGTGTCGAAACTATCCGTAATACTTTCAAGTCCATCATTGACGGTGGTTAGGGTTTGGTGTAATGAGGCAATACCATTATCAGCGGCATGAATGATTTTTCGGGTACCATTTGCCAATCTGACTGCCAGCAAAATGAGCAAAACAATCATGGCACAGCTCAGTAAGAGTGAAAAGCTGCTTTTTATCAAATCAATGCGCGTTTTGTTGCGTTTTAAAAATTGGGCGAATTTACTGAGCATAAATACTACCTGTAAGTGGGTTCTGAACTCTTTGAAGAATGTCGTCTTGCAAGGCGCTCATCATGGCGTAGTTTTCTGGAGTATCGTGGTCGTAACCACAGAGATGCAGAATACCGTGAACCATGAGCATCTCCAGTTCAGCCTGTAAGGTCACATTGGACTGGGTTGCTTGCTTTTGTGCCATTTGTAAGGAAATGACAATGTCACCTAAATAGAATGCGCCAGTTTCGGGGTCATCAAAACCGATAGGGAAGGAGAGTACATCAGTGGCTTGGTCGATACCACGAAAACTGCGATTAAACGACCGTATGCCTTGATTGTTTGTAAGCCGCAAAGAAAAGGAACAATTATCTTCTTTAGTTGCCAATGAAATGCTTAATTCAGCGATATCGTTTAATCGCTGGCGATTTATTTTGCTCTCATAAGAGTCTGGCAGAATAATGTCAATCAAACTATCGGCCTCTTCCGATATTTATTTTCATAGTGTCCTGGTTCATGGAGTTTTCTTCTGTTTCGGATGGCGAAATTTCCGTCTGCTCTAAAGGGGATTGGCTGTTTTTAGTCTCATCATCGTTGTCTGATTTAGGTTCAACATCATCAGCATTTGCTTCAGAGCTAATAACTTTCTCTTTAGAACGTTTTTGATCAGGGTATTTTATGCGGGGATGATAAGAGCGCTTAATTGTTTCAAAGAAAGATTTTTTGATTGTTTTAATATCTTGTAAAGTCAAGTCTGTATCATCCAATTGCCCAGAAGCAGTAACACTTTGTATTACTGCTTCAATTACATCCATTATTTCCTGATCAGTGCGAGGATTGGTTGCACGCGCTCGTGCTTCGGTGCCATCCGCGAGCATCAACAGGGCGGTTTCTCGGGATTGTGGTGAAGGTCCAGGATAGCGGAATTTTTCTTTATCAACGAGGGATTCATCACCGTTTTCCATTTCGATAGCTTTACTGTATTGATAACGTGTGATGTTACTTCCATGATGTTCAAGGATAAAATCGATGATGCGACTGGGTAAACGATATTTTTTCGCGAGCGCAACGCCATCCGTGACATGGGCAATGATTGTCGCTGCGGTTTCATACGGGTCACTTTCATCGTGTGAGTTGATGTTGCCACGGATTTGGTTTTCAATAAAGAAGCTGGCATTGTTAGCTTTGCCAATATCATGGAACAGTGTGCCAGCCCGGACTAAAAGTCGATTTGCACCGATTGCGTCAGCTGCTTGTTCAGCGAGATTTGAGACCTGCAAACTGTGTTGGTAGGTTCCAGGAGCATTATTGAGTAAGATTTGCAAGAGGGGATGATCTGGTCTGGATATGTCCATGAGTTGTAAAGATGTCGGTAAATCGAGCGTAGAAGCGAAAATGTGTTGCAATAATAAAGCAAGGGTCGCTGTCGCCAGACCGTTAAATAGAGCAGCTGCCAAAAGCGTGCTAAAACCGAGCCAGTCAGTATAAGAGTCACCAAGGCGAAAAAGGATGACAATCGCAGCTGCGAAAGCACTGCTTGCAAAACCTGCGGCAAAGAAAGTGCCCAAACGCCGTGCGTTTCCTAACATTAGCATAGCTACTAAACCAGGAATAAGATAGAAGATCAACAGTTCTGATCCACGTCCAAAACCAAATACAGAAAGAAATGCCAACAATAAACTCAATAATGAGCCCAGTTCAAAATTGAAGATAATGCTTATTGTTAATCCAAATGCTGCGAGCGGGTACAAATATGGCCAGACTATATTTCCCATCACAAGAAATCGGGCAATGCCAAGGAAAAGCAAGAAGAAAATCGCGACGAGAATCATTGCCAGGGGTTGCATCATGGTTTCTGTCGCTCGGTAGCGGAAGAAAATCAACACTAATAGTGCTGAAATGAGAATAACAACACCATTTTTGATGAATGTATTGGTTTGGTCAGCTGGTGTTGTCAATCCAAAGACATTAAGGGCTTCCATATCTGCTTCAGCCAGAATTTCACCTCGTCGCACAATTGCTTCGCCAGCGATAATTTGGCGGGTGATGGGCTGAACACTTGCCATGGCATATTCACGTGCTTTTTGTGTTTCTTCAGCGGAATATGGGCTTGTAGGAACAATGAGCTGTGAAACGATGGCTTGGGTTACCTGGGTTTGCTCTAATTTGAAACTAAATTTTATCGTGTTTGACAGGTTAGATTTAATCCGTTCTACCTGGCTTTCACGCAGGTTTTCCCGCAGTACAGATTCAAGCACCCTGGCAGATTCGATGCCAACTGCTTGCCAATCGTTCATATCCATTAAGAGAATTAGCGATAAATCACTCTCCGTAAGCTGCAGGTGCTGCATCGCCATAAGGTCTTCAACTTTCTGTTCGTAACTTGAAAGCGGATCGTTTTTGATGGTGGTCATGTAACTTAGAGCGGCATCAAGGATGTTGAGTTGCTTACGGGCGATGCTTGGATCGGATACTAAATAAACATCTTCAATCGCGTTAGCGGCGTTTTGTTTGGCTCGGTCCGTGAGTACTTTTGATTCAAAGTTGATAGAATATGGTGCCAGAATATCTTCGCTTGATGCTTCTCCGACTCTGATTTGCACACCTTGATTGTCGAAGTATTCAGGCAATACCATCAATAAAAACGCAATTATGCTGCTTACAATCAAAATAATACTAAGCACCATGTTTCGTGTCTGTAATGAAGGTATTTCTTTGTTCTTTAACTTCAGCATCAAATTTTTACCGTGGCGTTAATAATTACGCAAAGTCTTACCCTAATTATACATGTTCGCGGGTAACTTGCCTACTTTTTTTAACCGTCGATAGTTATCAAGTCTTTTATGGAATCGAAAGTGCTCGGGCCAATGCCTTTTACTTTTTGAATATCTTCAATACGCATGAAAAGCCCATTCTGCTCGCGATATTGTATGATCGCCTGGGCTTTGCTGGGTCCGATGCCTGGAAGTAAAACGAGGGTATCTAAATCAGCGGTGTTGATGTTCACCAATAATGGCTCTTCGATATTCAGTAGAGGTTGTGAACGCTGCGGGTTATTAAAACCCGATTCTTGCTCAGCTATGTTTGGTATGTGAATGCGTGAACCGTCCTGCAGAACTTCTGCCAGGTTGAGCAGATTGGAATCATAACCATCAATCAAACCGCCCGCTTTTTCAATTGCGTCTGCTAAATTGGCCCCTTTGGGCAGGCTAAGTATGCCAGGCGCGTTAATCGCTCCTGTAAGGTGAACACGAATGAGTGATAATGTTGCTGTTGGGATTGGTGTTAGATTGGGCGTTTTTGTGATGAGAACAATGGCAGATCCGCGCTGGGGTAAGACAAAGATGAGGATTAAACCAGCCAAAAGCAAGCCGATAAAAATCCCTAATGTAATTTGCTGCCAGCCTTTCACTCAGGAGACTCCATTTTGTGAGCAGAATTCATGTTTTGAGTGCGCTTTTCACGACCTTCTTCAAGCGCGAGTAAACGATTAAAAGCGGCTATGGAGACTTCAAGCATATCTTCTGAAGGTTCACGTGTGGTGAGCTTTTGGAGTAAGAGATTGGGTTTTATCAAAAAACTAAGAAATGCTGATTTATCCATTGCACTCGCGACCCAACGTATATATTCGTAAGCAATACCCGTTACAAGCGGTAACATCAAGATTCGGGAGATCAATCGCCAGTATATGGGCATCGGTCCCAACAGGGAGAAAGCTAAAACGCTGATGACGGCGAGTGTCAACATGAATGATGTGCCACATCTGGGATGTTGTGTGCTTTGTTTGGCAACCTCTGTAGGCGTTAATTCAGCGTTTGCTTCAAACGCATTAATTGTTTTGTGCTCAGCGCCATGATAGGCAAAAACGCGTTTTATGTCAGGGATGGTGCCTACGAGTGCCATGTAGCTGATGAGGATTATTAACCTTATGAATCCTTCGATGACGTTGCTCCACCATGCGCCAAGCGACCAAAATTTATCAAATATGCCAGCAAGAAAAGCTGGTAGAAGAAAGAAAATTGAAACGCCTATAATCATGGCTAATGCTGTCGTAAAAAACATTTTTCCAGAATCAATTTGCTCTTCTTCTGTCCCAGACATGTTAGAAGACAAGTTAATCATACGCGTGCCAAGGCTCAGGGAGTCCCATAAAGCCAATATACCGCGTAAAAAGGGCACGCGCATCCAATTTGAACTGTAAAATGCGGGTAATTCCTCTTCGTGAAGCTGAATTTGACCACTTGGATCGCGCACTGCCATCGCGAGAAAGCGTTTTCCGCGCATCATGACGCCTTCAATAACAGCCTGCCCGCCATAAGCGGGCATTTTCAATTCGGATTTTTCTTTGGTACTCACTCTGCAAAACTCATCAAGAATCGTATCAGCGCTTGCACACCTTTGGACCACGTGGGCAAATGTTGCCGTTCGTTGGGAGAGTGGATAGCATCATCAGGTAAACCAAAGCCTGTGAGCATAGATTTAACGCCTAAAAGTTGGTGCATATTCGTAGCAACCGGAATTGAACCACCTTCGCGCTTCAATGTGACCGGTTTACCCCAGGTTTTGCTTAGCGCTTCTGCCAGATTCTTTGAACCAGGCGCATCATCCGCGAGATAGGCGGGACCCAAGGAGTGCTTAAAGATCTGCGCTCGAACAGTATTGGGTACAAGGCTGGCGATATAGCTTTGAATGAGTTTGTAGATTTCTTCGGGGTTTTGATCGGGCACCAAGCGGCATGAGATTTTTGCTTTGGCATAGGCTGGAATAATGGTTTTAGCACCTTCTTCAATGTAGCCGGAATAAAGTCCATTGACGTCTAATGTGGGGCGTGCACCCTGGCGTTCAAGCATGGTGAAGCCTTCTTCGCCATAAAGTCTGGGAACGCCCGTGAGTTTGATGTAAGCGTCTTCTTGCGTGCCGGCCATCGCGATGAGTTCGCGTTCTTCTTTGCTAAGAGGGCGGACTTTGTCATAGAAGCCAGGAATAGCTACTGTGCCATCAGGGTTGTGTAATTTGGATATGATGTCAGCGATGACGTTGGCGGGGTTGGCAATGTTGCCACCAAACAAGCCACTGTGCAAGTCCATCTTTGGGCCATCAATGCGCAATTCAAAGTAAACCATTCCGCGCAATCCGTATACGATAGTGGGTTGGTTAGCAGAAATCATGCCGGCGTCGGGGTTGAGAATCATGTCGCACTTGAGGAGCTCGGTGTGTTTTTCCAGAAAGTCTTCAAGTGAGGGTGATCCAATTTCTTCTTCACCTTCAATGATGAATTTGATGTTTAGGGGCAGCGTGTTGGTTTTGAGGACGCTTTCAAGGGCGAAAATCGATGCCATTATTTGGCCTTTCATATCGGACGCGCCCCGTGCGTAGAGATAATCACCAACTTGATTGGGTTCAAAGGGAGGCGTTCGCCACTCGTGTAGCGGGTCAGGCGGTTGTACGTCGTAATGCCCATAGATGAGCAAGGTTTTGGCATCAGGGTGAGGTGTTTTTTTCTCCGCGAAAACAATCGGGTGAACTTTTGTAGGGAAGATTTTAACATAATCCATACCCAAATTTTCGAAATAGTCCTTAAGAAAATCAGCTGTTCTAACCATGTCATCTTTGTGGGCAGGTTCGGTCGAAACAGATGGCATCCTCAAAATATCCATGTACTTTTCCATCAAGACTTCTTGATTATCTATAAAATAGTTAATGGCAGATAGCTCTTTATCCATAATTACCTCATCTTTGTTTATACTTTGCTGATACACATTATATGCTAAACTATGATTTCTCGTGATAGGATTAGCATGAAATCAAGCAGACCCATTATTATAAAAGTAGTTGGGTTATTTTAGGAATAATAGAAGTTGAAGGAATACAAAAATGAATTCAGAAAATCATCGCCAATTAATCATCGTTGGATCTGGTCCGGCTGGGTTTACTGCCGCAATCTATGCCGCGCGTGCTAATTTAGCTCCGATGCTCCTCTCTGGACTTAAACTTTATGGACAACCTTCTAAAACAGCCACGATAGAGAACTATCCGGGTTTTCCCGCTGGTATTGAAGGCCCGGAGCTTGGACGGCTTTTTGAAGAACAAGCACGGGTCTTTGGTACTGAAGTGGTTTATGATGCGGTTCAAAAAATTGATTTGAGCCAAAAACCTTATCAAGTCCATGCATATGGTGCCATATATACCGCTGACGTTATTATTTTGGCAATGGGTACAGAATACAATAAATTAGGTGTACCCGGAGAAAAAGAACTGGAAGGACGGGGTATTTCAAACTGCGCGACCTGTGACGGCTACTTTACGAAGGGTAAGAACGTGCATGTGGTTGGTGGTGGAGACGCCGCGATTGAGGAGGCCGTCTTCCTGACTCGCTTTGCGGATAGTGTTACCGTTATTCATCGTCGCGATGCCTTGCGCGCGAGTGCTATTCTTGAGGAACGCGCCCGTAAGAACCCGAAAATCAAGTTCATTTGGAATTCAGTGGTAGAAGAAATTAAAGGCGATAACACTGTCGAAGCTCTGGTTTTGAAAAATGTAAAAACCGGCGAAATCAGCACAGTGCCCAGCGAGGGTTTGTTTATCTATATTGGTCAAAAACCCATCACAGAAATTGTGGGTGAGCAAGTGGCGACTGACAAGCAGGGCTATATCATTATTGACGAGCATATGCAAACCAGCGTGCCGCAGGTCTATGCGGCTGGTGATATCGCCGACCCACACTATCGACAGATAGTAACCGCGGCAGGCATGGGAGCCGCCGCGGCGATTTCAGCAACGCATTACCTGGAGGCGCTTAGGGCTTAAGGGCTGATTAGGTTGAGTCAAGTCTCTTCCAACGTTTGGCTTATGGCTGAACGTTCGCGCTGCTCCAGATAAATACTCTTGGTTCACTAAGTACACCGGCCTCTTCGTAAATCGGATTGGCCGGGTCGTCGTTAATACGCCTTGCTACGGATACCGTCCATTGAATGATATGCGGGGTGGCATCAGTAGGTCTAAAACTGGAGGGTAGAATGAACTTTGTATCGGTCACATATTCCACCAGTGTGCGTTCATCAGTTGAGGTGAGATCTTTAACAATCACCCGGTATAGCTCATTCGGATAAAGATCAGCAACCGAAGCCCATTGTAAGGTAACGCCTTCTTCACCAGGGGGGAAATAAGCTCCAGAACGGGGCAGGAGCAAGTTCGGCCCGGGGTAAGGGGGCACAGGTGTTGCGGTTGGGGTTGGTCCAGGGGTAGGCAGGCGATAACAGAGAGGGATTTCCAATGCTTGACCAACGCGTACGACATCATTGCTCATGCCGTTATGATCCATAATGTCTTTCATGGTAACAGAGTAATTGGCAGCGATTGAGCTAAGGGTATCGGAACCAGTTACGGTAATGGGCATCACATTGGTGCAACGCTCCTCTTCAAGGATTTCTTCTGGTGTGGCGGAGGGTACAGGCGATGGTGTATAGGTAGGCAAAGGTACCATCAATACCTGACCTTCTGATACTGTACAGTTGGCATCCAATCTGTTTTCGAGAATAATGGCTTGCACAGAGGTGTTATATTGCAAAGCAATATGTAAACATTGTTCACCTTGACCAACCGTGTGAGCAACGGGAGGTAGAGGTGTCCAGGTGGGCTCTGGTGTCGCGGTAAGTGTGGGTGTAACGGTGAGCGTTACCGTCGCGGTTGGTGTGCGAGAGCCTTCAATGTTTGCCGCATCTTCCGCGGATGCTGATAGCTTTGAACTGACCAACAAGGCAACGATCGTGGCTACTAATGCTAAGAATACCAAAGCTAAAATAATCATGCCGGGCAGTTTGAGGCGAATTTCTGGTAAGCCACCTGAATCCAGACTGCGTGTTTTGGGGCTTGCAGTGACGCTCCCAAGCTGTGTACCACAAACCAGGCAACGTGTGGCATTGTCACTCAAACGGGTACCACAAACCGGGCAGATGTTGTTTTTTTTCTGAGTTGATGTTTCAAAACTTGTTTTTTTCATTGTTTCATCCAATATAAACGCTTAGCTTACAAATACGAAGTGAGACGTGTAAAATGAAGCTATGAGTGCGGTTTACATCCACATTCCGTTTTGCAAGCATCGCTGTTATTACTGTGATTTTATCACGTATGCAAATAAAAACGATATGCTACCAGATTATCTTGAAGCATTGCAAGCGGAAATTTTATCCACGCCGTTTAATCTGGGCGAAGCAGAATCGATTTATATTGGGGGTGGTACGCCATCGCTGATGAGCAGTGAACAAGTCTATGCTGTTTTGCAGACTGTTCAAAAACGCTTTGGTATCGCGCTTGGTGCTGAAATTACGTTGGAAGTAAACCCAGGAACGGTGAAAAATAACTATTATGCTCAACTAAAGGCTGTGGGTATCAATCGTCTGAGTATGGGGCTTCAGTCATTTGTGGACGAGGAACTGCGAGTTTTGGGTCGTATTCATACTGCGGAGGAGGCGAAGTTTAGCTTTTTTACTGCAAGAAAAGCTAAGTTTGAAAACATTAGCCTCGATTTGATATTTGGCATACCTGGTCAAACAATGGTCTCCTGGCGCAAGAGTCTTGCTGCAGTAAAAAATCTAAAACCTGATCATCTATCCATTTACTCATTGATTTTGGAACAAGGCACACCACTCACACAGTGGATTGAGAACGGGGAGGTCAGGTTGCCTGATGATGACTTGGTGGCTGATATGTTTGAAGAGACGATGGACTATTTGGATGGAATTGGCTATGAACACTACGAAATATCCAGTTGGGCGATTGATGAAAGTAAGGAAAGTTGGCATAATAAAGTGTATTGGAAAGCGCGGGATTATCTGGGCTTTGGGGTTAGTGCAGTGAGCTATGTCGATGGCGAACGTTGGCAAAACCCACTGCAAGTCGAGGAATACATTTTAAAAATAACTGAAAGTGCGCGTAGGCATAATGAAAAGCGACTTCTTAACGAATTGGGGTATTCAGAAATTTCGAGTAAAAATAGTCAATCAATCGTCTTGGAACGAGAATCCATAAGCTCGCGTGAGCAAATGAATGAAATGATGTTCCTGGGCTTAAGGATGACACGAGAGGGCGTATCTGAATTTTCTTTCAGGCAACGCTTCGGGCTTGAAATGGCAAAAGTTTATGAAAAAGAGATAAACCGTCTTATCAATCTTGGGCTTGTTCAATGGATTGGTGAAGATCAGAACAGGCGGTTAGTTTTAACCAGGCGCGGTTGCATGTTGGGGAACCAGGTTTTTATGGAATTTGTGTAGTAGAAAATTTGGGTCTTCTTAACCAACTTGTTTAACAAAAAGAAAGTTTTTGAGTATTTACTCTCTTTCAACGTAGACCAGAGTACCAAAGCCGTTGGTTGTCCAAACATCCGGGTCAGCGACAGGTGTGCACCAACGAAAAATCCATTTTGCCTCATCCGGTCGCATATTAATACACCCGGCACTCATAGGAGTGCCAAAATTCATATGCCAAAAAGCGCCATGAATGGCCAAACCGATTTTAGTTTCAAAGAATGATGTCCAGGGCACACCCATAAAAATGCGTTCTTTTACATTAGAAGTGAGAACCGCATTGCCCATATGTTTTGAGGGCATTTTTATGCGCACAGCATATTTTCCTTCACCGGTTGGTGAGCCGGTTGAAATTTTGGTTTCAAACACAATTTCATCGCCTTCGTATGCGCGTAAGCGTTGGTGCATGTTTGAAATGATGATGCGTTTCTCACTGGAAGGAACATCAGGGTGTATTGGAGCGAATTCTTCATCAGGGATTAAGCGCAAATGTTCAGGGCGAACGGCGGTTTCTGTCTTTCCTAATTCGTCATGCACCTTATACCATGGCGAACCGTCTGGTCCTTCAAAAACGTCAACCACCCAATGTGTGGATTTGTAATAAAAAAGCCACAATGGCTCCCAGCCTTTATCTCGTGAGTAGAACATAGATCGCGTATAGGGCACAGTCACTTCTGCTAACTGGCCGGTGGCGTATTTGGGCTGCTTGAGTTCATTGTAGGTGTATTTGACTTCGTAAAGATCGCCGCTAAAAACGTATCCGCCCCAGCATTTGTACCAAATAGGGTTAAATGATGGTCCGGCTGGACTGATGATTTCGTCATATACGGTGATAATCTCATTATATTGGCGAGTGTACATAATGGCGCTTTTTTCATCAGGTTCACGATAGATACTCGTGCCATGTTTGTTACCCACCAACATAAATCGTGGATTGTTATAGTTTGCTGAACTATTTTTTACCGGAGATAAAGCTGACCATCCCAGTCCGAAAAGGCCAGCTTTTAGAAAATCTCTCCGGTTAATTTTCAGCTTATTCATTAATCCAGGTCGCTCGGGTTGATATCAGCAACGGAATCGTAAATGTATGTCGGTCCGTAAGAATATTTATCGATATCTTCACGCGAGGTAACACCTGAAAGTACCAGGATGGTATCCAAACCAGACGAAATACCAGACAGAATGTCGGTATCCATGCGGTCGCCAATCATAATCGATGCTTCGGAATGGGCATTGATGTGATTAAGCGCGGAACGCATCATCAGTGGGTTTGGTTTACCGATAAAAAGTGGAGCTTTCCCAGTGGCTTTTTCGATTAATGCCGCCATTGATCCAGTGGCAGGCACAATACCGTTCTCGGTGGGTCCGGTGGCATCGGGGTTTGTGGCGATAAAGCGTGCGCCACCTATGATGAGCCGGATGGCTTTGGTTATTTCTTCAAAGCTATAGGTGTTGATCTCGCCCAGAACGACATAATCGGGTTCGACGGATGTTTGCACGTAGCCGATGGCGTGAATAGCTTCGGTGAGTCCAGTTTCGCCGATGACGAAAGCTTTACCGTTGGGTCTTTGACGATGCAAAAACGCGGCTGTTGCCATGGCGCTGGTGTAAATGCGGTCTTCGGTGATTTCTAAACCGGAAAGCTGAAAACGATGCGCTAAATCGCGTGTAGTGTAAAGCGGGTTGTTGGTGAGAATGAGAAATTTTCTCTTTTCCGCGATTAGCTTTTGGATAAATTCAGCAGCACCGGGTATAGGCACGGAGCCATGCACCAGGACGCCATCCATATCAATTAAGTAACTTTTCTTTTCTTTTTTCATAATACCTCAATCATAAATCATTCTTTATGTTTTATAACAAAGCAATGTAAATACTTTGTAAAAGAAAGAGCACTGTTGATTCTACCAACAGTGCTCTCTTTTTACGAACCTAAACAGCGATTACTTCTTGGTGAGAATGATACGCGCGTCAACAACGGCAACGCCCTTGCCTTCTTCGTAAACAAGGCAGGGGTTGGCGTCGGATTCGGCGATTTCGTCTTTCAAGTCGTAAATCATGTAGGAATAGTGAGCCAAAATGCTGGCGAGTTTTGCCATGTCGCGTGGGGATTCACCACGGGCACCGTGCAGAATTTGGGCACTCTTGATTTCGTTCTGCATGCGTAAGGCTTCATCTTCGTCGATGGGTGCAACACGGAAGGTAACGTCTTTGAGCACTTCCACAAAGATACCGCCTAAACCGAACATAACGGTTGGTCCAAAGGTGGCGTCGTTGACTGAACCAACAATGACCTCGGTTGACCAGGGAGCCATTTCTTGCACAGCCATGCCGTCAATTTCAGCGTCGGCTTTATATTTGAGTGAGTTTTCTATGATGACTTTCCAGGCTTCGCGAACGTCATCATCGTTTTTGATGTTCACTTTAACCGCGCCGGCATCAGATTTGTGCAGGATGTCGGGGGAAACGATCTTCATAACGATTGGGAAACCAATTTCGTTGGCGAGTTTAATGGCTTCTTCTTCGGTTTTGGCGAGTTCCGTGGGGGTAACAGGCAAACCATAAGCGGCAAAAACGTGCTTGGCTTCAACCTCGGTGAGAGCATCACGCCCCTTGGCGCGGGCACCAGCGATGATTTCGCGGGCTTTTTCAGGATTGATATCGGTAGGTTTGTAGGGCGCGCTGTGAGTGGTTTCACTCATCAGTTGGTCCTGGCGCAGTGTTGCAAGCGCTTTCACAGCGATATCAGGCGCGTTATAGGTTGGGATACCTTTTTCGATGAGCCATGCGGTTGCAGTATCGCAGCGTTCGCCACCAACAAAGGAGACGGTAACGGGTTTTCCGGTTGTGCCGGAATCTTGCAGGGCTTTGTAAATAGCTTCTGCGATTTCCAGGGGATTGGTGACGGCAGTTTCGCAGTAAAGGATTGCCATACCATCGACCCAGGGATGGGCGTAGGAGTATTTAACGCCTTCGTAGTAGCCTTTCAAGCCAGCGCCACCGGTAATGTCAACAGGGTTTTTGGCAGAGCCGAAATCGGGCATATGTTTCTTTAGTTCAGCTTGAACTTCGGGTGGGGCAAACTTGAGGGGTAAGCCGTATTTTTCAGCTGCATCTGTTGCCAAAACGCCAACACCGCCACCGTTGGTGAGGATGAGCAGATTGTCGCCTTGCATGCGGGGTTGCAACGACAGGGCTAAGGTGCGGTCAAAGAGATCGTTCAGGTCATCTGCCTGGGTAACGCCAACTTGTTTGAAAGCCGCTTCATAAACCTTAGATGAGCCAGCCAGCGAGCCAGTATGTGAGGCAGCTGCAGCAGCGCCATGTTCAGATGTACCTGCTTTGAGCGCGATAATGGGTTTATCGCAATTGCGGGCAGCTTCCATAAAGCGAGCACCGTCTTTGATGCCTTCAATGTAGAGGGTGATACAAGAGGTCACATCGTCTTCAGCAAGGTAAGTGACCAGGTCAGCAAAGTCAAGGTCAGATTGGTTGCCGATTGAAAGCATTTTGTCAAAACCGACACGGCGGGTGTATGTGGCGGCGATCATGGCGATAAGCAAGGCACCGCTTTGTGAAATTAAACCCGCTGTACCGTTTAGTGGCAGTTGAGATGCGAATGACGCGTTCATTTTGCCACTGTTTGAAAGCACACCGATGATGTTTGGCCCGATGATGCGCATGCCAAATTCGCGCGCGGTTTTTACAACCTGTTCTTCGAGCTCATGTTCGCCGACTTCAGAGAAGCCGGAAGTGATGATGCTAATGCCCTTGACACCTTTTTCGCCACATTCCTGGGTTACGCCATGAACAAACTTAGCGGGCACAGTGATGATAGCGGCATCGATGACATAGGGAACGTCCTTAACAGAAGCGTAGCATTTATGACCGAGAATCTCTTCGGATTTAGGGTTGATGGGATAGATAGCCCCTTCATAGCCACCTGCGATCAAGTTCGCAACGACTTTGTAGCCGATTTTTTCAGGGTCGGCTGAAGCGCCTACGATAGCGATGCTTTTAGGTTCAAGAACTGCATTGATAATTGGATCCACATTTTCCTCCGGTTAGTTTTGTTTTTTACCAATTGGTTAGTATACCACTGAAATATATAAAATCGAAAATTTCGTTAATCTAAAATGTGGATTATGCATTTTTTGCACTGGGGGAATGTATAATTCACTGAGGAGATGATTATGAAAAAGAAAACAGTTGGTTATATTGGGCTTGGAGCGATGGGTAGTGCTATGGCAGGCCATATCTTGGCAGGTGGTTATCCATTGTACGTTTGGAATCGCACTACTGCAAAGGCAGAAGCTTTGCTTGAAAAAGGCGCGGTGTGGGCTGATAGTCCAGCGCTTTTGGCTGCTCAATGTGATGTGGTGTTTGTGAATGTATCGGATACAAAAGATGTACTGGAGGTTATATTCGGTGAGAATGGCGTTGCTGAAGGTATTCGTCCCGGTACGATTTTGATTGATAATTCGACCATAGCGCCTGCAGCTAGTCGTGAAATTCATAAACGTTTAACACCATTTGGAGTTCGTTGTCTTGACGCGCCGGTAAGTGGAGGTGATATTGGCGCGCAAAACGCGACCCTAACCATCATGGTGGGGGGCGATGCTGAAGTCTTGGAAGAAGTAAAGCCCATTATGGAACTGCTTGGGTCTAAAATTACACATGTTGGTGGTCCAGGCGCAGGACAAATCGCGAAAGCTGCTAATCAGATCATGGTGGCAGCCCAGATGGTCGCGGAAGCGGAACTACTGATTTTTTCACAAAAAGCAGGTGCGGATCCCGAAAAGGTGATTGAAGCAATCAAAGCTGGAGCCGCTCAATGCTGGACTTTGGATGTCAAAGCAGAAAAACTATTGGCTGGTGATCGTGCGCCTGGTTTTAGATCGGCTCTGCAAGCGAAAGACTTGAATATCGTGCTGGAAACTGCCAGTGAGTATCATGTGAATATCCCAGCTACTGCCTTGTATGCGCAACTTTATAATGGCATGGTGGCGATAGGTGAAGGAGATTTGGATAACTCAGCTGTTATAAGCATGATTGAATCAATGAATGGCGAAAAATTAAAGACAAAAGGTTCTATATAGGACTTTAAAGTAATAGATGCACATTGCATTGGTGCGTGAAAAACTCTATAATGGATAAGATTTATCTATTGGAGGACAATATGGATTTTGATTTGATTAAACCCCTCTTGAAGGAAGACGCCAAGGGGAAAATTGTTATGCTGGTGTTGGACGGATTAGGCGGTTTACCGCTTACACCCGATGGAAAAACGGAACTGGAAACAGCGAAAACACCCAATATGGACAAGCTCGCAAGCCAGGCTGAACTTGGTTTGCATCATTCGGTACCTTTTGGCATCACACCCGGGAGCGGACAAGCGCATTTAGGCTTATTCGGTTATGACCCCGTGAAGTATGAAATTGGTCGCGGTGTTTTGTCAGCTTTGGGGATTGATTTTGACCTTGGACCTAATGATGTGGCTGCCCGTGGAAACTTCTGCACAGTTGATGAAAATGACGTCATTACAGACCGTCGGGCGGGACGTATTCCAACTGAAGAAGGCTTACGTTTATGCAATTTGCTCAAGGAAGAGATAGACTTGCCTGGTGTCGAGCTCTTTTTGGAACCTGAAAAGGAATATCGCTTTGTATTCGTTCTGCGAGGAGAGGGTTTGGATGGGCACGTTAGCGATACTGACCCACAAGCGGTTGGCAAAAAAGCCCACATCCCCGAAGCTCAAAAACCCGAAGCTGAAAAAATGGCTGAATTAGTGCGTGAATTTGTACGCCAGGGCAATGAAATCCTCAAAAATGAGCATCCAGCCAACAGCTTTGTATTGCGCGGTTTTGCAGGCATGCCCAAGTGGCCAACATTCAATGCAATTTGGGGTTTGGATTCTGTGGCAATTGCCATGTATCCGATGTATCGTGGTGTCGCGAAAGTGGTTGGCATGACAGTTTTGCCTCCAGCTGAGTCGATGAGTGAAGAAATTGATATGTTGGAAAAACACTGGAATGATCATAATTTCTTCTTTGTGCATATCAAAAAGACCGACAGTTACGGTGAAGATGGTAATTTTGATGGCAAGGTTGGCATTATTGAGGAAGTTGACGCCTTGATACCCAGAATTATGGCGCTTGACCCGGATGTTCTCATTATAACAGGCGACCATTCCACACCTGCCAGGCTCAAAGCGCATTCCTGGCATGCCATTCCGACCATGCTTTGGTCTAAAAACGCGCGCCCGGATGGTATTCACGAGTTTGGTGAACGGGCTTGTTTACGTGGCAGTTTGGGTACGCGCTTTGACGCGAACGAACTGATGCCACTGGCACTTTCGCACGCCTTGCGTCTTGAAAAATTCGGCGCGTAAAGTCGCTGAATTACTAAAATACATTCCAAAACGCTCTGAAAATTGCAGGGCGTTTTCCATTTTAAGAATCGCTCTCATTCATGCTAAAATTCAATTGAGGACGTGAATCATGAACCCAAATGAAAAACAAGAAGCGCAATTATGGCAACATCTTCCTGATGGTCGCATTCTCTGTGAATTATGCTCGCACTTTTGTATGATTTCTAAAGGTAAAAAGGGACTATGCAAAGAGAGACAAAACATTGAGGGTGTTTTGTATAGTTCGAACTACGGACGCTTGATTGCCGCGCATGTAGATCCGATTGAAAAGAAGCCTTTGTATCATTTTTTACCAGGCAGCCAAAGTTTTTCTATTGCCTCGCCAGGTTGCAATTTGCGATGCGCCTGGTGCCAGAACTGGGACATTTCCCAGGCGAACGAACGCAATGATCCAAGTAGGTTAAAGTACGTTTCTCCAGAAGAGGTTTTTAAGCATGTATTGCGCTCAAAATCCATGAGTATCGCCTATACCTACACCGAACCGACGGTTTTCTTTGAGTACACTTTGGAACTTTCCAAAATGGCACGGGAAGCGGGAATAAAGAACGTTTATGTTAGCAACGGTTTTATGTCTGAGCAGATGTTGGATTTGTATTTACCATGGCTGGACGCGGCGAACATCGACATTAAAGCTTTTGATGATGTGGTTTATCGAAAATATTCTGGCGCACGTTTGCAAGCTGTGTTGGATAATTGCAAACGTCTCAAAGATGCTGGCGTGTGGCTGGAGGTGACCACTTTGCTGGTCCCAGGTGTGAACGATGACGATAATCAAATTCAGGGTTTGGCAAATTTCATCGTTGAGCAACTTGGCGAAGAGACTCCCTGGCATTTGAGCAGATATTTTCCACAACCACAGTTTTTGCAAATTGAGGCAACTCCGATCAAGACAGTGCACCATGCAATGGCTATCGGTAAAGCTGCTGGGTTGAAGTATATTTACGCGGGCAATATGTCTGGCGGAGCGGATACTTACTGTCCGTCCTGTGAAGCAGTGCTTGTTTTACGCGATCGTATATTCCTACAAGGAAACCACTTGGTTAATGGAAAGTGTCCCCATTGCGAAAGCAAAATCGCCGGCGTTTGGTAGTGCCGGCGACTCTTCAGTAAATCCGAAGGACTTTAGATTAGTTTAGAGAATTCACCATCCCATACCATGTCACTGAGGGTGAGCATGTAGGGCTGGAACCATGTATCAGCTTCAAAGAAAGGCACATGTTTGCGTAAAAGCTCATAGGCTTTGCTTGTACCATCGCCCATCATTGCGTTCGGCAAATCCTGCAGTCTGAAATCAACCGCCTGACAGGCACTCATCAGCTCAATCGCGATAATCATAGCCACATTTTTCAGGACCTGGCGACAGTGTACAGCAGCTAACGCGCCCATGGAGACATGGTCCTCAACATTACCGGAACTGGGGATGCTATCCAAACTGCTTGGATGAGCCAGGGATTTGTTTTCGGAAGCCAAGGCTGCAGCGGTATATTGCAGGAGCATGAAACCTGAGTTGACTCCACCTTTGGCAATCAGGAAATCCGGGTAGGTATTTGATTCTGGTTTGCTATCAACCAGTTTGGCAATGCGTCGCTCGGACATGTTGCCAAGGTCCGCGAAAGCGATGGCGAGATAATCCAACGCAAGTGCCAGGGGTTCACCGTGAAAATTGCCACCAGAAACGATAAATGGCTGATCATTTTCATCCCAGAAAAGCAGCGGATTGTCAGTTACGGAGTTGAGTTCGGTTTCGATAACACCGCGCACAAAAGACAGTGTATGGGCAACCGCTCCATGCACCTGTGGTACACAACGAAGTGTATAGGCATCTTGAATGTTGGTGGGGTCATCGGGGCGGGTGAGATTACTGTTTTGTAGTATATCGCGCATCATCGCGGCTATTTCCACTTGACCGGTTTGGGGGCGAATGGCGTGGATTTGGTGGGTGTAGGCGCGAGTCGTGCCGTTTTGTGCTTCTAACGTGATGGCAGCTGCAAGGTTGCCACTACGGAGGATGTTTTCGGCATGGTGCACCATGAGCGTGCCAATGGCTGTCATTAAAGTTGTGCCATTGGTAAGCGCGAGCCCTTCTTTGGCTGCTAAACGAACAGGTTGAAGTTTCAGTTCTTCAAGGACTTCCAGAGAGGGTCTCAACTCTCCTTCAAAAATGACATAGCCTTGTCCGATAAGCGGCAAGGACATGTGAGCCAATGGTGCCAGGTCGCCACTCGCGCCAAGGGAGCCTTTTTCTGGAATTAAGGGCAGAACGTTATGGTTAAGTAAGGCAAGCAAAAGCTCCAAGACCTGCAGACGAATGCCGGAATGACCTTTGGCAAGTGTGTTAGCACGGATGAGCATCATTGCGCGGGTTGTAGCTTCATCAAGCGCGTCACCAACACCAACCGCATGACTGAGGATGATGTTTTCCTGAAGTTTTTCAACATCCTGGAGTGGAATGAGGCGGTCTTTAAAGGCGCCAAAGCCAGTGGTGATGCCATAGGCGATCTGACCAGTTTCAATGAAGTTCGCGACTGCCTCAGAAGCTTTGTTGATGCGTTCAACCGCTTCGTTGCTCAGGTTTACGTGGATTGCAGGGTCGTGGGCAAGCTCGATAACTGTTTCAATAGTGAGGGATTGACCGTCAATGATGACTTGTTTCACGTGTCTTTCCTTTCGTTAGTAACTTATTCTTCAGTGATTACAATTGTTTTCAGGGATACAGCGGGTGCGCCATGCAGTCGTGGGTCGCGGGCGGGAATGGACATAAGCACGTCCAAGCCTTCCACTACTTCGCCAAAAACACTGTGTTTGTTATCCAGCCAGGGTGTGGCAACGTGGGTAATGAAGAATTGGGAACCGTTGGTGTTTGGTCCAGCGTTTGCCATAGAGAGGATGCCAGGTTTGTTGTGGCGTAAGGTAGGATCAAATTCATCGCGAAATTTGTAACCAGGCCCGCCCATGCCGGTACCGGTTGGGTCGCCACCTTGTGCCATAAAATCCTCAATCACACGATGGAAAATAGTGTTGTCATAAAAACCTTCATTTGCCAGGAAGACGAAGTTGTTGACTGTGTTAGGCACTTTGCTGGCAAAAAGTTCAACTCTAATATCGCCTTTATCGGTTTTGAATGTGGCGAAATATTTTTTCTTCAGGTCAAGGGAAAAATCAGGGGCTTTGTTCCATTGTTTTGGGGGCATTGTTCATCTCCAATTTTAGTTTCTTAGATTATACCCATATTGTACTGTTTTATCAGTGCTATTAAATCGATATATCTAATTCATCAATAAGGCAAAAATGATGGATGGATTTACAAAAGAGTTCCAATTCATCTCAAAGAAAAGTATAATGACCATATGCAAACCAACAAAGAACTTAATTATTGGCCAATTATTGTTTACGTCTTGCTTTTCATAATAAGTTTAGCGGTGTTTTCTTTGCATTCTATTGCTGGGATGCATATTCCGTCATACTGGGGGCGTGGAATTGACGCAATGAGAATCGACACCAGCATGGTTAATGGTGTTGAAATTACCTCCTACCAGTGCCCAATGTTTTTTGATGAAAATGAAGGTGCTGAAGTTTCCATTTCAATAAAAAACAAAGATGACCGTAAGCAAACTGCTGGTGTTGTTTTTCTGATATCGAAACTGAGTCAAAGGTATGATCAAATACAGTTTGAAGAAAGAATGCGCCTTCAAGCTGGAGAAAAGCGGTCTTTTGTTTGGCATGTTGACAGATCGAATTTGGTGGATGATAAAGTTTCCTTGCGCCTATTTTTAGGGCAATCACCTGATCATCCTGCGCACTCATCGCGGGCTTGTTTGATTTTGCCCTGGCGCGGGCCTCTTCCTGTGACTTTTATGAACTCATGGGCTTATCCATTGCTGGTTTTGCTGTTTATTCTTAGCGCATTATGGATTTATTATAAATCTGGTTTAGATTGGGAGAATAAGAAGCGTTTGTTCTTTTTCTTGTTTGCCAGTTCAATTGTTGTTTTGATGTTTTTATCTTTGTTGATTAAATTTTATACGAGCGTGCTCATAGCTTTGCCATTTCTCTTTCTTGGTATAGTGGCAACCTTGCAGACGAGTCCATATATACCGATTGATGAATACAGAAAATTTATAAACCTTGAATGATTTAATCATCGATTAGAAGTTCGTATATGCTTATTGATTTGAATAATATCGTGATAGCAATGGTGATTAGTGAACCTTGGCTGTCTAATATTGTCTTTTTCCATTCATCTTTTAAAAATATCTTCAACTTGATATGAATCTGAAGTGATTAAAATGAGGAAGAAGAACTCCCGTCTTTCTTGATGACTGGTATAATGAGGAAAAGATCGTCAAGAATTGTATTGAAAGGCAGATTGCGTGTTAAAAAACAGTAAAAAGCCGAAACAACCCTACATCCAGTTAACTAAAACAAAAGAATATATAGTTGATAGCGCAACTAAAACCTTGCCCTATGCCATTTAATAAGGAGAAAGAATGAACACAGCCCATGCAATGAAAAATGACCTTGATGTATATAAAAGTATTTCCTGGCAGTTGTTGGAAGTAACTCAAAACGCAGCGATTGCTGCCGCAAGAGCTGCAGGTCACGGTGATAAAAATTTAGCCGACCAAGCTGCTGTTGACGCGATGCGCACAACTTTGTCGGGCATGAAAGGCATTCGCACGACAATTAAGATAGGAGAGGGTGAACGCGACGAAGCACCAATGCTTTATATTGGTGAAGAGCTTGGCGAAGGAGCTTTTCACTTGGATATTGCCGTAGACCCTTTGGAGAACACAAACGCGACAGCAAATCTTAATTCTGGCGCAGTGTGTGTGTTAACTGCTGCGCCGGCAGGTGGGTTGGTGACAGCATCGGACACTTATATGGACAAGCTTTGTGTAGGAAAAGATGCCGCTGACTATGTGGATATCCGGCTTGCGCCAGAAGAAAATGTTTATCGTCTGGCGAAGGCATTAAAAAGACGCGATAACCGCGAATTGACCATTACGGTTTTAGACCGACCACGTAACGAGGAATTAATTAACCGCTTGCGTGCTACTGGCGCGCGTGTGCGTCTCATTTTAGATGGCGACCTTATGCCATGTATTTTCTCGTGCTTCAAAGGGGTCGGAGTGCATGCTGTGATGGGTATCGGTGCAGCACCTGAGGGCGTCATTTCCGCTGGAGCGATTAAGCTTTTGGGCGGAAAAATGCAAGCGATCTGGAAACCAAAAAATGATGAAGATCGTGAAAGACTCGAAGCTCTGGGCATTAAGTTGGATGAGGTCTATTCTCATAATGATTTGGCGCCAAGCAACGATATTATCTTCTGTGCTACTGCTGTGACACCAGTTTTGACAACTTCAAAGGCTGTATTGGAAGGCGTTAGTTTCTTCCCGGGTGGTGCCAAGACGAGCAGTTTGATCATCACCAAGCATTTTATGAATTTTGTGCCAACAACGCATGTATTAAACCGGGAGACTTTTGACCAGGAAAAGAGTGAGTTCCGTCTCTATTAAATCTCTGTTATGACGACTGATACAAAACGCGCTCAAACAGCAAATGTTGTCCTGAGCGCGTTCTCTCGTAACAATGGTATACTAACGGTTCAAAACTTTATTGAGGTTGACTTATGAAAAAAGCGTTAATTACCGGTATTACCGGACAGGATGGCTCTTATTTGGCAGAGCTTTTGCTCAGCAAAGGCTATGAGGTGCATGGCATTATTCGTCGCGCGAGCACGTTTAATACTAAACGTATTGATCATCTCTATCAGGATCGCCATATTTTGGCGGGTAAAGCGCGTTTTTTCTTGCATCATGGTGATATGAGTTCAACAGGCTCTTTAGGCGATGTGATTTATGACACTAAACCGGATGAAATTTATCACCTTGCTGCTCAAAGTCATGTGCGTGTCTCGTTTGATATGCCTGATTACACTGGCGATGTGACCGGCTTGGGAACAACGCGTATGCTTGAAGCTGTGCGCCGTTTAGGCAAAGGCACGCGTTTTTATCAGGCTTCAACGAGCGAGTTGTTTGGATCTGCAAAACCGCCACAATCAGAAATGACGCCTTTTCAACCTCAAAGCCCTTATGCCGCTGCGAAGTTATACGCTTATTGGATGGTGAACATGTACCGTGAAGGTTATGGCATGTACACCGTGAATGGCATTTTGTTCAATCATGAATCCCCACGCCGTGGCGAAACTTTTGTGACCCGAAAAATCACGCGCGCGGTTGCCGCGATATTGGCTGGTAAACAAGATAAACTCTTCTTAGGCAATCTCGACTCAAAACGCGACTGGGGCTACGCGCCGGAGTATGTCGAAGCAATGTGGATGATGTTGCAAAGTGATGAACCGGAGGATTATGCGATTGGTACGGGTGAATCTCGGTCTATACGTGAATTTCTTGATGAGGCCTTCGGTTATGTGGATTTAGACTGGAAACGTTATGTCGAAATTGATCCACGTTATTTCCGTCCGACCGAAGTGGATTATTTGCTCTGTGATCCCACCAAGGCGAACACCAAATTGGGCTGGAAACCTAAGGTGCAATTTAAAGAATTGGTGCGCATCATGATTGATGCGGATATGGAATTGATGGGTTTGACCCCGCCAGGGGAAGGCCGTAAGATTGTTGAAGAAAAATTTGATGGTTGGCATCATTGGGATGAGCAAACTATTAGTATGGAAAAGTAAGCGCAATTATACAAAAGCAATACTTGATTTCTAAAAACTTGCTATAATAGCGACTTGGAGTAGTAAGGCTTTATCCACCCGACAGAGATGAACTTGATTGCTGAGAGGGTTCACGGGAAAGGAAAGTTTGAAGTCGCCAGGATTGATGACCGAAGAAACCGCAAGGGATTAGACCGGTCCGGGAGAGCCCGATAACGCTCACCCTGAGTGCGGTCAGAAAATGACCGAATTGAGGTGGTACCACGGAACTACGCTTTCGTCCTCAAGTGACGGAAGCTTTTTAATTTAACTGTGTCATTTTGTAAAGAAGAAAAGACACGAAAGAGGATAAGATGACAGATTTACCAAAAACTTATGACCCTAAGGCTTATGAAGAAGCCATTTACAAGCGTTGGGAAGAAAAAGGCTATTTCAAACCGACGAATGATCCCAATCAACCGGGACACGACCCGAGTATAGAGCCATTTGTCATTGTTATCCCGCCCCCAAATGTTACTGGGGCATTGCATCTTGGGCATCCGATGTTTGTGACCATTGAAGATATTATGGTGCGCTACCATCGCATGAAGGGTATACCAACTTTATGGGTTCCGGGAACTGATCATGCCGGCATCGCGACTCAGTTACAGGTTGAAAAACTCCTGGCAACGGAAGGCAGCAGTCGCGAAGAATTAGGGCGCGAGGCTTTTGAGGCGCGTGTGTGGGAATGGAAAGAAAAATACGGTGGTGAAATTTCACGCCAGCTGCGACGATTAGGCGCATCCTGTGACTGGGAGCGTGAACGGTTTACCTTGGACGAAGGACTTTCAAACGCGGTGCGTGAAGCCTTTGTTCGACTTTGGGAAAAAGGTTTGATTTATCGTGGCGCGCGCATGATTAACTGGTCACCAGGCTTACAAACCGCGGTTTCGGATCTTGAGGTTGAATATTCAGAAGAACCCGGTAAGCTTTATTATTTCAAGTATATGCTCGCGGATGGTTCAGGAAATTATCTGCCTGTGGCAACCACGCGCCCGGAAACCATTCCCGGTGATACCGCGGTTGCTGTTCATCCCGAAGATGAACGATATGCAAAATTTGTTGGCAAAAAAGTGCTTGTGCCCAGCTTAGGACGTGAAATCCCGGTTGTCGCTGATGATTATGTGGAAAAAGAGTTCGGTACAGGTGCTTTGAAGATTACTCCAGGGCATGATCCCCACGACCATGAAATCGGTATGCGTCACCATTTGGAAGTCATCAATATCATGAACAAAGATGCCACGCTCAATGAAAACGCTGGACCTTACGCAGGAATGGACCGCTTTGTAGCCCGTAAAGCAATCTGGGCAGACATGAAAGAAGCTGGTTTGGTCATAAAAGAAGAAGATTACCAAATGAATGTGCCCCGCTCACAGCGAGGAGGCGAGATCGTTGAGCCTTTGATCTCGACGCAGTGGTTTGTGAAAATGGATGGACTGGCAGAAGCAGCTGCTAAAGCTGTGAATGATGGCGAGATACAGTTTGTGCCAGAGCGCTTTACAAAAGTCTTTCTGAATTGGATGAATAATATCCAGGACTGGTGTATCAGCCGACAACTATGGTGGGGACATCGCATACCGGTGTGGTATTGCCAGGCTTGTGATGAGGTTATCGTAGCGCGTGAAACACCGCATCAATGTACAGCATGTGGGTCTACAGATTTGCACCAGGATGATGACGTACTTGATACCTGGTTCTCATCTGGACTCTGGCCGTTCTCTGTGTTTGGTTGGCCTGAGGAAACACCTGATTTCAAGTACTTTTATCCAACAAGTATTTTGGAAACTGGCTATGATATTTTGTTCTTCTGGGTGGCACGGATGGTGATGGACGCTTTGGAGTTCACCGGTGAGGTGCCTTTCCATACGGTTTATCTGCATGGCATGATTCGCGATGAAAAAGGACAGAAGATGAGCAAGACCAAGAATAATGTTATCGACCCACTTATTCTGATGGACGAATATGGTACAGACGCTTTGCGCTTTACGCTATTGGTGGGCTCGTCACCAGGTAATGACCAGAATGTGGGCGTTAAGAAAGTCGAAGCCAATCGTAACTTTGCTAATAAGGTGTGGAATATCGGTCGCTATGTGATTAACGCGATTGATCGAGTTGAGGAAAAAGCACAAGCTGAACCAGAATGGACTTTAGCCGATGGTTGGATTTGGGCGCGTTTGAAACAAACCGTGAATAGTGTCAATTCACTGTTTGAAGCGTATCAGTATGGTGAGGCTGGTAAGCAAATTTATGAATTTCTGTGGAATGATTTTGCGGATTGGTATGTGGAGGGCTCAAAACGCCAACTTGCTGAAGGTGGTGACAGAACTGCCTATACTGCGTTTACGCTTGGGTATGTATTGGATACAATGTTGCGCTTGTTACACCCCTTTACGCCATTTGTGACAGAAGCATTATGGGAGTATTTGAAAAATGCCTGTCAGGTGTCTGGCTTAGTTTACACACCTGAAGAAGGCTGGGCAGAAGATTTGATGATTGCCAAATGGCCCGAAGCTATGACACTGGATGGAGATGAGGAAGATTATTTACGTGAATTTGCTTTGGTACAGGATATTGTTCGGGCAATAAGAAATGTACGCTCAGAATATAAGATCGAACCAAACAAGAAACTGAAGGCTGTGATGGTATCTGCTGAATTAGCTGATTTGCTGGAAGATCAAAAGGCAGTTATTGCTGATTTTGCGAATCTTGATTTGGATGGTTTGCAATTGAGCGTATCGCCAGTTGATGTTGAAGGGTTGACAGCTTTGGTTGTGGATAGAATTGAAATCTTCCTGCAACTCCGCGGTGATGGCGATGATGAAGCAGATCGTGAACGTTTGACCAAAGAACTGCAGGAAGCTGAATCGCATATCAAACGCTTGCAAGGATTGCTGGCAAGCCCATTCGCGCAGAAAGCGCCTGAAAAGGTTGTTGAAGCTGAAAGACAAAAGCTGGCTGACTACCAGGCTACCGCAGAAAAGCTAAGAGATCGATTAGCTTAAAACAATCATTCAAAAGAAAAACGCCCAGGGAAAAACTGGGCGTTTGACTTTTAAAAATCTTTCTTATCAAGCGCTCAATCTTCGTCTTTCAAGTTTCATGATGCGTTTGAGGATTGCCAGGGATACGGCGTAAGTTGAGTCCATCCCAAAGTAAGAAAGACTGCCCGCGCCAAGGTTTTGCCCTTTGCTAAAAGGCGTATCAGAAACATAATGCAGGAAGCCGAGATCAATGGGTAGTTCGTATAGGTTAACGATTTCGTTAAGTGGATGGCGGGCAGGCCTGAATAGCTCGTAAATCGCGCTCAGGTAAGGGCCTGCTTCCATTTCGATGTCGGTATAGCCCTCACGGTAAACAACATCCATAATGGTTGCGTTCTGCAGATAGGTGCCAAGAACGGTTACTGCTTTTTGACTGTCTAAAACGGTGCCAAAATTGAGAT
>Ga0255341_1000559_pt1 | contig 61904 bp, 73 predicted proteins | sample wastewater_treat_8_FD_192418 | JGI IMG/M metagenome (GOLD analysis project Ga0255341, IMG submission 192418) | Wastewater microbial communities from Lulu Island WWTP, Vancouver, Canada - plant12 | ecosystem: Engineered > WWTP > Wastewater > Unclassified | place: Canada: Vancouver, British... | reverse complement strand
CCTTCTGGCAAGTTGAGGTTTATAAAGGCAGTCACGTTCTGTAACATAGACAAAACAGCTAAAAAGGTATCTCTCGTTATTTACAGTGGGAGTACAGACTATTATCTGGTAAAAGATTATCCGATACCCGCAATAGGCGGGGAAAACACCATAACGATTCCGTTTATGGATCAAGTTTTAATTGCCGGAGATAGAATTAAAGGGTATTGTGAGACCGCAAGCAAAGTATATGCGATGATTAGCGGGAAAGAGGTTACAATATAATGTATAAGCTGAATAAATACTCGCTGAATGAAAGGTATGACAATCTCAGCCTATGTGATGCTAAAGCGGTTGACGAAATAGCACACAATATAACATTGTCATCAACTACGAGTGGGTACACACAAGGGGCAGACACCTCAACGGCAGCATACAAATGGATCGGAGGAGTACTTACACCATCTGGTAAGGTTGTGATGATACCTTTTAACTATCGATACATAGGGATATATGATCCAGTTATGAATACATACACACAAGGGCCAGATACAACAACCGCAACAGGTAAATGGATCGGAGGAGTACTTACACCATCGGGTAAGGTTGTGATGATACCTCATAACTATCAATACATAGGGATATACGATCCTGTTACGGACACATACACACAAGGACCAGATACCACAACCGCAACAGTCAAATGGGCTGGCGGAGTACTCACACCATCGGGTAAGGTTGTGATGATACCTTATAACTATCGATACATAGGAATATACGATCCCGTTGAGAACACATACACACAAGGGGCAGACACCTCAACCACAACAGACAAATGGTATGGAGGAGTACTCACACCATCGGGTAAGGTTGTGATGATACCTTATAACTATCGATACATAGGAATATACGATCCCGTTGAGAACACATACACACAAGGACCAGATACCACAACTGCAACATATAAATGGAGCGGAGGAGTGCTTACACCATCGGGTAAGGTTGTAATGATACCTGTTAATTATCAATACATAGGGATATACGATCCCGTTGAGAACACATACACACAAGGGGCAGACACCTCAACGGCAACAGTCAAATGGTATGGAGGAGTACTCACACCATCTGGTAAGGTCGTGATGACACCTCGTAACTATCGATACATAGGGATATACGATCCAGTAGCGGACACATACACACAAGGGGCAGACACCTCAACGGCAACAGTCAAATGGTATGGAGGAGTACTCACACCATCGGGTAAGGTTGTGATGATACCTTTTAATTATCAATACATAGGGATATATAACAATGGCTATGTGTCTAAAAATCCAACAGCACCATTATCGGCTTATACAAACAAATTTTGACGGAGGTGTTCAAGTGAAAAAATTCTGTGTAGTACAAAACGATGTAATAGTTGCCGCTTACGATTACCCGCTAACTGGCGAGATGGCTCTGATGCCAATCAGTAGGTTGAATGAAATGGGTGTGTTACTCAATGTGCCAGATGATATTCATGAGCACGGAAAAGTTTATACTATCAACCCAGATACGGGGTGCATAGACGGGTTTGAATCTTGTGCGAATGAGTTAGATAATTTGTATGAACACACAATAAGACAAACGGAAACCGTTGACGCTCTCATACTCGACAATCTAACTATGACAGAAGTTGTAGATACCTTAGTGTTAGCTCAATTGGAGGGATAATGATGTTTGATAGTTTGAAGCGATTGTATTTGGCAGGGAAAATTGATGCTGCAAAACTGGATATTGCTGTGTCAAAGGGTTGGATAACCGCGGAACAAAAATTGCTTATTATAGGTAACGAATAAAATGAAAAAGATAGTTGTAGTAGTCCTTTTAATCGTTTCTACGATAGTGTTTGGCAAGTTTAGTGTTTATATAGGCGCTGATTACAAATATCCTGTCTTTGAAAAGCAGCTTCCTATTGGCTGCACTATGTTCGACAGCAAAGCGACATTATCCTCAGTTTGTGTGCAAGCGCAAAAGGAAGTTTTCGATAGAATTAGTCTTACAGCGGATATTTGTTTTTCAAAGTTTATAAATGCAAATTCATTTGTGAATAACTTTTATGATGCTTCGCTTGGTGCCCAATATAGATACGAATTCTATCATATGTGTTTATTCGTTGATGCTTTTGCTGGACTTTCTGTATTTGATTTTTCAAGAATTTATGAGTTTGGATACGTTGCCGGATTTAACTTAGGAGTTATTTACAAAATCAAAAACGTTGGTATCGTGGTTAAAAGCGGACTGCACCTGCGAGAGCAACAAATAATTACAGGATGCGGTAATCAAGTTCTTGCTTGCATAAGCGTGCCTATCTCTATTGGTTTCTTACACACATTCTAACAAAGTGCGAGGTGCTAAAGTGGCAGAGAAAACTCTTAAACGATCAACAGAAGATCACAGAAAAGACTGTGTTTTTTTAGAGCTTAAGCCTGAGTACGACAAAATAATTGAAATGCAGAAGATTCAGAATAAGGAGTTTTCTTCTTTCATAGAGCAAACAACTACCATTGTTAAAAAGCTCGATGACCACTTGCACGAAAGCACAGAGAAATTCAAAACTAAAGCGGAAGAACTTAGCAAATCAGACAAAGACTCAGAACAAAAATTTTCTGAGGTTTTGGAGTCTATAAAGAAGCTTTCTGAGTGCTACGAAAGCAGCCAAAATAGTATTAGGGATTTAAGAGCACATTTGGACAACGGGTATCAGAAAAAGCTTAGAGACGCTATTGAAGAAACACAAAAGAAAGTGTCCTCGGAGAGCAATAAAGAGCTTATAGGAGAACTAATGGGTATGCTTAAGACTGTTGTTGTTGGGAAAATGGACATTCAGATGACTACCGCCAAAAAGTTTTGGCAAATGCTCATACAGATAACAGCTGCCGGTGGTTTGATTTACATGATAGTACAAATGGTGCTAAAAGCACAAACGTGAGGAGGAAGTATGGAAGGATTAAATGAAGTATTGATTTTTGCAGGGTTAGCGGTAGGTTTTGCGATTATTCTTTTCTACATGTTCAAATTCAAAATTTCAAACAACGTGACAAGTTTGATTGATAGCAGCCTCGACTTTGTCAATCTTATTCTCGTTATGTTGTTTCCGAACGACAAGGAAAAACAAAAGAAGTACGGTAAGTATGTTTTGCTTGTGCAGGCTGGTGTTCGTCAAGTAGAGGTATCGAAGCAAGACATAGAAGCGAAATGGGCTGCTGAACATCCTGGAGAGACAGACAGGACTAAACTTCATGCATATTACACCGAAGAAGCACTTAGAATCGCAGAGTATCTCGGGAACATGCAAGGAATACAGTTTGACTCTGTTACAAAAGAAGTGTGTAGAATGGCGGTGAAGCTCATTCTGAGCTTTTTTCGAGACGGGCAACAAGAATCAATTACTTACGTCGATCTTGGAAGTAAGGAAGTTCCTACAAACACAAAAGATAAAGATAGTTCCTTTTCTGCTGCTACAAAAAAACCAAGAGCCTCTTCTAACAAATCTAATTCTTAAAGAGCTGTACAAAGTAAACGGCTTTTCATTTAATTTAGGATTCAATTTTGACTATGTAGGAGGAAGTATAGGATATACACCTCCAGTACTTAACAAAACGTTCGAAACGCATCTTGGTGTTTTTAACTCTTGGTCTGACACATTCGATCTAAAATTCAATCCGAAGATAGGCATAGGAGTTAGCATTAAATTTTAACTGTATGAATTAAAAAGCCCTCTTACGAGGGCTTTATTACTTCTGATTTCCTTACCGACAACTCAGACAATCCTTGGTCTTTTTTACACCCGCATTTTTTCTCTGGCTCAATCTCTATTGTCACGAAGTCTCCAGACACTCTTATTACCTTATAAAACTTTTGTAGTCCTGCAGAAAACTGGCTCTTTAGCATAACCTTATCGCCCTTGGATATATCCATTTTTTTCTCCTAACGCATATTTGTATAGTATAGGAAAATTCATTTTTACTATGTTTTTCATAGACTCTGCAAGTTTTCTTATTTCATCTTCTGCTGATTGATGAGTTCGTTCTTCTATCAGGTGTATAAGATTTCTTAAGTTTATGAGCATATAAAACTCAGTCAAGTTGAAAAGGCACAATGCTTTCTTCGCGGTTTCTCTGCTTTTGTACTTATTATACAGAAGCTCATAGTTTTCTAGAGATTTGTTTATGACTATTTGCTCGTCTTCAGTTGTATCCAATGCAATAAGGTCTTCATTCTCAAGTTCTATTGGTTTTGTTCTTCTGAAGCTTCTTGTTATTCTCGAAGAGACTCTATACTGCAAGAATTGCCTATGGCATCCGAGTGTGCATCTTATATAAAACCAAATACTTGCAAACTCCAACGGAGTAGTCTCTTTTTTTGTTACCAGTTGCTTTATAATACCATCTACGTTGTATGTATACTTTGCTCCAAAACTGATGGCTGCTGCTTTCGCTATGTCTTCGTCAGACCCGTAAGTCTTAATCGCAATAACATCAGACCTCATAAGCAAGCTCCCCAACCGCACTTTTTGCAAGAAACGCAGCCTTCTCCCATAACTATCGTGCTCGCGCACCCGCAAGATGGGCAATATAATATTCCATCTTCATCATACAAAAAACCTTTCGGGTCTTGCATTCTCTCCTTTGCAGAGTCGCTTGCTCTTTCTTCAAAGTTGTTTACGCTTTTTGTCAACTCATACAAAGCCTCCAACAGTTTACCCTTGCCCTTAGAGACAAACTGAATAGCATCAGCTTTTGATGAGAGCACCGAATTTAACAAATCAACCATATCGGAGAACTTGCTGTTTTCTTGGCATCTTACAGACAAAGGGGCGTTTCCTTTGTGTGTATTGGTGAAGTTAACGAACAAGTCTTCGCCATCAAGTTGCAACTTTCGCGTGTGCAAAACAAACGATGTCTTCTTGAAAACTTGGTCTTTGTACGATCCGTCTCTGTATATTGTAATTCCCTTGCAATTAGAAAATATAGCAAACTTCATTATTTGGTATACGTCATCTACAGAAGCGGACTCCGGAAGATTTATTGTTTTGCTTATACTATTATCTATATACGATTGAGCGAAATGTTGCATAGTCAGGTGGGCTATTGGTGCAATTTCGTGTGCAGTTCTAAACAGTTCGTTTTTAGTCATTTCGTATACAGACTTATTTTTTTCTGCCAAAGTCTCTAAAGTTTTTTTGTCCAAAACTTTGTAAGCTATCTCTGGTATCAACGTAGTAGACTCAGATTCTCCATCCTTGTTAACTACCGCTCTTTCAAACATAAAAGAAAAATGCGGCTCAATTCCTCCTGTCGTCCCTGCAATTATAGAAGTTGTTCCTGTCGGTGCTATCGTGTTGACCATTATGTTTCTTAACCCAGTGGCTCTTACTTTATCAAAAGTTCTCAAAAGAAGCTCGTTTAACTCTTTCAGCTCGTCGTTGGTTTCCATTGCAATAGGAATGAAATCTTTTTCTTCAACCCATCTCGATTCATCAAACGCTGGACATTTTCCTCTCTTTTTGGCCAAGCTCATACTTGCTTCGTACGAGTAAACGGTCAGCATACCAAGTGTCTTAGCTAACTCGAAACATGCTTCTGGAGCTTGATAAGGTATCTTTTTGTTTATGAGCATGTCAGCTACGCCCATCACTCCGAGCCCTACGTTTCTGAAGTATTCATTTGTTTCATCAAACTTTCCTACTTTAGGAAATTTGTTTATAGTGACTATGTTATCCAAGAACAATATGGCATCAAAAACAAGCTCTTTGCCTATTTCTATTTTTCCTAAGTTCAGATGTCCGAGTGTACAGTTTCCATAAGCTGGAAGCCCTTGTTCGCCGCAGGCATTCGTGCTGTCTATTGGTCTGTTGTTTGAGTTTGCGAAGTATTTATTTTGTTTCGAAGACATGTATATACCAGGGCAACCTTTTCTCCAAGCAGTTTCTGCCATTAAATGTAAAAGCTCGTCTGCTTTGATCTTTTTTACAAAGCCTGTTTTGCTATGTGTTAGTTCTATGTATTCATTGTTTTTTAGAGCATGTGAGAACTTTTCGTGGTCTATATCTACACTCAAATTGAAAAAACTAAAGACGTCAGAGCCTGTGTTTTCTAATTTAGATTGTATGAATTCAAGTATGTCAGGATGATTGTAGTCCAAAATTGCCATAAAAGCACCACGCCTCATTCCGCCTTGCCTTACAGCTCTTGCGTCAGCATCTATCGTCCTAATAAATGATACAGGTCCAGAAGCGACCTTGCCCGTGGACTTAACTACAGAATTTCTCGGTCTTATTGGCGAAAAATCTATTCCTACACCACCACCTGCTTTTGTTACCAGAGCTGCTTCAAGTTTTGTATTGAATATTCCTTCCATTGAATCCTCTATAGGTAAAACAAAACAAGCACTAAGACACTCGTTTAGACTTTTATAAACTTCTTTGTAGTCGTCAATCGTCAGATCTTTCTTGGAAAAATACTTTTTGTTTACGTTCCTGCCTATATTAAATATAGTTGGAGAGTTTGGTATAAAGTCCTTCTCTGAGATCATCTTGTAGAACTTCTTTTCATTTTCTTTTATCTCTCGCAAGCTCTCTGAATAGTATATCCCTGCAGATGCTGCACAAACCGATATTCTCTTGCTTACTTGCTCCCAGCTGTTTTCATAGTCCAAGTAGTATCTTTCTTTGAGAATGCTTTCTATGAAATCTTTGTTTTGCTGCATTATTAGACCACCTCTTAAAATATGTTTCTTTCTTTAAGTTGTCTTAGAACATCTACAGACCAGCTCTCCAGCTTAAGCTTTTCCACGTCTTGCCTTGTCCTCCAAAGTATTCTTTTTACTTCATTGCTCGTAGACACTTCTTCGAAGTTTGGTATTCTTATTACAAAAGGTATTCCGAGGTGTACCGAATCAACTGCCGATGAATTGAGTATTATGTTTGATAGCCTTTCTGCTGGGTATTTAGTTGAATCTAACCCGACTTCTTCCATAAGCTCGCGTCTCATGCAGTTAATCACTGTAGTTTCTAAAGATATTTCTTCTCTGTAGCCAAACTCTTCTTCCAAAATCTTAGAATTATATGCGTATCCGTTCTTGTATACTACATCTTCTTCGTCTATGTGTCCGCCAAAACCTACACTGTATAAGTCTACTAATCTCTTTTCGTTTCCACTTCTTTTATATACAGCTATTTTATTTCTACAAAGTATTGCTACATACGGAATGATGTGTCTGTATTTTGTGTCTAATTCAGCTATTGATCTTTCAAGCATAAACGGTTTTACCTTTTTTTCGAACACAAAAGGTGCTTCTGCGGTGTATACACTTAACACTAATTGTTTTTTCATTGGTTTTCCCCCTTATGAAAAGTATACGCAGTCAAAAAAACGAAAGAGTTTGTAAGTTTTTTCGAGTTCAACTTTTTTGTGATATTTTTTAGTTCCCCATTGGCATTTTGGTGAAGTTACTGTCACTGTAACGAGGTACTTCTTTTGGTGTGCATCCTTAAGCCTTTCGTAATTTTCTTTAGATGCGCATCGAATAAATAGAAACCAAGGTTCCGAGTTGTCTATGTCTGTAATTCTTATTGCATTTTTCTTATCGCTGAATTCTACATTCGTTGTTCTGCCGAGTATGAAATGGAATACCCTGTCTTGACACATACATTTGATGTTCATAAGCATTTTTTACCAGCCCTCAGATACATTTCAACGAAGTCGTTGAACCGCAATATAACAAGCGGATCGTCATTGTTTTGCTTTACCATTAAGTAGTCTGCTCCTTCTATATACTTGTAGATATTTGTAAACCCAGATTCTCTGTGCTTTGCTTCAATCACCTTTTCTCCGTCCATTATTACGTCGCCTTTCTGAAATTCCGAAGCTCCTGATAAAGGTACTCTCACTGCCGGGATGCCCTTTCCTTTTAGTAGGCTGACTAATAAGCGTTCAAAACGCATCCCTTTGTCTCTGCTAAATTTAGGCATTTGTCTCACCTCTTTTTAAGGTTTAAGTACGTACTGACTTGGTTGTTTTAGGGTTTCAATCCACGCGTGGCGCGACGTTGTTTTAGGAAAGTGTTTGATAATACACCAAAAAAATTTTGCTTCAAAACGGCTTCAACTTCTTATTTTTAGATTCTCGTGGAGATCCCAGTGCTGTAATTCGAAGTTAACATCGCAAGTAAATGTATTTCCGGAAACCCCAAATCTGTTTTTGAGTATTTTCAGCTGTATAGCTTCCGACTTTTCATTCGAAATTCTCCAAAGACCAAGCATAAGGTCTGCTGTTTCTTCTATGACACCGGAGCCCCTGCCAGCGTCAAGCTCAAGCTCTGTAGACCCAGAGCCACCCTTCTCTCTTCCTGTCTGTGCTAAAGTCACTATTGTAGCTTTTGACCTCTTTGCCCAAGCCTGTATATCATAAACAACATCAGAAACCCTCTCGTACTCAGAAGCTTTGTCTGAACGTATTAAGCCTAAATAGTCAATGAAAATAACTCTCAATTTCTCTCCTATTATGTTATTTTCTACGATTTTCGCATACTCTTCCATATCTGATATCTTAAGTGCAGACTTGTCGCATATTATTAGTTTTTGGTACTTCTTTTGCATATCAGCTACGTTGTTTAAGAATAAGTCTTTATTTTCGGTAATAGTTGGAATTTTAGAAAAGTTGCACTTCAAAAATCGCGACATCATTCTTTCAAAGATCATCTCTTTAGACATTTCGAGGCTGAAAAGCATGACAGGGACATTCCATCTGTCTATTATTCTTGATATGCAATCGATTGTAAAGGATGTTTTTCCTACTCCAGACCTCGCAAGCACATAACCTATTGTTGAAGGAAGTAGTCCGCGGATGTATTTGTCTACAGCAGCGTGGCCAAAACCAAGTTTGTTTTTGTTGTAAGAGTCTATGAAAGACAGATACGAAGACCCTATGTTTGCCATAGTAGGAAATGAAGTTTCTGTTGTCTCCAACTTTTGTAAATACTTTTTCTTTATTGGGCAAGAATCATCGCAGTACATAGAAAGTATCTGATCACTACAGCCAAAGTTGTATATTCCTTTGTAAGCTTGTCTTACAGTTAACATGAACTCTTCTTCGTCTATTGGAGGCGAATTCTTTTCTTCGTTCCACTTTCTAAGGACTGTAACTGCCATATCAAAAGGAATACCAGAGTGCTTTTTTAGCACCCATGCCGCCCTCAAAAGCGTGTTATTTCTGTACCCTTCTTTTGCCCCATTGTTAAACATATTTCTGTAGCAAACTTGCTTATATTCTCCAGACTCATCAGCTGGCTTTACGTCTGCTATAGAACCTGCATTGCTCTTTGACTGCTCCCACATATACCTAAGAAACTGCACTGGTTCTCCGGCATATTTTTTGATCTCTATGTTTCTTTTTTCTTTTGCCAACAGCCTTATGTCATCTTCTGATGCAAGCATAACTTCTTTGTAAGTTAGTGGTATTTTATACAAACCACTTTTTCCGTGTTTTGAGTTTTTTAATCTAAACAGCCTTACGTGGTTATATATCGTAGAATCATAGTTTATGTCGTCGAACAAAGAGTTTGCAAAGTTGTGCATAACTCGCGAGATATTGTCCGATGGCTCACTTCCGATCATTGTGTTTGGTATAAGTACATGAAAACCTTTGTTTCCGGAAAAATAGTATAGAAAATTCTCTACAGGAACTCCTTCTTCAGACAAAAACGTTGTGACTTTTATCAAGTTTTCTCTTGCCGTTTCTACAGTCCCATCAAAATCAATAGGGAAGTAGGGCATATACCCCACCCCCCTATATCCAGAGACTGTCTTTGTGTTGTTTACGTAAGCGAGGAAGTTGCTGTCGAATAGAAGTGTGTTTATAAAAGCTTCTCCATCCGTTGTTAATGATGGTATTTCTGAAATGCAAACGACGTTTCCTCTATCTCGCACAGAAGTTGCAAATTCAGTAAACATAAACAAAGACTTATCCATGGCTACACCTTAATAGCTGTCTATAAAATTGGCTACGGCTTCTGCTGCTTTGGCGGTAGAAACATCCGAGGACTTTGCTGGCTTGAACACACTAATCGAGGCTTTTGTTATCTCTTTTCCATCTTTCGTATAAGTCTCGTGGATAACTTCTACTTCTACTTTTTTGTTTCTTAAAGTCTTTATTATCTGAAGTATCTCGGAAGATGCATACTCTCTCATTTCGAGTTTTACCCCAAAAGAAGACAGCAGGTTAACAAGCTTTCCTAATACGACAGGGTTTGAATTTAATACAAGGTTGTAGAATATAGAATTGTATCCAGCTCTTTCAAAGCGAAGAGGTATATACTCATTTCCCTTTTGCGACGTTTTTAGTCCTTCTTCTACGTATACAAGTGTAACTTCACTCGTTCCGATTGGGCATATAGGTTTAGAATCTATTCTAACATTAGGATCGTAAGCAGCCATATTTATCATTGCAATTCCCCCTTAGATTAGTTTTTTGAGATGTTTTTTTCCATAGTCTTTTATAAATGCTTTGTCTTCTTCACTTAAATCGTGATGAGTTTCGAATATGTTTTTTATGAGTTCCTGCAACTGCTCTGGCTTTCTGCAAAACATTATCTTTATTTTGAACATTCTGATGAGAACCTCTCTATCCTCTGCAAATTTGAGATCGTCCTTAAAAACATCAAAGAAAGTTTTTCCTGTAACATCGTACTCATCCTTCATCAACCAATCTCCGTGTCTGTTTTCTACACTGAGTTTTCTTTTACCGTCAAAGTCCTTTGTCATTCTGACTGTAACATCGAAAGAGTGTGGCAAAACTTTATTGCAAGCAGGAACGTATCCGTTCACGTAGTCATTGCTGTTAGTCACTGCTTTTTCGTGGGCTATCGCTATAACGTCCATGTTCAATGCTCTTATTTTTTGGTGAATGTTTGAATCGATTTTTTTTACAACTCCCCAGTCTGCAAAATTCAAAGCTCCTACATCCTTACTTCCTTTAGTTTCGTGAACTGACCTTTCGTACATCATCCAATCCCAGTAAGTTGTCTCTGAGTCGATAACCAGAAAAGAATCCTGTTCTTTGTTTTTCGCAAGCCAATCTACCGCTGAATCAAACTCTTGCCATTTGCTAACACTCACTGTAGAGATATTGTCAAACACGTCTGCATACTGTGCCGCTCCTCTTTCAAAGTCAATCAAATATCCTTTTCCAGGATGAGACAGCCCAAATACAGTCTTTCCTACTCCGGCGTACCCAAACAACAACATCTTGATATACTTTTTCTCTGACACAGCTTTCAAACTTTCAAACATTCTACATCCCTCCCTAAAATGGAGCAAGTACATTCGTTATTATGTGTATGTACTTTTCCCCAATAGCTTTTGATTCATCTAAGTAATACAGTTGGATAAACTCATCAAGTATTCTGAATACAGAAACAGGAAAGTCCCTCTTTTTGCCATCTAAACGCATAAGTATTTGTTCTCCCGATGCAATCAATCTGCCACTACTCTTGACTTCGTTGTGAAAGTTCTTTTCTTTGTCAAACATCTCAAGCGTAAACTCGCACTCCAATCCATTTTCTGATTCTGCAATAAGTCTAAGTAAATTTCTGTACTCCGTAAGCATGCTTCACCTCAATTCGAGTTGAATCTTGTTACTGCTACAACCTTTTTCCCTTTTTTTATGCAGCCTATCTCTGTATTAGGACTTACTACGTCTGGTCTTGAATTTATTCCGCACATTATTGACAAAAACTTTCTTACGAGATTCGAAACAATAAATGTTTTACCTTTTTCTCCTTCCGGCAGCCCTTCAAAATCATAGAAAACATTTTTCGTTATTGGTATGCCTTCTTCAATTCTGTCTAATTCTTGAAAGTTATTTATTCTTGCTACCGAACCGCTTGGCTTGATGACCGTTTTTTTCCCATTAACGATAACCGTCACGTCGTGCTCTGTTAGATTGACAAACAAGACCAACAACCTCCTTTCATAAGTTATATTTGTTTTGAACCCCGAAGCGATTCGATTATAACATAAGTCAACCCCCTATGTGTTAAGCTAAGGTTAAGGGTTGGTTCCAACTTATCAAAAACCTTAACAAACCCTTAATCTTAAGTTTATTGACTTTCTGATTTTTGATGGTATAATTGAGAGAACCGCGAAGCGAAATATATATATATAAATAAAACTAATAACTAATCTCTAATAACTAATCTCTAATAACTAATCTATAATAACTAATATCTAATAAATATTATTCACTCAAACAATCTATACAACTTAAAACACTCATAAAACTTACAAGTAGGTGATTTTACGTTTAATGGGTTTAGAAAAGAGTTTTCTTTTAATTCTTTCGATATTTTGAGTCATGGAAAAGAAGTATATATCTGCTTGCAATGGTCAGAACCAGTAAAACTAAATTCAAACGTACAAATTAAAACTTTAGTTATGAGTATCTTGTCTGGAGAGACAGATATAAATTGTATAAAGGGGAGATAACAATGGAACGAGTATTAGTTAGATCAGAAGAGCTTAAAAAGTCTTTGGCACATATAATCAAATTCATACCTCAGAAACCAATAAAACAAGTTCTTTCATGTGTAAGACTTAGATTTACTGAAGATGTTTTGTTTCTTGACGCAACAGACATGAGTTCATTCCTTACAAAGGCTGTATATTGCAGTAATGAATACGGAGAAAAGAGCATTCTTGTTGAAGCTAATGATTTTTATGATCTTGTTAAGAATTTCAAAAACAATTCAGAAGTGTACTTAGAAGTAGAAGGAAGCCAGCTTAAGATATTTTGCAACAGCAATAAAATAAGCATTCCTTCTATGCCTTCTGACAATTTCCCAGCACTTAAAGACCAGAAGCACGAGTTCTTTATGTCTGTTTCAGCAAGCTCTTTACAAGATGCAATTAGAAGACTTGTAGGCTTCTGCTCTACTGATGGTGCTGAGTTTAAAAACGCTATAAAATTTTCAAGAGTAAATGATAATTATATGCAGTTGGAAGTGTTTGGGACATTCGGATATTCAAACGTTTTGATAGATTTAGGAGACGAAATTTTAGAAAAGTCTTTTGGTTTAAGCAAGAACATTGCGGAGTCACTATGCCTTTTTCTTGCAGACATAGAAGGTTTTGTAGATTTTTCTTATAGCCAGACAGGAACAACTGTAACGATAAAATGCAACGATGACAGAATCGTAATGAGCGAAAACAATTCAGAGTTTCCGGATAGCAAAAAAGTATTCGCTAACGAGGCAAAAGCTTCAGCACTGCTTCTCACAGAAGACTTTACAGAAATGATGAAGATAGCGTCAAAAGTAACAAAGAATGCTGTTTCTGTAGAGATAGGCGATGATAGCTTGTCTGTTTCAGCCCAATCACAAGACAAAGGGAAGTACGAGAGCAAAGCAGAAGGAAAAACTACCGGAAGTCACTTCAAGATTTTATTGTATCCAAATGACATTGTAAATATATTATCTAAGTACTCAGGAAAAAGCTGTTATGTTGAAGTATCAGAAACAAACAAGCCAGTAATACTCAAGGATTTGCCAGGGCCACTCCCTACTGACGTTGTACTCCAAACGAACGCTATTATGCCAATAAACCCATTGGCGATGGAGTAGTGCATTTGTATGGCATACTCATTCAGCCAATTAGGGGTATACGAGAGATGTCCTGCCAGATATAAGTTTCAGTATGTAGACGAAGCAAAGTCAAGCTACGTAAATCAAGACCTTGCAAGATTGGGAGTTAATGTTCATACGGCTATAGAAAAAGACGATGTGACTTTTGTTATGAATTCTGTAGAAGGCCGGAACATGTATTACTACGCAAAAGAACTTCTTAAATCAATTCCGAAAGAGAGAACGTTTGAATTGAAACTTGCAATAGATGAAAATGGACTACCTGTAAGTTTTGATTCAGATAAAGCTTTTTTGCGAGGGGTAATCGATCTTGTCGCTGGGTTTACATTGTATGACTGGAAGACCGGCTTCAAAGAGCCGACTCCGGCTCAAATGGGAATGTACTATTTATTATGCACAGGAAACGACATCTACGTAAACAGCGCAGTATACGTTATGCTAAGAAACCAAAAGGTGGTGACTGTAGACTTAGATTATCAGCTGATGGACGACGCAAAAAAATGGATAGAAAAAACAGTAACGAGTATTACTTGCGATAAAGAATTTGAACACCGTGTAGGAAAAAGTTGTGACTACTGTCCTTACAGGCAGAACTGTCTTGAAGAGTTAGGAGAAAGCGAAGATACACAGCAGAACAGGCTTGCAAAATATATAGTTCTTTCCTCGGAACTTGATGAGATAAAGTCAGACCTCAAAAAGTATGTTCAGGAAACAGGATTGACTGTCAAGTCCGGAGAAATAGAGTTTGGTACAAACATAACAGAGTTTTTGACAGTAAAGAGCAAGCCGAAACTTTTAGAAGCACTCAAAAGCGCAAACCTTATAGAGAATTTTGCTACAATTTCATCAGATCAATACCCAAACTTATTAGAGATGCATCCTGAATTTTCTTGTCACTTTAAGCGGTCAATAAGAGAGACTGTAGGAATTAAAAAGTTTTCATTAAATGCGTTGGAAGGCGTTAATCTTCGAGAGTAATACTCAATCTTTTGCCTAATATACTTGCGATTTTGATGAAAAAAGAAATCCTCAAATTAGTCCTTGAAGCATAAGAACAAAAAAAAGTATCTCTATTTACGTAAAACATTTTCTTGAATTCTCTTTCTGAAACACCAAGGTCTTTGATAATTGAATCTACTTGTTTAATGAAGTTTCCGACAACCTCTTGCTCGAGAGATATGGGAACTCCTTTGTACACAGTACTGATAATGTTCCTATGGAACTTCTTCTTGCTCGCGTAACTCTGTGCTCTCAGACTTATTCCGTATATCTTGTCTATGTATTCGAACGGTGAAAATACATGCAAAACATCTACCTCTGTTTTTATTTTCTTTTTGAAGTTTATTCCAGCTATTTTGATAAGTGCCTCGTCAGCTTCGTGTGTCATCGTATCACCTCGACGTATTATAACACAGTTTCAAACAACTCTTGCTGTTGAGAAACTATAATTTTACACTACTTCACTTACAATAGCTATTGACATTCTTTTCAAAACAATATATAATATATCAATCAAACACAGGAGGTACGAGATGCGAGCAAAAATTCTTTTAGAAAGAGTATTTGACTCAGATAAGCAGCCTGTATACAAATGCGTAGGCATCGAAGGGTTTGGAAGGTTTGAAGATTCGATAGAAAGTCTTAAGCACAACGCCCTTCTTAACCTAAGCACAGCGATGAAAGAAGTTCTGAGAAAAGGTACAGAAAAAGCAGATCAAGAGTCAAAAGACAGATTCGAAAAATCCAAGTATATCGGTTTCTACAGAAACCCGACTAATTCAGAGCTCTTGATGTTTCTGTTAGGAGATGAAGAGGAAAGCTTTCTTGTTTCTGCTATTTTTGTAGTTGGCTCTGTTTACACTACAGACTACGTAGAAGAAGCTCACCCAATAATTTCGAGATTTTGCGAGCACTTGGAAAATGCGCAGTCCGAGTCGGGCGGTAAGGAACTTTTAACTGTGCTCGCTTATTGCGAGCAAAAAGAAATCGGAGGTTAATTATGAATTATTCAGAAGCAATCAGAGAAGTTTTAGAAAGGCTCAAAGACAAAGAAAGCACAAAAAATATGAAGCTTTCCAGCGTAAAAGCAAAAGAAATCATCGACACTTTATTCGAAGTGATCGCGGATTCTTTGCGCAACGGAGTAGAAGTAAGACTTATGCCTTATGTAGGATTCAGTGTTAAAACTTTGCCACCGAGAAAGATACACAACCCAGCGACACTGAGATTCTCAGAGATAGGAGAACGCAAGGTTATCAAAATCAAACCTTATGTATCTATTAAAAGTTCAGTACAGTAGTGCCCCATTAGGGGCACTGCATTAAAAAAAAGGAGGATCGTATGAAAAAGATAGCTTGGCTAAACTACGGAAAAAGAGTAATTCCTAATACAGTAGTAAAACAAGTGTTAGAAAAGATAGGGATTGAAGAGTTCGAGATTACGAGAGTAAGGATTCCTAACAAAAAAGAGATTTTCAATACCATCGAATCAATAAGGTTATACAGCGAAACTTTCGGAATTTCCGCAATAGGCGGAAGGTTAAGAGACGAAGTTTGGGAAACGCTGAAGGAGTTGCCTCTGCCATATCTGGTGTTCAGATACGACTACTATAAAAACAGTTTAGAATTTGGCAACTACGTGCCGGTTAAAGAAAATGAAGATAGGGTTGGTTGACGTAGACAGTAAATGGCCTAATATACCTTTGATGAAGTTGTCGGCATACCACAAAGGAAAAGGCGACGAAGTAGAATTTGCAAATTCTTACACAACTTACGATTTAGTATACAAAGCAAAGGTTTTTACTTTCACAAAAGACACTCCTGTTAATTTCTACACAAAAGAACTGATAAAAGGTGGAACGGGGTATGACTCAGAGTTGAAACAATGGCTACCCCCAGAAATAGAGCACCTATACCCAGACTATTCGGTATACAATGAGAATAAAACAGCTTATGGATTTCTGACAAGAGGTTGCCCAAGAGGATGCCCGTTCTGCATAGTAGGAAGAAAAGAAGGTCTTAAAAGCGTAAAGGTAGCAAACCTGAATGAGTTTTGGAACGGGCAGCCACATATAAATCTGTTAGACCCTAATTTGCTTGCTTGTGAACAAAGGATCGAACTTCTTGAGTCTCTTGTGCCGACAAACGCTTGGATAAACTTCTCTCAAGGGCTTGATATAAGGTTTATAGATGAACAAACTACGCATCTCCTGCAAAAACTAAGAGTAAGGCTTGTGCACTTTGCTTGGGATAGACCAAAAGACGAGAAAATAATAGTCCCGCGACTGAAGCTGTTCAAGGAAATTACAAAAATAGACTACAGAAACGCTTGTGTATACGTCCTTACAAATTTTGAGTCTACGTTCGAAGAAGATCTGTACAGAGTTGAAGTTATAAGGAGTCTTGGGTATAGACCTTACATAATGATATACGAAAAAGAAACGGCTTCGCATTTGCACAAAGAGTTGTCTCACTACGTGAATTCACCTGCACTATTTTGGACTATACCAACGTTTCAAGAGTACAAAAGAGGTAAGATCAACAAACTCAAAAGCAAGCTTGAGTATACATAACCCCTCATTAGCCCCTTTGCTCAGACGAAGGGGCATCTTTTAGAGACAAACTTCAGGACTTCGTATACGCCCTCAGAAATCGTCGTAAAAACTTCTATGATATTTTCCCCTTAAGATGGGTCATCGACATCTCACGTAGGCGATAGAGGGGCTCAAAACGGAAAATCAAAGACGAGCGTTATGGGAACTTTTCGAGTTATGAGCAATTCCTGATGGTTGACCATTTTCGTGACGCCGCGAAAAAGGTGGTTATTTCCAAAATGGAAAGAACCACTATATTGTTGACTAAAATAATATTAAATATGGAGGATGATAGTATGATAAGTGGAATAAAAAGAGGAGGGGATTTTAATGTATAAATGTCCAAATTGTGGTGGTATTACTGTTCTTTCGTTGTTTGACGGTATTAGTTGTGCAAGGGTGGCTTTAGATAGGGCAGGGGTTAAGGTAGGGCGGTATTTTGCTTCGGAGATAGATAAGTATGCAATACAGGTAGCCCATAAGAACTATCCAGATACTATTCATGTGGGAGATGTTCAGAAGTTGCATTGTGAGGAAAGTTTTTTGGTGGCAGGAGAATGTGATGTGCAGCATAGTGGTGAAATTGATTTAGTTATAGGGGGGTCTCCTTGTCAGGATTTAAGCATAGCAAAAACAAATAGGGTGGGGCTACAAGGCGAGAGGAGCGGGCTGTTTTATGAATTTGTGAGGGTTGTGAGAGAGTTAAAACCAAAGTATTTTATACTTGAGAATGTAAATTCAATGCCTAAAGAGGCAAAAATAGAAATATCTAGAAACTTATTTGGAATTGAACCAGTAATGATAAATGCTTCTCTTGTATCGGCGCAGAACAGAAAGCGGTTATTTTGGGTTGGTCGGCGTGTAGGTGATGAGTATGAGTGGGTTATGGTTGGTCAGCCTGATGATAGAGGAATAGTGTTAAATGATATTTTGCAGGCACCCGGCGAGGTAGATAGTAGAATGACTGTAGGCGGTAAGGCTTATGTGCTTACAGCTACCTACGGAGGAGCAATTGCTTGGAATAGTATTGCGAAAAAGCAGAGGACAATGGTTAGGGTAGGCAATATTGACGGAAATAACAGTCAGGGATATAGAATATATAGCACAGAAGGAAAATCTGTTACATTATCTGGAAATGGTGGTGGGAAAGGGGTGTATGCGGTAGCTTTGCGAAATAGGGGGAGCGGCAAGAACCCTGAGTTTGGTGGAGAAAAAGCAAACGCATTAACAACAGTACAAACAGATTCAATGGTAGCGTTTGATGATACTGTGTACAGAAAGCTAACTCCAATAGAGTGCGAGCGGTTGCAGGGACTTCCTGATAATTACACAGACGGAATAAGCAATACCCAGCGATATAAAGTTTTAGGGAACGCATTTAATGTAGATGTAGTGGCACATATTTTAGGGTATTTAAATTTTAATAATTAATTATATTAGGAGGCGTTTATGGAATCAAAATTAGTTCTTGGTGACTGTATAGAAAAATTAAAAGAATTAGACGATTGTTATGTTGAAGCTATTATTACTGGGATGCTGCGGAATGCTTGGTTGTCAAACATAGAAAGTGTAGTTCCAGAGAACGAAAAATCTTAGTATGAGGAGTTGTTTAGCTATGAAAGACATAGATTCTTTGTACCAAAATTTGAAGAGCGACATCGAAAAAATGGAAAACGAAAGTCTGCAATGGAGATTGTTTCTTAATTTTAGAAAGAAAGTTCATAACTACTCTTTTTTGAACACCCTTTTTATCTACTGGCAACGCCCGAACGCAACACTTGTGATGGGTTTTAATCAATGGAACAGAATAGGAAGGCATGTAAAGAAAAACGAAAAAGGAATAGCTATACTCGCTCCTATGCTTTACAAGGTAAGACCATCTGACCCTTCGGAAGAAGTAAGAACTGTTCTTAAAGGATTCAAAACAGCATACGTATTTGATATTTCCCAGACAGACGGAGATGAATCCAAAATACCAGTAGTATCAAAGGGTTTAGATATTAAAATAGACGAATTGTTATATACAAAACTTAAAGATGCTTTTGGAAAATATGTAGAGATAACAGAAAATGTTGGTAATAATCTTGGAACAAAAGGATATATGCTTAGCTCTAATGGAAGGGCTTTAAGTATAGCTGTAAACCCGAACTACAGTGTATCACAAAAGATAAAGACACTATCGCACGAAATGTCGCATTTTTTCGACAGCGAGAACCCTGGCTTTGCACACCTTTCGAACCAAGACAAAGAGTTTGTTGCAGAAAGCTCTGCATATATGTTCTTAGACTTCCTCGGAATTGATGTATCAGATTACAGCCTTCCTTATATAAAAAGTTGGATCAAAGATGACATGGCTGTATTTGCAAAGCTTGCTGGGAGGGTAGAAAATGTTTATTCGAAACTTATCGAAAGCTGTGATAACCTTATTGAAGAAGTGTCTTAAGCTCGTGATATTGACAATAATTCTTCCGCTGTTCGTATTCTCTGAAATTTTGAAAATTACTTTAGAAGATGCACATTATTTTCCTAAAAGTTTACAAGGCAAAATATATAAGTACGTTGTATGCTTTGCAATAACATCTTTCTTCTTTCCGTGGTTGTTTTTATCTACAGCTTTGAAGTTTGATTCCTCTAGTTTTGAAAACTAACGTAACCAGGAGGTGTGCTTATGAGTGTATTTGATTCCTTGGGAAGAGTTTCACTGTTGTATTTGAAGAATGTTCTCTTATCTGCAAAGAGTTGCTCAGAAACCGTTATCGAAGAGACAGAGAAGTTGGCTAATCTCGTAAACATAGCAGAACGCATTGTTGGGAGCCAGCTTTTTGAAGATGGTCTTTTGTTAGGGGATTACCCAGACAATCTAAAACTGCTTATAGAAGGTATAGAAAAAGAACTATCTTCACGAAACAAAAGCTCCGACAAAGAAACTCTTTTCACGAAGTTTGTTGTTAAGAACGACTACGGAAATACATTTTCAGCAAAAGACGAAGGTGTTGTTTCTTGCGAAGATATCCCTGATAATGTAACATGGGATAAGGATAAAAGAATGTGTTCTGACGGAACCGGTAGAGTGTGGTTAAGGCTAAAAGAAGCGAGTGATGCGTGATGGACTCCACTTGTTTCATCTACGAAGAGAAAATAATGACTGCTCTTGTGAGATCAAAAAAAGATTCTAAAGAAACTTAGAAAGAAAATGCCGAAGTCTGATGAATATTATGATCTGAAGAAAGAGCACGCAAAACTGTGGGTTGCTTTGGATATACTAATAGACGATTATAGTAACTATAGAAACTGCGACTGATAAAAATAAGGTGGTGTTCATATGACTTGTGACTCATGCAATGGTTGTTTGAAAAATAAGAACAGTATTGATGGGAGCTGGTTTACTACTGACTCTTTGAAAATTTCTGTAGAAAAATTAGACTCAGTATTGTCAAGCAATACTAAAAATCCCGATGTCTCAGTATTGTCAAGTACGCCGAAAAATCCCGAGAAGCCAGTATTGTCAAGTAAACGGAAAAATCCCGATACCGAGTATGGAGCAGAAGTAGTTGATGTAAAAATTGCCCGTGTACAAGACGTATACAAAGTCGTAATGCGAATCTGCGTTGCAGGCGACTCTGCCATTATCTTTGATACAGAATTCGACTGGAAGTTTTCTGAATGTGCCCTTACATCTCTATGCGACCTGATAGACTCGGCAGTTGCAACTACTCACTTTCCTGCAGGAAAAGAAGTAGACTATATAAAGGATGCAGTGCATGCCATAGTAAAGAACGCAGAAAGGCACTACCAAACAGCAGTCGTAGACAAACGCACCATAGACGAGGTAGTCGAAGAAGTAAGGGCTTTGCTACACAAGAAAAACGCTGCGTATGGAGACTCAAACTTAGACAAACACGGTCTCGATGGTATAATCGTGCGTATGAGTGACAAACTTGCGCGTCTCGAAAATATACTTAAAGGTGTAGATGCCTGCGACGAGCAAGCAAAAGATACGTGTATCGACTTAATCGGATACGCGATACAGCTGCTTCGAAGAATATAACACCCCCCCCACTTCCCTTGAGGTCGCACCCCGCACGGGTGCGTGGATTGAAACCCTTGAGTATCGCCTGCGAAAGCAGGCGTTTTTATTTGCGCAGTGTGCAATATCCGCCTGAAACGTCTATATATAATAAGGTTACCTTTTCTATTATAGCGAAAACGGCTTGAAGGACTCGGACTTTGAGACTGCTTTCAGAGCGTGTCGCAGTGGTTGGAAGCAGAAGGCTGCACGGCTCTAAACCTTCCCTTAACTGTACGTTCATCTTCAGTTATTTGAAAAGTTTCAAATGGAAAAACGCCAATAAAGTGACTAACACTTGAAACCCGCTATCGGAGCCGCTTTCAGACGTCAGAAAAAGCGAATGGCTTTTTGTCGTAACATATCCGTTCTTTCGACGTAAAGGTTGACGTGGTATTATATCCGCGTCAAGGGAAAATAGGCGACCCTTTGATGCACAGAACACCCAGCAGTCGCACTGGGCAGGAGGTATACGTGAATACAAGAAAAAGTCTTACAGCAACACTAAACGGGGTTGTGCAGGTTACGCTGCACACGACGTGTGATACGTACGGGGGTACAGAGATGTACCCCGACGTATACAAACTGGAATACATTTATATCGGTTGGAAATGTGGGGACACTTCCAGGAGTGTGGTGTTTTCGTCTCTGTCAAAACGTTTTGACAGGGCAGAACTGCAGCGAGAGCTGCAGAAAGTGTTTGGCTGCTTCTTGCAGCTGGACGTGGACGATGGCGTCCACACCGTGTTCTGCACGGTGGATAGGGACGAACGTGTTGTCCTGGCAGGGGTAGTGTACTGTCAGGATGATAACCTGCAAGTAATCGAGAACTGCAAAGTCGTAGTCGAATTCGACTGCGACGGTGCAGTCGCGATGATAAACGGCCATGCAGTCGAGTACTGCAAGGCCATCGGAATGTTCAAAGCCGGTGCGTACCTGTACCGGCTGAATTTCAAGGAGGCACAGTATGTGTAGTGTAAAGGTAATGTACCACTATCTCCACAGGGACGGGTACTGTGGAGACGTAGACATGACCTCGTGCATTATGCACGGGGTCATTTTTTTTTGGTGAACAGGAAGCCTGCAAAGGCACAAGGAGGGATAATATGTACGAATACAAAAAATATCTTAGAGACTGTCGTATTGCCTGTAGTATAGTGGAGTCTGCTGCGCTTGATTGTGGTGCTAATTCAAGCGTTGGTTTAACTGCATATACTTATTCGACCGTAAGCAGCATTCATGCAGATTTCTACAACAAGCTTGTTGCAGCAAGAGTGCTTATGCTTCCATTCTTCGATGAAAACGGTCGCAGAGAGTATAGGACAGAGGAAGCCACAGCGTACAAAGATGATTTGGAGCTGTTGGTGCACAACTATACACAAAAACAAATCCTTGCCTTTGCTCGATACACAAACTACGATACAAGGTTCGACTTTATAGCAACCGTATCTGAGCAATTTCACTACATGTTGGACCGCTATGTAAGCCCTACAGAGTTTTACAACAACGAAATTGCAGTATCGGACGTAGTGCTCGATTCTGACGGCACCGAACATAAGCTCTGCAAAGGGCAGAAAGTGTCAAAGCTTATGTGCAATCCACTGTTTGCACTGCCGGTGGTGGTTTCGGGAGAGTGGTGCGACAATGGCCTGCAGGAGATACCAATAGAGGGCAGGGAAGCTGCGCTCGTAAATGTGCACAGAGAACTCGGAAAAGCAATGAGAGAATTCTGGAGAGGATACTTTGCATTTGCGATGAACGGAACACAGAAGATCGCAGTTAAGTACTGCTTGTCTATGAATCCTATAGACATAGTTACTGCTTCTACATTCTGTTCATTTACAAGCTGCTACAATTTATATGACGGAGTGCACAACCACGGTGCCATATCCCACCTGTTTGACAGCAAAGCACTGATAAGTTTTGCTTACTGCCGCAATACATCATTCAACGAGGTTGAGTTTCCTCGCAAAGTATGGAGGCAGTACGTTTACATAGACATAGTTTCGGGAATAGTTGTTACAGGCAGGCAGTACCCAGTATCAAAAACAGTATCGGATTACTCTGCATTTGCTGCGACTGAACTTGCAATAGAAATCAGCAAAACTTTCGGATTGCCGACTACAGACAAAGAATCGCACAAGTGCTACTACAAAAACGGTCTTGTGTTCAAGACAGGTAGCAATGCAACGTACGAAGATCCGTACGATACGGTTATGTGCGTGGCCGACACTCACCCTGACATTGCAGTTATCAAATACGGTGAGGACTACCCTTGCCCAAGGTGTGGAAGATCTGAATCAAGACCATACAATGCTCATTTGATAACGTGCTGCAAAAGGAAAAATACATGAAGATTGTGGAGTTTATAGTGTACGAACCGTATCAATTACCTTACACGGTTGGTTTACAAGCAGAAATTGCAAAAGACTTCGCAAAAATAGGAAAGCAAATTGCTACATATGACACAGTAACAAGATGCTTTGTAATAGGGGATACAAAATACAGAGTAAGAGAGGAGAGATGAAAATGTTTACAAGCGAAAAAGCAAAGAGACTGTTTGATCTCGCTATGGAGATCGTGTACCAAAATCTTGGAGAAAATGGCGAAGCAGACGACTGCAACTGCAACGCTACTTTTAAGGATTGGAATACGGAACCGCTGTTCGAGCAGTACGTGCAGAACAAGGGGTGGCTGTTTGAGTACTTCGACGATGAAGGACGCATAGAAGTGAAGTGCGAATCTGCATTCGAAGATATGTTTCAAATTAAGGAACTTGCATTTGCAATGATCAAAGACCTGCTACCGTCGATCAAAGAAAAGTATAAACCGAGGCATGCAACGTCATTGAATTGGCATAGTGATGTATTGAAGGCTACATTCGAACTGCTGCTGGACAGGCTAACTGTATCAGAAGTGGTAAACAACGCTTTTGCAGAAGACCTCGAGTTGCAGGCGGACAGATATATGCCCGTCAGTATGAATTTTGTAAAAGGGCAGAAAGTGTCAAAGGCATTGTGTGCTATACGGAAGGAATACACAGACGCAACAACAGAGGAAGATATAAAGCACAACCACGACATACAGCAAAAGATGCTTGCGCTTGTAACTTCGAGGTTTATGCAGGCAGTAAAAGTGGGCGAAACCTGCTGCATATCAATAAACCCAGTGGACATACTGCTATCGTCGTCACATGCAGGGTTTCATTCCTGCCATGCACTTGATGGTTGTTACAGAGCAGGAGTACTATCGAATATGGTGGAGGGAACAACGATAGTCGCATACACGTATACGCTAAAAAGACTGTTAGAGGACTACGACAGATACAAAAGCTTCTCTTATGATGAACTACGAATACCATACAAGACGTGGCGGCAAAACGTATTCTTAGACGTAGAAAACTATGCTGCCGTTATGTTCAGGGAATTTGACGGAATGAAAGTAACTGCAGCAAAAACTGCGAGAAAGTTAACTGCAGACTTATTGAAGAAAATAGCAGACAAAAAAGGAAGAGAGTACGAGCAAAAGTATCTTGTAAGAAGAAGCAGGTACGGAGACGATGACGACTGCACTACGTCATTGGACAGCGTTCGATGCAATCACGAAGGCTACGGATACGGAGGAGACGGTCCTACAAGCGTAATAATGCTGAAACCCGCAGAAAGGAAAGTGTATGTTACATATGGAAGCCCATACAAGTGTCCCGTTTGCGGATCAATGCGTGAACACGGAGAAAAAAGCAATAACTTCATTTGCGATGAATGCACGCAAGCAGAAAGGTTTTTTTGCGAAGTGTGCGGCTATGATGAGTGCAGCGAAGATGACGGAGGAATATGCGAAAGCTGCAGATGCAACGGGTATGGATACTGCCAAGGCTGTGGAAGCACTGCAATACTCAGAGATAACGGATACTGCGATGAATGCTTCGATGACATGTTTTTTGAGTGTGAAAGGTGCCATAGGATAGAAAGAAAAGAAGATTGCAACGAGATACAAATCGGCGAAAATGATGTTATGCACGTTTGTTATGACTGTTCAAAATACTATTCAACGTGCGAAGACTGCTCCAACATGTACCCAGAAGAAGATGTTACAGTTGTACGCGAAGGCGCCACGCTTATATCTGTATGCAAAAAATGTTTAGAAAACAGAACGGCACACTGCTCTGTATGTGGCAACGAAATAACGCTAAGCGATGCAGAATTAGACAGCGACTACTTCCCTGTATGCAAAGAGTGCTCCAAAGACATTCTTGAAACATACAACTGCAAAAGACTGCATAAGAGCAAGCTATACAGGTATGATTATCCGATTATAGAAAATGGAACTTTGATTTGCACGTTGGATATGTATGCAAAAAAGAGTGAGGTAGATGAGTGTAGTGAGATGATATTAGTTAACATATACCACGACCTTGCATCAGAAAGTACGGTGTATAGGCAAACAAACGCTACAAAAGGTACTTACAAATATATTCTTGAGATAAACTCTGCAGTCAAAGAGACTATGACTTTGCTCGACGAGCCTGTAAGTGTGCCTCTTATGTATCAACAATACAGCGGAAGTCAGGGCTACGACGAAAGTGTAAGTAAAGTAATGATATATGGCGTGCTGTATGCGAAGGAAGTTGAATAATATGTACGAGGGAATAGATATGTATGTTTTCAAGCTGGGAGTAAGTGACCTGTTTCAGTATCTACAGTCTAAGTTGATTGAGTGTAAATACAAGTTTATCAGAGGCAAAGGGTTCCTTTATGCAAAAGGCACCTCTGAGATAATGCTCGTCGCTCATCTCGATACTGTATACAAGCAACCAAATAAGATATTCTTGCACCACGGTATGATGTATTCAACTACAGGTTTAGGCGCAGATGACCGTGCCGGAGTCGCTTGTATTCTTAATATGCTTGACAGAGGTTTTAGACCATCTGTACTGTTTACAGATGGTGAGGAGAGTGGAGGAACAGGTGCACGCGAGTTTGCAGATAACATAAAGTTAGACGGGATACACCTGTTTGTAGAGATAGACAGAGCAGGAACAAAGCACTTTGCATACTATACGTATGAATTAGATGAAGAGTTGGAGAAGTACATGCTGGATGTTACCGGCCTTGAAGGTAAGAAAGGTAGCTTTACAGATATAGATGTGCTTACTACAGAATACGGGATACAAGGGTGCAATATAGCTACTGGATATTATATGAACCATACAAAAAAAGAGTATCTGTTAATTAAACAATACAAGGAAGCGTGCAATAGCGTTGAAAACATACTTGTAAATCCACCAGAAGAAGTGTTGAAGTACGATGCAGAAGAAGATTGCGCAATCGCATGCGACTGGTCTTGGTGGCGTAAGCAAGAATTTCCAGATTGGGAGCCCGAGAGCACAGAAGGTTACAAGAAGGAAGACTGGTGGAAATGATTCTGTACTTAGCCATAAAGATAATGATATGCATGTGGGGATTTGCTGTGCTGTGTGGAGGTATTAAAAAGAGGTAGTTGAAGAGTAAAACGTACAATCGTTGGAGAATGCGAAAATGCATTCTCCTTTTTGTTGTATATAGGTATAGGCGAAAGAATTATTTCGTACACGAAATGTTCAAAAAGTGAACTATTTCTCAACTTACAGTTGTACTACATTAACTAACTATCTCAATAGCATACAATAACGTGGCGCATATAATCTATTGCTGTCAAAGAACATTACAACCATTTTTTATCGAGTACAACCGTAGGTTGTATTCTCTACCACGAGTTGTATTAAACTGTCAGTTGTACCGTTTACAACCGTCAGTTGTAATTAAACCTACGGTAGTATTGTCAAGTTGTATGCAACTGCCCGATGTACGATGTTGCTGTGTGCGTCCACTAACTATGTTCCTTTGAACGGGTTATGATGACTAAACTTTCTCTGTATTCAGTATTGTCAATACGCGCTTGCATGCCCGATGTACGTGGTTACAAAACCTCGTATTGTCAATATGTGCGCATTAGCCCGATGTACACGTAGTGATTAAAAATACTCTCGTATTGTCAATGTACTCGTACGTGCCCGATGTACAGGGTCTAAGGAATAAACAAAGTTATAACCCCCGTCCGCCCCCGCCCACCCGCCCCAACAAATGTTATTGTATCGATTCAACGGATAGTTGTATAGGTTTTCATAGGCTACGGGAGCGGTTTTCTGTTTGTTTCGATTACGATGTGACTATTAAACCGTTCTAACGCCAAAACGACGTGTTAGAGAGCGTTTCAGACGATATCGATTTTAAGGCTATTCTTAGCCCTTAGGAAGCGTTCAACCCCCGTTTCCAGTCTCTCACTCGCGAAAGGGTTATAACTCATCTCATAGAAGGCGTGAATGGGGTTATAGAGGAAGTTTCAGACAGTGAGAGATATAAACAGCGGAAGAATCATCTTTGACTCGAGACAATCCCACGATTTCTAAAGCCTGATAACCTTAAACCTCGGGAAGCTCATCAATAGAGGGTTATAATCGACGTTCATTTTAAGGCCATCGGCGAGCCTTAGGGAGCGTTCAACCCCGTTCTCACGCCAATCACCCACAATAGCCTAAAGAAACGCCTCTGAGACGTCGCCAATGTGGTCTATCGAAACGTTTATCGATTGATGACTTATGGAACGCGACTCTGTCACTCGGATATGATAGAAAGACTTCGAACGTCGCTAAAAATAGGCCTAAACTTCCTGACGAAGGTCAAAGAAAGGTTAAAGAGTGTGAAGAAAGTGAAAGCCAATGAAAACCACCAGGTCAAGGGTTACATTCCGATCATTGTGAACGCCACGATATAGCGGTCACGCTATCACAATAGGAAGTCACTCGGACTTCTTATTAGTGAGTCCGTTTTGGGATAAAAAAAGGGACGGTTTCCCGTCCCTTTGTTTTTGGTTCGGGTTAAAATTTATCACCCGAACCATCATAACCAAAATAACCCATCTCGTCGAACGTTCGAGGATCGCGGACGGACAACACAACGTCAAGCCCATCGTAGGAATCGGAATCGAACGCGACGTTCAATAAGAACGCCGGCTCGATCAGGTCTCTTGACCATCGAAGGAACATTGATGGTCCGACTAAAACCCATCGATAACAGCGGTTTGACCCGCCGATGGTCGTTTTCAATAGACGCTGGAGTTGACACGTCGGCACGAATCCGGAAGCCCTCAAAAGCCGCTCGAGTCTCACTCGAGATCGCCACCTTCCGTCTTCGGAAGCGTTCTATTCACATAGAACGCCCCCTTCAATACGAGAACTCGGACTTCAACCGGAAGGCTCTTAAAGCCTTCCGACCGGATAAACTCGAAAGCCCTTGACAAGCTTTCTTTCTTGGCCCTATGGGCCTTCCACTTCCGGCTCATTTCGCTGATCATCTTCTCAACCTCAACGTTTTCTACGAGCTTTTCAACACTAGGCATTTCTTTGGCCTCCTATTCGGGTTAGACTCTCATCTTATGTTCCAACCCCTATACAGATTAGACGTTGAAACACGCGAAAAAGTTCCAGTTCGCGGACAGAAACAGAATAACATTCGGAAACAGTTCCATTAAGGATATATTATGTTTTTGGCGACAAAACATTTTTTCAAAACCAAAACATTTTTTCAAAACCTTGAAATAACAATTCTAATTATTATAAATTGACAATATCAAATTATATAACCAGTTTCAAGAGTGTGAAAAGACACGCCCGAAGGTGTTTGAGTGGACGCTATGATTATAAACGACTGATTGACGCTATGGACACGCGACAATCAAAACGTCGTTAGATAACGCCGCCCTGATGACCACGGACGGCTAAAGCCCATCAATAAGGTGTTCGAGTGGACTATATTATTCTCCGGTCTCGCCCGTGACCCGACACCCCCCGTCCATTCATAAACGAGCGTGAGGAGAGAGGAAATACCTCTCTCTCCCTGCGTACAATATTTTCGACCCTCTGTAAATGGCTCTATAGGCTGTTTCTTGATTTTATTTGAGCATTACTATATACTATTCATATACTAGACTTACTCAATAAAGTACTAAGAGTTGTATAAATCATAAAAGATAAAGATAGATCTCCTATCTTCTATTACTTAGGTTCTATTACTTAGGTTCTATTACTTAGGTTCTATTACTTAGGTTCTATTACTCTAATACTCTAGAATCTAATACTATAGAATCTAATACTAAATCTACTACTTAGACTAGAGCTATGTACTAACTAGGTTTCCGTAAGGAAACCTCTAGTACTAGAGTACGCGCGCGTGTTAGTATAGGAGGGGAAGTATGCTGTTGGAGATCATAAGTTCAGGATTAAGATTGAAGATAGATTTTTACGAGTTGGGGATAAGGTATATAGTCATAGACAGAGTAACCGAAGAGATTGTGTTGGATGCGAAGACATTGTGTGAGTTAGAAAGTAAATTTAGGCAATGGAATAAAAACAACCGTAAGTAGAAGTTTTTGTCTCAATTTTAAGGTATAATAGGTTGGAGGGATAGCTGTGGTTAAGCTTGATGATATTGTTTTTGGTAAGATAAAGGATAACAGGTTTAATAAGAAGAATCTTACAGAACTATGCAAGGCTTTAGAGATGGGAATGGATAGAGGCAGTGCTTGCGCACTGATAATGATCAATGATGATGAGTTGTCTGAATGGACAAGCGATTATCCAGAGTTGGAGTCATTGCTAAAGTACTATGAAGCAGTATACTTGAAGATGTTGTTGTCTACTGTAAACGAGAAGGTTGCCAACAATCCTGATTTTGCTTTTAAGATGCTTACAAGTAAGTTTGAGGAGTATCAGAGAAAGACAGTTACAAAGACAGCTAAGAAGGGTGAAAAGTCGATGGTTCAAAAGATAGTGGAGTTGTCTCGTGGCAAATGAATTCGAAGCAGCTTTTAAGAAGTATCAGAAAAGCCCATATTTGTTTGTAAAAGAGCTTGTAAGGCCACCAATGATAACTCATCAGCAAGAGCTTGTTTTGAAGAGCCTTGAAAAGAGCAGGCACATAGCTGTAAAGAGTGGGCACGGAGTTGGTAAGAGTGCTTTAAGCGCTTGGATAACTTTGTGGTTTATGCTGACGCATCCTATGTGTAAGGTAGCTATAACTGCCCCGACGCAGCATCAACTTGAAGATGTGTTATGGTCAGAGTTGAAGAAGTGGACAAACAGTTGTGATCTTTTGTATGATTTGTTTGATATACGAAAGACAAAGATGGTTGTAAAAGATCCAAGGTATGAAGAGATTTGGTTTGCTGTTCCAATATCTGTAAGAAAGCCGGAAAGTCTTCAAGGGTTTCATGCAGATAGTCTGTTATTCATAATGGATGAGGCATCAGGTATACCAGACAATGTCTTTGAGCCTATAGAGGGTGCTTTGACAAGTTCTGGATGCTATTCTGTGATGTTTGGTAACCCAACTAAGGTTTCTGGTACTTTCTACGATGCTTTTAATAAGCATGCTAAGCAATATAAGACATTCACATTCAGTAGCGAAGAGTCTCCGCTTGTTTCTAAAGAGTATGTCCAGAGAATGCGTGATAAGTTTGGGTATGACAGTGATGTTTATCGTGTGCGTGTTCTTGGGGAGTTTCCTTCTGGTTCTCTTAACTCTGTAATATCTATAGAGAGCATAGAGAGTGCATTTAACAATGAGAAGTACGAAGAGATACCAGGTGAAGTTTCTTTCGGAGTAGATGTGGCGAGATACGGTGACGACGAGACTGTAGTCGCTATCGTTAATGGAAATGTAGTTGTTGATATAGCAAGGTATAGGAATCTTGATAGTGTTGAGATCGCAGAGGAATTGGAGAGATTGTATTATATATATACTCCTTCAAAAATAAAGATTGAGCTTTCTGGAGTTGGGGCAGGAGTGTTTGATTTGATTAAGAGGAAGAATATAAAGTGTAAGAAGATAGCTTTTATACCTCAAGCTGAGCCATACAGTAAAGAGTTTGCAGATTCTATGACTGAAGCTTGGTTTAACCTAAGAGAGCTATTTAAGATAAATATTTTAGGAAAGTCTGGTATAGTTATGAAAGAAGACCTTGATGCTTTGGAACAGCTTGCAAGTAGATCATATACAATACTGCCAAATGGCAAGTTTAAGCTTGAGGATAAGGCTTCGCATAAGAAGAAGAATAACGGAATATCTCCGGATATAGGCGATGCTCTGTCTATAGCCTTCTATGAGGGTAAGACAGGAAAGTTAAGGGATACTTTGAAGGCAAACAACTTCGTTCTAAGAGGTGATAATAAATGGCAAGACTTTCCACGCATCAAGTGGTAGGAACTTCTGTTTTTTCGAGTGGCACTGTTGAGGCATTTTCTGGTAGCGGAGACATAAGTTTTGAGAAGTTGAAACTTTTGCACGGAGACAATGATATAGAGAGGTTTGTGACTCTTAAAGCTCAGCTTCAAGCCAGTATGGTTAATGGGTATAAGCATCCGAATAAAGAGATAGAGAAGTTTGTGTGGGATTGTCTCAATTCGGCAGAAGGAAGCTTTTTTAGTGTCTTGAGTGATGCTATTATTGACTGTATCGTTTATGGGCATCACTTGTCTGAGATAGTGTGGAAGTATAAGAACAAGAGATATATGATAAAAAGGTTTGTCTATATAAAGCCTGAGCATAGGGTTCTTGCATTAAATAAAGAAAGGGATATTATAGGGTTGCATTTACTCGGATCAAACTATATTCCGAAGAAAAAGCTTTTATACGTGAACTATAAACCGAATTATGGTATATTCGGGAAGTCTGAAGTTGCAGCGTTGTATCCGCAGTATCTATTGTCTCGATCTGCATTGTATAACTTTGGAAGGGTTATGGAGAGAAATGGATTTCCTTTGTATGTTGGAAAGTCAGATAATACAGAGGATATGGTTAATGTTTTGAAGAATCTATACAATATATCGAGTATAGCGATTACTGAAAATGAAAGCATAGAGATGATAGAGGCTAAAACACCAGGCGAACTCTTTGAAAAGGGAATAAATTTGGCTTTAAGAGCGTATGTAAGGCATCTTGGTCTCGCAGAGCTTATGGTAAATGTTAATAACACAGGAACGTATAATTTAGGAGAAGTGCAGTATAATAGCTTTGTTGACGAACAAGAGTTTTATGCAAAGAAGTCAAGTGATGTGTTGGTTGATGCTTTTGTTAAGAATATAATAGATGTTAACTTTGGAAGCGAAGAAGGTTATGGCGAGTTTGTCATTTCAAAGGCGCCTAACATAGAAATACAGAAACAGGTTGCAACTGTTCTTCAAGAACTATATACGGCAGATAGCATAAATGACAACTTGAGATATAAATTGTTTGAACAAGCTGGATGGAGCAAAGAAGATATAGGTGAATTTGAAAAGAAAGGAGATGTTGGAGTTGAGCGTGTACCAAATACAAGCGGAAAAGTTTGAGTTCCAAGGGAATGATGTCTTTGAACATTGTGTACTTCCTGAAGGAAAATTTTACGAAAAAGACTTTTTTGGTGGAAGCCTGAAAATAGGATATACTAAGGAAAATTTATTGCAGATGGTTGACAACTTTGAAAAAGGAAGGCTTCATTTTGATCCTATAGTTTGCGAACGTCACGGCGGAGACAAGGTTGGAGAGGTTATAGGAATATCTTATAAAGATGCAGATCAGCCTGGGTTATACGCAAAAATACAGCTTGATGAAGATGGAATGTCTCTTATGCGGAAGAAGAAGTATAAGTATATGTCTTCTGAAGTGATACACAATCACGTGGATGATGAAGGAAAAGATTTGGGGTTTGCATTTATGGGAGTTGCTCTTACCAACTACCCAAGACATAAGTTTATACGTAAGTTGTTTTCAATAAAAGGAGAAGGTGATGTGATGGTTGAGCAGTTGCCAACACCTGTAAGCGAGAATTTCGAGCTTAAGTATCAAGAGCTGTCTCAGAAGTATGAAAGCGTTGTTTCTGAATTAGAGGCTACAAAGAAGATGTTGTTTGATTCTCAACTGAGTTCTTGGAAAAGTGAAAAGCTTCTTCAGGGTTTTACGCCGGCGCCTGTAGAGAAATTTTCCAAGTTTTACGGTAAAATGTCTGTTGAAGAACTCAATGAGCTTCTTGGCGATGCGCCAAAACAAGACGACATGCTCAAGCAGGTGTACCAGAAGGAAGAGTTTGTTCACGAAGAAGAGGGTCTTGCTGCAAAGGCTATAAAAGACTACAAAAGAATGATGAATAAAAATAAGGAGGCGTGATTATGGCTAAAAAGTATCCATTTCCTGTAAAGAAGTATCTGTTTTATGATCCTATAAAGGATGTAACGAAGTTGACCGTGAGAGCAAACCTTAAACACGGGTGCCTTTTAGGGAAGATCTCTTCTAATGGCAATATTGTTGCGTATAACCCGCTTGAAGACGATGGGTCTAATACCGCTATTGGTGTTTTGCTTCATGTAGATGCAGAATCTGGAGATTTGGCAGATGTCGCTCTCAGAGGCAAGTTTGGCGACAACTATGTATTTGTTGACATGAATGAAGAAGCAGAAGGAGATGGCACGGAAGATACGTTTGTTCTTCTGAGACCCGCACTTTGCCCCGAAACCTCTGTTGTAACTGTTGGCGGAGTAGTCCAAGATTACGGAGTAGACTATACTATCGAAACTACAGAAGGAACTACCAGTCTTATTTTTGCTGCAGAATCTATTCCTGCAAACTCAGCAGCTATTGCAATCTGGTATAAAGGCAAGTTTACATCTGATGATTTCTGGAATTGCGCTCCGGAACTTATAGTCGAGACAGTCATCGGTTATCCGGCGTAAGGTGGTGTTATAAATGGCAGATTTTCAAGAATATTTAGACATTAAGAATTGGCAATATTTTACAGAGCTTGTGCGTGTGGCAAAACCCGATGTTCAGTTCCTTACAAAGACTTTGCTCGGCTCCGGAATATCTCTCGGGTCTGGAAACTCAAAGATCAGAACGAGCCCCGAAAGCTCTATTATCTATGATATTGAACACGTGGAAAGACCAGCTGCTCCTCTGAGAAGCTATTCGTCAGAGCCTATACTCGTAAGCCAGCTCTCAAACAGAGAAAGAAAGACTGCTCCTATCTTTTCTATTCCTTTGAGAGACTATATTCCTATTGAACTTTTTGACAAGCAAGTGCCTGCTCCTGCTTTGAACACTCAATCGAGCACAGCTATCAAGAATGACATGTGGAAACGCGAGATTATAATGGCTCAGGAAGGCATGCTCAAGATGGTTAATAGAAGAATAGAAGAGATGCTTGGACAGATTATAGCGACAGGAAAGATCACGTATAATGATGGTACTTTTACTGTAGACCATGACTTCGAGCTTAATCCTGATTGCTTTGATCAAGTTGACACTCTTTGGAGTAACGGCTCCGCAGACCCGGTAAAAGACCTCAGAGAGATGCGTTTGAAATTTTCTAAGATGAACGCCGGAGGTCCTGCTATCATACTCGTTGGGTCTGATGTTGCTGATGCTATGGTTTACAACAAATCCATAACAGAGAAGATGAATATCCTTAGAGCCTACTACGGAAACCTCCAACCGAGGTTTATCGACGAGAAGCAGGTTGAGTACCTCATGACACTACAAGGTATTGGAGAAATATACCATTACTATGGAATGTATGATGACAATGGTACAGCCAAAAACTTCTTGGATCCGAAAAAGGTTTACTTTATCTCCGGAGACTGGTTTAGACTGTATTACGGTGCAATAGCCAACACAATGCTTGGTGGAATTACAGAAACCGACTTCTTCTCTTACGTCGAGCCAAGCATGAATAAGAAAGGTTATGACGTTGTTCTCGAAACAAAACCATTCCCTGTTCTCACTCACCCGAACTCCATCATGGCTTTTACTGTACTCTCGTAGTTGACCCGATCAGAAAAAGACCCTGTGTGCCCCCCTCACACAGGGTTTATTTTCAGTAGGAGGTGGCATAGTGATCTATGCGGAAGTCGAAGATATATTGTCTCATTTTAACGTATTTGCCGTTGCCCAATTAACAGACGACGAAGAGAACAAGAATGTTATATCTGGTATACTTGAGGAATGTATAACAAGCGGGTCTGACTACACGGAAGCTGTTCTTCCTACAAGATTTTTAACAAATAGAGGCATGGCAAAATATGTAACAATACAAAAAACCATTGCTTTGCTCTATAGAAGATACGGCCACGAAGAAGCTGCAAATGCAACAGAAAAGAGCCTTAACTCAGCCATTAAGGATTTTATAGATTCATCGAAAGAGTCTGGAAGAACAAAGTATGTTTACGATGTTAAATCTCATTCAGAGCAATCTCTGTTTACAGACTCGGAATGGCGGGCTTCCATGTCAGAAAGGCCATACTGATGAATGTTTCTGTTGTTTGTAATAACTTCGACGTTAACCTCGCTGACGAGTTTGATACTTTTCTCGGCCTGTTGAGAGACGCTATAAAAGAGGCTGTCTACGCTTACAACAGAGCACTTATATCTACAAAGGGGTTTGGAACTTGGTCTGGAATAAAACAGTCAACGATCGACTTCAAGGAAAAACTTGGGCTTTCAACAGACGTCCATGTTGCTACAGGGAAGCTCAAGAGTATACTAAGCTCGGAAGATATAGTAACCGAGACAAAGACTTCTGTTTGTGTTTGTATAAAAACATATTCTGATGAATCTTGGGCGTTCGACAAGGGGTCTGACGTCCTCGGAAAGCTTGAAAGCTTCGGCAGGATGTTCTTTATACGCGAGGCACTTGAAAGGTCTTTGGAACAAATAAACATACTGTAGGTGATTGAATGACTTTGTTTTCTTCCTTATATTCGCAATTTTTAGATGCTCTTACTACACAGTTTAGTGAAGTAAAAATTTACCCTTATAACGCAGACTTAAATTCAGCGCATGTCGTAAAACCTTGCATACTCATGAGCGATATAACATTCAAGATGACTCCTTGCGCTTTTATAGACAATGTTGATATGATTTTGCAGGTTGCCTTCGCTAACACTTCAGAGAAGGCTACGACAGTAAATATACAAAAGTATGTATTGGAGCGTTTCGAAGAGTTTATGGTATACTTTCACGGCAAAGTTTTTGTTGTCAACAACTGTGAGTACAAAGGTGTTATAGGGAAAAACAGAGTTAAGAACTCAGTTAGTATAGATGGTCTTTATGCTATATCTCGAATCGACTTTGAGTACAACTTTTTTACTCAAAAATCAAAAGGAGTGTGAAATAATGGCTGTTATTGAGAGAGCAAGGAAATATAACAGGACGTCATGGACACGCGCTTACGGAATAACCGGAACGAGTTTTGGAAAAGCTGGTACTATTCCTATTTACGAAGAATCAGGGTCTATACAAGAGAGCGATACTTCCCTTACATTTGGAACTTTTACTTACAATGCTGACCCATCTGCCCTTACACTCGAAAGAGCATCGATGTCATCGAGAAAGGGAGAAAAAATATCTTACCAAAAAACAATTATTGGTGATGTAGTACTCCCATCATCTGGCACTGGTAATGCTTGTTCTGAGGATCTTAAAGTAGAATGCGATGTTTACGAGCTTAATTGGAATTTATCTGCTAATCCTACGTTCTTGTGCCAGACTTGGAGACTTGGAAACGTTACCGGTTCGAGCACTATTACCGGAACTGTTGCTTACCACGCAGAAACTCCAAGCGAAGACCACTGGAAACACTTTCCAGACAAGGCAAGCATAACTCATTCTAAGGTCGTAGAGGTAGGGCAGCAAGTAGACCCTGATTTCGGACAACTCGAATTTCAAACCGTTGAAGTTATGTGCGTTACTGGGGTGCCTTGGGCCAACTGGAAAACGGCGTAAAGAGGTATTGTTATGTCTTTGATACTGTCAAAGCGCGCCGGTAGTAAAGATATATACATGACTTTTTCTACGGCTTTTGGATCAAGATACCATAAAGTAATAAGTGTTGGTGTAGATGAGGAATCTGGCTTTGGATCACTACCATCCGGAGGTGGTTTTGCCGCTCTGCCTTTATTCGAAAGAGCGTCTGAGTCTGCCAGATACGGAGATTTCAAACGCTATTCTTACACAATGTTATCAACAGCCACTGCGACAATGCCGAGTGGTGATGGTTGGACAGTAGTTGAGTGCAAAGAAGAAACCCCCGAAGCTACATACTGCACACTCGGCGAGTACTCTTACAGCGCAGGAGCGTCTATAGAATTTAGAAAATGCGGTACTACCACTTCATACAGGTGCAGAGGCTCTGGAAGCGAATACAAAGCTGGAGCCAGTGGCGGAGCAGCACTCTCAGTTCCTGAAGTGTTCAAAGAAACAGAATCCGGGAGTGTCGCCGACCCAGACTTGGGTGTTATAAATTACACAGTAACAGAAACCATTTGCAGTGTTCCAGGAAGTTGGACTGAAGTGGCAACAACATAGCGGCATGGCATTAAAGGGGGAGTATTTGTGTTAGTAGACTACGGGAACTATGAGTTTGAACTGAAGAAACCAAGTCCATTTAGATCAGCGATATTTGCTCCTCTCTTTATGAGATACAACGACGAAGTAAGAGGAGTCAGGTATGACATAATTGAATACCTAAGGAAGATGCTCGAGATAACGAATAAGACAAAAGAACAAGAAGAGCAGTTTTCTAAAAAGCTCGAGGAATACAATAGAGAAAAAGAAAGAGCTTTGGCTATTTTCTTTAGCAGGATAGACAAGTACATCCAAGAACTTCTTATGAAGTTTATATGTACGGATGTACTTGCTTATTGGAACTTGGATATGCCTATCAATGAAGAAAGCTTATCTAAACTGCCGCCATCAGTTTTCTTACACCTATTTGAACAAGTTGGAGTTTTTATTCTGAGTGGTGATGCAGAAGCAATAAATTTTTTGCCAAAGAGGTCGCTCGGATCTCAAAAAGACCAAACTCAAACTACCTGATACGTAGATTAAATACTTTATTTGATGGAGTTATCAGGATGGGCGACCTCTCTTTCGAGGAGATGTGCACTCTGTTAGAGTGCAAAACCTTTCTGGAGAGAGAGTTGAATAAAAATGCCTAATATAACTTACGAAGTAAGTCTCGGCGGAGATGCCTTTGAGAAGATAGACTCTCTTGTAAAGAAGTTTGACGAGCTCTCGAAGCTAAGCGTTAACTTAAATATAAACAGCATAGAATCAGCTATTTCAAAAATAGAGGAGTCCTTGTCTAAACTCCCAAAGGATATAGCTGTAAACTTCAGTTCTAACGCAGGAGATGTCTTGTCTCAAGTACAAGGCATCGTTTCTGCTTTAGAAGGCATACCAAAAGACGTGTCTATAACATTTACTTCTAACATAGATGAACTTTCTTCGAAAATAAACAATTTAGTAGCCACGCTCGGTGCTATTCAAAAGTCTGTATCTATAGGTGTATCTGCCCAACAGCCGCAAAAAGCTATATCAGCTCCTACGTTCGAAAGCGTATCAAAAAGCGAAACTTCTATAAAAGATACCAGAGACACAGCACCAGCTTTGTTTAATACTTTGGTTTCTGCTCAGAAGGTTATTAGTGAACGCAGTACAAAAGCCGCTTCTGCAATTCCTACCGTTGAGAGCCGTCCGGCAGAAAAGGTAGCAACTCAATCTATGTCCGGAGAGTTCAAACAGTTTGCGCAAGACATAGCGTCAAGAACAGCGGATGCTGTAAAAGGTAGCTTGTTTCAGGCTCCTAAGCAAAGTTACCAAGAAATAAAGACCGTTATGCAGTCTTTGCCTGAAGACATTAAATACAAACAAATAGAGGCAAACTCAGCATCACAATCTGTTGTGCAAAACAATGTCAAGAATGTATTTAATGAGCTTATAGAGGCCAATAAAGCATACGGAAGTCAAGAGGCCAAGAGCTATCCAGCAATTTATTCTGCAGCTCAAATGCTCGCATCTGGTTACCCGCAAAAGTCTGGAATACCAGAATTAGAATCCGCAATGAACACTGTGAGAAGCACACTTGCTATAGAGGGTAAGGTTAGCAGCAAACTTTCAGAATCTCCAAAAATAGAGGCTGAATTAGGGCAACTTACTATGTTCGGTGTTAAGCCTAACGCCGCTTTGTTTCAGGAGCAGAATAGGTTAGCAGCTTCCGAACAAATGCACCCTGGCCAACTGAGTCTTATGGACTGGAGAGACCCTGTAAAAGAGTTCGTAAGCAGAGCGGCGAGCGAGTTCAAAGGCAAGAAGGGCTTTGACCCAGTTGCTGCCCTTAGATTTATCGAAAGAGAAGCAGAAGCAATCTATAAAAACGCTCCGGGCGCAAACACCTTAGACGCAATGAGCGAACAAATAACTCCTCATAACTTGTTCCTTATATCCACTGGTAAAAGTCCATTAGTTGTAGGCAATTGGGAAAAAGTCGGTAAGGTAGGAAGTGAGTGGATTAGATGGACTGGCAAGAATAAAGAGCAAGCCGAGCTTACGCAGCAAGTTCCGCAGCCTGAGCTCTCTGACACTTCAAAGGCTTTGAAGGCTATTGGAGACTCTTTTTCTGCAAACTTCGATAAGGGCGAATATGAAACAAACTTGGATAATTACAGGCGAATCTTTTCAGAAAGAACAGGCGGAACACCAGTAGACAAACTAGAAACATTCGCATCCTTTAGACAAGGTAAAAGATTTATAGAGGCATCTTGGAAGGCCGCAGGAAACGAAGGGCTCACTGGTTCTCAAGCTTTCGACATAGTTACTAACCGTAAACCGTGGGATATGAATGGCCCAGAAGGAACGGCAAGAATAATACCTCAATCTGAAATATCAATTCAGAACGCTGACAAAAAAACTTCTGACGAGGTCAAAGAGCCTGTTAAGTTATACATGGATACACAGCTTTTTGCCAGAAAGCAAAATGAACTGCCGCCTTTTGTTCACACTCCTACAGAGGGGAAGATGCTTCCGATAGCGGAAGCAAAAAGCGCAGTAGGTAAGGGGTTAAAGGAATTTAACTTCCTACCACCTGTGCCGGTAGGGTCTACGTATCAAGAAGCTGTAGCAAGCGTTGTTGGTCAATTAGGAGGAAGTTTTACTTCTTTGGACGTAGAAAATACCCTTGGGGTTAATGAACTTGGTAAAAGAGAGCTATATCAAGTAGCTGCAAGTAAATATCATTTGGAAGGAAAAAAGGTAGTCAACTACCCAGAAAAAGACTTAAATCAGTACATATTGCCTGAAATTCCATTTGAAACAAAAGAGAAAGACTTTACGCATAAAATCAGCTATAAGCAACTGCTTGCTTCTGGTGCAGAACATGCAGATGTTGAGCTCCCGAAAGTTGTTGAAAAAATCTTTGGCAAAGACACACTTCCTGTGGTTGTTGGTCATGCTATCGGAACAGATTTGAGCAAAATAGCAGCGTATTCTCCAGAAAGTACAACTTCAGGTCTAAACTACGTTTCGTACGACACCTATAGAAATCTACAAAAAGCGAGAATACCGAAAAAGTTAGAAAAAATAATCTCAGAGGACTTTGGTCTTGGTAACGAAGTTGCAGCCGATACAATGCACGATGCGTCTTCAGACGCTCGATTTACTGGTCATTACTTTTCTGCAGCAGCTCCTGTTTTCTCGTTGTTTCAGGAAGGGAGAATTACTGAAAAAGAAACACAAGATATTTTGGAAATAATGCGACCAAGAATAGTCCACGCCGATCCTGAAAAAGGTGCATCTGGAGGATACACAGTTGAAACATCTCCAGAATTTCAAGCTAAATTTCTTGAGTATAGCACCAGAAAAACAAGTGATTTTCCCAGCTTTAATGGTGCAAAAGAAATAATGCCATACTACGGAATGGCTAAAGTTGGGTCTGCTAAAACAGGCGAAACAGTAGGTCTAATTGATATACCAGATATAAGCAAAATAAGAGAAACATCTGTAAATATTAGAATTGGTTTTAATGAGTTAGAAACTCTACCAAAGAATACCGAAGTGACAGCAGAAGTTAAATTGCAAAGTGAGGTTCCAGCATCCTTGCCTGAGGTAGCTCCGGCACAAGAAAAACGTCGAAGCGCAGCTCGACAAAAGCAACTTCCTATGTTTGATACTCCAGGACCAGTTGGTCGAGGTGCAGTTGTTGGAGTGGAGGAAATCAAACAAGAAAGTCCAGAAAAAAAATTTGTAGGACAAATAAAAGCGTTATCTGAAGTAAAGAGTGTTCAAGCAAAAGAACCACCAATAGAACAAATTGCAGCAATGCCGCAAAAAGCAGTTGTAGAGGCTCCCGAAACTGCAATGCCAATTAAAGCTCCGAAAACGGATAATGTTTTTGGAAATAGAACAGGAAAAGAGTATGAAGTTTCGCTTGCCAGAGAACTATTTACGGCTGCAACAGGAATTTATACAAGACAAAGGGTAGAAAAACAAGAGCCGGTGTCGAGCGTTATACTTACTCCAAACCAAGTTGCTGCCCAAGGAGGCAAAAAGCTGTATACACCTCCAACGCAGAACATTATTATTCCGCAAAGCCAACAACCACAAAGCTTGATAATACCACAAAGAATAGCAGTCCAAGAGACTGGTATTGTTGCTACAGCGCAACAAGTAATAAAAGACAAATATGAGTGGGGGCAAAACATTCCTCCAAAACCGGGAGTTACAGCTTTGTCTACAATCAGTTCTGGCTCTGGCTTTTCTGGGTTTGTACCTCCATATAGCCGGAACACTCAATCTGGTCGGAAACCTCCATCCGGTGGTTCTATACCTCCATCCGGTGGTTCTATACCTCCATCCGGTGGGTGGGATTGGGGTCAGCAACCGAAGCAACTTCCTACAGAACCGATAAAACCAGACATTATTTCTGATCTTGCAGATAAATACAAAGACAGAAACAAGTTTAATCAATCTGACTTGTTCGCTATGACTCTTACTTCCAGAGCTATTCAAGGAATAGGAGAAGAATACTTATCTATATTTAGACCTTCTGAAGAGCTATACAAAAAAGTGTCCCCACATTTCCAAAAGACACGCGTTGTGTCTGAAATGTCTGATGATCAGTATTCTACATTCATTAAGCAGATGAAAGAAGTTGCTCCGACAACGATGATGCCTCTTACAGAAGTTGCAGAACTTAGCTATATGTTTGAAACACGCGGGTATTCTACGCCAGAGACTACACCGAATGTAGTAAGAACTCTTGGAGCAGCCGGAAGAATAACAGGAGAAGATCCGCTTCAAATGAGTGGAGCTATTATGTCTCTGATGCAAACGTGGAACCCTATGAGCATAGATGCTCTTAAAGTAAAAGCGCTAGACCTTATAAATAGGTTTTCTGATGTAATGACTTACTCGTATGTAAAATCTCCGATGGAGTCTAAGTGGCTAAAAGATATAGCCAACTATGCCGCTCCTACGTTTGCTACAATGGGATTCAGTCCAGAAGATACAGTGTCTACATTTATGGCTATGTCTCAGATGATACCAACAGCCGGTGTCGCAGCAAGAGGAACCCGTATGGCCTTGTATAACTTATTTGATCCAGAAAAAATACAAGGAGCTACAGAGAAATACGGAATAGATTTCAACGAGATAGCCTCTGAAGTTACATCTTCCGGAGGAACACTCGGAGATGCGCTCGAATCATTGGCTCAGAAGATAAGCGGCCTTTCAATCGGAGATCAGCTCAGCGTGCTTAGGTACATAGGCGGAGGAGTTAGAGGAGCTACAGCATTGCAAGCCTTAATGCCTGTTACAAGTATGATCTCTGGCTATGCTGTTGACCTTAAAGAAAAGTCTGTTGGATATACAGCTTCTGCTAATAGATATGAGTATCTTACGGAAATAGGCCAATTTAAGGCTGCTACAGCCTCCAAAGAAGCGGCTCAATACGGAGTTGGAGAAAAGACTCTACCCGTCGTTACTGCTTGGACAAAGCTTGAAACCTCTGCCCTCGAGGGGCTTAGTTCTATGTCTACGCCTGTTCATGCTGGTCTTTATGGGGCTGCAAAAGGCGCTGGTCTTGGTGCAGATCTACTCCAAACATTCGCTAATGTAGGAATGCTTCAGCTTGCACAGCAAATGTCTCCTGGTTCAAACATTATGAAGAAAGGACTTATGGCATCGGGTGTTGCTGTCGGCCTTGCCGCTGTAGCAAACGTTACATCGTATCTCGATCAGCAAGACGCTGTTTCAAGTGCTAAAAGCCTATATAAAGACTTATACAAGGAAGGAACTTACGCCAATCCAGAAGAATTTTTCTCGATGGAATACAATCCGAGACCTACTAATTGGTTTTCAAGAACGCTCGGAATCGGTTCTCCTAACAAATCATTAGAAGAAATGAACTGGACAGAGAGGCTTACGGAGGGCATAGGAGATGTAGTTGGTGGGTTCTTTGGTCTGAGTCAAAGGTCTTATATAGGCGGACACTGGGTTGAGCCGGGAGTCGCTAAAGAGCTTATATCGTCAGAAACATCAGCACTGACTCAATCATATGATATAAAGGAATCAAAACAGCTTCTTACACTTCCGTTAGAAGAGAGAAAAGAGCAACTAAAAAGAGTAAAAGGCGAAAAAGATGCAATAGATATGTTTGCAAGCCAATCTTTGTCAACACTTTCAAGTAGCGAACAAGTACTTGACTCCATTTATTACTTTGATAAGGGAGAAATGTCGAAACTTAGTAGTCAAGAAAAAGAAGACTACAACAAAACATACCCGACATATCTTAACGCTCCTCAAGCCGAAGAGCAAGTAAAGTACATAACAAGCACATTAAAAAAGCTTGGAGCTACCGAAACCGGCAGCGCGATGCCTATGTCTAACCTATTTAATATAAACAGAGCAATTACAGGGACTGCCAAGACACTATACCCAGACGACGAAAAAGCTCAGGCTAAGTACATAAATGAAACGATGAGAAGCGTTTTGACCAAGAACGGCTATGACAATCAAAATGTACAAGGTGTCGATTTTGCAGCACTCTCGACAGTTATAACATCTCTCGTTTCTTCTTTGTCTAGCCTTTCAGGAGCCGCGGAATCTGCAGCCGACGCCTTGTCTTCCATTGAAGGTTCTGGCGCAGGAAAACAAGTTGCTTTAACAGACAGGCAATTATCAGAATGGATGAATAATACGTACGGGCAACAGAAAGATGTGTTTCCTATGCCTGGAATGTCTTTGCAAAGAAAAACGGATAAAGATGGACAAACTGTGTATGATTTTGTGTATGACCCAGATGCAGCTAAATATTTCGAAGCTCCTGCGTCATCTTCCAATACAGCAGTTCCAATCGAAAACATCTCTGGATTGCGCGGAACTGAGTCACCAACCTCTGAAACAGTTATTAGTTCTTTGTCTGATGTATCTGGATTACGCAGTTCTACAGCGTCTATTCAGCAAGATTTGCCAGAGATACAGATAAGCAAGTTGCGAGCAAAGGAAATTGATGAAGTTATAGGTCAAGAGCCGCAGGTTATGGAAGCTGGCATCTGGGGGCCTGTTGCTAAGTTTGCTGCAAAAGCGGTTGGTGTATTGGCTGTAAGCTCTATAGTTAAAAACGCAATACCAAAAGAAGGCCTTACGCTGGAGAGCGCTTTTGAGTTTTTGGATAATACTCCTTACAACAAAGCAATTCGAGAGTCTTGGCAAAGCAAGATACCCCCAGAGGTTGAGGGCTTTGGAGCAGGAGCCGCTGGCACCGCATCCGGTGGTGGCGGAGCCATGTCGAATTATAAGGCTGGCGTTGCCGGAACTACGTCTGGTGGAGGAGCTGGCGGGGCTTTTGGAGACGAAGTGCCGTTTCCGAAAGAAGAAGTCCAAACAAAAGAAAAAGAGGTCGAAAGTGTAGTAAATTTAACAAAAACTGCTACAGAAAGCGATCTTTCTGAAATAAAATACTACCGTGCAGAGCAGCAAAACTACATGTATAGGTCGTCTCTTTCTAACGGCGAAGTAGTTGTAGACAGAACGAAGGTTGATGACCTTGGTAAGCCTTATGGTGAAACGTTGAGGTTTACAGAGCAAGATTACATCAACAACAGGAGCACTGTTTATCCTGAAGCTGGAGATGTAAGAAAGGAAGTTGTAAGTGCTTTGTCTGGTGTACAATCTATACCAGGCACTGCATCCGGAGGGGTTTTTGACATAAAAGAGCCGGACACAAAGTACTCTTCAAGAGAAGAGCTATTTTCTGCAGCTATAGATAAAGTAGAAAGCAGAAAGGGCCCAGCAAAAGAAGGGTATGAATACTTTGTTGATGACTTTGGCGCATACGGTTATGTTGTAACTCAGAGAAAGAAGACAGAGCAAGAACCAATCGACTTCTCTCAAGCAAAGCCAGGGTATGAGTGGAAAAGCATAGAAGCTGGCGGAGTCAACATGGTCTTTCAAGCTAAAGTTCCAGAAAATTTCGATGCAGAAACCGGAAAATTAAAAATGCCTTCGTCTGATAACTATGAGAAGCTTGGTTCTATATCTGGTAGGCCTGTATTAGATTCGCTTGGCGTCGGACAGGTTCTTGACTTTACCGGCGGATTGAAGCAACCAAGTTTTCCAAACTCTAACTTTTTGCTTGATAGTCCGATGCTTTCTGCTACTTCTGGTCTCTTGAAAAAAGAATTCACAATGCCGGAATTTGAAATACCCAGCAAGCCGCAGTTGAATTTTGATGGAATACAAGGGTCTATAAGCTCTGGTAGCGATAAAGACCTTGACATTTCAACGGTTGAATCAGCTCTCATGCAACTTGCTACCAGCATTGCAAATGCTGCAATGAACATGAACGGTCTTGTTAAAAGCAACATAACCGAAAAAGATAAAATTTCGCAGCCGTCGTTTGAAAAAAGTTTCGAAAACTATACAGCACAAAGTCGCATTGACTATTTCAAGAATATCCCTACATCTGAAGCTTACAAAGAAAGCCCTTTAAGACAAGTTGATCAAGCAACATACGCAAAGAGCACTATACAACAATTTCAGCCTATTATCCCTGATATTACTAAGAATTATGCTCAAACAGCAATCCCAAGTGTCCAACAACAGGTGCAGCCCTATTCTTTGGAATTTACTTCTTACAAAAAACCAGAGTATACACAAGAAACATTTGCGCCGCTATTCCAAACTCAAGTACAGCAACCTCAAATGCAGAAAATAGACTTTAGCTCTAATTTGCAGCCGCCGGCTAAGATTGACATTGCTGAATATACTCAAAAAAACATTACTCAGAGCTACACTCCTACTACAAATAATATTATTCCACAAGATAAACAGATAACAATTCCTGTATTTGAGCCATCTTTTAATAACGTACAGCAAGAAACTAAACAAACTGTATTATTACAACAGTACCAACCAACATCTCCCGTTGTGCAAAACCAATCTCCTGTCGTCATCCAAAACCCATTCAACCCTGCTATGAATTTTCAGAATCAACTTGTTGACTTCAGCAACTCTTTGGGGGTTGTTGGTTCTATTCTCAGGGCGAGCATGTTTGGAGGAATATCATGAGCGACTGTATAGAATCTACTTCTTCAGATGTAGTTTCTGTAAGTGGAATATCAGGATGCATAAAATCAAGCGCTTTTAGATATACAAGAGGTCTCGAACCAGCAACTCTTTCTGTGGTTTATACTTCAAGCTCAGAAAGTTTTAGTGCAGGAGGAACCGTTAGCTACTCCGGTAAGGTGTCTTGTTCTAATATGTATGTTACAAGTGTACAACGCATCGGGACTGATGGATCGGACTACGTGTACTCTCTTACTGCTGTAAGCAGAGCTGCTTTTCTTAAAAGTTGCAAAATACACTTTATGTTTAACGGCTATCCGGAAACCAGCTCCGGAGGCAGTCAATCCTCTGGCTTGCTCGCGGCAATAAAAGCTTCTTGCGGTATTGAACCGCAAGGTGTAGATATAGACCAAAATGCAGCTTTTGTAAGTTTGGATTGTTCGTGTTATGACGCGTTAATGTGGCTTTTTTACCATAAAGGTCTTTATCCTTCTGTTAGTTTGGATGGGAATACTATAAATTTTTTATCATTTTCTGCCAACGGTGGAGGTTCTGGAACTTTGGTCGACACATCGACAAGCCCCGCAAACTCTGATGTAATCGCCGTCCAAGGTACGCTTAATCGAAAACCCGTTGACGTTTCCCAAACATCCGATTGGGGAACCAACTTTGATTATAAAAATTTCAAAACGTATCTATCTACAGACCAATGGACAATAGACCCTATAATAAAAGTACATTCGACTACAGAGATTCCCGCTACTACTGAGTCTGCTGCAAAAAAAGTAGTCAAAGCTATATGTGTATTGTATTCGTCTATTGTTCAAGAAATGTGTGCTTGCAGGTTTAATGCCACAACAACCGTTACTGTAGGAACAACTTCTACAAGCTCATCTGGAGGTTCTAATTCTATATCAGTTAACTCAGATGATGTAGAAGTTAAGGCTATTACAGATGAATCTAACTTTTCTTCTATAGTAGATGAGTGTAAGAAGGCTTTTAACGAAGGAACAAATACAAAAAATGTATATATAATACCATTTCAGGTTACGAATGGATATAGCGCTGCCGACAGGTTTACTATGCAAATAGTAGCCGTTGTTAAAGCGTCTATAGAAATGCCTTCAGATGCTGATTTTGAGGATTTCAATCCATCCGGTGTTGGTCTGCACGTCGCATCAAACATTTTGGCAAAACTGCTGTTTACTTGGTCTATGGATGGATATTCTGTTAAGTTCCCGTATACAACATCGACGTCAGGAACTTTTATAGAGAACAACATATGCTCTACTGTTGCTGATGCAATAAAGTTTGGAGAAACTTATCAAGCTATGTTAAGATCAACCACAATAAATGGCTATTCTGGTGCTGGAGCTTCTTTGGCAGATGCCTACTATGAAACGTTCGATGGCACAAACATATCATCTATCGCGTATTTTAGAAGTTAGTGGAGGAATACTATGGCTTATTCTAATACAATATACAACAGCATTATAGTTTCTCAGAGATCGCTTTCTCCTAATGAGCTATACAAATCGAGCTCTTTGTCTGGGTTCAACACAGTCAGGGTTGGCGTGCAAGTTGTAGCCGGTGTAGACAGGATAACTAATCCTCTTCCAACTCCTCCAAATAACCCGAGTTACACATTGGACATTCAAATATTTCCAATAGGCTACGGCGGTAACCAAGATACTCGTGCTCCTATTTCAAAAACAGTGTCTCTTCAAGGAGAAAGCTGCATTTCTACTGTGTTTTTTGACGTTGTAGGAATCGCTAACTACAGAGTTGGAATTTACAATACAAGCTCTTTCAACATAAACGTTTCTGCTGGAATTACCGAGGCGAAGATGTAATGGCCTCTTCGCGCACTTTCACTGTATTTTCTGGTGGCACCATAACTTTGAGGTGGCTTTTTTGCAACTCATCCAAAGTGTCTATCGAGGCTACCGGTCTTTTGTGCAGTGTCTATAATGAGCAACAGATAAAGATTTTTGAGGTTCCTGTTTCTCGTGAAAATATAGGAATTTACACAGCCTCTATAGATACGTTCGCTAACGATATGAGCGTAGGGGTGTACTATGTTGAACTATCAGGTGTTGCGCAAGCTCAAACTATTGTGCAGCGCGATACACTACTTGTAAGATTTCTTTTACAATAGGAGGAGAATATGTATTTTGATTGGGTTGCTAAGATAAAAGCTACTTTGTCAGAAAAGCCAACATCGTCATATTTCGGCATCTGCAAAGACATAAGTGAAAAAACAGAAAAAGATCAAGCTGGCGTTGATAAAAATCAGGGGTCGTATAACGTAACAACTATACAGACGCCAAAAGGCTCAATAACTGTTGCAAGTAAGCCGTGGGATACGTATGGCTCTCAGAGAGCAACATCATCCACTGGGTTTGGAGAAGCGGATATCCCTTTTTAAGAAAAAAGAAAAGACCAAATGCTTTAGGTACGAATTTTTCTTTTGGCTTTTTTATTAGGGTACAAAAAGCAACACAGAAAGGTCATAGCTTATGGAAAGTTACAAATAATTCAGTTGAAAAAATTTACTTCCCAAATTCTGGATATATAATTGCGAACAGCAGATACAACTACATAAACTACAAGGAAAAAAAAATCTCTCTTCATATCAGAAGGTTTGAATTATCTTCTTCCTATGAATACTATGCAGATGAAGTTGTGATCCTTGACTTTTATGGACAAGTCATAGGGCACTTTTGGTTTAGGGACTTGGCGATGTTTATATGCGGCTCGTCTTTATACACGTGGAAGCATTGGAGACATTTTATATGGTACTTTCTTAATATGACCACTGTAAGAATATCTAAAAAAAGAATGGTAATGACGTTTGCAAAAAACTCCCCTTTCGGTGTGCAGGTTCTTAAAGACCCAATGTATAACTTCTATTATGTACATCCTGACTATGAACCAACAAGCAAGATAAGAAGCGCGGTAATATCGTATAATTTCTACAAAGATCACATCGAACAGTCAAATTCAAGAGAAGAATACGATAAAAAGCTGAAAGAAGCAGAAGCCGGCGGTACTGATTTGCCTGATCCGAGCAGTGTATACAACATAGAAGATTTCAAGGTAAAAAAGAATGATAAGTTTTTTGTAGAAACACCGATAGACATTACGGCTGCTTTTGCTGGCGCTGGCGGAATGCTTTTTCCTTTTTATACAGAAGGCGGTATAAAAGCAGATGATTGCAAAAAGCTCGAGTGCTTTGAATACATTTCGGAAATGCCTCTTTCCGCTTTAACTAATATGGAGGATTCAGAAGTTGATGCAAACAGAAGGGCGACACATACAGGTCTTAACATAAACCACGCACAAGCTGAAATATACAACATAGGCGCAGCCCACTGGTCTTACTTGATGCCTTCTTTACAACCAGCAAAAATATACCATTCTACTGATTCCGATGTAATGAGCATATGGATTGATATGGACAAGTTTGACAAAAGAATTTCAGAAGAGTTTGAAAAGTCAGCCTTGATGCAACTTGCTGAATACTTTAGAGACAACGGCATGGAAGACGCTGCCGCTTACATAAATATGATACGCAAGTTTGCCGGAGAGTCTATGATATATAAAAATGTAGGATTGATACATACTTTCTGGAGGTACGGTCCACATCAATATCTGTTTTATACAACAGCTGGTCTAGCTGGAATAGTCGTTTACCCAATAATAGAGTATGATAGATGCTGGTACTTTTTGAATCAAGAGCTAATAACACCGCCATCAGCACCCGTTTCGGATACAGATATTATGGCTTATCAAGGAAGAATGGTCTGCCTTGATAAAGAAAAAATAACAGACAATCTATACTATATTAGAAACAAAGACGTATACAAAATTATGGGAGAGCAAGAAGCAGATGAAGAACCGTTTGATATTTCGAATTTCTTAGACAGTCTTGACGACGAGGATTTGGCGTTAAAATGAGTTATACGAGGCTTCCGGCTTTATTTACTGGTCGTGGGTGGTATGATCACAACAGACTCATGAAAGACAAAAACTACCCAGGGAAAAGCGAGCTTAATAGGGATTTGTCAATACTTTTGAAAGCAGGCATTGACTCGAGTGGCACTCCGCCTCGCTATTTATTCAACGCTTCGAAAAGAATAAATGATTTTTATAAAAACCACGGTTTGAATGCTCTTTCGGTATACTGTAAAAAAAGTACAAAAATGATTAAAGATGGTGGTTTATTTTATCCGAGTGGTATGGCAGAAAGCAATACATTTATAATTCTTATTGATTGCGAAAGAAAAACGGCAGAATATAGGCTTTATTTAATTGCAGTTATTTTCAAAGAAGGAGAAAAACTACAATAGTAAGGTAGTGATGTGGTGTGGCTGTAAAGCATGAAGTTTCGTATAGTTCTGCACCTATAGTTTCTAGTATAGACTTTCACGATTTTGTTATAAACACAGACGATGGCACTTTTTTGTCGTCATTGCTTCCTGGCAAGATGACGTTCAGGTATGATAAGTCTTTGTGCAAGCCTACGATTATTTTTGGTAGCAAGGTAATTGTTTCTCCTGTAGAAAAAAAGGCTTTAGATGTAGGTCATCAGACAACTCTTGATTTTTCTTATATAGAACAGGCAGACAGCGGAGAGCTGGAGATGATAGACCAAAATGGCAATATAACTTCTTCAGGCTCTGATTCTGAAGCTACCAGCTACAGTAGAGTTGTGAAAGGAAAGGTTACTGGCCTGTGGATGGGCTTGTACGGGTTCTTCTTCAGAACAAACGATCTTCAAAATACAGACTTGGAAAGCCTAACAGACAAATACTATTTTATGCCAGAACACCTTTACCCTTTGGAAATACAGCATATTTTAGATGTTGAAAACTGGAATATTAGAGAACAAAATTTTGAAGGCACTGTTAGTTATACTGATTTAGAACAAGACGAAATCGGATTTGACTACAGTGGCGAGGGTGATGTAAAATGGACTTCAAGCGAAATAGGTTTTCAAGTTGATGATATTGTACCGCTATTCGGGGAAGGATGATAAATAGTGGCTATAAAAGCTTATCTTAGTTTCGATGAACTTGTCACGGATCACCAAATACTTATAGGTGATGACTTTGTAATTTTTGATGGAGACCAAACGGGTATAGAGTGGATGGATGGAGTTATTCGTCTGGTAAACGGAGAAACTACAGAGGAAGTAAACATAATAGATGCTGTTTATGACGATGTAGAAGATGAGACTGAGTTTACTTTCGCTGCAGGTTCTACAGCTACCTATCCTATAGGATCTAAGATATATAAGCTGCAATCCCCTGTAAGATACATATGCGGAAGGCTTGTCGGGGATGCTGATCAGACTTCTTTTGTCTGCACTCTTACACAGCTCGAGGTTTCTGACGGGCCTTCTGAAGTTAGGAAGTTTCTTGACGGATCTGAATTCGGCAGTTTACTTACGAGAGCGGATGACGGTACTGCAGATTGGCGATGGAACTCATCTCTTACACAAGTTGAGTTAGGCTATACCCCAGGAATAGGCGAAACGGTTGTAGCCTTCTCCCAAGGCGTCCCGCTATTTAATGACAAATATCTTGCAGAAAATGTAGCAGAAGTCAACACGATTGATGTTTACTTGTATCTAACTACTCATTATGATTGCGTATTCGCTGGTTTCGATGAGATAATGTCTACAGACGTAGGAGCTGAGTGGTACAAGGTTCTAAAAGAAGTTTCGCCAGATACTTGGGAAGAGTATTCTAATCAAACATTTTGCGGACACGAAATAAACGATGTCGTGCACATAAAAGTAAAGAATTATCTTATTGACGCAGAGGCTGCTGTTAGAAATTACTACAACATATCCCTGTATCTTGGGCATTTAGAAATGCCTACTAATTAGGTGATTGTATGCCGGTAATCAAAACGATTCCTTTGTCTGTAGCAAACAATGTATCACTCTTATCTACTGCAACTTCTGATTACTACGGAATAGACGTTTCTGAGTATGTTTCGGCTGGTTTGAGTTTCAATATCACAATAAACTCAGCAGCTACAGGCGACATATTCTTAAAAGTCTACGGATGTAATGACGCAAACTACTCCACCAATGTAAAGTTTGATATAGTAACTATACCTATGAGCTCTTCGAATATACAAACTCACGTTTCTCTTAGATGTCTTGAGTTTAGAAACCTAGTAATAAACGTCGTCAATGGAACTGGGTACTCACTTGTGTTTTCTGCATCATTGATAGGGGTAAGGTTGAGTTGATCGAATATAAAGATTATGCAGACGGTATGATTATCTATATAGCTGGAAAAAGTTCAGAGGAAACTCTAAACAGAGTTGCCGAGATTCGTTTTTACAATGAAAACGAAGTCAATTACTCCGCTGAGCTTTTCGGCAACTTTCTGCCTGTCTATAAAGTAAGAACAGGAAACATAGATAGACTATTCGTCCATATGCCGCCTTCGTATGTTTACACCTGTGTTCCTCTTATGATCAATACCATTCCTTATAGCAGATTGCTGTTCTCTTATGAGACATTCTATTACTGGATAGACGCATTTCACCCTCAACACCTTGTTGTTAGAAATGGAAATGGGTACTTCATAGATCAGACTGGGTTCAACATAGTTGATAGCACAATTTTTATAGATAGTACAGAGTTCCCTGTCAAGCACAAAATCTTTATAAACAACAGTGACTTTTCTGCAACCTTTAGAATGATTGACCCTGTAAGCAAGTTGTTAAAGTGGACGGTGGTGTTTAGCTCCAAAGAGATAACGATAAACGGAGTATCCAAAGGAACATTTGAATTTTCTGATGGGATAGAAATAGATTTCGGCTATTCTCAAAACAACCTTCAAATAACAATAAACACAAACGAAGTTACTCCTATTAAAGTTACAGACTCTTCTCCGATCGATGAATCAACAACTGTAGACGACACAAACCTTGAAATAGATGGAGTTTCTCTTGAGTTCAAGTGGTGGTTTTGCTATAAGTCCGCAGCCGATGAATGTGTCGTGTGCGGGAGTACTCCGTACGTAGACGTCTTTGACCTTATGACGACTGGTGCTCCTAAACTTGTAAGCAGACACTACTATTCAATAAAAGGAATAATGTCCGAGCAACACCAGCTTGATGCCTCTTGTAAAATAGCTGTAGGAGAACTCACTAACACGTTCAACTTAGCTTTGGTATGCAAGATATTAGAAGGCCATATCTATGATTACGCTTTAGAACACAATCTTATTTGGGATAAAGAGCTTGTAGCAGGAACTTCGTTGAAGCTATTTAAGGAAATAGAAACAGAGTATGGTGTGCTCAATGGGTTATCTGAGCTTGTCTTGGATATAGAGAATGAGATAAAAACATCACGTGCTGGGTCTGACTTGGATTTGGAATTGTCTATAAAAAGCGTCATAGAGCAGCATATTGACAAAAGATTCGCTTCGAAGATAGCTACTTGGCATTTTTCGGAAGAGTTCTTGCAGATGAAGTCTACAGTTATGCATGCTATAGTTGAAATAGTTTCTCTCCAGATATTGACCAATAAAGAACTTAGCGATTCAGCATTTGATGTGTTAAGATACATTGTAGAGAAATCTTCGCTGGCTGTTGAGGTTGAATGTCAAATGGTAACAAAAACATATGTGTTTGTCGAAAACAAGTCTATAGAGGTGAGCTGATGTATAAAATCAAACCACACAATGAGCAAAGAACAATACAAGTTAAAAGAGGCTCTGTCGTAGAAGTTGTTTTGAATGCGAGAGTAGCTGTAGAAGCAGACTTACATTCTGGTTTTGCAAAAGTAGCCTTGACTCAAAAAGATCAGTATGTCGAAATAGGCAGCTACTTAGTAGACGAAAAAGGTATTAGGTTTCTGTTTAATCCCCCTATCGATGCCTGGGTCATTATAACGAGTGTAGATGGCGCCAGAATAGATGCTGAGGTTATAGAACATGAACCTGTTCGACCAGAACTCTAATAGCTTTGTAAAGGTAGTTATGGCAAAAATTGACAGCGGGTATAGCTGCGCTTTGCCTGCTACTCCTTTAGAGGTTAGAGTATTTGATTCTTCACATCTGAATGGAGAGCTTATAGGCTGGGAATACAATAATGGAATATGTTATCTTGACAGGCCTCTTGTTGCTGGCGAAACCGCAAAGTTCTACTCAATAGATGGCTTACCTTTATTTGATTCAGAAACATTTGTGAATAACCTTTCTTCAGAAAGGGTCAAGGAAATAGAGGTGTCATTCATTGATTCATTCGATGTGAGAGACTTCTTGGTTGAAGTTGACGATCTTTTCGGGTCCGATGTCTCTTTTCAATGGAAAGAAGGCGAAGGGCCTTATCAAGACTTCCCTATCTCAAAAGAATACCTTCAAAAGGACACCTATCACGAATTTACAATCAAAGCTGAGATAGATCCAAATATTGCCAAATCAAACTACAGAAACGTTGATTTTCATCTAACTTGCAGGAGAGTTGGAGATGAGTAATTACTCAGAGGTTTTCCACAAATGCGGGGACATATTTAGAGACGTCAATAAACTGTTTTTTTCTGATGGCTCTGTGTCTGCAGTTAGTGGTTCAAATGCGTTGTCGATTGCAAAGATTTGGTATGAAGTTTACAAAAGCTTCAGCGAAGCTACACCTCAGAATTTTTTGCTATGTGGCAGTGGGCATGTTGGTAGAATATCTGGTTTTATACCGTTGGTTATAATAATTCCTCCAAATTTAACTAGTTCATTTTTGAATGAAAACTCAGAAAGCTTTGTTTCATCCAATCATCTTATAGCGAGAGTGGTAATATGAAAGTGGATGGTATTTATCAGTTTCGTGTTTCAAATTTAGATACAGGCGAAAACAGAAATTTTGAATTTAGAAACTACATAACAAAAGCATACAGATATTTTAACGACTCTAACTATTTATATAGTTTCATACCGACTTTTAATGCGATTGCACAGAGGACTACGCACACTTTTTGGCCAACACTTTACTTACATTTTGTTTTGGCTGACTCTAATTTCAATAACCCAATCGTTTTGGAAGAACCGTTCTATGAAAAAAACATAACAGGAAAGACTCTTACAGTAGATGTTGATTATAAGACGGTTACTGCTCAATGCACAAAAGACGAAAATATTATACTTGATACAAATGGAGTAACAAAAAAATTTGAGGCCACTGCAAACGGCCCGTTTTCTTTTAGAGCTTGCTTGGCCGGAACAACCAGTTTTAGTGGCATTTGGAGTGCTCTTAATTTTCCGGAAATTGTTGTAGCAGACAATGAAATTCTGTATGTAACATACTCTATCTTGAATAGGTGGTAATATGTCTCATTACACGCCAAGCGAAATTTTTAAGACTTTTATTTTCTTTGTTATGCAAACTACCAAAAAAACTGCTTATCTTTATAATGCCGGTGACTATTACTCACACTATTCGTATGATCTGCCTATGTACAGAAAAAATATTCATCTTAGGATGTCTAATGGGTTTTCTGGTTTTACTATAAGCTCAATTAGTCAAGACACTATCAGTGCAACCTTACCTTCACGTTCTTACCTAACTTTTAGTGGAGACGAAATTGGTGGCCATACAGTGTTGCAATATTTATCGACAGAAAAAATGATAATAAATTCTATAGTTACAAAAATAGCAGCTGTCCCCGGTATATTTTATAATACGGGTTCTGGTAGAATCATTGACAGTGTTCAACGCCAGCTTTTTTCCTTTGACATGGCACAAAATATTTATGATATAGACGTGTCGTCTGTTTTTAAGCAAATTTCAGAAGTTTCTTACACATCTTCTGATACTTCTGGATTACTTGGGTATAATTCAAACAACTGGGCATTAGAAAGTACAACGGAAGTTTCGGTACAGCTTTTGAATGGCTGGGAATATGCATTACAAGAGTTTTCTCAGCATGCTATCCATTATGTCTTAAAAGTAGAAACTGGTGGTACTAATGACTATGCTAAGTTGATTTTCAAAAGTTTCCCTTATTTGGTTTCGAATCCTACTATTTATTTGCAAACATCAGGGAAAAGCATGTACTCTGAGTTTCTTCCAACCTACTTGTACTCAGGAAATATAACATCGAGAATTCTTGGCACTTCTACTGTAGGAGGAAATCCAATTGGTAATACATCTTACACTTACTATATTTACCACCATTTCAAATCTTCTCCAGATACAAATGCTGGGATTTGGCTTGATTCTCGCAGAAAAGATATAGACAATTCTGAAACTGACGCAATAACAATGCTTCTTAAAGATGCAACTCATCTCGGCGTTTACCACCACTTTTTACCTTGGGTGCCAGAAACTATAGCAGAGTTTACTTTTGAACAAAACTTCAAACAGTGCACTTATTTCTACGGAAAGTACATTCTTCTTGGTGAAGATATGAAAGTTTACCACCTTATGGATAATGGGACTCTCGTTCAGATTCTCGATAGCGGGATAGACTCGTCCGAAACTGTTATGCTCGTTGCTCATCCTGACCAAGACCTTTGCTATCTTCTTGGAGGAAGCAAACAATTCATCATAGATAGAGACCTTGACTACACAATGGTTGAAAGTGCTTGGTCTGGTCTTGCTGAAGGCTTAAGATACACCAATTTTGATTGCAGAGGCAGGGTTTGGGTTGGTAAACAATGCAGAAGTAAAACGACACTTGAAGAAATACATTCCATAGCGGCAGGAGGAATATGCAACTTCACTTACTTTGCGGGGTCTGATGGTGTCTGCTACGACCTTGACGGTAATGCGCTCAGCAACATACCGGCTACATTCGTCTCTTACGTTCATTACAGTAACCTGATATGGAAATATCCTCAAGCTGTAGAAGTCCCTTGGGGTGAAGAAGACTTCAAGCGGCAGTCTAACAGAGACGTTTGGTACGGCAGGAATACATCAACAGGAGAGCTTGAGCCTTATGATGAAACAAACGCTATACCTATAGAGTTAGATGAGGCAGATAATGAAAGTTGTTTGTTGTCGGACGGTGTAAGAGTTGTGTTTAACGACAATGCTGGAACACGAGTGCTTAGCGAAGGAGATTTTATCTACTTTACAGTTGCAAGAGGAATAATAAAGGATGTTTTGAGAAAGATAGAATTACGTTCTTTTATTGATTTAAGAGACTACCACGCTTGCACAAATGAATTCACAATTTCGTCGGCAACTCACTATGTTCCAGAGTATGATGATCCTGACTTTATAAACATATCGACTGTTGTTTTTAATTGCACAATAAATAGCCTGCCAGCCACTATAATAACGTCAGGATCTCCAACACAAGGACAGGTTCATGTCAATGCAAATGGCACTTTGACATTTAATACGGCTGATATAGGTGTTATTGCAAATATAGAATATTACGTTGCAAAAGATCCTTACGTTTCATAAACGCGTTTACAGCCCCTACGAGACGTCGAAAAAAGTTTTATGAGTAAATAGTCATAAAGAAAATTAAAACGCATCCTGGGTCATTTTGAGCAGTATTGGAGGAAAATTAAGATGGTGAATATTACCAGAGGAACGCTAAACGTTTTCAGGGTTGTCCACAAAGAAAGTTTGGTCTCTTCTCAGGTTATTGAATGTGAAGAAGAACCTGATGTCATCTATCTGTTTTCTTCGACCAATCCCAATGGAATAAAGATAGACAAACACATAGGGTTATTGGCAGAACTTCCTGCAGACGAATGGATGTGGGACGAAGAATGTATCAAGTTTGGCAGCATAAGAGATTCTGAAGTTTTAGTCGCTTACTGTGGAGATGACTTTCTTTTTAACGACGAGCTTATAAATTGCAATGGAACTCTTGAAGAAAGAACGCATGTCTATACTTGCAGTCTTGATAATGATTACTCTGATTACGAGCTTAAAGATGTAGTTATATCTCCATCTGTAATATATGAACACGAAGACATTTCTTCTGCATGTATGACTCTCTCTTTGGATAATTCTGCATTTTCAGGTAGTATAGAGTATACTCCAATAGACCCGTCGGAAAGTCTTACGTTTTATGTTAAAATAGTTGCACCAGAAGGCTTGATGCCGTACAACTTCAGAAACTTGGGTGTTAAAGTGCAGTATGCTTTACTATATCATGAATAAGGAGTGATTTTAATGTCTTTAAGTATTTCAAGAAGTTACACATTAGTAGGCTTGACTTACAAAGATGATCTTACGTCCGATCCTGGAGAATTCGTAATTTCTGCTACTACGGATAATCTTGGCACCAAAACTTCTGCTATTGCGTTTAAGTTTTACTTTGGAGTTTCTGGTGCAGAAAGCGCTTGGGCTGCTTATGAGCTTTCGGATGTGCTTAATATCCCGCTGTTCTTAAAAACATCAGCTGACGAGATTTTGCAAGCTCACTACAACGACATCAAAGGTGAAATTGAGAATCTTATCCTAAACAAGAACCACACGTTCTCATAAGAAGGTAATTTAGATGCTGAAGCTTTATGCCGATGCGTCCTTCACCAACCCTATACGAACACGTATAGGGTTTTTGGTGGGAGATGGCTCTGATTCAACAATGGATACAGACGGTGCACCTTCTCATGTCAGAATTTTCAGCTCTGAGTTTTCTTGGGGGAATCTTCTTGCCTCCCCTGCTGACTATACTTATGCAGATAACGTAGTAACGTTAGAAGAAGCTCCCGCTATCGGAGAGACTATCGTTGCTATGTCTGAAGGCAAGTATGTGTTCGAAGATCTTCATGTCGTTGGTAACGATTCGTTAGAAGCAAACAGGACTATGGAGCAAAGACTTTTTGTACGCTCGGAAGATGCAAATGCAAGCAATGTTAAAATATCGATAGACAACATCCTTAGTTCGAGTGTCATAGATGAACTCGACCACTTCCTTGCAGAAGACAACTCTGGAACTCCAGGAACTTACGGAGAGGCTGGTGCTCCCATCGAACTCGGAGACCTTGCTTCTGGAGAAAGCACTTCTTTTTTTGTAAAATGTATAGTTCCAGAAGGCACACCAATGGATAACTATCACAACATCTTAATTAAAGCTAGCTCAGAAAACTTCTCCACCCATGAGTGATACATTTGTTTGTCTACTTGAGGGCAAGAAGGCTATATGGTCAAAAAGACATATACAAAAAGAGCAGGTCTGCAGTAGAAGAAATGTGTTTTGCAGAAAAGACCTGTTCTTTCTTGCTTGATTGTACACACTGCCAAACGAAAGAACCTTCTTACAAATACGAAGAATTAACTTCAGCAACAATAAACAAAAGCCACTATATCTCTAACGATTACTTCTACAATGAAATTAAATCTCATTCAAGCTTACGCAAGTTTTTTTCTGCAGAATCTGATAGCTGTTCCGTTGAAACTTCAAGCAGCAATTTATGTTTTTATACAAGCATTATGCCTGCTTCGTTATATGGCTCTAAAGAAGCATCTAGCTGTTTTTCATCTACACAGTCTATAGAAAAGAATGCGACTTCGCAAGAATGCGTATTTGTTCAAGACGCATCATCAACTGTCTCATTTGAATCATACTCGTTGTATTTGCAAAGCGTATTATCTGGTTTAAGAATGTTACTCTGTGTCTCATCAGAAGAGTACATACACGTTAATAGCGAAGAAGCTTGTTGCTTATGCGGTTCCGCTTCATTTGTCGGCGATTTTGCAATGAGCGTGAGGTTCATAGCGTCTGAAGACTGCAGATCAGAATATTGTTTCTTGTCTAAAATCAGAGCGTATTTTGAGTTAAACTTTTTAGCTACTTCGAGAGTATATTCAGAGGCAATCACTGTTTGCTCACACACAAAAATGAGGTCACACGGCTTATCGGAGTTACTTTTTACTCAAGAAAGCAACATAAGCATTGATGCGTTGGAATCTTTTTTGCCTTGTTCAGGCGTGTCTGCTGATCTTTATGCAGACTTTTGTTTTATAAACAAATCAGGTGATTCGGAGTGCTTATATTATCTTAGTTCTAAAAAAGTTTATGCTAATGAAAGCATAGATATTTGCAATACTGAGTTTGTTTCTGATACTAATCCAACACTTTCTGTGTCAGAAATTCAAGTATCAGTTTTTGACTATTTTGTATTTACTGAAATTAACTACGTGCATGGATTTGAATACAATTATGCCAGTGAAATGATCGCTTCCAGCATCAATTCTTTCATTAGGCTTTTTGGATATAATTCAAAAATGCAGCTATTAAAAGCATCAAGTGCAGCAAAAAATGTTTCTTTTGCTACTTCAGACAATAGTGATATACTATTTTGCAAAACTGACGATTTTTGCATTTACAAAGTAGAAATGAACCAAATAAAGTTCGGAGAGTGATACGGTGAGAATAGTTATTTGGGGTTCTACACATTATGAAATATGCCTTTGCAAAAAGACAAATAAAGACGGTAGCGAATCTATGATAAACCCATCTTCTGCACAAGCTTTTCTCGAGACATACTCCGAGACACCTGTTCAGGTTGCTTCTCTTTCTTGCTCAAAAATAGCAACAGGCGAGTATGTAGTCAGATTCTTTGCCGATAAAACAATTTATAAGACTAAAACTATGTATTACATAGCTTTTTATTACGTGTATGAAGGCGACACAATCTGCAAAAGGGAAGCTATTACGATAGAACCAGCGAGGTGCTGATTTGCTACTTAACTATTCTACCGGAGAAGTTATAAGTGATGAAATAATAGTTGCTAACACGTCTGAAGACCAATTTCTATCTCACGATACTATATTCGATGTAGAAGTTTGGTCTGGCTCTGGCAAGACAGGGACGCAGTTGGTAAGCGGAACTGACTACTCCTTGGTTTTGCCAGACTCATTCAACTCTGTCTATAACGGAATAAGGTTTATCACAAACAACGGAAATTCTTTTTATATTACATACAAGACAAAGGGCGACTATGTAGACGCCGATGATGTGAACTCTAAGGCTGATAAGGTGGTTGGTGCAACCAATGGCAATTTTGCTGGTCTCAACGCAAGCGGTAACCTTATTGACAGCACCAGCAAAGCATCAGACTTTGCGACATCGGGACACGCGCATTCGGCGGCTACAACTGCTGTAGCGGGGTTTATGAGCGCCGTGGATAAGAC
>Ga0255341_1000557_pt1 | contig 62048 bp, 60 predicted proteins | sample wastewater_treat_8_FD_192418 | JGI IMG/M metagenome (GOLD analysis project Ga0255341, IMG submission 192418) | Wastewater microbial communities from Lulu Island WWTP, Vancouver, Canada - plant12 | ecosystem: Engineered > WWTP > Wastewater > Unclassified | place: Canada: Vancouver, British... | reverse complement strand
TACATAAGTATAGTTTGTAATTATATCGAAAGCTATATCTGTCTTGTCTATGTATATATAGTCATCACTTCTTATCTTTTCAAAGGTCTGTATGCCTATTGGTAGCTTCTTCATCTCTTACCTCGTGACTTTACTGTAACAAAATTTTTATTTTTGTCCAGCAGTTTTTGACTGTTCCCAATTCCACACCTATAGCCTTATAAGTGAATTTGCCCAAAAAGCTAATTTTTACAAGTAAAAATTGCTTGAAATATCCAATATACCTGCCAACTATGTTTGACACTTGTAAAAAATTCAAAATGGAGTGTCAATGACGAAAAAGATTATATCAATTTATGATACAACTCTAAGGGATGGTGCTCAAACTGTAGGCATTTCCTTTTCTCTTCAGGACAAACTTAATATTGCTAAAATACTGGACTGGCTAAAAATAGATTATATTGAAGGTGGCTGGCCAGGATCAAACCCAAAAGATGAAGCCTTTTTTTCTGAGGTCAGAAAGTTAGATATACAGCATTCTAAGATAGCAGCATTTGGATCAACAAAGCGGAAGGGATTATCATGTAAAGAAGATCCTATGATGCAATCACTGGTAAATTCAAAGGCTGATGTTATAACTCTTGTTGCCAAATCATGGGATTTTCAGGTTACAAAAGCCCTTGGCATGGAACTCCATGAAAATCTTGAACTCATCTACGATTCTGTAGCATATCTCAAAGATCTTGGATTTACTGTTTTTCTTGATGCAGAACATTTTTTTGATGGATACAAAAGCAATAGCGATTACTCTCTCAGTTGCCTTGCAAAGGCATGCGAGGCAGGCGTTGATATGCTGGTGCTGTGCGATACCAATGGAGGGACATTACCTTCTGAAGTTTTTGATATCACAAGGGATGTAGCCTCTAAATTTTCCACTGCTGTAGGAGGCCATTTCCACAATGATTCTGGTGTGGCAGTGGCAAACTCAATGTATGCCATTGATGCAGGAGCTGTATCCATACAGGGAACAATCAATGGATATGGAGAAAGATGTGGGAATTGCGACCTCATAACATTCATACCAAACAGTGCCCTTAAAATGGGTTATCATTGCTCTTCAGCTGAAGTTCTCCAGCACCTCACAGAGGTCAGCAGAATGGTTAGTGAAATTGCAAATCTTCCCCATAGAGAGAATATGCCCTATGCAGGAGACAATGCCTTTGCTCACAAAGGTGGAATACATGTCTCTGCTTTGCAAAAGGATACCAGAACATACGAACATATAGATCCCTCTCTTGTTGGCAATAGACGAAAAGTATTGATATCAGAGCTCTCCGGGAAGAGTAATGTTGAATTCAAGGCAAAGGAACTGGGCATTGATATAACTGGAGACATCAATCTATCACGGACAATTCTTGAAAAAATAAAAAATCTTGAAGAACAGGGGTTCCAGTTTGAGGCAGCAGAGGCCTCCTTTGAACTTATAATCAGAGAAGCCACTGGTGAATACAAACCATTCTTTAACTTCCTTGGATTCAGACTCATAACAGAGATGGATAGCAATGGTTATCTGGAAAGTGAGGCAACAATAAAAATAGAAGTTGGAGGAATTCTTGAGCATACTGCTGCCAATGGAAATGGTCCTGTTGAAGCTATGGATAATGCTCTGAGAAAGGCTCTTACCAAATTCTATCCGGAGATTGCACAGATGCATCTTGCAGATTTCAAGGTTCGTGTTCTTGATGACAATAAAGGCACTGCATCCAGTGTTCGTGTCCTTATAGATCAAACAGATGGAACAAACCACTGGGGAACTGTAGGTGTATCGCCAAACATAATCGAAGCATCATGGGCTGCTCTTGTAGATGGGATTGAGTACCTCCTCTTTAAAAAAAGAGGGAGCAAGGTAAATAATTAAGGATTTTGTATGAAAAAGAATATTACCACTTTTTTGATTGTTATATGCTTTTTGGCTCAAAGCGTCTTTCTTTATTCATGGACAGAGTATGATAAAGTTCTTGCTGTTGTAAATAACAGACCCATAATGGAGAGTGAGGTCAATCTCAGGTATAATCGAATTGCTCAATCCAAAACAATTCCTCCATCAAAAGTGGCATACGAAAAAAGCAGAATTCTGGATAATCTCATAGAAAATGAGATTATCTTTGAAACTGCAAATAAAGAGTCCATAGAGATAAGCAACAAAAAAGTAATAAATCAGTTGCATGGATTTCTTTCAAACTTTTTTGAATCCAAAGGCTACAAAGATATTCCTGCAACTGTAGAAAAGGTTTCCCGTAATCTTGAAAAATTTATGGAAAACAGATTTGAATCAAAAGTAAAAATAGAACCTGAATTACAATCCTTTATTGAATATATAGAAAAAAAAGAAAAGGTCGATTTTTTTACATTCTTTGATGAGCTACGAGTAAAAATTGCCAAGGAACAGATCATGTCTGTAACAGTAGGAACAACACCTCCCTCTCAGGAAGAGGTAAAAAAATGGTATAATGCCAATAAGTCCAAACTCGGATATGAAGTCCATGTTAAGCATATACTCATAATTCCTGAAGGTAAATCCCTTGCAAGCGAAAAAGCAGCAAATCAAAAAGCTGAGGAGATAAGAAAAAAAATTTTAGCCGGTGAATCCTTTGAATCCATGGCTGCAAAATACTCTCAAGATAAAGCCTCTGCTGTAAATGGAGGCGATCTCGGATGGCAGATCCTTGGCCAATTTGATCCATACTTTGCAAATAATGTTTTTAGGATGAACAAAAGTGGTCAGATATCCTCAGTATTTAAGTCTGGATTTGGTTATCACATTGTAAAATTTATTGATAAAAGACCTGTGACCTTTGAAAAAGTCGAACGCATAATCATGTATAAGCTCTATACTGAAAAAATGGAACAGCAATTCAGCAAATGGGTTGAACAAAGAAAAAAAGAATCCTTTATAAAAATTTATATGAATGATTACGTCAAGGCTATGTAATGAAAAGTGAAAATTTTGATGTTTTAATCCATATTGAAAGCAATACTCTCTCTGATGAATTGATTTCTTTTAACAATAAACTCTCCACGGAAATAATTGCAGAGAGGGTGGCTCAAAATTTTCCTCAATGCAAGATCTTTTATTCTATACCGGCAAATTACAATGGAACTCTTCTAAACAAAAAAGACATTTTCATCAGAGAGGGAAATGAGGATGTCCCATTCTGGAAAAATCTATTTGAAAAAACTGAATCAAAAAATATAGCAATCATTAAAGCAGACTCCGCATTTTTTGATCCCGAAATTCTCAGAGAAATGATTAAAGTCCATGTAAAATATCTTGCTGAATTTACATATTCAGAAAATCTCCCTGAGGGATTTGCCTGTGAAATAATCTCCGCAGATCTTATGGAAAACATTCCTGATATTAAAGAAAAAACTCTTCCGCTCTCACAGGTAATAAAATCAAACATAAACCTTTTTGATGTTGAGCTATTTTATAAGGAGCCAGATATAAGGGAAAAGCGCCTATCCTTCAGAGTGTCAAATCCAAGGGATAAGGCAATTATGGAGAGGATTCTCTCTCTCAAGCAAGGCACTCCTTCCTATAGCGAAATAAAAGAGATCATAGATAACAATCCAGAGATACTATTTCTATCCCCATCGTATATAGAAATAGAGATATGCGGAAGCTGTGACCTTGATTGCATCTTCTGCTACAGGAAATCACTTAAAAAAGAACACCCCATGATGGAGATCTCCACATTTCAGAAAATACTTTCTGAGATGAAAGCCTATAACCTACCCTATACTTTAAGCCTTGGGGGATCTGGAGAGCCATTAATGCACCCTCAGTTCTATTCAATGCTTTCAATAGCCTGTGGAGATCCTCTGGTTGAAAGAATAATTATAGAAACAAATGGAATATATGCAGATACAAATTTTAAGACATTTCTACAAAAGTCCGAGAGTCAAAAGATCTCTGTCATAATAAACAATAATGCCTTAGATAAAGACTCATACATAAGACTGCACGGCGCGGATAGATACGATACAGTATTTAAAAATATTACATCACTTGCTGAACTCAATAAAGATGGTGAAAGAATTTATCTTCAAATCATGAAGATAAACGAAACTGATGAAATACAAAAAGGCGAGCAAAGAAGCTATCTTGACAGATACTATGACTTCTGGGAAAGCCAAAAATTTCCCATTATACTTCAAAAGCAAAACATATATCTTGGAAAAATAAAAGACAGACGATATTCTGATCTATCCCCATTAAAAAGAATACCATGCTGGCATTTGCAACGAGACTTATATATTCTTGCAGATGGAACTGTTTCCTTTTGCAAACAAGATATAGATGGAGATTTTAGCAGAGGAAATATTACTAACGAGAGCCTTGAGGATATACTAAAAAATCAGAAGCAATCATTTATAGAAGGCTATAAGTTTAGATTTCCGGTAAATCCAGATTGCAGCAAATGCGACGAATGGTATACCTTTAATTTCTAAATATGAAAGCAATAGCTATAATACAATCACGAATAAACTCAACTCGCCTTCCAGGCAAGGCTCTGTCTATAATCGGAGGCAAAGCCCTTACCTATCACGTTATAGAAAGAGCTAAGGCTATTGAGGGCTTGCATAAAATAATACTTGCAACAGGCATTGGAAAGGAAAACCAGCCACTGATTGACCTTGCAAACTCCTGCTCCATAGACTCTTTTATGGGCTCTGAAGATGATGTCCTTGAACGATTTTATCTTGCCTCAAAGAACATTGACTGCGATTACATAATCAGAATAACTGGAGATAATCCTCTTATAGATCATATCTCTGCATCATCTGCTCTTAAAAAGGCTTATAGGTACAGTGCAGATCATTGCACAACAGAGGGAATTCCCCTTGGAACAGGTGTTGAGGTCATAAAGAAAGAAGCCTTAATGAGAGCTTATCTGGAAGGGAAAGAACCTCATCACAGGGAACACGTTACACCCTACATAAAAGAACATCCTGAAATTTTTTACCTTCTAAAAAACAAATCAGAGCTTACCAATCCATTTCCAGATCTCCGTTTAACTGTTGATACAGCGGAGGATCTGGAACTTATAAAAATAATATATGAACGGCTCTACCAGGGAAGACCCATTTTATTACAGGAGGTCTTTGAACTTATAAAAAGCGAACCAGACTTAACAAAAATCAATTCCCACATTGAGCAACGACCTATGACTCACTACAGCCATGGATAAAAAAATAGCCATAATAACAGCCACAGGCGGTTCACTTGGAACAGGCCATTTTCAGAGAATGCTTTTCTTTGCCCAATATGCAAACGAGAAAAAGAGGCTAAAGGCCCAGATATACTCAAAAACAATGGCTCCATTAGATGGCCTTGAATATTTATGGAGTGATTCACTAAAGGAAGCAAACCTTATTATAAGAGATATGCGTGATTCAAACACTGAAGAGATAAAGATTCTCAAAAAACATGCTCCAGTTCTGAGCATTGATGACATGGGAGAAGGGAATGCAATATCTGACTACTCTCTCTATCTACTGCCTAACCTTTCGCTTAATCATATCGATTTTGATAAATTTCTCTATGGATACAATTTTTATAATGGACTTAAAGAAATAAGCGAAGAAAATATTTACAAAGATATAGATTTCCTTATTTATCCTGGCATCTCTCCCGATTCAAAGACCCTTGAGATTTTACAAAAAATATTACCTGAGGGGTCAAAAAGCCTTGTCCTTATAAAGGGAAAAGCTTATAATCTCCATAGCAAGGAATTATCAAAAATAAACAACTATTCTGAGCTTATCTTGAGAGCAAAAAATGTAATTACTCACTTTGGCATAACTCTCTTTGAGGCAAAAATCTCTCAGTGCAATATAATAAGCTTTAACCCATCAGATTATCACCAGAGGCTTACAGAGCTAATCGCCAGGGACTTAAATATTGAACTATCTTGCCAATACAGCGAAATCAATTCAAATCATACTCAAGAAGAGTTGCACAGGATTTATAAAAATTCGCAAAAAAAAGATAATTATATTGCAAAGTCTCCTATCCTGATTAAGATAGAAACAAAAGTTAAAAACTTTACCCGGTATATAGAAAATTTACTGTGAGGTGATATTATGGAACTAAAAGAAGCTATTTTAACAAGAAGATCTGTTCGAAAGTTTACAGAGTATTATGTTACAGATGAAGAAATTGAGGCATTGCTTAATGCTGCCCGCTGGTCTCCTTCCTGGGCAAATACTCAATGCTGGGAATTTATTGTTATTCGCGATAAAAATCTCATAAAAGAAGTAACAGACACTTACTCTGAAACAAATCCTGCAAGAAAATGCTCCGAGTCAGCATCAGTGCTAATTGCTGTATGCGGCAAGAGAGATCTCCCAGGATTTAAAGATGGAATCCAGAGGACAAAATTTGACTCATGGTTTATGTTTGACCTTGGCATTGCAGTTCAAAACATCAGCCTTACAGCTCATGATCTTGGCCTTGGAACAGTAGTTGTAGGTTCCCTTGACCACGAAAAGTGTGCAAGACTGCTAAATGTAAAAGATCCATACGAGCTTGTTGTAATACTACCTGTTGGCAAGCCTGTTGAATTCAAAAAAGAAGGTCCAAAGCGCAGAGAAATTTCTGAATTTACACACAAGGATAAATTTGGAAACAAATAAACAAGAAGGAGGCCTAAAAAGCCTCCTTGTTACTATATCTCTTTTATCTTCATATTATTATTTTATCATGGATTGCGCAATTTTTATTGCCTCTTCCAGGGCCTTTGAAATTGCATCAACATTTTTTCCACCAGCCTGAGCCATGTCAGGTCTGCCACCTCCACCTCCTCCAACTATTGGAGCTGTCTCTTTAATCAATTTACCACAATCTATGCCTTTCTCCACAGCCTTCTTGGTTGCAGCATAAAGCAAAGAAACTTTCCCACCAGATCCTGAGGCAAGGAAAACAGCACTACTTTGAGCTCTCTCTCTTATTGAGTCAGCAAGATTTCTCAAGTCATCAATTGAAAGATCATCATATTTAGCAGAAATAATTTTAACTCCCATGACCTCTTGCGCTGCCTTTATCACAGAGTCAATGTCAGAGCCAACAGAGCTTTTCTTGAGCCTTTCTATCTCCTTTTCAACAGCCTTGCTCCGTGAAACAATCTCCTCAACTTTTTTTACAAGAACAGTCTCTGGAGCGTTAACACTCTTTGTAAGTTGTGAAAGAACCTGACTCTGCTCGTTAAACCTCTGAAGCAATCCCTTAAGAGTGACAGCCTCTATTCTTCTCACACCTGCACCAGGAGAGCTTTCTTTTAAAATTTTAAATAAACCAATATTTCCTGTATTTTTAACATGAGTTCCTCCACAGAGCTCCATACTAAATCCTGGAACAGATACCACACGGACAATATCCTCATACTTTTCATCAAAAACTGCCATTGCCCCTTTAGCAACAGCATCATTGATATTCATAATCTCAGTTGTAACATCAATGTTTTCCCAGATCTTTTCATTTACAAGCTTTTCTATTTCTAAGATCTCTTCATCTGTGAGAGAATTGAAATGAGAAAAATCAAACCTCAGTCTCTCTGCATCAACAACTGATCCAGCTTGCTTAACATGATTGCCAAGCACCTTTCTAAGGGCTGCCTGCAACAAATGCGTTGCACTATGATTTGCCCTTATGAGATTTCTATTGATCCTGTCAATTTCTGCAAGGACCTTGTCACCCTCTTTAAAGCTGCCTTTAGTGACTGAGCCCAAATGAATTATAGTTTTATTGTGCTTTTTAGTATCTGTAACAGAGAAAATCGAATCTCCCAGCTTTATCTCACCCTTGTCTCCAACCTGGCCACCAGACTCTCCATAGAAGGGAGTTCTGTTTAAAACAATAAGACCGCTTTCTCCCTCAGAAAGACTCTGGCATCTCTTACCATCTTTATAAAGTAGCAAGATCTCAGCTTCAGCCTTATCATGGTCATAGCCAAGAAACTCACTGTCACCAGCTATGGATATTATTTCATCAAAAGCGGACTCAAGCCCAAGATCTGTGCCTTTCCAACTCTGCTTTCCTCTCTGCCTCTGTTTTTCCATCTCTGCCTCAAAGGCCTGTTTATCAACAGATACTCCCTGTTCAAGAGCCATCTCTTCTGTCATCTCAAAAGGAAAGCCAAAGGTATCATAAAGAACAAAGGCATCTACTCCAGAGATTACGTTACCGCTCTTTTTGGCAGATTTAAGTATTTCCTCCAGGCGATCCATTCCATTTTCTATTGTTTCAAGAAACCGCTTTTCCTCTGACTCAATTACATTCTTAACATTGGAAACGCTTTCTTTGATCTCTGGATAAAAGTCACCCATAGCAGCAACAATTGGATCAACTATTTTGTAAACAAAAGGCTCCTTAAGCCCTAAGATACGACTGAAGCGCAAAGCCCTTCGAAGAATCCTTCTCAAAACATATCCCCTTCCTTCATTGGAAGGATATATACCATCAGACATGGCAAAGGTAAGAGTTCTACCATGTTCAACTATGACTTTAATAGGGATCATATTTTGACCCTCATATTTTTTGCCTGAGGCATTGCTCACAAATTCAATCAAAGATTTGAGTTCATCAGTTTCAAATACAGAATCAACACCCTGAACAAGAGTCGCAAGTCGCTCAAGACCCATTCCTGTGTCTATGCCAGTTCTTGGTAGAGGATGGAGTACCCCATTTTCATCCTGATTAAACTGATTAAAAACTAAGTTCCAGTATTCAAGAAACCTGTCACAGTCACAACCTGGTTTACAATCTTTGGATCCACATCCAAATTCTTCACCTCTATCAAAATAAAGCTCAGAGCATGGCCCACAGGCGCCAGTATCTCCTGCAGGTCCCCAGAAATTATCCTTCTTGCCAAGGCGCACTATTTTATGAGATGGAACGCCAATATGCTTATTCCATATCTCAAAGGCCTCATCGTCATTTTCAAAAATACTTACCCACAATCTCTCTTTTGGAAATCCTATGACGTTTGTGGAGTAATCCCAGGCATATTCTATAGATTCTTTTTTAAAATAATCACCAAAGGAAAAATTCCCAAGCATCTCAAAAAAGGTAAGGTGCCTTTTTGTCCTTCCAACAGACTCCAGGTCACTTGTTCTGAGGCATTTCTGGATTGAGGCAGCTCTTGTATATTCAAGATTTACAGTTCCTGCAAACATTGGTTTAAACTGAACCATCCCTGCAGTGGTAAACAACAAAGTAGGATCATCCTTTGGGAGCAAGGAGCTTGAAGGGACAATTTTATGATCTCTTGCCTTGAAAAATTCTATAAATGAAGTTCGCAGATCTCTTACTTTATGCATTACAATCCTTCCAATAATTAAATTTAATTTTTACAAAAAACAATAATGATATAGATTAAAAACAGATATAATTTTTCTTTGAGAGGTTTTTTTTTCAAGAATTATTTCTCTTTTCAATATTTCATTTGCCATATTTAAAGCAATTTCATTTTCTCTAAAAGTTATGGATATTTTAGAGGGGAAAAATAAATGTCAAAGAAGTATTATGCTGTTGCAAAGGGAATAAAGCCAGGTATATACAGCACATGGGAAGAGGCAAAAGCTCAGGTGGAGGGCTATAAAAATCCTTTATATAAGGGATTTAGCTCAAAAAAAGAGGCTGAGGAATGGCTAAAAAATCCCTCCTTTTCAAAAACACCAGCTAACAATAAAAAGGATGAATACGCTGATGCAGATAACGATACAGAGGTGATCACAATCTATACAGATGGATGCAGCCTTGGCAATCCTGGTCCTGGAGGATTCGGCATAGTTTTTATATATCCCGACAAAATTGAAGAGCTATCTGCTGGCTTTTCAATGACAACAAATAACAGAATGGAACTCATGGGAGTAATCGAGGCTCTTAAAAATCTAAAGATAAAAGACAAAAAAATTAGGCTCTGGACAGACTCCTCCTATGTTGTAAATGGGATAACAAAGGGATGGGCAAAAAAATGGCAAAAAAACAACTGGATAAAATCAGATAAAAGCCCTGCATTAAACAAAGATCTATGGGAAGAGCTTCTTTCTCTCGTTGAAAGGTTAGATATAGAATTTAACTGGATAAAAGGACATGCTGGAAATAAATATAATGAAAGATGTGATAGGTTGGCAGTAGAGGCAGCAAAGGGAGAAAATCTCAGCAGAGACTATGGCTATAAATAAAACTCATCACTGTTAAATATAAACCCCTACATAAATTTCTCTGCCATACATTTGCCCTTTGATGCACCAAAAGAGGAAAAAAAGTGCTTGAATAAAATAGCTGTGGGCTTTACAAAAAAAGAGCTCTTCATAAAAAAGGAGGTCTTTTATGGAAAATGGAATACTTAAAATAGGTGATAAGGCTCCAGAATTTTCTCTTTTAAATCAACATAAAGTTGAGGTCAATTTAAAGGCCCTCATGGGCAACAAGATTTTGCTATCCTTTCATCCCCTTGCCTGGACAAAAATCTGCGAGATACAGATGAGAACCCTTGAGGCAAAAAATGAAGAGCTAAAGGCACTCCAGACAATAGCTCTTGGTATCAGCGTTGACAGTCAGGCCTGCAAAAAGGAATGGGCAAAGTCAATGAACATAGAAAAAACAGATCTTCTGGCTGATTTCTGGCCACATGGAGAGGTTGCTCGCAAATATGATATATTTATTGAAAAGCTTGGCATATCAGGAAGAGCTAACTTTATAATTGATGAAGAGGGCAATATTATCTTTATCAAAATCTATGAATTGAGTGAAGTTCCAGACATAGAAGAGATAATAAGATTTTTGATGAACTATAAATAAAAATCACTGTCCTCTTTATTCTCTTCTTGTAACTTTCTAAGCACAGAGGCTATTGAGTCATAATCAAAACCTCTGTAGCTTAAAAAAGAAGATATCTTTGCATAGACATTTTTTTTGTCTTTAAGGCTCTTATACTTCTTAAGGGCCATCTCATATAACAAGTCCATATCAACATTGCAAAGGCCACTTTCCTTTATTGCCATATCTATAGATTTTCTATCAACTCCTTTTTTTAGCAACTCCCTGATTATAAAGCCTCTGCCTCTCTTTCCAGAGCACATCTTTCTTGTGATGTAATTTATTGCAAAATCATAATCGTTGAGGTAATTCTTCTCGTTAAGATATATTAGAGCTCTTTCTATAATCTCTTCATCAAAGCCTTTTTTCTTAAGATACTGTCTCATCTCATAGACACTCTTCCCTCCCCTTGCAAGGGAAGACAAAGCCCTTGATATACAATTAAGAAAGGAAGATTCATCAGAAAGCCTTAGATATACCTCACTCTCCAGCTCCATATCGCTTTTTAGCATTAAGGAGCTATAGGTTTCATAAGTAAGTAAAAGCCTCTCTCCGTTATTCAAAAAGACAGAAACATTTCTGCCTGTTAAAATCTTTGTAATCTTTAACATATCTCAAAACTCATTCTAAAAAATAAAGTAACTTCAAAAGATACACATATACATATTATTTTATTGAAAAAATAGAAAAGAACTTTTAAATTAATTATTAAAAATCATATAGCATAAGAGAAGGATATGAAACTATTAAGCAATATAATTTTAACTCTGGGGCTTATTATAGCAAATAATGAAGAACCTAAGTTTTTAAAAAATATGACAGTATCAGCAGTTCAGCCAGATGCTATAGAAATTAAATGGCAGGATATTGGTGCCAGTTCCTATAGAATATTTCGATCAGAGAAAATACATTCTGACTTTGAAATGATTGCAGAGGTAAAAGAAACATCATATAAAGATACAGCACCAAGGGGAATAAAGTTCTGGTATAAAATTGAACCACTATGGGGCAATGAGCCAGAAAATACAAATGTAGAATACATAACAGAAGAAGAGTATATTTCAAAGCAAGAGTCACAGTGCAACGAAACAGCAAACCAACAGATCGAGGCTGGTGAAAATAAAAAATGCATAGCATACTGTGGATTCCTAATTCCCGATAAACCTAAAAGCTACAAGGTAGATGAAATAACAAAACAAAAGAACAAAAATCTTCCAAAGCTTTCCAGGGAAGAAAAATTGTTATGGGACAAAAGAGACTCATACCTGAAAAAATACTACATGAATGCAGTTAAACTCTCCCTTGTGCTCACAATGGGTAAGCCCTATGTAGATAAAGGGGATGTTCTCATATTTTCTGATGAATACAGATATGAACTCTTCCCGGAAGAGGATATTATAGTTTTTTACGATAAAGATTTAACTTATAAAGTTATATTTAACTCAAGCAAGATATTTGAAATATTGAGAGAAAGCAATGATTCAGGCCTTGAGGAAATACTACTAAAAAATCCTGAGTTATTTTGCGTTCCTTCAGGTATAGATGAAGTCATTGACGAAAATGGCAGCACTAAGATATTAAATGTATATAATGCTGTTGGATTTTCCACAAGACTATTTAAAGAGGATAAGGAATGGAAGTATAGAACAATACTCCTTGCAACATCCCGTAAGGATCTAAAAGATCAACTGATGAATGCAACTAAAAGCAAAAATCAGGAAGAATAAAAAAATTTAAAACTATAATTATTTTATTTTCTTATCTGCAGTCTTACGCGAGGCAGAGCTTTTAGAGCCAGCTTTTGCCTGTGGCTTTTTATCAAGACTTTTAGTTTTCTTTACAGAAGCTGTTCTTTTTGTTTTATTCTCTCTCTGTGGCCTTTTAATGATTTTCTCTGTTAAAATTCCATCTTCAAGATGATAGTGCCTATCTGCAATCTCTATCAATGGCTCATCATGGGTAACAATGATTAAACTCATATTAAACTCATCCCTTAGCCTTAGGAAGAGATTTTTTATCTCAAGGGCTGTTCCAGTATCAAGGTTTCCTGTGGGTTCATCAGCAAGGAGAATTTTTGGCCTATTTATAATAGCTCTGGCAATTGCCACACGTTGTCTTTCTCCTCCAGATAGAGTCTCTGGTTTTTGGTAAAGAATATGCTCTATCCCAAGAATCTTAGAAAGCTCCCTCACCTCACCTTTAAGATCAGTAGGAAAAAATTTTACCAGAGATGGGTATACTATATTCTCATAGGCAGAGAGATCAGGAAGCAGATTAAAAAACTGAAAAACAAATCCAATCTCTTTATTTCTGTATCTGGATTTTTTAAAATCCCACCACTTAATTATATTTTCACCTTTATAATAAACAACTCCCTCATCAGGATCAAGTAACCCGGACATAATACCAAGGAGAGAGGTCTTCCCGCTTCCGCTTTTTCCTGTAATTGCAACAATTTCTCCCTCAGAGATCTTTAATGAAACGTTATCAAGAATCTTTCTTTTTCCAAAAAAAAGGGATACATTCTCTACAGATAAAAGCATATTATTTCCTTACAGCCTTAAAGAGATTTATATTTGAAGCAAAAATACCGGGGATAGCTGCAGCAATAACACAGACAGCTGAGGCAAATAAAACAGACCAGAATAAAATATCAGCACCAGCCTTTTCAAGATGCACAGCTGAAAGCATTGGAACCCATTTTGAAAGGATTTCCCCCCCATGGGAAAGGAGATAGTTACCAATAAAATATCCTCCAGCACCATAAACAGCACCAACAGCTGCTGACTCAAGAATAAAAGCTGATAAGATAGAAATTTTTGGAAAACCAAGAATCCTTTGCAAAGAAAACCTCTCACTGCGAATGTAAACTATTGCAAGGTAAGAATTGAAAATTGAAATTATAGAAACAACAAGGAAAACAGCCATTATGGCAAAAAAGACTTCATTTATTAATCCCATAGTCTTTTGAGTTTTCTCTGCAATATCCTTTTGAGATTCAACCTTAAGACCCATAGATTTAAGATTAGAAACTATCACTGGAAGTTTATCTGGATCCTTGACCCTTGCATAAACAACAGCATAATCAAGAGCTGCCTGCCCTCCAGTTTCCCTTCTGTATTGAGCAGTAACCTCGGCAAGAAAATCAGTTGGCACAATAACTCCTGGGAAATTCAATAAATCTGTAAAACTGTGAACCTCCCCATCAAAGAAGTATTCTTTATAAAAAGGGGTATTGCGCTTGCCAGCATGAAATTTTAATTCTACAGGAAAACCGATTAAGTCTTTTTCCGAAAGAGATGGCAGATTCTCCATTGAGGACATGTAATTATTCATTAAATCTATAGTAAACTTAGGAACAATTATAGGAACAGGCTTTTTATTATAAAAGGACTGCCATCGAGGCACTTTGTCCTTTATGAGATTTCTGTCAACACCACATACGGGAACAAAGGTGGACCTGCTTTTACCTAAAATCTCACCTTTGAGCCTGATTGAAAAAGGGGTCCTGCTTATAGTGCTTGTTGCTTTGAAATCAGGCATAGATTTTATTTTGCTATATAGCTCCTGACTTATCCCAGGAGAGCCCTCACGTTTAACATATTCAACAGCCTTTGCGTTTTTTGGAAGTATTTTAATTTCGTCACTTGCCAGGTTATCAAGGAGAGAGCCTGATATATAAGACAAAACAGCAGACTTAACAGCAAGATACATTACAAAAAAGGCTATAAGGAATAAAATACCCAGGCCAGAAACAAAGGAACGTAAAATGTTTACTGAGTTGTGCTTAAAATAAAAAAATAATTTATACAAAAATCCCTTCATAGGTATATGATAAAAAACATGTCAAAATTTTGCAAGCCTTAAAATAAAAATTAGCCCTACTGGATTTAAGTAAATAAAAAAGGATGCAAAAAGCATCCCTTTTTTTCAAAGTATATATAAAACATATTAACGTTTTGAAAACTGGAATCTCTTCCTTGCTTTCTTCTGTCCTGGCTTTTTTCTTTCTACCTTTCTTGCATCCCTTGTCAAAAATCCTGCATCACGGAGACTCTTCTTGAATCTTTCATCTGCCTGAACAAGACACCTTGCTATGCCCATCTTTACAGCACCAGCCTGACCTGACCAGCCACCACCGGAAACATTTGCCATAATATCAAATTTATCAAGCTGTCCCACATACTCAAGAGGCTGTCTTACAACAAGCTCAAGAGTCTGTCTTCTAAAATATTCATTGATGGGTTTTTTATTAATAATTATCTGGCCATTACCAGGCTTCAGCCACACTCTTGCCACTGAAGTCTTTCTTCTCCCTGTAGCATACATCCTTTCTGCCATTTAAAATCTCCTTAAATCCTCTTTACTTAACTTATAGATTATCATTTATAGATTAATAACTTCTGGCTTCTGAGCCTCATGCGGATGCTTATCCCCTGCATAGATCTTAAGATTACCCAGAACCTTACGGCCCATTTTCGTCTTTGGCAACATACCCTTCACAGCATGCTGAATTATAAACTCTGGCTTTTCCTTCATAAGCTTGGTAATATTTGTAAACTTAACACCACCCGGATATTTTGAATGGCTGAAATAATCCTTATCAACACTCTTTGAGCCTGTAAGAACTACTTTTTCCGCATTGATGACAATAATATTGTCTCCCATATCCAGATTTGGAGAATAAGTTGGCTTATGCTTGCCTCTCAATATATTGGCAATTTCAGTTGCAAGCCTTCCAAGAACCTTACCTTCAGCATCAACAAGATACCACTTCTTCTCTATTTCAGATTCTTTCATTACATAAGTTTTCTGAATTCCCTTCATTATCTTAAGCCTCTTCCACTTATAAAAAATAACAATTCTTTCCTGTCATATCAAAGTTTAAAAACAATATATACCCTAAAAACTGTCAACGAAAATAATACCTTTTTTCTTATCTTTTTATGATTAATTTAAAAATTTTTCAGTATTTATTCCTTAACTTAGTTTAAAATAAAAATACTCTATTACGCCAAAGGCAGAGGGGATAATATTTTCTTGATTTTACACTAAAAATTATATTTAGAAATAATTACTGAAAATTTTTATACACTTATAAAACCTAATCCTTTATTTTATAAAACAAAAGTCCCAGATACTCCTTAAGAGCCTTATATGTACAATCCATCTCATAGGATTTTGGCAAAAAACTGGTAAAATTATAATTCCAGCTGTCTATTTTATAATCAGTAGGAGCTGGCACAACTGAAATTGAGGCCTTATTAAAAGCATAAATCGCTCTTTTCATGTGATAGGCTGAAGTCACAAGTATAACTCTTTCTGGCCTGTATTTTTCCTGAACATATAGGGCATTCTCATAGGTAGTTCTGCTCTGACTCTCTGTAAAAATAGTAACACCCATGGCATATTTATTCAAAAGCCTCTCTGCCAGCAAAGCCTCATCCTGCCTCTGAGAATCAAAGACCCTGCCTCCAGAATAAAGCAAAGGAATCCCATAATGCTTTGCAATTCTCAATCCATACATAGCCCTTTTAAAAGAGTCCGCATGGAGGCTACCCTGATCCTCAGGGGAGGTCTCAACAGTTCCTCCTCCAAGAACAACAACAAGGCTTACTTTGTCTTTGACATTATAATTAAGAGGCGGACTATAGCTTTCAAGGGGATAGAGTATTAAATTCTTAATAGGTTCTATGGATAATAGATAAATCAAAATAAAATCAAAGCAAAGAATATAAAATCCCTTTTTAAAATTTTTCCTTATAAAAATAAGACCCATAAAGCCTATTAAAATAAAAATTGCTGGAGGAAAGATTAAAAAATTCATCATTTTTTGGATTATAAACATCTTCAGTTCCTTTTTTTCTTGAGAAATGGAAGCTATTAATTTATAACTTCATAAAGTAAGCAAAAACTTCCTCAAGGTGTATATTTATGAAAAAATTTATAGTTATTACTCTTTTGTTGTCAATAGTCTTTTTACTCACAAAAACAGAAGCCTTTGAACTGCCTGATGAAATTCAGGGGTTAAAAATCCCAAAACCAACAGCAGAAATTAAAAATTTTGACATAGAATCCCTTAGCCTGAGAGATATAACATTTCTCTTTGACGTAGAGATATATAATCCTTATCCTTTTAAATTAAAGCTCTCAACAGTGAAAACAACTTTTTTTATTGAGGGAAAGCAGTTATTTCAGACTTCTACTGATAAGTTAAAGATCAAGGCCAAGGGCACAGAGATGACCCGGCTTCTTCTTAACCTTAAATATTCTGATATAATTAATATAATTCAGGATTATCAAAAAAAGGATTCTCTCAAATGCCTCATAGATATGACTATCTCAATTCCATTGCCAGCAAGTGTTCAAAAAATTGCAAAGGAAGTTACATTTAACTTTAAATTCAATAAAGAGATACCTACAATTAAACCAGAGATAAACATAGCCAATTTTAATGTCATAAAACCTACAACTCAGGAGATAGAAGAGGCTATAAAAAGATCAGCCAGGAAAAATCTCAATGCAAATGCAGTGGCAGATATGTTTGGAGCAATTATTGACGGAAAAAATCCAGCAAAAGTCATAGATCCAGCAGATCTTGATCTTAAACTTAAAGTAAATTTTGATATTGTAATGAAAAACAAGACAAAGGCTGAGCTTTTTTTCAAAGATCTAAACTATAATTTTAATATAAATGCAAGCAAACTTGTTGACGGATATACAAAGGATATAAAAAATAAACAGGGAGAATACACCTTAAGTGTCAACAACGAATTCAGTTCAAAGGCACTTGGTAAATCCATTTTAAAGGCTTTTAACGATGGGAAAGGTGAATATTCACTTACTGGCTTTTCTATGGTAAAATTCCCTGATAAAATAAAATCTGAGCCTTTAAAACTAAAATTTGATGAGAAAGGAGAATTTAACCTGAAATGATAATACCGGTAATTCTTGCTGGAGGGGCTGGCACAAGGCTCTGGCCAATGAGCAATGAGGAAAGGCCAAAGCAGTATCACAATATGTCCGGGAAAGGAACATTGCTTGAGGAAACAATCAACAGACTCAAATCTGCTTCTCCTGAAGAAATTGTAATTGTATCATCAGAAAAATATGAGGATCTCTCTATTGCTGAAATTAAAAAAACAGGCCTTAAAGGGACAATACTATCTGAGCCTGCTCCAAAGAATACAGCAGCAGCTGTGCTATATGCTGCAATTTTTTTATCAAAAAAATATAAAGACTCTGTGATGATAGTTTTGCCAGCTGATCACTTTATAAAAAAACCAGATGTTTTTTCTGAGATAATAAAAAAAGGAATATCTCTGGCTCAAAGGGATTCCCTTGTAACCATAGGTATAAAGCCCTCCTATCCGGAAACAGGCTATGGATACATCAAATCAGTGGAAGGCAATGCAACAGAGCTTGCAGTGGACAGATTCGTAGAAAAGCCAGACTTTGAAACTGCAAAAAAATATGTAGAATCTGGAAATTTCTTCTGGAACAGTGGTATATTTATATGGAAAACCTCTGTTATTTTAGAAAAGTTTAAAGAACTCATGCCTCGCCATTACCAGGCCTTTGAGCCTCTAATGAACCTTTCATGGGAACAAATTTCCTCAAAGGATAATTCTGTAAAAGAAATTAAAAAAAATATATTTCAATCAATTGAATCCGTTTCCATTGACTATGGAATTATGGAAAAAGCCACAAATTGTATGGTAATACCTGCAGATTTTGGATGGGCAGACCTTGGTAGCTGGAAAGCAGCTGACGATATACTGGAAGCAGATAGCAATGGTAATAGAACTCAGTCTCAAGACAATGCAATATTTGTAAACAGCAAAGACTGCACCATCTTCAGTGAAGGCTCTCGCATAGCTCTTGTGGGGGTTTCTGGAATAGTTGTTGTCCAATCAGGGAATGATATACTTGTCATTAATAAAAACTCTTCTCAGGATGTAAGAAAGGTTGTTGAAATAGTTAAAGGCAAAAAAAGCTAAATTGCACCATAAACCTTGAAACAGAAAAACAAAAAATCCCTGCGCAAAAACAGGGATTTTTTATAAATATCTGTGCAATTATTTCTTTTTAGACTTAGGTGCAGCCTTTGCCTTTGAAGAGGCTTTAGGTGCTGCTTTTTTAGCAGCTGCCTTTGGCTCAGCCTTTTTTGCTGCAGATTTTGCCTTTGGTGCTGGCTTTTTCTCTTCACTTTTTGCAACCTTAGCACTTGCCTTTTTTGCTGCTGCTTTTGCTTTTGCTGCTGCTTTTGCTTTTGCTGCTGCTTTTGCCTTTGGTTCTGGTGCTTTAGAAGAAACCTTAGTGGCCTCCCCTAAATTCTTTAGAATCCAGCCAGTTACATCTTTAAGGACTTTATTTCTTTCAGCTTCTGTTTCATTCATAGTTTCATGGAATAATCCATCATATATAAAAAGCTGTTTGTTAGAAGAGGTAGCAGAATTATAAAATTCCTCTGAAGCTTTATAATCAGCTATGTTATCGCTCTTACCATGAAATACAAGTAAAGGCTTTTTAATATTCCTGGCATTTGCCATACATTCCCCTGCTGCCTTCATAAATTCAACAAACCACCGTGCAGAAACTCTGTCATGGACAAGGGGATCATTTTCATAAGCAACAACCACCTCTTTATCATGGGAGAGATCAGCTGTATTAAGACCATTGGACATTGTAAGAGCACCAACCTTTGATGATAAAAACTCAGCCAGGCTCTTCTTCCATTGAGGTATCTCAGCTGAAGGAGCAAAGCCAGAGGAAGACAATACAAGCATAGAAAAATCATCTGGATAGGTTAAAGCATATTTTGCAGCAATAACTCCTCCCATGCTGTGACCAAAGAGAACAACTGGCAGCCCACGATTTTCTTCTTTGATAAATTCCATAAATAATTTCAAATCGTAAACATAATCCATAAATGAATCAATATGGCCTCTTTTGCCGCCTGACTTGCCATGACCCCTATGATCTATGGCTACAATAGAGATATTCTTGCCAGCAAGTGAATTTAAGAGGTTAGAATATCTCCCTGAATGCTCTCCAAGACCATGAACTAAAACCAGAATAGCCTTTGCTTTGTCAACTAACCACTTCTGAAAAAAAATCTCAACTCCACCTTTACCTGTAAAACTGCCTGTTTCATGTTTATATGATTCTGCCATAAATTAACTCCTTTTAATTAATTTATTTTATGGTAACTTTTAGTAAAAACAAAAATTACCTTTAATATCAAAAAACAAAAAATCTTTGCTGTCAATAAAATATCACTTTTATATAAAAAAGATCTAAAATATTTTTCCAATAAAGCACCAATAGGCTTTATTATCTCACTTTTTTAATCTCCTTTGTACAAAATCTCTGACAAAAGTATCGCTGCTTTGCTCAATCTCTAAGGGCGAGGCACAGTAAACTACTTTCCCCTGGTTTAAAACTGCAATTCTGTCAGCTATTCTAAAGGCAGATCTGACATCATGGGTAACAACAATTGAAGTTATTTTATAAATATCTCTCATCTTAACTATAAGCCTATCAATGGCACCAGCGGTAATTGGATCAACCCCTGTGGTGGGCTCATCATATAGCATAATTTCTGGCCGCACAGCAATAGATCGAGCAAGAGCTGCCCTCTTTTGCATGCCTGCTGAAAGCTCAGAAGGAAAAAGCTCACCCTTTCCTGCAAGTCCAACATTGGCAAGGGACTCATTTACTCTTTCTTCAATCTCCTTTTCCGAAAGTTTAAGTCTCCTTAGGCCAAAGGCCACATTGTCATATACATTCATTGAGTCAAATAAAGCGCCATTTTGAAAGAGGATTCCATACTTTGAGATAATTTTACTAAAAGATTCTCTTGAATCAGGAACAAACTCCTGACCATCCACAAAGATCTTCCCAGAATCGGATTTAAAAATTCCAACTAAATGCTTAAGTATAACAGATTTTCCAGTTCCACTTTTCCCGAGGATGCAGAGAATTTCCCCTTCATTTATATCAAGATTAAAGTCATCAAGCACCTTGTTCTCTTCAAAAGACCTGCTTAAATTCTCTATTCTTATCTTAACCATCTAAAACCTCTTAATCCCTGAAAAAGAAGATAGACAGCCTTTTTCTTTATGCAAGCACAAAGAAAAAAATTTTGGAAAAGTGCTAAAAATTTTTTAAAAAACCTCTCAAAGTAACGTTTATCCTCAAAAGGAGGTCTTAATGCTTTCCAAAGCTATTTCACTGGCTCTTAATGGCATAAGTGCTGTGAAGGTTGATATAGAGGTTGATACTGTGAAGGGTCTCCCTAATCTTACTATTGTTGGATTACCAGATTCTGTTATAAAGGAATCAAAGGATAGAATAAGATCTGCTGTTGAAAATTCCAACTTTGAATTTCCACCAAAAAATTTTATCATAAATCTGGCTCCTGCAGGATTCAGAAAGCAAGGTGCAAACTTCGATCTGCCAATAGCAATGGCAATACTTAAATCCACAGGGCAGCTTGACTGTGATATAGAAAAAATACCAATGGTTGGAGAGCTATCCCTTGATGGCAAAATTAAGCCTGTAAGAGGTGTAATCTCCATGATAATAGCTCTTAGAACCCTTGGTTTTAAAAAAATAATACTGCCCTTTGCAAACAGAAATGAGGCCTCTGTCCTTTCTGAAATTGAGGTTCTTCCTGTATCAAATCTCTCTGAGGCAAAACTTGGCATTGAAGGGAAAATTGAAGTCTTCAAAGGAACATCTCAATATGTAATAAACTATGATAAGGAATTTGATTTTGCAGATGTCCGCGGTCAGGAAAACGCCAGACGGAGCATTGAAATAGCAGCAGCAGGTAGGCATAATATTCTGCTTTATGGCCCTCCTGGTTCGGGAAAGACAATGCTTGCAAGGAGAATTCCCTCAATTCTACCTCCCCTTGAAATGGAAAAAGCAATTGAGACAACGATGATCCATTCAGCCTCTGGCATATTAAAAGAAGGTGAAGGTCTTATTACAATTCCTCCCTTTAGAGCTCCCCATCACACATCATCAGAGGCAGCACTTGTTGGTGGAGGAGTAAACCCTGGAGCTGGAGAGGTTTCTCTTGCTCATAACGGAGTTCTTTTTCTCGATGAGTTTGTTGAATTCAGAAACAGCGCTATACAGGCTCTACGCCAGCCCCTTGAGGACAGAGTGATAACAGTCTCTCGAGTTGCAGGGAGCGTAACTTTTCCCGCTGATTTTATGCTTGTGGCAGCAACAAATCCATGCCAGTGTGGTTATCTCTTTGATAATGAAATAGAATGTAAATGCTCTGAGTCAAAGATTATACGCTATTACCAAAAAATTGCAGGTCCCATAACAGACAGGATAGACATAGAGGTTCCTGTAAACAGAGTGTCTTACAAGGATCTTCTCTATAACGAAAATTCAGGTGAAAGCTCAGAAAAAATAAGAGAGCGTGTCATAGTAGCATGTGAAATACAAAAAAATCGTTTTGAAGGCACAAGGATTTTATTCAACTCCCGTATGAGCAACAGAGACATTAAAAAATTCTGCAGGATAGATCCAGAGGACGAGCTATTTCTGGAAAATGCAGTTAAAAAGCTAAACTTATCGGCAAGGAGCTTTTTTAGAATACTCAAGGTAGCAAGAACAATTGCAGATCTTGAAACCTCTGATACAATTAAACGGAAACATCTCCTTGAGGCAATATCTTACAAAAATCTACAGAGAAATTATGATAAATAAAAAAATACTCTATTATTTACACTAAAAATTATATTTAGGAATAATTACTAAATGGTATTACAAAATTTCAAAATAATTGTTTACAAATTATATTATAATAGGGCATCTATAGATTACAATGGCTCGCAAAAAAGAACACAACTTCCCCAACCCAGAAGGAAAGATCAACGTATTGAAGCGTTACCTTCATATACTGGCGCTTTTGCAATCACCACCTGGAAGCAAGGAAACATGGAATGCAACAAGCCTTGCCCGCTTACTATCCCTTGAAGAGGATGAAAATGACATTAGCGACAGCCACGTGCGAAAATACATCAAAGACCATATAGAAGATGACCTGGGAATAAGTGTTGACCGAACACAGGGTGGACTTATAACAGCACTGGCTGAAGACCTTGATCCTGACATGCAGCTTGAAATTGCGCGGGTCTATAGCGGCTTTGTTGTAAAGGATTCCACCCGTGATATGATATTACAAAAATTTATTGCCGCAAATCCCAACAGAGCTCTGTGGACATTGGCACGCATCTATTTTGCAACCCTTGAAAAGCGCATGATACAATGTAACTACAAGACCAATGACGGGCAGTTGCTTACAGATCGAAAGCTTTGCCCCTGTTATTTTATATTTCGAAACAACAATCTATACCTTGTAGTCTATGATGCAGATATGAAGAGATACCTGCCCCTTGTTGCTGAGCGCATACAGGACATCGTGGTATGTGATAAGAAACACAGATTTAACTGGGAAGTCCCTGATGTTGATGAGTTATTTGCAACCTCACTGAGCGCATTTATTGATAACAGCAATACAGTGGAAGTTACAATTCGCTATTCACAGGTTGTAAAAACAATCATTGAAAATATTATTACCTCACTACAGCCATCAATAGAGCATGAAAACAATAACTGGTATAGGGCAACCTTTACCATAAGCGATTATCTTTATCTCTGCAAGCAGCTTGTGCTCTATGGAAGGGAAGTGGAGATAGTAAGCCCACAAAAGGTTCGACAGGCAATGATAAGTATGCTTAAGGAAAGCTTAAGCATATATGAGCAATAAACATCGCAAGTCACTTACTACCTTTTTTACCATGTTTTCAGTATTTTACCAATAAAAATTCTACCTAAAGACTGTGATAAAACCTTCTAAAAAAGTATTTAAAAAATAGAATCACAGATAAAAAGAAAGAGGATCAAGCATGATAGAAACTATTGGCAAGTGCAACTTCTTACAACATAATAGAGACAGCAAAGGGCAATGACTTAGCCTTACTGGTCGTTATCTCTTTGAAAAGCTCACCAATTACCAAAATGATAATGAAATATATAAACTCCTACCAATCATAATTAACCCTGACGTTGTCTCCAATTTCAGAAGTGGGGCTAAGGAGAGGGGGTACCGTGATTGGGGATCTGCCTTAAATCAGTTTGCAGTATTCTTTCTTTGGTGATAGAGTCTCCTTATGAACAAATGCCATTTACACAAAAAAAACTGATACCCCCAAACCTGTCGAAGCAGGTTTTATTATTATGAACGACAATTATTTTCCTTTCTCTTCTTTTTTTGAAAGTTCAAAATTCTTTTCAGCAGGATACTCCATAATCCACAAGAAGGGAACCAATAAAAAAAAGCCTCCAATACATGGTCCAACTGAGAACTTGTCTTTTGTAAGTGTTCCATGAAGGTCGTCGTAACCGTCTTTTTTAAGCGTAACACTTGTAGTACTGAAAATTGTTTTAGTATCGGTATGTTCGTATGGAGTCACGCCTTTCTTTTCACCATCGATGTAAACCGTTGCACCTTGAGGATCACTGTTAATCTTAACTGTACTTGAGCAACTCACTATAAAAAGGGTAAGAATAATAAATATGGATGCGGCTTTTTTCACTTAGAAACCTCCTGTGTTTTTGTGTAATCCCATGGTAAAGTTTTAGTATAAAAAATCAAGCATTTTTTAGAGTAAATTAATTTTTTGAATATATCAACTACAGTCTGAACATCCTGTTACGAGTCTTTGTCTATAACCAGTATGCCATTACCTGACTGGACTACAACTATGTTATAAACGCCCACTACCGCGATGCGCATTTTTTGATATATTTGTTTGTCAATTCCTCTATATTATAGTTATAAACGCCCACTACTGCGATGCGCATCCCTTCACTCATTATTGTGCAGTTTCCGCTCTTGACAAAAATCGCATTATCAGGGGTGAGAAGGCTAAAGAGCTATTATTTACACTGATACAGGTAAAGCTACTTTTTTTATACCTCAGCAGGCTATAGCTGAATCTGTATATGTTCTTGAGGGTCTTCATAAAATAGATGAAACAGTAAATCAAATACAACGACAAACAATCAAAAAAATCATTGAAGCAATATTTAATACGCCAGGTACTCAAATACAAAACGAAGAAATATTGCGAAAAGCATTGAAAATATACTGCACAGATAGTGCAAGCTTTGGGGATTGTCTGATTTATGCTACAGTAAAACACAGCAATATTAAAGAGATAGTAACCAGCGATAAACATTTTAACTCATTTGATTTGAAAGTGACTCACTGTTAGCTTTAAGTTGACTCTGCTTTACATAAATCAAGAAAAGATATTCAAAAGACACAGTTACACTGTTGAATTTTTGATACAGAGAATTTTTATTGCAACACCGCCATGCAGCTTAAATATTGCACATAGCCAATCATGGCTCATATCTACAGTACTTTATAGGTAAATTTATATACAAATATGTATTTTTTGTCTAAAAAATAGAATAACTCCTTGCTATTATGTCTCTTAAAAAATTTCCATCATCTGAATAACTTTGGCACGCAAATTGCATATTAATAGTTTATCCTTGTTTAAAAAGGATTTTTGAAAAGATGTAATGGCAAAATATATGGAGGAGAATAAAATGAGAGGAAACATTATAACAATAGGTGATCAAAAACTTAACTTTGCTCAGTTTTGTGAAAAAATTGACAGGTATGACATTGAGCTCACAAGAAGCGATGTAATGAATATCCTGAAAGAGACTAAAGAAAAGAATCCAAACCTTGTGCCAGCGATTCTCAATGTTATCAAGAACAGATATCACATTAACCTTGCATTCTAAAAATTGCAACTTGTAAATACCATAGGCTGCTTTAAAAGGCAGCCTAAAGTTTAGGTTATATTTCTATTTAGCCTCTTTATTTCAAAGCCCTTTGATAAAAGAAAATCGTGTATCTCTTCAAGGTCATGGCACTTCTGGTGGTATTTATAAATCACTGAATCCTTATAAGCCTTTAATGTTACTTCTCGGACAATAACTACCTCAATAAAATCCTTTGCTGTTTCCATTGGTCTTCTTTCATTTATCTCTGCAAAGGCAATTTTATCTATATTGAGATTTTTCATCTCAGCTATAAAATCATCCAGATTGGAAAACTCTTTTACCAAAGACATAAAATCCTCATTGCTTACTTTGAAATATTAACTCTATAGGCTTTAATGTTTACTTCATTGTTAAAATAATCTATTATATAATACTGCTCAGTTTTTCTGTTCTCTTTTTCGTCATTATAGCCACCACAACTAAGGGATATATAATGAACCATGTCTATCTGCTTTTCAAAATTTTCTTTTCCAGACGAAAAAACAAATCTCACATTATTATCAAGAAACACTTTGTGAAGTTCCTCAGGGACTGGCAATGACTTTGAGTTTCTGTGGTTTAAAAAAGGCTTGCTCGTTATTACAAATATGGATGAGTATTTTGTTGACTGAGCAAGATCCTTTTTGAGCCAGTGAATCTCTCTATCACTTATAAAATCCTCTCCTGTATCAGCAACTCCAAGGCATACAAAATGAATTGAACCATAATTAAACGAAAAATAGCTGCTTTTGCCAGAATACTCAGACATGAGTTTTGAACTGCCATTATAAAGATCCCTCTCACCTGTAATAACATAGAAAGGAGAAGTAAAATCCTCCATGTATGAAAAAAATATCTTTAACTGACGCCTGAGATCCCTCTCTTTGATGCCGTATTCCTCAGAACCGCCATAAATTGCATTACCGCCATGTATTATAAAAAAAGGTTTATGCTTCTTGATCTCAGCTACAACTGTAGGCAGAGATTTAGTGAATCCAGAAAAAGGAGAAACAGGATAGGTGTTTGCAAGAAATGCAAAATGGACTGATTCTGTTACAGTTATTTCTCTTGCACAGGAAAAAAAAACAACCGCTGCAAGCATAACAACGGCTGTTTTTGATATAATTCCCCCTTTAGTCATTATAAATCCTTAAAAAATCTGTTGGATATGCCCTGCATATTTCTGAAACCTCAGCACGGACATTTTTAAGCACTTCGTCATCTGACATATTGTTAAGTATTTGCAGTATGAGCTTTCCAACTCTACGGAAATCATCCTCCTTAAGCCCCCTTGTTGTAAGAGCTGGACTGCCAAGCCTTATTCCGCTTGTAACAAAAGGTGATTTATCATCAAAGGGCACGCCATTTTTGTTACATGTAATTCCTGCCTCATCAAGCCTGTTTGCTGCATCCTTTCCTGTTATACCCTTATTTCTGAGATCTATCAAGATAAGATGATTATCTGTTCCACCAGAAACTAACTTTAACCCTCCAGAGAGTAAAACCTCAGCTAAAGCAGCTGCATTCTTTTTAATCTGCTGTTGGTATGTCTTAAACTCAGGCTGCAACGCCTCTTTAAAGGCCACTGCCTTTGCTGCAATTGTATGCATCAGAGGACCACCTTGAGTCCCTGGGAACATATATTTATTTATACTCGCCTCATAATCAGCATCAGAGAGAATAACTCCTCCCCTTGGACCTCTCAATGTCTTATGTGTAGTCATTGTAACATAGTGAGCTACTCCTACTGGTGAAGGATGCTCCCCTACTGCAACAAGCCCTGCAATGTGAGCTATATCTGCAAGAAGCTTTGCCCCTACAGAGTCAGCTATTTCCCTGAATTTAGCAAAATCAATAGTTCGCGGATATGCAGATGCACCTGCAATTATGAGCTTTGGTTTATGCTCCTTTGCAAGCCTGTAAAGACTATCATAATCTATTAAGTTTGTGTCCTCAGTTACTCCATAGGCAACAACATTAAAATATTTTCCAGAAAAGTTTACAGGAGATCCATGAGATAAATGGCCTCCATGGGCAAGATTCATTCCTATATAGGTATCACCTGCCTCAAGCAAAGACATCATAACAGCCATATTAGCCTGAGCGCCAGAGTGTGGTTGAACATTTGCAGACTCTGCACCAAAGAGCTTTTTGATCCTCTCTATAGCAAGAGCCTCTACCTCATCAGCATGCTGGCATCCATTATAATATCTTTTTCCAGGATAGCCCTCAGCATACTTATTAGTAAGAGTTGAAGAAGAGGCCTCAAGAACAGCCCTGGAAACGTAATTCTCTGAGGCAATCATTATGAGATTATCTTCCTGCCTCTTATCCTCCCTTCTCAATATATTATATACTTCAGGATCAACTGATTTCAGAGATATTGTATCTGACATTTTTTCCTCACAAATTTATAGATAAATTCAAGATGCCGAAATTTTCAGAATCTCTGTTGATATAAAAATGCCTGTTTAATATATGTCAATTTAAAATTTTTGTTGTATTATGTCGTAATATCTTTTCATATTCATATAATTAAAAAACAGTGAGGATCTAATGGATAGCATAAAGTTTAAAATACTCCTTTTTAAGATAATTCCAAAGAGCTTTCTTTCAAGGATCTTCGGAGTTATTGCTCTATGCCCACTGCCTTCTCCAGTAATGAAGGCTATAATAAAATGGTACTGCAAAAAATTTGCCGCAAATATAGAGGAAGCCGTCATACCGGAGAAGGGTTTTAGAAATTTAAATGAATTCTTCACAAGAAAACTAAAAGAAGGAGTCAGACCTATTGATAACCAAAAAAATTCAGTTGTAGCTACAACTGATTCAAGGGTAGACCACTTTGGCGATATTACAGAGGATAAAATTCTTCAAGCAAAAGGTATAAGCTATTCAGTAAGAGATTTAATCCCCTCTATTAAAAGCGAAAAGTTTATTGGTGGGAAATTTATAACCCTTTACCTCTCTCCTGGAGATTATCACAGGATTCACTCTCCAGTTGATGGAAAGATAACTGGATTTTATAAAATTCCCGGAAAGCTTTTTTCTGTTCAGGATTTTATGGTAAAAAATTTGCCAGATCTCTTTGCCATTAATGAAAGGCTCATCACGTACATATCAACTCCTGTGGGAGAGGTGGCTGTCTGCAAAATAGGGGCTATGAATGTTGGAAAAATCTCTCTAAGCTATGATAATGCTGTTACAAATAGAGCCTTTGACTCAAAAGAAGAAAAAATCTATGGGAAAGATGAATATAAGCCAATAAAAAAAGGCGATGAAATAGGGATATTTAATCTTGGTTCAACTGTTATAATTCTCTTTGAAAAAAATATGATCAAATTTGAAGATTTGCCAATAGGTTCAAAAGTTAAGATGGGTGAAAAAATTGGAACAATGGTAAAATAGTATTTTATTTAAATAAAAATTTTCTCAGAAACAATTTGAGCTTGAATTTTAAAGCAAAGTGTGTTATTTTTAAATAATTAAAACACTCCTCTATTGAGGTAAATGCCGGTTCCTTATAAAGAGAGGATTGCCAAGATAGAGATATTTCTTTAATTTAAAAATTTAAATAACAGTTTTGGTATGAATAAAACTGGGGGGTGAATTATGGCATACCATACAAATATGGAAAAGTACATAACAAGTCAGGTTAGGTACTGGAAAATCCAAAAAGAGGCTATTGACAGTGACTTTAAGCCAAAAACAAAGGAAATAAAACCTTTTGTAACTATCTCAAGAGAATATGGTGCAGGCGCTTATCAGGTGGCAGAAAAAGTTATAGAGCTCCTGAATAAAGAACAAAATGGAGAACATCCATGGGCTGCTTATGACCGTAATCTACTGGAGAAAATTGCCAATGACATGGGACTTTCTGAATCTCTCGCTCAGACTTTAACCACAAGCGCCAGAAACAAAATGACAGAGCTTTTTCAAACAACATTTAGCACTTTCCCACCTCAGGTTGCTGTCTACAGAAAGCTGGCAGAGATTACAAGGATGCTGGCATACAATGGCCATGTAATTCTTGCAGGAAGAGCTGCCAACAGAATCACAAGAGACATGCCCAATGGCTTTCATGTCAGGCTTGTTGCTCCTGTTAACTGGAGAGCAGAAAGGATGAGCAGGCTTCACAATTACACTGTGAAAGAAGCTGAGCAACTCATTGTAGAAAAGGATAACGAAATCGATGGCTTTATAAAAGAATTTGTCAAATTTGACAATAGAGATCCTTATAATTATCATATAGTTATCAATATGGAATTTTTTAACACTGATCAGGTGGCAAATATCATAATTAATGGTATGAAGCAAAGTGGCTTGATATAATTTAAATAAATGAGCAAAGGATTTTTGCAAAAATTTGAATTTGATTCTTACACAGTTGTTTACAATCCAGAAAATTTTTCAATTCTCTGCAAAAGGCAGCCAGAGAACAAAAATATCTGGATTATAAAAATCGACGAAGGAGGCTTTATAAACGGAATTGTCCATGATGATGAAAACTTCTACATAGCCATTGAATATGACGACAAAAGTGGCATTTTTTGGGCTATTGGCAAAGAAGATGGTATTACAAAATGGACAATTCCTGGCAAGGCCTATGTCTATGAAGTATTTGACAATTACCTCTATCTAATTTTTATTGATAATAATGACATTTACTATCTAATTAAGGTCAATAGCTCCGATGGGAGCAAAGTCTGGTATCACGAGGTGGATATAGATCTTCACCGCTATTCAATCAATAGACAAAGAGTCCTATTAGAATACCTTGATGGCAGGGTTGAGATATTATCAAGTGCAACAGGGGACTTAATCAACTGAAAGGAGGTTTTTATGCTTAACTACAAAATTGAGGATGCCACAAAAAAGCTTTCCATTGCAAGAAGTCTCAATAAATATAAGGCTCCTTTTAAAATTGTAGGCGAATACAAGCTAATTGATAATGGCATAATACCTGAGGCAACTGTCCACATAGAGGCCTTTGATCAAATTATTCATGAAGCCTCCAATGGTAATGGTCCTGTTGATGCTCTTGCCAATGTTTTGCGCAAGGCTCTTGTTCCTCTCTTCCCTGAAATAAAAAATGTGCGCCTTGTGGATTATCAGGCAAAGATCATGGATGCTCATCGAGGAACAAGCACAGATGTTGAGGTGCGCATTATTTTTACCGATGGTGAGGAGCTATGGGAAGTTTATGCTATGTCAGAAAATATAAACTTTGCCTCTTTTCGTGCACTTGCCGATGGCTTTGAGTATATGATCCTTAAAAAGCGAGATGATATCCTTTAGTTTCTCATATTCTCCATGTAAATATCTATGCTATAGGGTATGCTCTCATCAATGAGATGGCCTTCTCTATCATTATTTCTATTTGAACGAGCCATATTTACCCTTGCATATTCGTTTTCTCTGTTAAGTTTAAGACCGTAATCAATTGATTTCCAGTAAGCCAGATCTCTTTTGGCAAACTCACCAAGATCATTGTAAGCAACACCTAAGTTGTTATATGCAGAAGAGAGGGTCTGGAAGATCTTAATATGCTCAACCCTTGATGGGTCTGCAACCTTAATCTTATCTGCCTCATACTCAAAAACGCTTATTAGTTTAAGGTATTCACCCTTTGCTGCATTGATATTGTTATTATAATAAAAGGCGTTGCCCAGAGATAGCATAAGCTCTGGAGATTTGATAAAATCATCATAAAGATGGAGCCAGCTATTCAGGGCCAGAGAGTAGTTCTTCTTAAGATAATATATCCTGCCAAGATTATAATAAAGCTCGGAGGAGGCATACCCCTGGTTAACAGCATTTATATAATACTGTTCAGCTATTGTATAGTTAGCCATCTTCTCAATTTCATTATTTGCAAACTCCTCTTCTAAAGCTCCCTCTCTGCTTTTAACCTTATCAAAGAAATAATAAAAAATATTTCCAATATAGGTATTGCTTTTGCCTATATGCTCTGTCTCTTTATAAAAATCCTCTCTGGTAAAGGCTGGCTGATTCCCATAGTTATCAATTGCCTCTTTGAGATACCTATAGGACTTCACTGGCTCTTTTGTAATATAGTAATACTCTCCCATAAGATGAAGTGCACTGTAGTAATTAGGAGCCAGGGAAAGTGCTTTATCAATATATCTTTTAGCTGCCATTAAATTGTTTTGAGCAATGCTCAGCTTTGCATATTGAATATGGAGTTGAGGATAATCAGGATCTCTATCATTGAGAGCCTTAAGCACCTCCACAATGGCTGGATATGTATTATCTGCTTCGTCTATAAGCTTTTTAGTTGTCACTCCGTAATCAATTCGGACATTTGAATCCCCCATTGCTCTTTTATCAAGGTAATACCCTGCAAGCTTGGACAATAGAGGAGATGGTAAATCAGCAAGCATCTCCTTTTCCCTTAATTGTGCATGAGTTTGAGCAACCATTGGAAAGGCGTTTCGTTCAATATAAAGATTCAACAGACCGGAATAACCAGCAATAGACTTTGGATTTACCCTTAATATATCTTCATAATATTTTTTTGCCTTAAGATATTGTCCCTGATAAAAATAAGCATTTCCTATACCAACAAGGGCAGTGATATTTTCTTTATCCAGAAGCAAGACTCTTCTGTAAAAATTAATAGCTAAATCAAGAGGGGTTTTAATTGTCTCAAGATCTGTTCTGTCTTTAAAATACCAATTTTTAATATCTTTTGCTATATAGCTAAAATATTCATTGCTTACCTTTGCATAGAAATACCCAAGATTATTAAGTGTATCAATATTTGCCCTGTCAAGATCGTATGCTCTGTTTAGCTTTTCAAGGGATTCCTTATAATCGCCATTGAGCAGATAAGCTCTGGCATACTCATTATAGCCATATATATAATCTTTTACATATTCCTCATCTACCTCTTTAAAAATACGCTCTGCCTCATCATAATTTTGCTTTCTCTCAAATCTGTTGCCTGCAACACCACTTTTTATTATTAACTGAACCCCCTTGCCTATAAGCTTTTTTGCCATGTAGGGCTTATAGATAAACTGATAAGAGAGTATGGTTATAAAAAATGTCAAAATCACTGTGACACCAAAAATCCTGGTTGCCTTGAGTAATCTCTTTTGCCTCTCCCTCCCTTCAAGAGTATATTCAGGTCTGGAAGCTATAACTCTTCGGCCTGCAACTGTTTCTTCCCTTAATTCAATCTTTGTTTTTAACTTCTTTTCAAGAAATCTGTGAATATTATCCTCAGGCTTGCCGGCAAGAATCATATCTACAAGCCTTTTGGTATCACCATAGGAAAGGCGGTCGTTTATAATTGTATCTTTAATAGCATCCCTTATGGCAGGATTAAACAAAATTATGGCTTTCTTTAACTTTGCAAGATCCCTGTCAGAAAGCTCCAGAGTCTGGCCACCACCCTGAGGCTTTGGTGATTCATGAACCTCTTCATCCACTATATGATCAAAATGATCATCATCCAGGGGCTCTATGGTAAAAGATTCATCCTCATGAGAAAAGGCATCTTCAAAAGCCTCCTGAGCTTTTTTAGAAGATGCAGCTGGTGCTTCCTTTTCGCTATCAGAGATATTAGAAATATCTTCAAATCCAGCATCTTCAAAGGAATCAAACTCATCAAGGGCACTTTCTGCAGATTCTCCTCTGGGTGAGATCTCCTGTTCTTCTTCCTCAAAGCCCTTTGATTCAGCCTCCTCCAGTGAAGCAAAATCCTCCTGTGAGCTTAAAAATTCATCAGGTCCTTCTGGAGTTTCAGAAGAAGCTGGCTGTGAAGCACCTGGTAGATCCTCAAGATTAACCTCCGGGATATCCATCTCATCTATTTCCGGGATACCCTCTGGTTCCTTTATATCCAATTCATCAAAGGAAGGGAGAGCAATCTCATCCTCACCTTCAATTACAATGCTCTGCTGCTTTTTCCTGGCAGCAGTTGGTTCTTCTATGCTGGGTATATCTTCGATTTCATCAAAGCCTTCAATCTGTGCCCCTTCCTGTTCTTCAGCCTCATCTATAACTTTTATATCACTATCATCAAGGGTATAAATTTCTTCTGGCTCAAATTCTGCTTCTTGCCCCCCTTCTGGAGATTCTTCAAGAAAGCCTTCTTCAACATCCAGGGTTTCTGGCTCAACAGTTTCTTCTGGCTCAAATCTCTCCTCTCGTGTCAATTCATCATCAAAATGCAGATCATCAGGTATATTCTCGTCTTCTTTCTCTATGTCAAAATCTTCATCCTGAGAAGGCTTAAAAACCCTCTCCTGCTCTGGAAATTCAGGAATGTCAGGTTCTTCAGTTAATACCTTTAATATTCTGTCTATCTCTGCCAGTTCCTCTGGTGTGTATGTTACTTCTGTTTTCTTTGCCATTTGAAATCCCGATTAATTTTTACTCACCCAAAAGTGACATAATTCAGATTTTATATTTTCCTGATTAAAAATCAATTAAAATTCCCTCTTTTTAAAAACTATAGGTAATTTCACTATAAATTTTTCTTATACTTTTATCGACAAATTATGTAGACAGCATAATAAATAAAAAGAGGAAACTTCATGGAGTCTTTTAGAAGAAAGGGAATTCTTCTCCTTGTGCTTTTTTTTATATCATCCATGCCATATAATCCAAGGACGGAATATTTTTACAACCTTACAAAGCTAAAGGAGGCACGACCTCCAGAGAGAATAAAGCTTGTTATGGTGGATAACATAGGCAGTGGAAAGCCTCTTATTGAAGAAGGATTACTTTTTACTTTTAAAGACAGAAAAGCCTCTTCTGTTGGCATAGCTGGTAACTTTTCTTCATGGAATATCAAATATATGGCAAGGGGAAAAGATGGAGTATGGTTTTTCTTTCTCCCCAATAGCTCTTTTTCTGGGAAGATTGTATACAAATTCAATGTTGATGGTCTATGGACTGAAGATCCATGGAATGGACTTCGGGAAGATGATAAGCAGGGCTCCTATACATCACTGGCAGAAATAGATGCCCCTGAAGAAGGCAAGCTTGTTACATATAAAATACTCAAAGGAAACAATGTTCTCTTTCGATTATATAGACCAGAGGCAAGAATAGTCTCCCTTGTTGGAGATTTTAATGGATGGAATCCAGAAAACGACCTGATGAAAAAAGATAAAAAAGGAATCTGGCGATTAGAGAAAAAACTTGCTCCAGGTACATACAGGTATAAATTTATTGTTGATGGACAATGGATGCCAGATACTTTTAATCCTGACTCTGGAACTGACAATACAGGGGAGATCTGCTCAATACTAAAACTCAGATGATGCTTTAATTTGTTGCAACGGATTAGAGGATAACCATTGTCCAGTCTCCCAATCCATCTTTTCATTTTCCTTGAATGAATCCTTATATATCATTCTCTGGCAATCTTTTATATAATAGCCCAAGTAATAGTATTGCAAACCTTCCTTTGTGGCAAATTCAATCTCTTTAATGCAACTAAAGGTGCCAAGGCTATAGTCCTCAAAGTCACTGTGAAAACAAAAATAAACACTGCTTAAGGCTTTTGATGACACATCTAAAAATCCAACAGCTGCAAGTCTACCATCAATAAAATATTCTGATTGCATAGCAGGGCAGGATGGATTATAAAAAGAGAAAGCAAAATCATCATAATCTGTTTCTTTGCCAAAACGCTTTAAAGAATGATCTTTGTAAACCTCATAGATCTCATCTCTAAGTTCAAGCTCATTGAACTTAACCTCTACCTCTTGACATTTCTTCACAACGCGCCTTTGGCTTCTGGAAAGATGAAAATCCTTGAGCCTCACCCTCAGGGGAATACATTCGGAGCAATTGCGGCATTGTGGTTTGAAATAATACTCTCCGAACTTTCTCCATCCACTTGAAAGCAAGGCCTCAAGCTCTTCAGCTGATACCCCTATGGCAAAAAAGAAAGCAAATCGCCAGAGCCTATCTGGAAGATAAGGGCACTGAGATTCACTGCTTAAAAGCCTATCACTTAAAAGAATCACTGAACACCATACTTGCTTCTATAGTCTTCCATTTTTCCAAGCATGTTTTTGTCTATATTATATTTTAAGCAATTAGTTTCATCCCTCAAAAATTCCATAATATCAAGGATATTAACTATTGGAAAAAATTCTATGCCTGTTGAATCTCTTAGCTCTCCGATAGCTGATTTTTCTCCAGTTCCTTTTTCCATTCTGTCAACAGATACAATGACAGCAATAAGAGAAGGGTTGCCGTTGTTTCTCAGTATTTCCATAGACTCTTTCACTGCAGTCCCTGCAGTTATCACATCATCAACAAGAATGACCTTATCATCAGCGCCAAGAGGCTTGCCCACAATGAGGCCCATATCTCCATGGTCCTTCGCCTCTTTTCTGTTAAAGGAATAGCTAACATTTATATTAAAATCACTGAAAAGTGAGTTTACAGTTGCAATAGCCAGAGGTATTCCCTTATAGGCAGGTCCAAAGATCACATTAAAATCCTGAGCTATATTATCCTTTATTGCACTTGCATAAAATTTCCCCAGTTTATTTACAGACTCTCCTGTATAAAGCATGCCTGTATTGAGAAAATATGGAGAAAGCCTTCCAGACTTTAAAGTAAATTCTCCAAATTTAAGAGATTTCATATCAAGCAAAAACTCAATGAATTCCTTTTTGTAATCCTTCATATACCACCTTGAATTTAATAATATACCTCTCATTTACAGGAGAGGCTAAAGCTGGTCAAGATAATTTTAAAGCAAATTTCAATTAGCAGAGTTATTCAACAAAGAGTGAATCAATTAAGTCTTTGTATTTAGCCATTACAGCTTTTCGCTTAATACTATATAAAGGCGTAAGATCCCCCCCTGGAAGCAGTTCCTGTGGAACCAATATAAACTTTTTTATAGGCTCAATCTGACAAAAGCTTCTGTTGAGCTTATCAATTATCCTCTGGTATTTGTTTAAAATCGCACCTTCCCTTAGCAATTTTTCTGCAGATTCTGTATTCATGCCTTTTGACTCAGCCCAGGGATATAGATTTTTAAAATTTGGGAAAATTAAGGCACCAAGATATTTTTTCCCATCACCTACTATTAAAATATGATCAATCATTGGGTGAGATGCAAAGCTATTTTCAATAATTTGAGGGGTTATCTTCTTCCCATTGGCGGTTATTATTATATCACTTTTTCTCTCTATGATCTTCAAATAGCCATACTTATCAATAGTTCCCTTATCACCAGTTTTTAAAAATCCATCTTTATTAAATATTTGCTCAGTTTCATATGGTCTATTAAAATACCCCTTCATAATCTGTGGCCCCTTTACAAGGATCTCCTCATCATTGACAATCTTAATCTCGGTTTCAGGGAAAGGAGGTATAGAGCCATCAGATTTTAAAGCCATAATAGAAGGTAATCCCTCTGCACTTAAAACTCCAGAGGTTTCTGTTAAGCCATAAACATCTCTTAGCTGAATTTTAAGACCCCAGAAAAAACTCTTTACCTCATAAACAGGGGATGTCCCTGTGGAGATAAAGGCAATAGCCCTGTGAAGGCCAAGGGCTCTCTTCAACTTCCAGAAGACTAATCTGTTTAATAAAAAGTATTTAAATCTTAAAAACAGTGGGAGTGACTTCCCTGCAAGATAAAATTGCTCTACTTCCATTGCAGCAGTAAGACTTTTTTTAACAAAATTTTGTCTATAAGCTGGAAGTCCTTTTAGCTTTAACATAAAGCTATTATATATACTCCCCAATATATAAGGGCAAAGCACGCCATAATTTGGCTTTACCTCAATGCAGTCATTGATAAAAGAATTTAATCCTGTAGAAAAACAAATGACTCCACCATCAAGCATAACAGAATAATATCCCATCAATCTTTCAGAAACATGTGCAAGAGGTAAAATAGAAATGGAAGTAAGGCCCTCAGGGAGGTTTTGTCTCATTGTGAATTTCGAAACCGTAAACATTATATTTTTGTGAGTTAACATCACCCCCTGAGGCTGTGATGAGCTTCCAGAGGAATAAATGACAGTCATCAGATCATCACCCTTGATGGAGCTTCTTATATTTTTGATCTCTTCTGCTTTTAAATTTGCAGAGCCCTCTGCAATTGCATGAGATAATGCAATTGCACCGCTATCTACAGCATTATCATCAAAGGCAATTATTTTTTTTAGAAATGGTAACTTATCCCTTTGAGAAAGCAAAGAAAAAGACCTGTCTCTATCATCGCAAAAACAGAGTGATGCCTTTGAATCATTTAGAAGCTGAATAACCTCTGAAGTGGAGCTATGATCATAAAAGGCAATATCCACTGCTCCAGATATCAATACAGCAAGATCTGCAATTACCCACTCCGGCCTATTTGATGAATATATAGCAACAATATCACCTTTTTTAATGCCACATTTAATTAGATAAGATGCCAGAGCTTCTACTTTTTCAAGAGTCTCCTTCCATGTAAAGTCTTTCCATCCAGAAATTTCTCTTTTCTTAAGAAAAACTTTATCCTTATATTTAAGTGCATTGCTGTAAAAAACATCTAAAATAGTGTTTATTCTATAATCATAATCCACAAAGTTTCTGCTCATTATCTTCCTCTTGATATAATTTTTTCAATGACCTTAATTATATTTCTTTATTTATTTGCTGAAATTATATGCCAGAGTCTTTTTAATCTAATCACTCTGCTTTCCCATAGTTTAGGGTATTGAATATATTTAAGCTTTTTTAAAAAAAGTCAAAGTAAATTTTTTTTAATATCCCCAAAAATTATTTCCAGATATTTGCTTCCTGGAAATAAACCCTTTTCCTGTTCCTTCTGTATAGAAGGATAATTTATAATTTTATTTAAAAAATTTTATAAAAAATCTTGACAAAAAACTATCATGTTTCTATATATAGAAACATGATAGAAACAAAAAATCATAAAATTTTTAGAACCATAAATCTCTGGTGGTGGCAACTTACATAGCTGTCCGCCGAGGTATTTTTATGATCATATACCGCAGGCGGACAACCCCCTGCGGTTTTTATTTTCAATAAAGGCCGCGGAAAACCGTGGCTTTTTATTTTACTTAAAGGAGGAAAGTAATGGAAATAAAGGTGCAAAATTCTCAAAAAATATCCCCGGCAATATCTCTTTCAAAGATAGTAGATGGGAAAACCCTTTCATCATCAGAGAGCGAAGAGCTTTTTATAGATTTATTTTCTGGGAATTTATCAGAAATTGAGCTTAGTGCCTTAATTGTTGCAATGAGGATGAGAGGGGAAAAACCAGAGGAAATTATGGGTGCTGCAAAATCAATGAGAGCCTTCAGCCAAAGGCTTACCCTTGACAATAATGAAATTTTTGATACCTGCGGAACAGGGGGAGACAATTCCCACTCATTCAATATATCCTCATCTGTTGCAATAATACTTGCAGCCTATGGCATCCCTGTGGCAAAGCATGGGAACAGATCAATGAGCAGCAAAAGCGGCTCCACTGATTTTTATGAAGCCCTTGGGATTCCAGTAAACTTGACAGGGCAGGAGGCTGTTGCGTATTTTAAAAATCACAATTTTTTATACATGGCTGCACCTAATTATCATCCAGCTATGAAATTTGCTGCACCTGTAAGAAAAAAACTACAGATACGTACTATATTCAATTATCTTGGGCCTCTTGCAAATCCAGCAGGAACAATGCGACAGGCTATTGGATTCTTTAGTCATGAGCTCCTTCCTGTTTATGCAGAAGCTGTCAGAGCTCTCGACTTTGAAAGAGCTATTGTCTATTCATCTCTTGACGGTATGGATGAGATATCTCCCTATGAGCCAACATTGCTTTACGAAATAGAAGGAGACAGAAGTGAAAAAAAACTTTTTAGCCCTGAAAAATTTATAAGCAAAGAAGAGGCACTGCAGATACCAAAGGGACTGAGTGCAGAGGAAAACGCAAGACTCTTTGAGGAGATTATATCCTGTGGCCATGAAACACCTCTTGCTAAACTCCTTGCAATGAATAGTGCAGTGGCGATGTTTGCTCATAATCCTCAAAATGATATTTCAACATCCTTTGGCAAAGCCTTAGAACTAATAATATCAGGTGAGGTTTTAAAAAAGCTCAAGTGCCTCAGGGAGAATGGATAATGAATAAATTTTCTCTGTCCCTGATGAGGGAAATAAAAAAAGGTGAGCTGCCAGATATGGTCTCTATTGTCAAACGCTATAAAAGACTTCGGCCTATTTTTGGTCTTAAAGAAATTTTTAAAGACAATATAAATATAATAGCAGAAATAAAGAAGAGCTCACCATCTCATGGGGCATTTAATACTGAGATTGCAGATGAAGAGAGAATTAACTCCTATATAAAAGGAGGAGCCTGTGCTATAAGCATCCTGGGAGAAGAAAAATTTTTTGGTGGAAGCTACCATTCTATAAGGGATCTCTCTGTAAATGTAAATCTACCTATTTTATGTAAAGACTTTGTATTTTATAAGGAGCAAATTGATGCTGCCTTTATATGCGGTGCAGACATTATTCTCCTTATAGCAAGGGCTCTGTCTCTGTTAGATTTAAAGGAACTATATGATTACACAACCTCTATAGGTCTTGCACCTCTTGTGGAGGTTACATCCAATGATGATCTAAAAAAAGCATTAAAGATAGATCCAGAGATAATAATGATCAATATGAGAGATCTGGAGAGTCTAAGAATTGATTTTGCCCAGGGCCTTGATGTTATGAAAAAAATTCCACAAGAAATTGAAACAATAAGCGCAAGCGCCATAGAAAATAAGGAGGACTTACTCTTTATAAAACAAAAAGGCAAAATAAACAATTTTCTTATCGGAAGCGCTTTGATGAAAAGCAGATCCCCTGAAATTTTTATAAGGGAGCTTAAAAATGTTTGTTAAGCTTTGTGGATTTACTCAAGAAGAGGATGTTAAATTTGTAGCAGATCTTCCAGTCTCTGCTATAGGATTCATCTTCTACAAAAAATCTCTTAGATATGTCTCTGCAGAAAAAGCCAGAGAACTGGGAAATATTGCAGGAAGCTCTCTTCTAAAAGTAGGAGTCTTTGTTGATAATACTGTTGATGAAATCAAAGCAATTGCAGAGAGAGCATCCCTGGATATGCTGCAGCTTTATAATATAGAGACTGCCAGAGCCCTGCAGGGATTTCTCCCAATAATTCAATGCTTCAGGATTAAGGATTCAGGATTTGAAGAAAGGATAGACTCTGAGGCAGACTTTATTCTTGTGGATACCTTTGATCAGCAGAGCTTTGGCGGCACAGGGAAAACTTTTGATCTTGCTCTCTTAAATAATTGCACTTTTAAAAAAAATCTTATAATTGCAGGTGGAATAAACCCTGAAAATGTATCATCTATCATAAGCAAAATAAAACCCTTTGGAATTGATCTCTCCTCTGGAATAGAGATCTCCCCTGGGGTTAAATCGAGAGAAAAAATTATACAATTACTGCTAAAGATTAAGGAGGCAGAAAATGACAGCATTACCTGATAGCAGAGGATATTTTGGAAGATTCGGCGGTAGATTTGTGCCAGAGACTCTTACTAAAACTCTAAATAAAATAGAAGAGGCATACAATCATTTTAAAAAAGATGATAAAATGCAAAAAACTCTCAACTCACTTCTTTCTACTTATGCGGGAAGACCAACCCCTTTGTATTTTGCAGAAAGGTTATCTGAAAAATTTGGAATTGAGATATATTTAAAGCGGGAAGATCTGGTGCATACAGGCTCACATAAGCTTAACAACGCCCTCGGGCAGGGACTGCTTGCAAAGTATATGGGTAAAAGTCGTCTTATTGCAGAGACAGGTGCAGGCCAGCATGGAGTTGCAACGGCAACAGTGGCTGCACTCCTTGGAATGGAATGTGAGGTCTTTATGGGCAGAACAGACATGGAGCGCCAGTCTCCCAATGTAAAGCGAATGAGACTTCTTGGTGCAAAGGTAACAGCCGTGGACTCAGGAAGCAAAACCCTAAAAGATGCAATAAATGCAGCTATGAGGGATTGGGTAAAAACATGCCAGAATACCCATTATCTCATAGGATCTGTTGTGGGGGCGCACCCTTTCCCGATGATTGTTCGTGATTTCCAATCTGTAATAAGCAAAGAAGCAATATTGCAGATACTTGATGCAGCAGGAGTATACCCTGATTATGTAATTGCAGCAGTGGGAGGTGGTAGCAACGCTGCAGGGATCTTTGCACACTTTAAAGATATAGAGGGAGTTAAACTAATTGGAGTTGAAGCAGGAGGAATATCTCCAAAGGAGGGGGAGCACAGCGCAAAACTCAACTATGGCAGGCCGGGAATTATTCACGGGAACCATACATATCTTCTGCAGACAAAAGAGGGAAACGTTTTACCCGTCCATTCAATATCCGCCGGCCTTGATTATCCAGCAGTTGGGGCAGAGCACAGCTACTTCCATGAAAAAGGGATAGCGCAATATGTAACATGCACTGATGACCAGGCACTCTCAGCATTTAAAGAACTAACAATGACCGAGGGGATAATACCTGCTCTGGAAAGCAGCCACGCACTTGGATATGTCATAGCAAATCAAGATCGCTTCAGGGGGAAAAAAGTTTTAGTAAACCTCTCTGGCAGAGGAGACAAGGATATGCCTATAGTAGAGAAGGAGTTTGATCTATGAAAAATAAATATAACGGATTTTATCTTATGGGGAACTATCCCGACAGAGAGACCTTTATAAAGTCTGCACTTGAGGGTCTTAGATACTTTGATTTTATAGAAGTAGGAATACCCTTTAGCGATCCAATTGCAGATGGAGAGGTGATTTCAGATGCTGCACAGTTTATGATAGAAAAAAATGAAGGCTTTGCAGAAATCTCAAAAAGCATTGAATATATAAGAGAGCACTCAGATAAATCCAAAGATATCTACCTTATGACTTATTCAAATCTTATATACAACATGAATATGAAGGATTTTAATGATTTTTGCACAGGGGTAAATATAAAAGGGCTTATATTGCCAGATGTCCCTTTTTGTGAGCAGAGCTTTATAAGGCAATTGAATCTTGATGATAATATTGCTTTGATAAACTTTCTTACGCCAGAAAGCACGCAGGAGTCCTTAGAGGAGATCACCTCAGAGGCAAAGGGCTTTATTTATTTTATCTCAATGAGGGGAATAACAGGATCAAAATTTACAATGGAAGATGAAACAGTATCAATATTGAAAAAAGCAACATCTCTTTCAAATGTTCCAGTGGTAACAGGCTTTGGCATAAAAAGCAAAGAGGATGCAAAAATGGCTTTAAACTACTCTGATGGATTTATAACAGGAACAGCCCTCATTGAGGCTTTAAAAGAAGTGGGATTTGACTCCTTTAAATCAAAGCTCAGGGAGTTCTTTGAATAAGTCAGATATATAATATTTGCAGTGGTATAGGTGGCTCTATGGTTTAATTTAGCTGAGCATAGAGCCTATCGCCTTTTTTGAATACTTCTATATTCCTTCCAAAAAGAGATGAAAATACATTCATTGAAAGAGCTCTGTCAATCTCTCCTTTAAAAAATTCCTCACCATCATTGAGAATAAAAATATTTTTAAAAAGCGGAGTAATCTCTTCAACGTGATGAGTGACATATATCACAGAATGCTCTCTCTCCATGGTAATGGAGCTAAGTAGCTGCAAAAAATCTTCCCTTGCAACAATATCAAGACCTGTAGAGGGCTCATCTAATATAAGAAGATCAGGATCATTTATTAAAGCTCTCAGCATAAGTATCTTTTGCTTTTCTCCATCAGATAGATGATTTATGGAATCCTGTTCTCTTCCACCAAGGCCAGCTCTCTCAATAAGCTCAAAAGCCTTTTCCTTTTCGGATTTAGTTGGATGTCTGTATAAACCAACTGAGGAATATAAACCACTTAATACTGTATCAATTACCTTTTCATTAGGATTAAACATATCTCTTATTACAGAGCTTATATATCCAATACGCTTACGAATTTCCCTTATATCACTTCCAATAGCTGGCTTGCCAAACCTCCTGACCTCTCCCTCTGTGGGGAATATAAAGCCATTGACAATCTCCAAAAGCTTTGTTTTGCCAGAGCCATTTCGTCCAAAAAGCACCCAGCACTGGCCATCCTCTACATGCCAGTTTATGTTACTGAGAATTCTTCTTTTACTGCCATAAATATCAAGGCTAACATTTATAAGCTCAATCATTGAAATAGTCTCCTATAAACTATCTCCATTTTTTACTAAGACTATTTCTTTTTCCATCAATTTTTTATAAAATTTTGGATTTATAAATAACCGTAAGCTATACGTGCTAAAATAATTATAACCTGAAATAACGAGGAAATGACGATGAAATACAGTAAGAGATTTAAAGAACCAGTGCTAAATAAGTTATTATCGCTTAGAGAATAGGAGTATTTTGAAAGTATCCAGAAATATGGGTTTATCGAATCAAATGATATATAACTGGAAAAAGATGCTTGAAAGATGAGGCAAATCTAAAATTGGCAGTTTCATATGATGTTTTGCTTACACGACGTCGCCGGCCTTTTGCGCGATGTGCCGACTTATGCTGAGCCTGTCGAAGTAAGGCCAAGCGAGGTACTCCTAGCGCAGCGCACCACCGCTGTTAAGCGAAGTAACGCTATTTTTTCAACCCAATATTTATTGCAAATTCATTGATTCGTTTATCATGATTTTCAATATGTACACCAGTGAGCATCGAATATTTACTTAAATATCTTTTATGCGATTTATCCGCAATGGTAAATAGTTTTTTTGATAAACCCCAAAAATCTACCAACCATTCACCTCCAACAGTTGATTCTAATAAATCAGTTCCATATATTTTTTCAATAAATGAGCTATAAAATGAAATATAATTTACATCGATATTGTATCTGACATTTACACCAAGTTTATGAGCATCTTCAAGAAGTTTAAGTTCATTTTTATTTATAAATTTTATTTTGCCATAAAGTTGTTGTTGTACATTTTTAAAAAGTTTAACCACATCATGTGATTTATTTTTTGTATAAAGTATTTCTGCCTTTTGAGTATAAGTAGATGAACTTATGACTAGGCTTTTTAAAGAACACTCAACTGAAAAAAGAATCAAAGTAAAAACCTTGCAACGAAAACTCATACTATTCATAAATTCTGAATCCTTCAAATGTTCTACCATCCATAGAAATTCGTTTGAATCTTTCAGGTAAGATGATGAAATAAAATGTTTTAAACTCATCTCTGGATCAAATTTATATTTTTTTAGAAAAGACATTTATTAGCTCCAATAGTATAGCGTTTTTTCGTCTAACGTTTCGCGGCTATGCGAAGTTGCCCGAAGCGTAGGGCAATTTGGGCGAGGGCGGTACTCCGCCCGAACTGCATAGCCGCTGTTAGCTGCATTCATTTTATTCATCTTTTTTCCATTCAATATGACCATTAATATTATACTTTTCATAGGTATTTAAAATCTCTTCACAAAATTTCAGAGTTTTTTCATCTCCTAATCTTTTAGCAGTTTCCCATAATCTAATAAACATTTTTTTGCCACTTTCTGTTTGATTATAATTTTTCTTTCGAAAATTACATATTGAGCATAATGTTTGCCCATTTTCTAAAGTTGCTTTTCCTCCTTTATCCTTAGGCAAGATATGGTCAACATGAAGTTCATAGCCTTCTTTTTCAGTTCTTCCACAAATAACGCATTTATAGCCATCTCTTTCAAGAATAAGTCTTTTTAGCTCAGATGTAAAATCATCAAATTCTTTTTTTGAAACATAACCAGGATCATATTTGTATACTCCTTTTTTTACTTTAATTAAAAATCCTTCTTGATGTAATTTCCTTATAGCTCTCCATGTATCCCTTGGTTTTCTTCCATATATTTTTTTATATTCTTCTTCTACCCAATCAACAACTGGTCCGTGTGATAAATCTTTATTTGGGTGTTTTTTAAAATATTCAATTATTAAATCACTTATACTTTTACTATTATTCATAACTTATCTCTCTAAAATAACATACCAGTTTCATTGATTATTCTCTGTTTTGCTAGTTCACAATATTTTAAATCTATCTCTAACCCAACAGAATACCTGTTCGTATTGTTTGCTGCTATTAAAGTAGTTCCGCTACCAGCAAAAGGGTCAAATATAATATCATCAATAAAACTAAACAACTTAATACACCTATAAGGCAATTCAATAGGGAAAGGAGCAGGATGCCCAATTCTTTTTTTACTTTCTCCATTAAAAGTCCAAAGTCCATTTGTCCATTCCATAAACTCTTTTTTAGTGATGTCTGAAACTTTTGAACCGTTGGTCTTTTTCCATTCATCTTTATAAAGGACTACAATAAGTTCAACTGGAGCAATTACATAAGGAGCAGTAGCAGATAGCCATGATCCCCATGCTGTTCTTCTTGAAATATTACCCTCATTCCATATAATAGTTGAATGATATTTCCAACCAATCTTTTGAGCTAATGTTGTTAAATCTGCCCCAACACTTTTTTGACCACCTTTATTTTTATCTAACGGTATATTTAAACAAAACCTCCCTTGACTTTTTGTCCAATAAAAACAATTACTCATCCATTTTTCTGAAAAATTCAAATATTCTTCATAAGTCAAATCATCTTGATGAGAATTATATTTTATATCAACATTGTAAGGAGGCGATGTGATTATTAAATCAAAGATCTCTTTATCAAAAGAAGTCTTATCTAAAGCATCCCCATTTAATAATAATGATTTTTTATGTTGTAAAACGATTTTATCTGTGGGTATTTTTCTACATATCATTTTGAATTCATCTGCTTTTATATCAACTATGGTATTTAAGTTTTTCATTAATATCTTTTATCCTTTTAAAAATGATTGCAGCTAACGTCGTGCTTACACGATGTTAGCTAAGTTGCACTAAAAGTTTTGTGCAGAACAAGTCTACCGAATTCAAGCAGTTTTTTGCCACGATTAAGTGGCAAATGTTCCGACTTGTGCTGAGCCTGTCGAAGTAAGGCCAAGCGACCGATAGGGAGCGCCGCGTGTAATCTTTGTTATGCGACGTTGCTTCCACTTATAATTTATTTGTAAATCTGCAATTAGGATAATTGCTGCATCCATAGAATTTTCCATATTTTCCATTTCTAACTACAAGAGCACCTCCACAACTTGGACATACTCTAGAACTTATACTCGTTTCTTTATCCTTTATGGTATGTTTTACATTTCTTACATGATTGCTCTTAGCATGGTTATATTTTTCATTTATGTGAAGAAGTATTTCAAATATTTCATTTAATTCAGTTTCCTCTATATTTTTAATAGAATATGATTTAATCATACCAACTAATTCATGATAGTATATAACGTTTGTTGGAACTTCTGTTTTAAATTTTGCCTCTGATGAAAATACAACAATAGGTATATATTTTATATCAGAATATTTTTTTAAATGATGTTTTAACACATTAACATGGCCATTATTTTGTTTTATTGGATTATAAAATTTATTTTTTCTTTTATAATTTATTTGAGTCCAATAATCATTATCACCTGCAAAAATCCAGCCAGAATAATTTTTTGTTTCAATAACAAAGAGTCCATAAGGAGATACTATCAAATGATCAATTTGACAAGACTTCCCATTTATTTCTGTCATAAAGTTGTTTATAATCTTGTAATTTGAATTATCCAAAAAAGATAACAGGATATTAGTTTTTAGTTCTCCTGTGAATCCTTTTATTTTTGATATTATGAATCTTGATATTATTCCCATACAATATATTGTATCCTTTTCGGTGGTGATCTGCAACTTTTAAATTCAATATTCCCAAATAGTTCAGGAACCAATGTCGCCCGATGTACAAAATGGAGCTTGCGACATTTTGTACATCGTCTCCAGCATAAAAGAAGTTCCGCCGAAGGCGGGATTTGGGTGAGTGCCGTAAGGCACGAACCTTTTATGCTGTGTTATATGAAGTGTCGCCATTTTGTTATTCAATTTTTCCTTCATCTAAGATAATTGTACCATCTTTACCTGAATACATTCTCTTATTATCCGAATTAAATTCATACTTTACATCCAGAGACAAAGATTCTATAGATAATATTTTGTAATGCTTACACTTATAGATATGTTTGTTTCCTTTTTCTCCAGCGACATAAATTTCAAAAGATAATATAAAATGCGGTGCGTCATAGGTTACCTTAAATTCATCAGAGGGAGAAAAATAGAAACTTCTTTGTGTTGTTTGTATATTCTCAATATTGTAAGTTTTACATTCTAAATAATAAGGATTTTTGTTGTACCAGAACAGTATATCAGGATAGCCCATAGCTTTTTTATTTCCACTTGGTCCTGCTGGAATGTCCGCATTTAAATCTAACAAATTTAACGCATTTCTAACATAGGGCTCTATATCATTTCCTACTTCATTTGGTCTTGGCCTTAAAATCCCCGTTTTATTTATCTCTTTTCCTGCATTTAATGCAGATTGCTTTAACAATTTTAACACCTCTTGGTGGTCTTTTTTTGTAAAATCAAAAGATATAACTTTTTTGCCTGTCATAGTTTCTATAACAAGGTTGAAAGGAATATCTTTTAAAGGTTGAAGCATTTGTTTTATAACATTCTCAAGTTTTTTGATGTACTCGTTGCCAACCATATCTATTTCTCCTTCTTAAAAATTAATATATTTTCTTTTTTCATCACATTATAAAGACCAAAAATTATTTTGTTTATATTTTTGACCAATTTGAATCCAATATCTTCCATATATTTAGTGGTAAATTCAACAGTCTTTATTTCTTGACCTTGATAAGTAGCATTCCCAATAACGATGACAGCATATTTATTAGGTTTAAGCACTCTATACATCTCGCTATATGATTTTTTCATATCCTCGTTATAAAGTTCTACCCTACTCTTTCCATTTCCTCTAACTCCAATAAAATCATTTCTCATTTTTAATACATCATATCCTAAATCTTTAAGTGAGTGAATATCGTTTTGGATATAATCAAGAGCTATTGAGTAAGGTGGAGATGTAATTATTCCATCCACTGAATTATCAGGTAATCTTACATTTCTTGAATCTCCGACTTCAATTTTTACATCCCCCAATCTTAGATTTAATTTTTCTTTTATTTCAATATAATCTTTTATAGAATATATCATTAAATCAATATTTTTAATAAAAGAATTGATAAAATCACGATTTCGGCGTGAATTATCACTTACAGCTAATAATCTCGCTAATATATAAAAGTTTTTTACTCTTTCATCTTTTGATAATTTGTCTATTAAACTATAGTAATTGTTCTCAGTCTGAAATAGATTGGACTTAATATTGGCTAAAATTTCATTCTTTAATTCTTTTATTTCATCTATAACATAAATTGAACCAGTTTTAACCTTACCTTGCATAACACAAAGTGGGGAAATATCTATTCCTATGAAATTTATACCTAATAGTTGTGCTTCAAGTGCGGTTGTGCCACTCCCAGAAAAAGGCTCAAAAACAATACTTCCTTCCTTCAGTCCAATAATATTTAACAATGCTCTAATCATTTGTGGGTGAAATTTGCCTTTATATGGGTATATCCAGTGAGTTAAATATTGATTTACAGAACGAGTCTGATTTTTCTGAATGATTTGAAAATAATTTGTAATTTGACCATCAACAGTTTTGTAATATGACCCCTTACTCTTTATTAATTCTCTTTGCTCATCTGATTTATTTAATATCTTAAATTCTCTTAATCCATTCGTTACATCAAAATCAATACCCAACGCCTTTAATTCCAATTCTGCCAAGGATAATTCATAAATGAATTGGACATTATCCAATAAAACTAAATCCTTTTGGCTATCGTTATTATCTATTTCATAAGCCCAAAATTGACTTTCTGCTCTTTCTATCATTATTTCACCTCTGGTTTTTAATCTCTTTATTTCCATTATAACTAATCTCCTTTTAAAATTAATGGCGACATTTCATATAACGTTTTGCTTATGCGAAGTCGCGGCAGTCTCTTCGCCGCGATTTGGCGTAGCCCGAACGAGCGACAGCGAGTGAAGCGCATAAGCTTTGTTATATGATGCGACGTGCTTTCACAATGAGTATAGACATATAAATTATTAATTATTTTTCTTTTTTTATTAAAACACATTTTATTTCAGGTTCTTCAACTTTTTCATTATAACCATCTAATATCGATTCTTTGGGAATTTTACAACTATAAAACATAGTACCTTCTTCATCCTCATTACTATGCTTTATAGTTAATATAAGAGCATTTGATTTATAATCTATCTTTTCAATGTCACTATCTCTTCCACCAACAGGGACATCAATATAAAAGAACATTTTATCTGTAATATTTTTTTCTCCACGAAAAATCAAATAACCTATTAATGGAGATAAGTAAACTCGAAAAGTTTTATCTATTAATTTAATGGTTGTTGATACATCATATTTATCAGTATTTATCAGATCTTTGTTTTTAAGTGGAATAGTTTTGCTTGTGAAACCACCAAAAATCCAGCCTTCGATTCCATCGTAAAAGGGTTCATCAGCACTTTTAATTTTAATCCATGGAGCTTTGACACCATTGATTGTTTCTTCTGTTTGAGAATATTCCAAGACTGTTAACTCGGTATTATATTTAATTAATCCAATTGCTTCTGCTTTTGTTGATGGCATTTTCCTAACATAAAGACCGGGTATTGCCGTTGAATACAATTTTTCATTTAATATTTGTTCTGTATTACCTTTATTACTAAATATAAAGCTTAGTGAAATCATGGTTATAATAATGAGTAATTTTTTCATTGGTTTCTCCAAAATTAGTTTTATTTTTCACGCGAACGATAACGTGATATTAAAAAAAAGTCAGGCACGTCGTTTCATATAACTTAATTATTTCCGCACTATTTCGCTTTATATCCCATCTGGGGATGATAGACGAAGTATTGCAAATATACTTCCTTTAGCTTAAGTAGCCAAAATATTTCATTTAAATAATTACGCTTATATGCTTTTTTTATGGCAGATATAAATGCTAAAATCAACTATTTTTTATGAAGTTAGCAACAATCTATAAAATCCAGTCTTTTTTAAAAAAAGACTGGACATTTTTTATTTTTAAAAAACAATTGTTATATAACATTTGATTTTTAATTTTTGGTAAAGATGGCTCCAAAGACAATATTTTCCAGTGAGGATGTAATACAGGCAGCCTTTTCTCTTGTAAAGGAAAGCGGCTTTAAGGATTTTACAGCCCGTAGAATTGCAGAAAAGCTCGGCTCTTCCACTGCGCCTGTATACTCTTATTTTAAATCAATGGATGAATTAAAAAGAGAGGTTTTGCTCAGGGCAGAGCACCTTGCACTTGAATATACCAAAAGGCCATACACACGAAGTATCTTTTTAAATATGGGAACAGGTCTTGTAATGTTTGCCCAAGAAAACAAAGAGCTTTTTAAAGCACTGATTCTTGAAAGCCCTGAGGCAAAGCAATTGCTTGAAGAGTTTGCCGATATCCTTTATGCTGAGCTTGATAAGGACGAATTGCTTTCACTGCTACCTGCAAAGAATAGAAGAGAGATTTTAATCCGAATGGGGATGTTTACCCATGGACTTGCCTCATTAATATCTGCTGGTATTTATAAGGATCTATCCAAAAAAGAGATAATAAATATAATGTATAACATGGGAAAAGATGTAATCGATGTGGCACTTATAAAGGCTGGAATAAAAAAGAATTTTACTGCATAATTTTGCAGAAAAAATAAAATAAAGAGGTAAAAACATGAAAACAAGAATTACAGAGATGTTTGGAATTGAATACCCAATAATATGTGGGGCTATGTATCTTGTGGGAGAGCCAAAGCTTGCAGCTGCAATTTCAAATGCCGGAGGTATGGGCAATCTTACAGCTGGAAATTATAAAAGTGGCGATGAACTCCGCAATGCAATAAGAGAAACAAAAAAGCTTACAAATAAGCCTTTCATGGTTGGCATCACAATACTCCCATCTTTCCATATAACAATGGATGACCACAGACGAAATCTTGAAATATGCGCAGAAGAAGGTGTGGCAGGTATTGAGGTCTCTGGAACTCCAATAGATAAACTTGGAATGCAGTATATAGATATGCTCAAAAAGGCTGGAGTAAAGATGTTTCACAAGGTTGGAGCTCTTAAGCATGCTCAACACGCTGAGGATGTTGGCTATGATGGAATTTATGCAGCAGGCATAGAAGAGGGAGGCCACCCACTCAAAGATGACGTTACAACAATGGTTCTCACTCCTAAAATAGCAGAGAAGGTTAAAATCCCAGTAGTTGCAGTTGGAGGAATTGCAGATGGCAAATCAATGGCTGCAGCTCTTGCCCTCGGTGCAGAGGGAGTTATGATGGCCACAAGATTCATGGCAACTCACGAATGCCAGATTCATGACAATATCAAGCAAGAGATTGTAAAAAGACAGGAATACGAAACAACTCTTATATGCAAATCTATCAATCTACAAGGACGTGCTATAAAAAATAAAATTGTAGAAGAAATCCTTGAGGCAGAAAAGAGAGGTGCATCTCTCACTGAACTTGCACCACTTATCACAGGAGAAAGATGCAAGGTAGCATGGACAACAGGTGATGTTGATGTTGCACCTATGATGATGGGACAGTCAATTGGAAGGGTTTACGATATCAAAAGCTGCAAAGAGGTTATAGAAGGAATGGCTAAAGAAGCAGAAGAGCAAATCAAAAAGATAAGCAAATATTTCCAGTAAAGGAATGAGCTGTTATGAATAATCCTATTGTTGATACAAGAGACCTTCGCTATATTTTATTTGAAGTTCTCAACATAGATTCTCTTATAAATTTTGAGCTATTTTCTTCTTTTGATCACGATACCTTTGAGGCGACTTTAAACCTCATAGAGGATATTGCAGTTAAAGAATGCCTCCCTTATTTTGCCGCAGCAGACAAAGACGGATGCAAATGGGATCCTGCAACTGGTGAGGTTACTGTCCCTGAGGGAGTAAGAAAACCACTTAAAGCCTACTATGATGCTGAGCTTATAGGAATGTATGAATCCCCTTCTATAGGTGGAACAGGCATGCCCCAGAGCCTTGGTGCAGCATATATAGAATTTATAAGTGCAGCTCATCAACCATTGCTCATGTGGGGGGCATTGGCTCATGGTTCAATGATGCTCATAGCAAGATTTGGCACAGAAGAGCAAAAAAAGACCTTTATACCAAAGATGATGAAAGGCGAATGGGGAGGCACTATGTGTCTGACTGAGCCCCATGCTGGTAGCGACGTTGGCAGACTCTCAACTAAGGCAGTAAAGCAGCCAGATGGCACATATCGCATCACAGGCCAGAAGATATTCATCTCTGCAGGAGAGAATGACTATTATTCAAATATAATTCATCCTGTGCTTGCAAGAATTGAGGGTGATCCAGAAGGAACAAAGGGAATTTCTATCTTCATTGTGCCAAAATACCTTGTTGATTCAGAAGGCAAAATAATAAAAAGAAACGATGTAAAATGCACAGGGATTGAGCACAAAATGGGAATAAAAGCCTGCGTTACATGCTCCATGAGCTTTGGAGAAAACGGAGAGTGTGTTGGCTATCTCCTTGGAAAGGAACGTGAGGGCATGAAGATAATGTTCCACATGATGAATGAGTTCAGAATGGGAACAGCAATTCAAGCTCAAGGTGTATCCTCTGCGGCATATCTCCATGCAGCCTCTTATGCGAAGGCAAGATTGCAGGGCAGTGCTATAAAAGACATGAATAATCCATCAGCTCCTATGGTTCCAATTGTGCAACATCCAGATGTCCAGAGATCTCTCCTCTGGATGAAGAGCTATGTTGATGCTCAGAGGATGCTTATATACAAGATGTTTTATAATATGGACATTGAAAATGTAGGCACAGAAGAACAAAGAAAGGAAGCCAAGGCTTTAATTGATTTTATGGTTCCTGTTCTTAAGGCTGGATGCAGCGATCGCAATGTCCTCATTACATCAGAGGCTATGCAGATCTTTGGGGGATATGGTTACTGCATGGATTATCCAATAGAGCAGATGATGCGCAATTCAAAAATACTGTGTATTTTTGAAGGAGCAAATGGAATTCAAGGAATAGACCTTGTCTTAAGGAAGCTCCTTTTAAATCCAGGGCAATACAACTACAATATCTTCAAGAAAAATGTAAATGAGTCTATAGCCCTTGCAAAAGAAACTGGGGTTGATAATAAGTATATTGCACCTCTGGAAAAGGGACTTGAGCGTCTTGATGAATATGTTGAAAAGATGAAGTCAATGGTAGCCTCCTTCAGGTTTAAAGAGATTTTGTCAGGAGCAACAAACTTCCGCAAATGCCTTTATATGCTCTCCATGGCATGGATGCATGTATGGAATCTTGCCATAGCTTTACCTAAGTTCAGAGCTCTTGCTGGAGATAAAAAAGGAGAGGATTTAAAATCTCTTCTTACAGATAATAATGATGCTGCCTTTTATCACAGCAGAATTCTTGCCTCAAGGTTTTACCTTATGGAGGAGTTCCCTCAATTCTTTGGCATGATGGACTCACTCTTTGCAGAGGAATGGCCTGCTCTTGAGGCAGAGGACTTTGTTTTTGTAAATACCATTGAGATGTAACATTTTGGGTCTGAATTAATTCAATTCAGACCCAACAAAAAAAAAGCCCCTGATTTAGGGGCATTATTTAGGGATGATAAAAGTTTTAAAAACCTAAGCTTTTTTGCTATACATCGCTTCAATCTCTTTTGCATATACCTCAAGAACAACTCTCTTCTTTGTCTTCTGAGTTGGAGTAAGCATACCATTTTGCTCTGTAAATCTCTCAGAAAGAATTGTATACTGTTTAATAACTTCAAATTCCTCAAGCTCTTTGTTTGCCCTTGCAACCTCTTCTGCAATAAGCTGCCTGATATTACCCTGTTCAATGAAATCAGGTCCAACCTTAACAACTATAGGCACACCAGAGGAGTTATCAATTACCACCTGACTCTTATCATATTTAATGCCCTCCTTATCGAATTTTTCTTTAAAGAAGGTAAGACTTGGAACTATAAGAGCAGATATAAAGGGGCGTTCATCTCCTATTACAAAGATCTGCTCAATATATGGACTTGTAGAAAAGAGTCCTTCAATTTTTGCAGGGGCTACATTTTTACCAGTGGCAAGACATATAATAGCTTTTATACGATCAACTATTTTATAGTAGCCAAATTGGTCAACCTCAACCTTATCACCAGTCTTAAACCAACCATCTGGAGTAAAGGACTCTGCTGTTTCCTTTGGCTTATTCCAGTATCTCTTAAATACGCCAGCTCCACTTATTTCAAGCTCTCCAATCTCAGATATCCTCAGCCTGCTACCATTGGAGGCAAGGCCCACATAACCAGGTTTACATGCAATAAGAGGAGTATTTGCACAGGCATTGAAGCTTTCCGTTGATCCATAACCTTCACTTACTCTTATGCCAATTATATAGAAGAATTTTAGCAATTCAGGAGAAATTGCGGCACTTGCAGAGAAAGAGTGTTTGAAGTTCTTTCCAAAAAGAGCTCGAACCTTTGCAAAGAGCTTATCTGCTATCTTATATTTAATCTTAAGGCCGAGGGGCAAGTTCCCTGTGATGTCAAAATCATGGCCCATGTTATATGTTCCAGTCTCAGGATCATACCTCTGCATAAAAACCTCTTCCCCAACCTTTAAAGCCCAGTCAAAGAGCTTGCGCTTAAGGCCACTTTCTCCCATTTTTTGCTGTAATTGGATGTATATCTTTTCATAAAGACGTGGCACACAGTTAATCCAGTGAGGATTGTATTTCTGCATGTCATCAAGGAGAGTTCCTGGTGAATCTGCATAAGCTATTGTGCAGCCATTAAATATAGCAGCAAGCTGGCAAGATCCCCTGTCAAATATATGGGCAAGAGGCAAAAAGCACAAAGTGGTATATTCACTTTTAAAAGGCATACCGCAATAGGTGAAAAATTCATTTACCCCATACATTCTTGAGGAGGCATTATGGTGAGTTAAAACAACCCCTTTGCCCTGACCTGTTGTTCCCGATGTATACAAAATTGTATATATATCATCAAGAACTACACCATCTCTTCTTGCAATATAAGCATCATAATTTTTGCTATCCTTTTTCCACTCAATACCAATATTCTCAAGATCTCTCATGCTTATGACTCTTTCATCTGAGCTTTTAAACTCCCTATCCATTACTATTATTTTTTTCAATGTAGGCAGTTGATCAAAGCCCTCCAGAATCATCTTAAGTATATGTTCACCTCTCAAAAAGATAAATTTGCTCCCTGAATCGTTAATTATATAAGAAACCTCTTTAAAAGAAAGAGTTGGATATATGGCAACGCTAACTCCATTTGCACACGCTAAGGCCATATCAGCATGAGTCCAGTATGGACCACTGGCAGACATAATCCCAGCCATATCCTGTTTCTCAAGCCCAAGACTCATAAGACCGCAGGCATAATTTTCTACCCTATCATAAACCTCCCCCCATGTCATTTTCCCATTACTATCGCCATTGTAGAGATTTGGATTAAAGAGCTGTAAAGGTTTATTGGCATATATTTTTGAATTCTCGACATACTTTTGAGTTACAGTTGGCAACTGCATTCTCTCCCATGCCCACTGCTCTTTCCATGGCAGGTTAAAATAATCGATTGTTGACATAAGCTCCCCTCTTTTTTTGATTTTTTTGATGAAGTTCTATAGAAAATTTTTTAAAAGTTAATGCAACACTTGATTTAAGCTACATTTTCTTAGACAAAATGTCAAGTAATAAATAACATTGTTCTCTTTTATGCATGATGTTTTTTATTAAAAACAAAATTATTATACAGAGAGCAAGCAGAGAATAATTGGATTTCTATACACTCTTAAGGAATAGGATAACAGAAGATCTTATACTATGAATATAAAATTTCTGAAGGAAGATTATACTGGCTAATAGATCTTACAAGATATCCATGCATATAAGGCAGACATCATCTTCAAAAGATTCACATCCGCGGAATTCAGTAAGGTTCTTATAAATATTTTGAATAAAAGCATCAGGCTTTTCGTGCTTAATTTTATCAATAATCTCTCTCACTTTTTCTTCAAATGAAAGTTCATGATTATTAAAGGGCTGACATTCTATAAAACCATCTGTATATAAAAGCAATTTGCTATTGGGTTTTAGGATGATTTCTGAATTTTTGAAAATTTTGCCTCGCTTTTTTAGAGAATCATTGTCCATAATTGCAAGAGGAACTGTTTTGTGACCATTGAGATATTCAACTTTATCATCAGGAGAAATTACATAAGGTGGATTGTGACCTGCATTTGCAAAGGTCAGCATTCTTGTTTTTTTGTCATATATACCATAAAAGGCTGTTACAAAATTACCACCCACCTGATTATAAAGTATTTCGTTTATAAACGAAAGGAGATCCGCAGGATTTAGCTTTTTTTCACCTGACTGCAAAATTATGGTCTTAACCATTGAGGTGATAAAGGCAGCTGCAAGGCCATGTCCTGATACATCGCTTATAAATATTCCGAGTTTATCTGGATCTCTAAAATGTATAAAATCATAGAAATCTCCTCCTACCATATCCATGGGCTTATAAAATGAATGAATAAAATCACCTGGAGTTTTAGATGGCATCAATTGTCCATGAATGAGCTTTGCCATCTGAAGATCTCTTTCCATTGATTCATTTTTTTCTTTGAGGTTATTTCTTTCTCTTTCCAGTTCTACTGTTCTCTCTTTCACTGTCTGTTCAAGAATTTCACTATACTGCTTTTGCAGCTTTATTATCTCTTCTCCTATCTCTACCTGCCTTGCCTTTGACCAGCTTTTATATCTAATTCCATTTAAAATTTCAATAAAGCAGATGACAATAAAGGATACACAAAAGAGATCATTGAGGCTATAAAAATTATGACCTTTTATCTCTCTTACACCGCTTAGATAAGTTGTTATAGCAAAAATAATTACAGATGTTATAAAAATACCCTGTGCCCATCGCTTTTTAATAGGGCCAAGAGCAAGCAACGTGAGAATAAAAAGAAATCCACCAATATATGCTGGATCCATCTTTGTAACGCCAGTGAGAATGGCATTGGATATAGCCATATATGCGCCATAAATAGTAAGAAATATCAAATTTCTCTTTGGCAATGTTATAAAAAATTTTGAGATAAATAAAATTAAACCAAAAACAGGAAAACCCATTCGCAAAACAACTATCAATGGCTTATCTGGATGCAGTTGCATATCTATTGGTATATAAGTAAGCCATGACAAGGTAATTAGAGAGGCAAAGTTAATAACCCTGCCACACTGAAAATCAAGCTCCTCTTCAAAGGTATCAGGATGAACAGTTCTGGCATCTTCCTGAAGAAAAGCCTTTATCAAATTTTTAAAGCTGAACATAAAACCTATCTGTAATTTTATTTACAAAATTTAAAACTAATCAATATATATTAACCTTAATAAGGAGTATTTTTTAAGGAAAGTCAATAAAATTAACATCCCATATATGCTTTTTTTAAATAAAAAACATTATCGACGAGATATTCTATTACTTTTATATTAAAATTTTATTTAAAAAAGAGATAATTGTGAAAAATAAAGAATCAGAGTTAATAAATACACTTCTAAAAAATTTTCTTGAATCTGCTTCCATGGAGGAGATTGAAGAGTTATATAAACTTTTAGAAAGCAGAAAAAACCGCTTTAAGGGGATGAGTCTCAACATTGATACACAAGCAATGGCAAAGGCAATGTCTGAAAGCATTCAAGAGCAACTGGGCATGGCAAATCTCAATATAAAAAAAATGGCGCGCGAGCTTGTTGCTCAACTGGCAATTCAACACAATCCAGATATATCACAGGATGAGTTAAACGCTATCATTAACCACATGGTTCCTGAAAAAAGACAACCCATTGCAGCAAACCTTCCAAAAGATATTGTGATGACAATGGTTGGACACTTTATTGAAGGTGAGTTAAGCTCAGGACTTGAATGGAAGAAGCAATTCTGGAATGCATTCCCAGAGGATGTAAAAATTTTTATAGCACAATACCTCTGCGGAGAAATACAAAGAGAGGAACTCTTTAAAAAGGTATCAAATCTCTATGAAAAGGATAATTCCCAAAAAAAAGACAAAAAAGATAAAAAGAAAAAACCAATGCCCTATCCCCCAGGTCCAAAAAGGTAATTTCTGCTAAAGGGGACAAAAATATGGAAAAAAAATTTTATAAGGCAGAAACTAATCTTTCCATTTGCTATTCTATTGAAAAAAGCAAGGCCTCCTGTGGTGTAATAGTTTTTCTTCATGGACTGGCAAGTAATATGAGCCGCTGGTCTGAATTTGTTGAATTTACTTCTCTTACCAGAAAGTGGGATATCATAACAATTGATCTAAGAGGACACGGCTTATCATCTTACAGAGGGGATATATCTATGGAAAAATGGTGCAGCGATATTATTGAAATTCTTTCCCAGGAAGGCTACAAAGATGCTATTATTGTAGGTCATTGCCTTGGAGCAAATATTGCTGCAAATTTTGGGATCTTATATCCCCAAAAGTGTAGAGGCCTTATTTTTCTTGAACCAATATTTTCCGAGTCTATAGGTGGTTTTTTGGGCATACTTAAAAATAATAAGTTCATTCTAACAATAATACTCAAAGTAATAAAAACAGCAAACTCCATAGGATTATTCAGAAGAAAAATACCATTATTATCCCTAAGAGAAATGGATCTAAAAGGTAGAGAGATCATAAAAAAGCATGGAGATCCTGAGGCTCTTAAAAAGATATATGGTAATCCCATACATGACTTATGCTATATCCCTCTTTATGCATACTTTCAAAGTCTCAGGGAATTGCTCAAACCATTTCCAGAGAAGATTGATTCAATTCCAAAACTTTTTATATTTTCCTCCGGTAGACTTTTTGGTGAATCCTTGGACGTAAAAAAAATATTATCAAAATATAAAAATTCTGATGTTACAATAATTGACTCCTTCCATTGGATCCCAACAGAAAAACCAGCAGAATTAAGAAAAACCATTGAAGAGTGGATAAAAAAACACAACTCCTAAGTATAGGCTATCTAAATTCCCGTTCTTTTGAAAAATTACCATAAAATATTTGACTCTTAAAAACTTTAATTCAAAAATAGATATATGAAACCAGGAATATTTTTATCTTTGCTCTTGATTATCACTATACCTTTTGCCTATCAAGGACAGGCTTTTGCCAGGAGTGAATCTGAAAATTTTATTCACAATGGCCATAATCATATAGTGTATAATGGACCACAGGGAGGAGCATTTTTTCTTATAAGATTTTTCCAGATAGTTATTTCTCCTCAGGATGGTCCAAATTGCAGACATATTCCCACGTGCAGTGCCTACGGGAAAGATGCCGTGCTAAAGCATGGTGCCTTCTGGGGTGCTATCCTTGCAGGTGATAGATTGTTGAGATGCAACCCCTTCTATCCTCCATCAAAAGATCCTGTCCCGGAAAAACTATTAAAAAATGATTAGATATAATTTTTTAATATTGCTCCTTATCCCATCCCTCCTCTATGGGAACTCCAATTTTGAACAAATGCAGAAAGATTTCATGTGGGAGCTTTACAACCAGGGAAGATACATTGAGGCTATCACTGAGGCAAAAAGAGCTGAAAAATTATCCAAACAAAACAATGAGTTCTTTATTTATGCAAATTATTATCTTGCAGGGTATTACGATAAAGTGATTGATTATTATACAACAATTACTCCCCCAAAAGATCTATGCTCAACCTATTTACTCTCCATGGCTTTTTTAAACTCAGGGAAATATGAGGATAGCTATCAAACCCTGCTTCAAAAAAACTATTCTGGCAACAGCGAAGACTTTATTTTATTCAGGCAAAGAGTCTTTCCTCTTATTCTACTTGATGACATGGATCGAATTAAAGAAGAATCCATGGCAGTTTATGAATTTTCTACAAACAATATTTACCTCCAGGGCCTACGTGAAGATTTGCTTAAATATTCTGAAATCAAAAAACTCTCTCCCTTTAGATCCGCCATTGCATCTGCAATTCTACCTGGTGCAGGTCAAATTTATTCCGGAAGAATTTCCGATGGCATTATCTCTTTTATTTCTGTTGCAGCGACATCTCTGGCTGGATACTACTTTTATAAAAAAGAGGAAAGGAGCATATCCTACACTTTGTTTTTCTTCTCAGGGCTTTTTTATACAGGTAATATTTATGGAGCATATAACTCTGCGGAATTTGAAAATAAAAGGCGAGCCCTTGAAAAATATAAGTCCATAAAAACAAAATATGGCTCTTACACTCCTCAAAGCTGCATTGAGAGAGAGAAGAAACAATGAAAAAGTTTTTAATTTTTTTACTTCTTATTCCCTCTGCCATTTTCTCCAATGGAGAGGATCTTCTCAACATGGCCAAATATTTTTACTTAGAAAATGATTATTACTCTGCAATCACAGAGTCTATGAGATTTCAATGCTTATATCCGGAAGATAAACTTTACCCGGAATCAATGGTAATAATGGGGAAGAGCTTTTTTAAAACCGGAAGAGCTGAACTTGCATTAAATACATTCTCCCAGTGCTATAGTAATTTTTACTCAACAGAAAGCGGGCAAGAGGCTTTATTCCTTTCGGGGGTTGTGCGACTTTTATCTGGATCATTTTTATATGGTGATGTCACATTCCGAAGATATAACTTTATCTATAAAGATGGCATTTTTTACAAAGAATCACTATTTAACTCAGGAATTGCCTCTGCTCTTGCCGAAAATTATGATGAAGCTAAAAGAATTTTCTATGAGTATAAATCCCTTTTCCCAGAAGGTTCACAAGAGGTGAATGCTGTTATTGACAAAATTCAAAAAGAAGAAAAAAGGCAAAAGAAAAGCCCTGCGATCGCTGGATTGCTTTCTGCCTTAATTCCCGGCAGTGGCTATTTATATACAGAGAATTATAGATTAGCGGGCCTATCTATTGCAACCAATGCAGCTTTGATTGGCCTTGCATATGATGGATACAGAAAAAACAATAAATTTCAGCTAATCTTTTTTTCTATAATTGAGTTCTCTTTTTATAATTACTCTATAGCAGGTGCGATAAAAAGTGCTAAGGAATATAATGAGCCACGGGATCTAAATGAGGAATTACTTCTAA
>Ga0255341_1000531_pt1 | contig 64073 bp, 47 predicted proteins | sample wastewater_treat_8_FD_192418 | JGI IMG/M metagenome (GOLD analysis project Ga0255341, IMG submission 192418) | Wastewater microbial communities from Lulu Island WWTP, Vancouver, Canada - plant12 | ecosystem: Engineered > WWTP > Wastewater > Unclassified | place: Canada: Vancouver, British... | reverse complement strand
ACGGGGGAAAGGGGGACTGTGCCCACGCTGGGAAAAAATCAACCTTTCGAGTGCTTCAAAGCCAATCCCTTTTCCGCTTTGCCTCTCAAATCCGCCTTGCCCCGCTCTGATGAAATATTCGGGCTAAGGCGTTACCGACGGCTAAACCGCGATTACGAACGCCAAGCCAAGACGGGCAAAACAGGATCTATCTTGCGATGATTCGCTTGATGTTGGCTCGTTTGGCCAAATGGAAAGCTCCCCTTAAATTGAGGTTCTCTGACGTTTTCGATGGGTAGTTACAAGGCTGGGACTCGGAGTTTGCCGGCGACCAGGTAAAGCATGGTGCGCAGATAAACGAAACTGCGGAAGCCACGCGCCCGGCGTTTGACGGCGCTGAACACACTGTTGAGTCCCTCCATGAAAGCATTGGTCAACCCATGCTTCCAGTGCGCCAGGATCCCGTCCCAGTGGCGCTCGACGGACTCGGCGAACTTGACCATCTCGACAAACAAGGTGCCAAACTTCTTCCGACCCAGCCGCACCCAACGGCACCACGCCTCCAGTCGCCGCCGGGCCGCACTCGCGTGGGGCAACCGATACGCATCCTGAAACGCCAGTCGCATCTGATACGCCTTCACGCTGGCCAGATTGCTTTGCGTCAACACCGCCAGTTCCGCCGCCTGTTCCTCGCTCAGATGCTCCGGATTCTGGCGCAACAGCCACCGCGAGGCTTTCAACTCCGGTCGCTGCTTTTGCTCGCGCCGCCGCACTTTCTCCGTCGCCAGGATCAGGTTGGCCATCACATGATACTTGTCATGCACCACGGTCGCGTTGCGGCAGGTTTCCCGCACGCCTTTGCGATACGCCGGACTCCAGTCCATCGCAACTTCCGTCAGGGCATGGCGATGACCGTTATGGGCCTCCAGCGCCGCAATAAATTGCGGGAAAACGCCCGCGTCCCGATCCTCCGCGGCAAAGAGCACCCGCTTCTTGATCCGGTCGGCAAAAACGCTGATATACTTGTGGCCTTTGCGCACCGACATCTCGTCCACCCCCACGCAACACACTTGGGAAAAGTCGGCCTCGGCATAGGGCGCGTCCACATGCTGGTGCAGAAGCCGCCACAGACGCGGGGCGGTTTCGCCCAATGTCCGGGCGACGCGTTCGACCGCCATCTCGCGCAACAGCAGCAGCGCGAAAGCTTCAAACTCCTTGCTGAACCCGCCCGCCTTGCCTTCCCACGGCGGGCGCACCCGCCAGGTGTGGGAACATTGGGGGCAACGCCCGCGCGGCAACCGGCAGACAATCTCGCAGCGATACTGCATCACGTTGAGATGACGCCAGCGCAGCGGCTCGGTGCGGTCGTAGCCTTTGGCCTCGGCGCCGCACTGGGGACAGCGCTCCAGCTTCCAGACTTCGTCGGTGTGTTCAAGCTGCAAATCAACCTGGCTGCGATCTTTGTGGAAGACGCATTCCGTCACGCGCCACTTGAGTCCCAGCCCCAACAGTTCGGCAAAGAGTTTTTCCGGTGTCATGCGCCCACACTCTGCCAATTCCATCTCTCCTTACCCACCGAAAACGTCAGAGAACCTTCTTTAAAAGGATATGCTCGGCCATGATCTCAGCGATGACCTCGTCCTTGCGTTTGAGTTTGTCTTCGAGCTTGGCAACGCGTTGCTCCGCCTGGCTGTGGGCACGTCCAGCCGTCTTGGCGAAGGCTGCCGCGCCGTTCTCGAAGAAGGTCTTTTGCCACTGGTAGAACTGCGTCGGTGTGATCTGGTGCCTTTCGCAAACCTAGGAGATGGGGGCTTTCTCCAAGAGATGCTGCCTCAAGATCTTGATTTTCTGTTCGGGGCTAAACTGTCGGCGTTGATTGGCTTCGTTTTGTTTGTGGTCGTTGCTCATCGTCTTTTCCAGGTCAGGAAAAGTACCTCAGCTCAGACCCTCCCGCAAAAAGGACATTCCAACGGAAGCAAAACAGTGGCGGTTCGACTTTTGCCTGCGCTTGGCTACAATGAAGGCAATGTCAGCGTCACTTCATATTCTTGCGGTGGTGGGCAGTCGGGAACCGACCTCCAGCACCCGCACTGTGGTGGTGCATCTCGCCGAGGCCCTGCGCGGCGCCGGATGCACCGTGGATCTGCTGGACCTTAGCCAGGAGGCCATGTCGCTTTACACACCGAGCACCACGCCGGCCCAACCGGGATTTCCGGAACTCAAAGCCCGCATTGTGCGGGCGGACGTGTTCCTCCTCGGCACCCCGGATTATCACGGGAGCGTCAGCGGGGTGTTGAAAAACTTTCTCGATCATTTCTGGCGCGAATTCACCGGCAAACTCTTTGTGCCGCTGGTGGCCTCGCATGAGAAAGGGTTGACGGTCATGGACCAATTGCGCACCGTGGCGCGGCAGTGTTACGCTTGGGCGCTGCCGTATGGTGTTTCCTTCCGCGACCCGGCGGACGTGGCCAACGGCCAGATTGTCAGCGATGCCCTCCGGGAACGGCTGGCGATGACCGCGCGGGACGTGCGCGTGTATGGCACGTTGCTGGCCCGGCAGCGGCAGGCCGATTTGGCCGGCAGCGATCCGGGGTTTCTCGCCCGGCTGCGCGGGTGACGGCCCGGCGCTGGATTGAATCCGTTCGCGCGCCTGTTCTCTTTTTGCCGTTATGCCGCGTCGCGCCGTTGATCCGCTCATCCGTTTGCGGGGAGTGCGCCAGAACAACCTCAAAGGGTTCGATCTGGATCTGCCGTTGCAACGGTTGATTGTGATCACCGGATTGAGCGGTTCGGGCAAAAGTTCACTAGCTTTCGACACCCTCTACGCCGAGGGACAACGGCGTTACATCGAGACGTTCTCGCCCTACGCCCGGCAGTTCTTCGATCGCATGGACAAACCGGCGGTGGACAGCATCGAGGGCATTCCGCCCGCCATCGCCATCGAGCAACGCAACACCGTCCGCACCACGCGCTCGACCGTCGGCACGATGACGGAGATTTGCGATTACTTGAAAGCCCTCTGGCCGCACGTGGCGCAACTGCACTGCCGCGGATGCGGGCAACCGGTGCGGAAAGACGCGCCCCAGTTGGTGTGGAAAAGTGTGCGCGACGACGGAGCAAATCCGGCTGGGCGCGGTCAAACGTCCAAAGATTCGGCCGACCGGACGCGGCAACGGGAAGTGCTCGTGACGTTTGATCTGCCGCTGTCGGAGAAGTTGTCGTTGGCGGAATCGTTCGCCTTGATTGCCAAACAAGGTTTTCAACGCCTGCTTTGGGGCAACGCAGTCGTGCGCCTGGAGGATGCCTTGGCGCGCCTGGCGCCGCCGGCGCCGCGTCCGTCGTCGCTGACAGTGGTGCAGGATCGTCTCACACTGACGCCGTCCGCCCGGGCGCGGTTCATCGAAGCCTGCGAGCAGGCGTATCATTTCGGCCAAGGCAAACTGGTGGTTTGGGAGTTTCAGCCGCCCGCCGCCGTGCGCCATCCCCGGCCGTTTTCCAATCACCTCCATTGCGCCGCGTGTGATCTGGCCTACCGCGAGCCCTTGCCGGCCTTGTTTAGTTTCAACCATCCCGTCGGCGCGTGCGCCACCTGCAAAGGGTTTGGCCGCGTCATTTCCATTGACTATGACCTCGCGATGCCCGACCGCACGAAGTCGCTGGCCGAGGGCGTGGTCAAACCGTGGCAGACCGGCACCGGCCGGGAATGTCAGCGTGATTTGTTGCGCATGTGCCGGGCGATGGCCATTCCCACCGACGTGCCCTTCCACCAACTGCCCTCCCGATGGCAGGAGTGGGTGGTGAATGGTGATCCCGATTATGGCAAGGACGAGGAACACGAGTGGCCGCGGTGTTGGTACGGGATGAAAGGTTATTTCCGCTGGTTGGAATCCAAGGCCTACAAAATGCACATGCGCGTTCTGCTTTCGCGCTACCGCGCCTACACGACCTGCCCGGATTGTCGCGGGGCGCGGCTGAAACCAGAAGCCCTGCTGTATTTGCTTCCCGCCGGTGTGGGCAGGCGTTCGCGGGACTCGTCGTCTGCGGGTGATTCGGCAGTCGAAGCCGGCGCCCAGCAGCTTTCCCTGGCGGATTTTTATGCGTTGACGATTACCGACGCGCTCCAAGTGGTCGAAACCCTGGCCCGGAAACGCGCGTTCAGACCGGGCGATCCGCTGACGCTGGTGCTGGACGAAGTGCGTTCGCGCCTGGCGTACTTGGAGGAGGTCGGCGTGGCCTATCTCACGTTGGACCGGCCGACGCGGACCCTTTCCGGTGGCGAAACCGAACGGGTCAGCCTGACGACCTGCCTGGGCACACGGCTGGTCAACACCCTCTTCGTGCTGGACGAACCCAGCGTGGGCTTGCATCCGCGCGATACCGCGCGTTTGGTGCGCATCCTCGAACGCTTGCGGGACACCGGCAATACGGTGGTGGTGGTCGAGCACGAACCGGGCGTGATGCGCGCGGCGGACCAGATCGTGGATCTCGGCCCCGGCCATGGCGCCACCGGCGGTCAGGTGGTGTTTCAAGGTTCGTTCCGCGATATTCAACGCTGCCGGGCTTCGTTGACCGGCCAGTATTTAAGCGGCCGGAAACGGGTGGAGATTCCGCCCCTCCGTCCGGTGTCATTCCGGGATCCTTCCGTCGCCGAACCGGCAAACCTGGGCAACGTTCGTGGCGCGAAACGCCAGACCCGCGCCGTTGCGACTGACGGCGGAGCTGGCGATGGTCCCGCGTTAATCATTCGTCACGCCACACGCCACAATCTTCGCGATGTGACCGTGCGCATTCCCTTGGAGCGGCTGGTTTGTCTGACGGGCGTCAGTGGTTCGGGCAAAACCACGCTGGTCCGGGAAATCCTGCTTCCGCTGCTTACGGCGCAACTTCAGTCCGCGAATCCCGCCGTCCTTGCGCCCGTTCGCAAGGCATCCGATCGTTTGGATGCACCGGGCCCGGCGGCGCCGGCGGATGAAGCGTTGTCCGCCGGTCAGTTGGGGACCGCTACTCTCGAAGGCGCGGAACATCTCGCCCGCGTGGTGTTGGTTGACCAATCTTCCCTCGGCAAAACGCCGCGCTCGAATCCCGCCGTTTACATCGGCGCGTTCGATGATCTCCGCGAGGTCTTCGCGCAGTCCGACGCGGCCCGGCAACGCGGCTTGAGCGCCAGCGCGTTCAGTTTCAATTCCGCGCAGGGCCAGTGCGAACGATGCCGGGGCGCGGGGTTCGAAAAAATCGAGATGCAATTTCTCAGCGACGTGTTCATTCGTTGCCCCGATTGCGACGGGCGGCGGTATCGCGAACACATTCTGGCCGTGAAAATCCGGAGCGGGGAACAAGAGTCGGCGACCTCTGTTCCATCGGTGTCCGCCCGCCGCCGAAAGCCGCCCACCGCCGCACGGGAATGGTCCATCGCCGATCTCCTGGAAGCCACGGTAGAGGAAGCGGTGGAATTTCTTTCCGGCTTCACGGACTCCCAGCCGGCCCGGCGCGCGGTCGTTCGTCTGCGGTTGTTGGCGGAGGTGGGCTTGGGTTATTTGCGCTTGGGCCAACCCATCAACACCCTCTCGGGCGGCGAAAGTCAGCGGTTGAAATTGGTCCGGCATTTGGCCGAAGCGGAAACCACGAGGCCATCCAAAGTCCGATCTTCCCAAGGCGTGCGCAAGACGAAGGCCGGGCAAACGGGAGTCGCCCCGCAGCGGACGGCGGACATCGCGCCCACGCTCTTCCTGTTCGAAGAGCCGACCACCGGACTGCATTTTGAGGATGTGTCCATTTTGCTCAAGGTGTTCCAGCGTCTGGTAGATGCCGGCCATTCCGTATTGGTCATTGAACACAACCTGGAGGTCATCAAATGCGCCGACTGGGTGATGGATCTTGGCCCGGAAGCGGGCGCGGGCGGGGGACGGCTGGTGGCGCAGGGCACTCCCCAAGACGTGGCGGCTTGTTCATCCAGTCATACTGGACAAGCGTTGCGGTCGTTGCTGGGTTGATTCGCTCCGCGGGCGGGGCGGCTCACGAAAGTTTGTGACCGCCAGCTCCCGTTGACGACAGAACCTTTCTTTCCAACCCGCTCCCCGGCTGCGTTACAGCCGTTCGCGACCGGCAAAGCCGTCGTTCAGTTCGTGCCAGAACTCCACCGTGTCCTCGCCTTCTTCCCAGCAGAGAAACACTTCGCGGCCGCCAATGAACGCGGGGAAATCCACCAACCCGCGATCGAGATCTTTGATGAGCAGCTCGCGCCGCTTGAATTCATCGAAGATGGCTTGGATTTCCGTGATCAGCCGCATCCATTCGTTGGCCAGGGGACCGCCGACTTCATAACCGCGGGCCAGGAGTTGACGGAGGCGTTCATCCCGGTTGGCCAATCGGGGATGCAACTGGCGAAGCTGGTTCAACCACTGACGGATTTGCGGCAGCAAAGCGGCGGCTTCCGCGGAAGTGTAGTGATGTTTGAACTGGTGGGGCATGAACGGGCCCGGAAGTGGGTGACCCAAGTTCTCGCTACGGGGCGGGCGCGCCGAGTTTCCGGCGAATGGCATCGTTGGGTTCGATTTCGAGCGATTTTTGCCAAGCCGCGCGGGCCGCCTCTTTTTCTCCCAATGCCTGATGAATGTCGCCGAGGTGATCGAACAGCGTGGGATCGGGGGGATCGGCGAATTGAATGGCGCGATGCATCGCCTCCAAGGCTTCGGGTAGTTGGCCCAGTTTGAACAGAGCCCAGCCCAGACTATCGAGGTAGGCGGCGTTCTCGGGTTCCGCTTGGACCGCCTGCTCAATCAGTTCGCGGGCGCGATGCAGGTTCGTGCCTTGTTCCGCCCACATGTAGCCGAGGTAGTTCTGGGCTTCATGGAAGTCGGGCGCGAGTTGCAGACATTTTTCGAAGGTGGCGGCGGCCTCGTCCAGCCGCCCGATGCGTTCAAGCGCGGCGGCGGTTTGAAAATAAAAGGGCGCGGTCAGGCGGTTGGTTTCCCCCGCTTGGGCGACGATTTCCGCAGCGGTGAAATACCGGACGGCATTGGTGTAATCCTTGCGCCGGATGTGCACGATGCCGCTGAGGTATTCCATCAGGAAACTCGAGGCAAACCGTTCCCGGGCCTGGGCAAGGGTGGCGAGCGCGTCGTCGTAACGCTCCAAGTTAAGCAGGGTAAGAGCGAGATCGTAATGCGCCGGTTCCAACCGGGGATTGAGGAGCAGGGCCCGCGCGAAATACTCCGCCGCGCGTTCCATGCGCTTGTCGTCGAACGCCAGGTTGCCCAAGACAAAGTTGGCCTGCGCATTGGTCGGGTCGTCGCGCAGAATGGCTTCGAGCATTTCTGTGGCCCGCGCCCGGTCCCGGGTGCGCAGGTAAAGGTCGGCGAGCTTGGTGCGGACGGCGTCGCGAAGGGGGAGGTTTTCATGCAGAGCCGCGAGCGCGCGCTGGTAAAATTCGATGGTGCGTGTCGTGTCCCCCACCAGATTGAATCCCTCCGCCAGTTTTAATTGCGTCGTCGTATTCGTGGGGGACAGGTCCGCCGCCCGAAGCAACAATTCGCGGGCGCGGGATTGCCCATGCACCCGCTGTGCCGGCACCAGCATCCCGTAATTGGCAAACAACTCGGCGATGCCGGCGAGGAAGTCGGCATCCGCTCCGGCGACAGTGGCGGCCGCCTCGAGGTCGTGCAACGCCTGGTCTTCCTGTTTCTGCTGGAGATGGTTTAGGTAGAGATTTTGGTGCGCGCTCAGGAGCGTGGGTTGCTTGCGGATGGCCGCTTGATTCGCCGCGATCGCGCGTTCCGGCTGACCCAGTTGGGTATAGACGACCCCCAGGCGCGCGTCCACCAGACCCGAGAAGCTCCGCGAACGGGACACGGCGTTGGTCAACAAGGGCAGGGCGCGTTCCGGATGTTTGTATTGGAGAAACCGAAGGGTGACATCCAGCAGGAGTTCTTCATCCGTCGGATCAAGCGCCACAGCCGTCGTGAACGCGTCCATGGCCGCGTCGAGTTCGCCTTGCATCTCGGCGATGACGCCGTCGGCATAGCGGGCGTGGGATTGTGCCTGCGGCGACGGTTTGTGCGCTTTACCCCAACTGGTGCGGGCGGGGCGGTGCCGGGGGATCTCCGTCGGGGTTTTCCGGGCACACCCGGTCCCCAGCAACACCCCTCCGGCCAGGAGGGTGAACGCAATCAATTGGATGCGGCTCATGGCGGAAAAATAACCCGCCCCGCGCCTGGTAGCCAGGGCGCGGGGGCGCGGTTCCAGCGGCAACGGTCTCCCGCCGGCAGAAGCCTACTTCTGCCAGGTGCGCTTCTTGTGACGATTGGCGCGCAGTTTCTTGCGGCGCTTGTGCTTGTTGATTTTCGTTTTCCGACGTTTTTTAAGTGAACCCATAGGTTTGCGGTCAATATACGATTTTATTCAGCGGATATTCAATGATTCCTTCGGCCCCGGCTTGCTTGAGCTGCGGGATGAGGTCCCGCACGATGCGTTCCTCGACGATCGTTTCCACGGCGACCCAGCCCTGCTGGCTGAGATTGGCGATGGTCGGATTGCGCAACGCGGGCAATGATTGAAGCAGGTGGGGGAGGCGCTTTTCGGCGATGTTCATCTTGAGTCCCACCATCGTTTCGGCATCCAGCGCGCCCTTCAACAGCATCGCCAGCGTCTCAATTTTGCGGCGTTTCCACGGGTCTTTCCAGGCGTCGTGGTTGGCAATCAAACGCGGGGTGGAACTGAGCAACTCATCCACAATCCGCAGTTTGTTGGCCCGGAGCGACGAACCGGTTTCCGTGACCTCCACAATGGCATCCACCAGTTCGTGCGCTTTCACTTCCGTGGCGCCCCAGGAGAACTCCACCTCGGCTTTGACGCCGTGTTTTTTGAGGTATTTCTTCGTGAGATTCACGACCTCGGTGGCGATGCGTTTGCCTTGGAGATCCTTCACCGTTTTGACCGGCGAATGCTCCGGCACGCACAAAACCCAGCGCGCGGGTTTGCGCGACACCTTGCTGAAGATAAACTCGCCCACTTCGCGGACTTTGGACCCGTTTTCGACGATCCAATCGTGGCCGGTAATGCCGCAATCCAAGTAACCATGCTCCACGTAGCGGCTGATTTCCTGCGCCCGGATGAGGCGGATGACGAATTCGTCGTCGTCCACATACGGCACGTAGGACCGGCTGCTGAGCTGGATGTTGAATCCGGCCTTGGCCATCTTTTGGATGGTGGCTTCCTGCAGGCTGCCTTTCGGCAGGCCAAATTTTAATACGGGCTTGTTCTTCATGCGGTTGCTGATTCTCCGCGAATCGCGCCGTCCGGGAATACCGTTCCCGTCAGTTTTAACGGTGCGACGGGCTACGGTTTGCCAAGTTTGCCCCGCTAAAGCCAATCTTTTTTGAAAAATCGTGAATGCTGCTCAACCCGTCGCCGCCAGCCCCGGGTGCCGCCGGCGGCGGATTGCCGCCCAGATTTGCCGTCTCCAGACCAGGGCCGCCACCGCGCAACAGCTCCAACCAAACACGTCGCCGAAGCGTCGGTAGAAGGTCGCCGGCGCGGCGGCCGGACGGGGTACGGTGGTCGTGAAAACGCCCGGCCCATAAACACTGTCGGTTTCGTCGTGGAAAAGCGCGCGCCACCGGCCGCGGGCGTCCAGCCAGCAAGTGAGCCCGTTGTTGCAGCAGCGCAAAAGCGGTACTCCATTTTCAATCGCCCGGAAGGTGGCACTGGCCGCGTGTTGCCATTGGGCCGCGCTTTCACCGAACCAACCATCGTTGGTCAGGTTGACGAGGAAATCGGTGTCGGCTTCCACGTGCCGGCGCACGCCGTGCGGGAAAACGTCCTCAAAACAAATCAACGGGGCCACCTTGAGCCGGACTGGTTCTGCTACGGCGTCGGCGGCGTTCGGCGACGTGGTTTCGCCTGATGCCGGGGGCGGCTCGCGTTCCAAGGTAAAGGACGCCGGGCGTGTGCCGGGCGTGAAGCCGCCGGTGATGGGCGTCAACCAGCGCATGAACGGCAGCCACCGCGCCAGTGGCAGGTATTCGCCGAACATCACCAGATGATTCTTGCGGTAGTCCGCCGCCAGTTCCCCGTCGGGTGTGACGAGAAACGCGGCGTTGAAATAATCCGCCGCGTCGGGGTCCGTGTGGTTGGCGCGCGGTTCTGCGTCGTCACAGCCGAGAATCATCCAGACCCGGTGTTCGCGCGCCAGGCGGGTCACGGCTCGGTAAAGGGATTCGTCATACCGGATCATGTTGGGCACGGCGGCTTCCGGCCACAGCACAAGATCCGGGGCGTCGGCCAGACCGGTTTCCGTTAGTTCGAGCAACTGGCGGAACCGGTTTTGATTTTCGTCGGGCGACCAAATCAAGGTTTGCGGGATGCTCGGTTGCACAAACAGGACCCGCCAGGATTCCGCGCCGTCGGTCGGTTCCCGCAGGGCGCGCAGCCCCAAGCCGGCGACGAGCGCCAGCACCGTCGCCGGCAGAATGATTTCCCCCAACCACGCATAGCGGCGGGTGGGATGAAGGAGGATCTCCCGTCCGGCGCAGAACAGCGCGAGAGAAAACCAGACCACCAGAAAGGACACCCCATACACGCCGGTCACGGAAGCGCCTTGGATGAGCGGCAACAGGCGGTATTGCGAAGCGCCTAAAAAGTTCCACGGAAAGCCATCCCAGATGCGCGCCTGCACCATCTCCAACGCCACCCACAACGCGGCCCCGAGCAGCGCCCACCGCGCGCGTGACGTCCAATGGGTCGCGGTTCGTGCGGCGATGGTCATGGACATTACCCAGACCGCCGGGAACAGCGCGAGAAACGCGCTTAAAGCCACCCAGCCCAACACCGGATAACCCCGCACCGGGATCTGCAGCAACCACGAAAGCGAAACCAGGAAGTGCGTCAGCCCGGCGAGATAGCCGATCCGCAGACTTTCTCTGGTCCGCGCGCCAACGGCCGCCAGCAGCAGCAAGGCGGGCGCGAGCCACGCCAGTCCCATGATGGAAACGCGGGGGAACGCCAGCGCCCAGCCCAGGCCGGCGATTATCGCCGCACCATAACGTCCCCCGGTCGTGAGTCGTGCTGCCTTCAACGCCGCGAGGGTTGCCGCGAACGCCCGGCAAGGCAAGCGTGCGAACATTTCACCAGAGGTATTTGGCCAGCGCTAACACGCCTTGTTTGACCGCCGACCGGTGGTGCGACGCGCCGTGGGCGCGGAGGACCTGTTCGCGGTTCGCCAGATACCAGTCGTAGGTTTGAATGAACATCTCCACGTTGGAAAAGCGCGGCTGCCAGTCCAGTTGGCGTTGGGCTTTTGTGATGTCAAACCAGAGCGACCGGCCATACATCAGCGCGTGATACGGGCCCAGCGGCGACCAGCCGAGCGCACTGGTGAGTTTCATGAGCGCCACGGCGGCCCGCGTCGGCACGCTGCGGACCCGCGCGCCGGTGCGGGCGTGCGCGCACAGGGATTCAAGCGTCTCGCGCATGGTGCCGAATCGCGCCGCGCCGCAATGGTAAAGTGTCGGGCCCGGTTGCGCCGCCGCCCGGAGACAGGCGTCGGCCAGATCGTCCGCGTGGACAAACTGATAAACATTATCACCGCGCCCGAGCACCGGCACGTTGTGCCCTTCGCGAATCCATTCAAACAAAATCTGAAAAATCCCCAGCCGGCCGTGGCCCATGATTGTGCGCGGTCGGATGATGGTGACATCCAATCCGCGTTCCGCGAACGCCTGACAAAGCTGTTCGCCCTCCCGTTTCGCCCGACCATACGCTTCGCCCGGCGTTGGCGGCGTGGTTTCAGTGACGGGATTGGTTTTCGGCGCGCCGAAGACTGCGCTGGAGGAGATATAAATGACCTTGCGCACTTTTGCCATCGCCGCCGCGCGCAGCAGGGTTTCGGTGCCGCCCACATTGACCGAGTGGAAAAGCGGTTGATCCTTCGCCAGTGGCACTTGCGCCACGCAATGATAAATCGTGTCGCAATGGGCCACTGCCCGGGCGACCGGGCCGGCGTCGCGGATGTCGCCCGGGACAAATTCCACGTCCGCCGGGCGGTCGTCCGCGTCCACCAGATCAAACACCCGCACCGCCTGGCCCGCCGCGCGCAGGTGATCCCGTAAACGCGAACCGAAATAACCCGATCCGCCGGTGATGAGGGAAAGCGGCGTTGCCACGGTTCAAAAAGTAATGCCGCGTTCGGCGCACCAACGCAACGAGCGCCGCATCCCCTCCTCAAGGGCCACGGTGGGGGCGTAACCCAATTCGCGCTCCGCCCGGGCGATGGAGCATGCGATGGTCTTGTTCATTTCCGACAGCACATGGATTTTCTGATGATACCAGCCGGCGGCTTGCAGCAGGGTGTCGGCGAGAAACGCCATTTTGCTGACCAGACCCGGCAGGCGCAGTCGCCGGTGCGCGCACGGCTGACCGAATTCATTTTCCAACAGCCGCTCGACGGTATCCACGATTTCGTTCATGGAATAAGGCCGCCGGTCCGCAATCCAATAGGTCTGTCCCGCGGCGCGTTCAACTGCTGCCGCCCGCAGCAGTCCCTGGCACAGGTTGTCCATATACGCCATGGAACGGAGGTTGCGCCCGCCGCCGACAATGGGTGCTTTGCCGTCGCGGATCATGCGGAAAAACAAGGTTTGCCGCGGCGGTTGATTGGGACCGTAAAACCAAGGTGCGCGGAGGATGACCGTTTCCAAGCGGTCGGCGCGCTGGAGGGCCGCCTGTTCCATGAGCATCTTGGAGCGACCGTAATTTAGGTAGGGCCGATACGGGGACCATTCGTCGAACAGATGATCGGGATGCGGATTGCAGCCGCAGGGGGAATTTGAGGACATGATCACCGCCCGGGCCACGCCCGCGTTGATGGCGGCGTCCAGCAAGTGGGTGGTGCCGTGCTGGTTGATCGCGTAGAAATCCGCCACGCGCCGTGGATGAATCACGCCGGCGGTGTGCAACAACACCCCGCCCCTCGCCCCGTCGCAAAAGCGCGCGCAATCCGTTGGGTTACGCAAGTCGCCTTCGTAGAACGTGACCCGGTCGGCCTCGGTCCGCAACGCTACCGGGTCCTGCCCGGGTAACACCAGGCAACGCACCCGGGGATTCGCCGTGGGCGGCAGGAGAGAGACGGTTTCCGGCAAGCCCTGCGCCACGGCTTCCAACAGCCGCGAACCGAGCCAGCCGGCGGCGCCGGTGATCAGAATAATTTCAGGCGGCCACTTCATTCTGAAAACGCCGGTTCAAGCGCCGACAAGCCCGGATGGGCGCGGATGTACCGAATTCGCAGTGTCGCCGGAGAAGGTTGCAAATCTCCGCTTTGCCATCCCGTGCAGCGTGAGCGATTCGTGATTTATCGGTCTTCCATCCCATATCCATGCAGAATCCAGGTTCTCATCTTCCGCGTGCGGGGAACGCTAACCACTGCCTCTTCCAGCGTCCAGTCCAATACAGAAAGACTGGGAAATTGACCGCTTGATTTCGGGACCGATTCGAATCCAGCAGAGACGATCAAAGCCTTTGGTCATCGCCACGCGTCCGCGCTGCGGGGATTTTGAACTCGCCGCCGCCGCCGCCGCGAACAAAAATACATCATGCTTTGGTCGCGCATCAAAATGGTTGTCCACCCACGCACGAAATTTTTCCGTTGGACGCTCACGCCTTGCCCAAGTGTCTGGCGCTGGATTGTGGTGGCACTTCTCGTCGTCTCGTTTGGATGGGTGGGGGGAGTTTCCGCCGCCGACACGCGCGGCATGGTTTCCTCCGGGCATCCACTGGCCACGGCGGCGGGGCTCGACGTGTTGAAGTCCGGAGGCAACGCCATAGACGCGGCGGTTGCGGTTGGGCTGACGTTGGGCGTTGTGGATGTGTGCAACTCCGGCATCGGCGGCGGCTGTCTGATGTTGATCCATCTGGCCAACGGAAAGCTCGTCGCCATTGACGGTCGCGAAACCGCGCCCGCCGCGGCCACGCGCGATATGTTTATCCGCGACGGCCGGGCGGTGCCGGCACTCAGTCAGACTGGAGCGTTGGCCAGCGGAGTGCCGGGCGAACTCGCCGCGTTTGAATACGCCGCGAAACGGTTCGGCAAAAAGCAGTGGCGCGAACTGGTGCAGCCCGCGGCCGACCTGGCGGAGCAGGGTTTCGCTCTCCAACGCGGATATGCCGCGCGTCTCCAAGCCGAGGCGGCCGACCTGGCGCAGTTTGAAGCCTCGCGGGCTGTGTTCTTTCGCGAAGGCCGTCCGTTGCGGGGGGGGGAGATATTGCGGCAGCCCGATCTCGCCGCCACCTATCGCGCTATTGCGGAGCAGGGCAGCCGCTGGTTTTATCGCGGTCCCTTTGCGCGCGCCGCCGAGCAATGGATGCGGGACAACGGAGGCCTGTTAACCGCGGCGGACTTCGCCAAGTATCGTTGTCGAATCCGGGAGCCGATCATCACCACCTATCGCGGCTATACCATCATCAGTTTTCCGCCGCCCAGTTCCGGCGGGGTTCACGTCGCGCAAATGCTCAACATCCTTGAACACTTTGATCTTAAAGCGCTCGACGAAGCCACGCGTGTGCATGTCCTGACCGAGGCGATGAAACTGGCCTTCGCCGATCGTGCGCACTGGCTGGGCGACCCCGCCTTTGCCCGCGTGCCGCGGGGATTGGTTTCCAAAAGCTACGCGGCGACGCTGGCGGGCCGGATCCGGTTGGACCGTGCCACGGAAGTGCCGACGCACGGTCTGCCGCCCAACTGGCGTCGGGACGTGTTCAAAAAACACACCACGCATTTCTCGGTCGCCGACGCGGACAACAACTGGGTCGCCTGCACCGCCACCGTTAATACCAGCTTCGGGTCCAAGGTGGTGATTCCAGGCACGGGTGTGGTGCTGAACAACGAGATGGATGATTTCTCCGCCCAACCCGGCGTGGCGAATTACTTCGGCTTGGTGGGAGCGGAAGCCAACGCCATCGCCCCCGGCAAACGTCCACTCTCCAGCATGTCGCCCACACTGGTGTTGCGGGATGGCCAACCCATCCTCAGCCTGGGCGCGGCGGGCGGACCCAAGATCATCACGGCGGTGTTGCTGGAACTGGTCTGTCTCCTCGATCTGGGGTTCAGTCCGGAAGCCGCGTTGGCCGCGCCGCGGTTTCATCATCAGTGGTCGCCCGCCGAGTTGATGTTCGAACGGCAACTGCCCGAACCGTTGCAAGCGGCGCTGATTGAACGCGGTCACCGGCTGCGACCGCTCTCCTCGGGGTCGGTCTCGCATCTGGTGGCCCGCAGTGCGGATGGCCGCAGCTTTGTCGGCGCGGCGGATCCCCGGAGCGGAGGCCAGGCGACGGGGTGGTAGCCCCGGTTGGCAGACGGCTGCCTTGGCCGTCCGCTTTGTACGAAACGCCGGTGCGTCCGCTTGGCGCAACCCCGGGCGGCGACTGCGGTGATGCTCGACGTTTGTGATGAATCCGTTAGCCTGAGACCCCACGGGTATGCCGCCGCCGGACACGCCATCATCACCGCCGGTTGCCCCGCCGCATGATCCCTATGCGGTGCTGCGCAACCGGGATTATCTGCTGTACCTGATCGGGCGGTTGGTGGCGGTGCTGGGCCAGCAGATGGTGGTGGTGGCGGTCGGGTGGGAATTGTACGAACGCACCCATTCTGCCATGGCGCTGGGGTTGGTGGGTTTGACGCAAATGCTGCCCATGATCCTCGGCACGTTGCCCGCCGGCCATGTGGCCGATAATTATCCCCGCAAACAGATCATCGCCGTGACCACCGGCATCCTGGCGCTGGCCAGCTTGGGGTTGACGTTGATCAGCGCGTTCCAGGCGCCGGTCTTCTGGATTTACGTCTGCCTGTTTGTCATGGGCATGGCGCGGACATTTTTGTGGCCGGCCAGTTCCTCGTTTGTGCCCCACTTGGTCCCGCGGCATCTGTTCTCCCGCGCCGTGACGTGGAACAGCAGCACCTTTCAGTTGTCGTCGGTGGCGGGGCCCGCAGTCGGCGGGGCGATCATCGCGGCGACGGAGAGCGCGGTGCCCGCGTACGCGTTTAACATTCTCGCGGCCCTGACCTATCTGACGATGATTTTGGCCATTCGCCGCAAACACGCGGTGGCCATGCGGGAGCCGATGACGCTGACCAGTCTGGGAGCCGGGTTCCAATTCGTTTTTGCCAGCCCGGTCCTTTTTGCCACGATCACCCTCGATTTGTTTGCGGTGTTGCTGGGCGGTGCGACGGCGCTGCTGCCGCTTTACGCCAAAGATATTCTGGGCGTGAGCCCGCGCGGGCTGGGTCTGCTGCAGGCGGCCATGCCGGCGGGCGCGATGATGTGCGCGCTGTTTCTGGCCCATCGGCCGCCGTTGGAAAAAGCCGGGCGCGCCATGTTGTGGGCAGTGACGGGGTTCGGCCTGGCGACGATTGGCTTTGGTTGTTCGCGCTGGTTTTATGTCTCGTTTGCCCTGCTCGTGTTCTGCGGCGTATTGGACAACATCAGCGTGGTGGTGCGGCACACGTTGGTGCAACTGCTCACGCCGGATGACAAACGCGGGCGCGTCACCGCGGTGAACAGCCTGTTCATCGGCACGTCCAATGAACTCGGCGGCTTCCGGGCGGGCACAGTGGCGCACTGGTTTGGTCCGGCCCTGGGCAATTCCATCGCGTTCGGCGCCGTTGTTTCGGTGGTGTCGGGGGGCGTGGGGACAATCCTGGCGGTATTGGCCGTCGCCTGGTTATGGCCGGAATTACGGCGTTACGGGCGGCTGGATGTCTGATGCCCGGTGTTTTGATCGCAAAAAGGTCAGACTCCAAGGAACGGCACCAGCGCTTTGCCGAACGACGTTTTCATGAGTGCCGCCATTGGAGTGGGTTCCCGTGCCCGTTGCCGCAATGCAAGACCAGCTGAATGAGCATGGGTTTTATTCCATTCACCGCAATCGGGTGGATGCCAAGAATGGTTACGGCGGATTATTTGGAGTTGGCGGAGCTCAATTGCGCAGCGACGCGCTCCACCGTTTCCGGGGTGGCCAGCAGGTAAAGGCGATCAAAAATCTCGCCGGGCATTCCCGCAAGCCCCGCCGCCGCGCGCGGGTTCACATCGGGTCGCGGCACAATGACCGATCGAATCCGTTTTTCTTTGAGCGCTTTGACCCAGTTGGTGCTGCCCTGCGGATCGAAGAGAAACCAGGGCTTGGTGGTTTTCGACTCCGACGGGAACAAGGATTCAATGTCGGGCGGCACTGGAGCGAGGCACACAAACGCCAGGGCTGCGGGATACCGCGCGGTGAGTTGCTGGAACGCGGCCAAAGGAATCTTCCCCGCTCGCGCCGCTTTCGTCGGTGCGTCCAAGCGGGCGATTTCCAGTTCCCATTCCGGATGCCCGCGCAGCAGCGGGGCGCGGAGCGCGTTCGCGTAGGACTCCGCTGTTTCCGCGTCCAGCGCGCCGGCGGGGGGCAGGACCATGACCACAACGCCGCGGTGTCCCGCGATCGCTGTTTGGGTCTGATTGGCCAGGTAAAAACTGACGACTGCGTGCGCGCGGTTCGGCGGTTTGGCATCGCCGGCGGAAAAACTACCGCGAACCTGCCAGCCGAGGATGCCCACCAGCCCGAGGCAACTCACGAGGATCAGTCCCTGGCCCAAAGCAGTGGAACGGCGGCGGAGGAGAAATCCGATGCCGCCGATTGCCAAGGCCACCGCCACCAACAGAAAATACGTCATACGCGGGCTTCCCGGGCCGGGACTAATAGACCTTGTTCACGTTGAAGATGTTGGTCAGAGCGTTTTTCAGGGATTCAACGTGGCCATCCAGGAAGACGCCGTTGGCCCGTCCCATCTTCCGGTTCATGGACTTGATGCCGGTGTACATGTCGTAGAACGCACTGCGATCGTTCCCGCCGCTGTGCCGGTAACAAACGTTGGCAATGGCATGGTCGTCGGGGTAAAGCAACGCGTCGTAGCCTTGGGTTTCTCCGTACATGATGGTCATAGCGGGCTGCGGGATATGCCGCAGTCCCATGTCCAGGCGCGTGTTGTTGATCTGGTAACTTTGCGCGTAACAGAGCCAGCCCCAGTAACCGCCGCTGGGGCTGCCCGGGCACACCAAGATCTGGTTGGTCTGCGTGACGCCGGGGGCGACCTTGCGGCCCAGGTAGGGCGGGAGCACCCGGTACCAGATCATTTCGAACGGGTAAGTGTAATTCAAACCGGTGTAGCCGAGGGGCAGGACCTGGTGGTCTTCCTCGTACATCAGGGCGGCGAAGATCATCTGCCGTTCGTTGTTGGCGCAAAAGGTGGCGCGCCCCTTGTCTTTGGCACGGGCCAAAGCCGGCAGCAACATGCCGGCGAGAATGGCAATGATAGCGATGACGACCAACAGTTCGATGAGGGTGAAGGCGCGCGGCCGGAGGCGCTCCCCGGTGGCGGCGACCGGCGGTTTCAGATGCGGTCTCTCAGGTTGTCGCATAAACAAGCAGGATGCGGTTCACGGGATTATGCCCGCTTGGCGTAGGGGAGTTGCCACGGACTGCGGTATTTGACCCCCACGAGGGCGTCGGCGTCCGGGTGGTTGGGAATCCGCTCGTTGACGGCGTCCCAGTGCAGGGTGTGGCCGCTGCGGAAGGCAATGTTCCCCAGGTGCGCCACCGTGGAAACGTGATGCCCGGCTTCCAGATTGAGCACGGGTTGCTGCCGGGATTTCATACAATCAAGAAAATTTCGGATATGCGCGGGGCGCGGGTCGCCGCTGCTCTTGTGTTGTTCCGGTTCCAAACTGGCCTTGCGTTTCTCGATGAGCAGTTCCCAGCCGGCGTCGTTGAGTAGAATGGTGCCCTCCGTGCCCGACCACGAGACCCCCCAGGACCGGCCATTCAAGCCGACACCCACGCCGCTCTTGTGTTCCCATTGCAGCAGGTAATCCGGGAATTCGTAGGTCGCGATTTGTGAATCCGGGGTCTCGCGCGAGTCGCGTTGCACAAAGGTGCCGCCCGTGGCGCACACCGTTCGCGGCGGGGCGGAATCCATGCCCATCAGCGCCATGTTAATGAGATGCACCCCCCAATCGGTCATCAAGCCGCCCGCGTAATCCCAGAACCAGCGGAAATTGTAGTGGCACCGGTTTTTGTTGTACGGCCGTTTGGGCGCGGGCCCGAGCCAGAGATCATAATCCAAACCCGGCGGCGGCGCTTCATCCGGCAGGGCCGCCATTTCCGGTTGCCAATCGAGCCACGCCCAAGCGCGCACCATGCTCACCGGCCCCAGCTTGCCGGATTTCACAAACGCGGCGGCGTCAATGATGTGCTGGCAACTTTTCCACTGAGACCCCATCTGCACGATGCGATTGTGTTTTTGCGCGGCGGTGACCATGGCGCGGCCTTCGTCAATCGTGGTGGCCAGCGGTTTTTCCACGTAAACATCCTTGCCCGCCTGGCAGGCCAGCACCGTGGGCAGGGCATGCCAATGATCCGGGGTGGCGATGATGACGGCGTCCACGTCCTGCCGATCCACCACGCGGCGGAAATCCTTCACCGTGTCGGGTTGTTTTCGCTCGCGTTTTTGGCAGACGGCCAGGGCGTCTTTCAGGTGGGCGTCGTCCACGTCGCAGACCACCACGCATTCGACTCCGGGGTTGAGCAAAAAACAATCCAAGTCGCCGCAGCCCATGCTGCCGGACCCGATGAGGCCCACGCGGATCTGGTCGTTAGCCGCGGCGCGCGTGGCGCGGATCGCCGGACCGGACAGGCTGGCCAGGGCCGCCGTGCCGAGCGCGGTTTGGCGGAGGAAATGGCGGCGCGAATACGAGGCGGAATGAACGGTGTCTCTCATGGGAATTACTTAAATCTGAAGTCACCTTATCCCCGCAAGGGCGCGGACGCAATGACGTATTCGCGTCAACCGGTTATTCGCGCAACTGGCCGCTTTGCACGAGGATTTCGCGCCAGCGGGCGGCGGTGCGGTCCAAGGCGGCGCGCGGCGAGCTTTGGCCGCGAATCGCCTTGATCAACTCATGGTCCAGATAGTCGGACAGTTCCTGCGAGGGGGGAATCCGGAACCGCGGTTGATGCACGGCCAATCCCTCCCGGACGGCGGAGAGGTAGAAGACCTGCCGTTGACACTCGGGATCGTGGTAGGTGGAAAGGCGCGGCGAGCCTTTGCCATAGCGCAACAACAGCCGCTGGGAGTTGGTCGGGTTGACGAAAAACCGCAGCCATTGACAGGCGGCGTCGAGGTCGGCACAGGCCGGATTGATGCCGAGCGACCAAGCGCTGAGTTGGGGTTGCTCGCCGGGAATGACCGCCGCCCCGATTTTACCGGTGATCTTGCAGCGGTTGGTGTCGGCCAATTGGCGCCAGATCAGGCTGGGCCACGCCAGATACATGGCCCCCCGGCCTTGCAGGAACAACAGGTCCGCGTCCGGCAACGTCCGGTCTTCGGAACGCGGCGGCGCGTAACGGAACATTTCGGTGAACAATTCGAGGCTGGCCACGCCGCTGGCGGCGTGCAGTTGCGGACGCCAATGCTCATCCACCGGGCGGCCGCCCATCCCGTACAGGATGCCGGACCACAACGTGTAGGTCTGTTCCTTGCCCATCAAAATGTTGCCATAGAGCGTTTCGGAGTTCAGGAATTTCGCAATCTCCACATATTCCGGCCACGTCCGGGGCGGCTGCAAAGGCCGGCCCGTGCGTTCGGCAAATTCGGCGGATCGAGCGGCAAACACATCGGTCCGATAAAGCAGCGTGATGACGTCGCACGCCATGGGCAGGGCATGGAACCGGCCTTCCCATTGACCGCAATTGGTCAGCACGGTGGGAATGAAATCTTCGATGTCCGGGGCGATCTGCGCGAGCACGTCGTCCAACGGCCGCAAACGGGGCAGGATTTCCCCCTCCCATTGGTAAGCCACCTGCAGCACATCGTAATGCCCGCCGCCGGTGAGCAGATCGGTCAATTCCTTTTCCCGCAGGCTGAAAAGATTGGCTTCCACAATGTTGACCTGGATGCCCGTCTGCCGTGTGAACTCCTCTGCCAGCGACCGCGCGGCTTCGGCGTATAATCCGGTCATGTAAATGCCGGTGAGTTGACGCCGCGGCGGGGCCGTTTGGGGGCGGCACCCTGCCAGCAGCAGGACAGCGCCGCAGAGCGGCAGCAGAAGAAACCAAAGATGTCGCCTAGGGCGCATGGCGGGGGGGAACAAGATGTTCGGAGAGCGCCTTGGCCACGGCGCCGCCCCGGGTATGCACCTGGAGCTTCGCGTAAATGCTCCGCAGATGATTGTCCACGGTGTGATAACTGAGCGCCAGACGATCGGCGATTTCCTTTTTGACCAACCCTTGGACCATGAGTTCGAGGACCTCCCGTTCGCGTCCGGAAAGCCCATAGTCATGCTCGGGCGGCGTGGCCCGGGAGGAGGCAAACATGTTCAACACCAGCCGCGCGACGCGCGGGTTGATGGGCGATCCGCCCTGCAACACCTCATGCACGGCGTTGGCGATGGCGTCCTCATCCGCCGTTTTCAGCAGGTAACCGGAGGCGCCGGCGCAGATCGCGTTGAACACTTTTTCCTGGTCATCGAACACGGTGAGCATGATGACGTGCGTGGCGGGCGACCGCGCCTTGAGATGGCGGATGCCTTCGATGCCGCTCATGCCGGGCAGCCCCACGTCCAGCAGGATGACATCGGGCGCGGGTTGGGTGTCCAAGGCGGCCAACGCGTCTTCGCACGAGGCAAAGGCGCAGGGGCACTGCATGGTCGGCGCGCGGTTCAGTACCCGCGCCAGCACGCGCCGCGAATCGGCATGATCTTCGATCAGCCAGACGACGGCTTTTTTGCCTGCAGCCCCAGTGCGCATGGAATGGAGTCTTTCTGGTCTTTCCTTGCGGAGCAAGCCTCGGCTCTCCGGGCGCGCCGGCGGACGATCCACCTTTATGGTGGAGAAACCCGCAAGCGAAGCGTGGTGCCCTGCCCAGGCTGGCTCTGAATATCCAGTTGCGCGCCGATCCTAGCGGCGCGGGTCCGCATATTGCGCAAGCCGCTCCCTCCGGTTGCCGCCGCCGGATCAAAACCGGCGCCGTCATCGCGGATGGTCAACTGCCAATGCCCGGCGTCTTCCTCCAGATGCACTTCCACGACCCGGGCCCGCGCGTGCCGGGCGATGTTGGTGAGCGCCTCTTTGACGAGCAGGAACAGGTGATGCCGGAAATCGAACGGCAGTTTCCGGGAGAGATTGACGCCCTCGTATTGCAGGCGATAGTCCACCCCGCGCAGGACGGTTGCGGCGAAATCCTTGGTCCGCAGCAACCAGTCCTGCACGGTGTCGAACGCCGGGTTGATGAGCCAGATGATGTCGCGGATGGAATTGGCAGTCTGCGTGGCAATGCGATGAATTTCCTCGACATCCTGCCGTTCTTCCGGCGGGAGGCGCCCGTGTTTGGCCAGCAGACGGCTCAACAACGTGATGCTCCAGAGGCTGGAGCCAATGTCGTCATGTAAATCGCCGGCGATGCGCACGCGCAGCCGCTCGATCTCCTGCCGCCGCGCCTGTCGTAACCGATACAAGCCGATTAGGATTCCCACGACTGCGAGCCCGGCCGCCATTCGAAACCAGAGGGTTTCCCACCAGAACGCCGCCACGGTGACGGCCACCGTGGCGCCCGTTTCGTTCCAGATGCCGTCGTTGTTGCTCGCCTTCACGCGAAACAGATAACGACCGGGCGGCACTTTGGGATAGCGGGTGTGCCGGGCGGTGCTGGGCTCGCTCCAGGCCCGGTCGTAACCGGCCAACTGACAGCGGAAATGCACCTTGCCCGGCGCCGTCAAACTAAGCGCGGTGTAATCGAACCGCAGACCCCCCCGCCCGGGCGGCACGCGCACGCCGTCGTGGAAGGGCACCGCCACATTGTCCACCCATACGGCTTCCAGTTCCACGCGCGGCGGTTGCCGGTTCCAAGGCCGCGCGCCGCGTTCCGCGATGACCAATCCCTTGGTGGTGGCAAACCAAACCGTGTCGCGCCCGGGTGGCCAGCGGCGGGACGGAATCAACGGCACGCATTGAACGCCCGGCAACCCGTCCTCCTTGCCATAGGGGACCACATCCAGAAACGGCGAGTGCCCCGTGGCTTGCGCCTCCAGTTGTTCCCGGGAGACCCGCAGGATGCTGTGGCCTGTGCCAATCCACAGGTTGGCTTCGAGATCGGTTTGCAGTTGCAGGATCGCTTCGTTGGCCAGTTCGCTGCCGCTGACAAAAACTGTGAGCTGCCCGTCCTTGATCCGGCACAATCCCTTGGCTGTGCCCACCCAAACCGAACCGTCCAAGGCGACATGCACCACGCGCACCAGATTAGCGGGCAACCCCTCCTGTTCGGTGAACGCCGTGAACCGGCCGTCGCGGAGCTGGAACAATCCGTCGCCCGTCGTGCCGATCCAGAGATTGCCCTGGCTGTCCCGCGCCAGCGCGACCGCGTGGCTGCCATAAAATCCCCACGGCGTGTTGAAGCGCTCGACGTTCCCGTCTTTGAAATGATTCAAACCGCCGTTGCGGGTGCCGAGCCACAAGCCGCCGTCGTCTTCGGCGTAAAGCACCTCAATGGCGCTGTCGGAAAGCCCGTTGCGTTCGCTGTATTGCCGCAGCGTCTGGCCGTCGTAGTGGAACAAGCCGTCGCGCAACGTGCCGATCCAGTAATCGCCCGCAGCGGTCAGGCAGGCGGTTTGGATGGTGACCCCTTCCGGCAGAGGCAGCGTGATCAACGGGACAAAGACGCCTCCTTCGACTTGGTAAACCCGATGATTCCCGGCGACGAGCCGCAAGGCGCCTTCGGGTGTCTCGATGTAACAGGGCACCCCGAGGCCGCCGGCGATTTCCGGCGGCGGCACCAACCGCAACTGACGCCGTTTCAGGCGGCGCAGACCGTCGTGGGCTGTGCCCAGCCAAACATTGCCCTCGACATCCTCACATAGCGCCGTCAGGGCATTCGTGGTTTGCCAGATCAACTCCGGCGGCGTTTCCCGCGCCCGGGCGAGCCGGTAAAGATTGCCCGTCCGGGTGCCGAACCAGAGCGACCCATCCCGGCGCTCAATCAGGCAGCGCACGGGTTCGGTGGATACCTGAAACGGTGGAGCCGATGCCGCGTCCGGCAGACCATATAATCCCGCCTCGCCGCCGAGCCAGAGCCAGCCGGCGCGGTCTTCGTGCAGGCAGTGGAGATTCGTGCGGGCAAACGGCGGCAACGGAACCTCAAAGGGCGTCAGGGTTTCCTGACTGAATTTGCCCAATCCCTTGGGCGTGGAGAACAGCGAGCGTGAACTGCGGGAAAAACTGATGGCGTCCACGCGGTCGTCGGGCAGGCCGTCCGTTTTGTAAAACGTGGTGAGCTGTCCGGTGTGCCAGCGGTTCAGTCCCGAATCCGTGCCCGCCCAGAGTTCACCCGCCGGCCCTTCGCCAAGACACAACACCGTGTCCGCAGAAAGCCCCTCCTCACTCAACAACGCGTTGAACCAGCCATTTTGGTAAACGACCAAATCGCCGCCGTCCGTGCCGACCCACAACCCGCCCGCGGCATCCTCCCAGAGGCAAAGAATTCGGTTGCTGCGCAAGCCGACGCTGTCCGCCACCCGGAAGGTGGTGAAACGCACGCCATCGAACCGCGCCAAGCCATTCAGCGTGCCCACCCAGAGATAGCCGTCCTGCGTTTGCCGGATGGCGGTGATGGTCTGGTGGGGAAGCCCCGCGTCGGTTGGCCAGGCGTCCACCACCCAATCGCCGGGGGTGGAGGCGGCGCTGGCGCGGAGGATGGCGCCGCCCAGCAAGGCCCCCGCGAGCAATCCGGTGAGGCCGCGCATGCCCATCGTTACGCGGGCGGTGGGCCCTCGGCCGCTTGCGCGTATTCCAGGGGTACGACCAGAACCGCGCAGGCGGCTTTGCGCGCCACTTTTTCCGCCACGCTGCCAAACAAGGTTTTGCCCACCCGACCGTGGCCGTGCCGGCCCAGCACGATCAGGTCAATCTGTTTCGCGCGCGCAAATTCAAGAATCGTGGCGGCGTCCGGGCCGATGCGGAATTCCACCTGCAGCTTCACGCCGGCGGGCACGCGCGCGAGGTAGCTCGCCGCCACTTTGGCATCAATGGCTTTTTTTGCCTCCGCGTCCACGTTGTCCACCTCGTAGATGTAAGATTTCCAGAATTGGGCGTCCGGTTCCTGGATGACGTGGAGCAGATACAAGATCGCCCCGGGCCGGCGGATCACGGCGTCCAGCGCGAAGGCAAACGCCGCGTCGGCGCTCTCCGAAAAATCCGTGCAAAACAGGATGCGTTGGAAGCGGGACGGCAACGGGGCGGGGGACGGGGTGTTCATCGCGGACTCCTTATTTGCTGAGGCTGGGCAGGAAGGTGACGATTTGCGGAAACACGGTGATGAGCACGGCGGCGAGCACCAACGCCCCCAGGAACGGCAGGCTACCGCGGAAGATCTTTTCCAGGGGCACATCGCGCGCCATGCCGCTCACCACGTAGGCGCACACGCCCACGGGCGGCGTGACGACGCCCATCATGGTGACCACCACAATCATCACCCCGAACCAGATCAGATCGTAACCCAGCGCCAGCACCACGGGATAGAAAATCGGAATGGTCAAAATGTCCAGTGCCAGCGCGTCCAGGAAACAGCCGCCCACGAGGTAAAACAAAATGATCAAAGTCATGATGGCCCATCCGGGCAGGATCAGGCCGGAGAGCCAGAGCGCCAGGTTGGCCGGCACCTGGGTGACCGCCAGGAATTTTCCGAAGATGATCGCGCCCGCGACAATCGTCATCACCATGCAGGAGGTGCGGATGGTTTCATTCAGGCATTGACCCAGTTTTTTCCAGGTCAAATCGCGTTTGCCCAAGGCGATCAACAGCGTGCCCGCAGCCCCGATGGCGGCGGCTTCAGTAGCGGTGAAATAGCCGGCGAACATCCCGCCCATGACCAGCGCGAACAACAACAGCGTTTCCCACACCCCCCGCAGGGAAACAAACCGTTCCCGCCAGGTGAACCCGGGGCCGGCTGGTCCGTAATGGGGTTGCATCCGGCATTGCACGTAAATCACGAGGCAAAAGAGCAGCGCCACCAGAATGCCCGGGCCGATGCCGGCGATGAAGAGTTTGCCGATGCTTTGCTCGGTGAGAATCGCATAGACAATGAACACGATGCTGGGCGGGATGAGCATCCCAATGCCGCCGCCCGCCGCCACGCACCCCGTCGCCAGTTGCATGTCGTAGCGGTAACGCCGCATCTCGGGCAACGCCACGGAGGCGATGGTTGCCGAGGTGGCCGGGCCGCTGCCGCAGATGGCGCCGAACGCCGTGCAGGCACCCACGGTGGACATGGCCATCCCGCCGGGCAACCAGCCCAACCAATGGTAGGCAGCGTGGAAAAGGCCGCGGCTGATCCCCGTGTGAAACGCCACCTGGCCCATCAACACAAACAACGGAATCGTGGTCAGGTTGTAATCCGCAAACGTCGAATAAAGCTCGATCGTCGCCATGCTGAACGCGGCGGGGGGCGACACCACCAACGCAAAGCCGATCAACCCGACCACGGCCATGACAAACCCCACCGGCATGGAGGCGGCCAGCAACAGGAACAACAGGGCGAACCCAAGATAGGCGGCGTCGGTCGGGGTCATGGCTGGAGCATGGCTTTGCCCGGATGGGTGAGGTGATAAAGTTTGATGAGCACCACCAGCGCGCACGAGCCGGCCAGCATGTACGGCACCCAGAAAATGGGCAGTTGCAGCGTCATGCTGACTTCGCCCTTCAGCCGCAGGGAATTCCCGTAATCCACGCATCCCCACGCCAGCAGACTGAACAACGCCATCGCCAGCAGCCGCATGACCGCGTCCACGCCCACCCGTCCGCGCCGGCCCAGTTTGTGAAAGAAATACTCAATGGCGACGTGGCCTTTGATGGCGGTGGTGTAGGGCAGTGCCGCGGCCATGGTCACCGCAGCGGCGATTTTGACGATGTCGTAGGCGCCGGTCATTGAGAGGCGGAAGACGCGCAGGAGCACGTCCACAGTGGTGACGAGCACCATCACCAGCAAGCCGGCGCCGGCCACCCACGCCAATCCGCGCACAACCTGGCGCAGGAGATGGTGGTAGAGATCCAGCCCGCGGCGTCCGCCGGCCGGAGAAGGAGAGGCAGTCATGGAGGGGGGTGAAAAACGATCAAAACTTTTTGGCCGGTCGCCTCCGGCATGATTTGCGGGGGTGTCCAAGGACGGGAACACCCCCGCGGTTGGTCGCGTGTCAGCCGGGGCTTACTTGGCGGCTTTCTCAATCTCTGCTTGCAAGTCAGCCAGCATTTGGGCGCCGGGGAGGTTTTTGTCGGCCGCCGCTTTCACGTAGTCATCCAGGATGGGTTTCACGGCGTCTTTCCACTTCTGCTGTTCGGCCTCGGGCAGCCGGATGAATTCCCGTTTCAGTTCCGTGACGAAGGCTCGCCCGTCTTGGTCGGCTTGATCCCAGGCGGCGCCGTGTTTTGCGATCCATTCCTGGCTGACGTCGGTGAAGATCTTTTGGATGTTGGCCGGCAGCTTGGCCCATTTGTCCTTGTTCATCACCACAAACATCGCGGTGGTGTACCCGATGGCCGACGCGTCAATGACATATTGAATCGTTTCTCCCTGTTTCCATCCCTTGAGCGTTTCGATGGGACAGAGGGTGGCTTCCACCACGCCCTTGGCCAGCGCTTCGTAGGTTTCCGGCTGGTTCATGGCCACCGGCGTGGCGCCCAGCGACTCAACAATTTTGGCGGACAGTCCCGTGGCGCGCACTTTGAGCCCCTTGAGGTCGGCCAGCGACCGAACCGGTTTCTTGCTGGCGAGGATGCCTGGGCCGTGGGCGTGGACGTACAGCAGATGAACATCGTCCAACTCGGCGGGCGGATGCTTGGCGAGTACGGCGTTGGCGGCGCGGGTGGCCGTCATGCCGTCCGGGTACCCGAGCGGCAGATCCAAGCCCTCCAACAACGGAAAACGACCGCGCGTGTAGGCGAAGCAACTCATGCCAATGTCCGAGATGCCTTTGACTACGCCTTCGTAGCATACGTCCGCCTTGCTGAGGGAGCCGGCGGGGTAAATGGTGATTTTGACGCGCCCGTCCGTGCGCTTTTCAATTTCATGCGCCCAATTCGTCGCCGCGATGCACTGCACGTGGGTGGGCGGGAAAAAGATGCTGTAGGACAGGTGGATGGTTTCCGCTTCGCCTTGGGGTTTGCAGCCGGTCAGGGTTGCCAGCCAGGCGCCCGCCAGGGCCAAGGTGATCAGGAATACGGTACATGGTTTTGCCTTCATCGAGTTGCCTCCAAGTTTGGTTTGTGTTGTTGCCATGGTGCGATCCGCGCTCCGGTTACCGTCGGGGCGCCCTGTATCCGTCCTTTATAGGGCAATCGGGCGGGCCTTCGCAACTGCTCTCGCACGCAAACCATTTGCGCGTATGCTAACCATCAAAAAATCTAATTAACCGTCCGGCGCCGTGAAGGCCGGCCGGCCCTGCCAAAAACGCATCGCGCCGAGGTTGGCGATTGGGTGCCGTGGCGCCGTTGTCCGGGGTGTGCGCCATTTCTTACGGTCGCGGTTGTCTGAGGATTCCCGATTTTTGGCGAACCGGGAAATTGGAGATGTCCGCGGAAGTGGCTTGACTGTCGGCGGGTTACGGATTGCACTAAGGGCGGTCTGGCAATGAAGCCGGTCCGGCAAAATGGGATCTTTTTTATGGCACAAAAACGGGACAATTCGGCATGGATTAAAGGCGGGGCGATATCCGGTGGCGGGGCGCCCCCCAGCGGAGGCCGGGCGTGGCGGTTGATTCTGCTGGGCGCCCCCGGCGTGGGCAAAGGCACGCAGGCGGACCTGCTGTGCGAGCGTTTGGGGCCCTTGCATCTTTCCACAGGTGATGTTTTTCGGGCGGCGAAGAGCGCCCCCGCCAGCGAACGCACGCCCGCCATCGAACGCGCCTTGGGCTACATGCAACGGGGCGAGCTGGTGCCGGATGAAACGGTGATTGATCTCGTGCGCGAACGGGTGGCCTGTCTGCGGGATGCCGGCGGGTTTTTGCTCGATGGATTCCCGCGCACCGTGGTGCAGGCGGAGGCGCTGCGGCAGTTGATGCAGGCGGAACAACTGACGCTCGACGGCGTGTTGGATTATGAGTTGCCCACCGCCGAGGTCATCCAGCGCCTGAGCGGCCGGCGCACCTGCGCCGGGTGCAAGGCGGTCTTCCACGTCGTCACCCTGCCGCCGAAACGCGAGGGCGTGTGCGACCATTGCGGCGGCCAGCTGTATCAACGCGAGGATGACCGACCCGAATCCATCCAGGTGCGCTTGGACGCGTATGCGAAAAGCACGCTGCCGCTGACCGAATACTACCGAAAACTGGACCTGCTGATTCCAATTTCCGCCACCGGATCGCCGGAGGAAATTTTCCAGCGCACGCTCGAAGCCTTGCAGGCGCGCGTGTGAGCATCGGCGGCATTGCGAGCCGGAGCGGAGATCCGCAGTGGCGGGTGGGGCAGTGGAAAAAACCATCCGGGTGGCGTAAGATGCTCCGGAAACTGCGGTCGAAAACGAACAACGGCAACCGATTTCCAATCCTATGAGTGCGCGCATCAGTTTCGAGAACTGTCTGGCCTTTATCAACCGCCAGTGGACCAGCGAATTGTCGCGCCCGGACGGGAAGCAGGGCGGCCGCCGGAATGTGGTGACCATCTCGCGGCAGGTGGGCTCGGGCGCCCATGCCATCGCCGAACAACTGGCCAACCGGTTGTCGCCGGAAACCTCCCCGCAGGCGGCGCCGTGGACGGTGTTTGACCGCAATCTCATTGAAAAAGTCCTGGAGGATTTGCGTTTGCCGGCGCGGCTGGCGCAACACCTGCCCGAGGATCGGGCGTCCGATCTGGAAGACATCATGGACGACCTGTTCGGCATGCGACCGCCGTCATGGGCGGTGGTGCAGCAAACCGCTGAAACCATCCTGCGCCTGGCCCGGCTGGGGAAGGTGATCCTGATTGGCCGCGGAGCGACGTTGGTAACGGCGCGGTTACCGAACGTGGTGCGCATCCGCCTGGTGGCGCCCTTGGAACAACGGATTGCCTTGGTCCAGAAAACGCGCAAGCTGACGGCCAAAGCCGCCGCCGCCGTAGTACAACAGGAGGACCGTGGCCGGGCGCGCTACCTGAAAAAATACTTCAAGGCCGACATCAACAACCCCCTGCTTTACCATCTCGTGATCAACACCGGGGCGGTGAGCACGGACGAAGCGGTGGACATCATTGCGGAGGCGCTGAAACGCCCGGTCCGGGCCAGTTGATCCAGGCGCGTGCCCTTCCGTGTGCTACACTCTGTGCGTCCCCGGAAACGCCGGCGCCGACGCCGTCCGCGGCGGAAGCCGTGGTTGCCCATCGGCCTGCTGCTTGTGGCGGCGGCGGGCGTGGTTTTTTGGTGGCATACACAACGGAGTGAGCGGGGAATTCCACCGGCGGTAGTTGAACCGACCAATGTGCCCACCCTGGTTTTTCCGTCGCCGCCGGTGGTGACGGTGACCAATCTGCCTTCGCCTCCCTTGCCTGTGGAGCGGGTGCCCATCCCGCCCGTGGAAATCCCGGCCCCGCCTCCGGTAACGGTGACTTCCGTTCCGCTGCCGACAGTCGAAGCGCCTCCGGAAGAGGTGCCGATGCCCACGGAAACAGGGTTTCCGCGACCGGTCCGGGATGTTTTGGAGGCGCAGATTGCCTTGGCGCGGCAGGGTTTTTCTCCGGGTTCGATTGACGGCGTGATGGGTGCGCAAACCCACGCCGCGCTGCGGGCGTTTCAACGCATGACGAAACGACCGGCATCCGGGGAGCTGGATGCGGGCACGCGCGCGGTCCTGACGCTTGCCCGCCCGGCGCTGCACCGTTACGTGGTAACGTCCGGCGACGTGGCACGTTTGCAACCGTTGAGCCGCACTTGGTTGGGCAAATCCCAGCAGACCGCCTTGGAATATGAGACGCTCCTTGAATTGGTGGCGGAGACGGGGCGGGCCTCGCCCAATTTGATCCGCCGGATCAATCCCGGAGTGGATTGGACGCATGTGGGCGCCGGCTCGACCGTGATGATTCCCGACGTGCCGCCGGTGCCCACGCCCCGCAAAGCCGGGTTTGCGGTCATCACGCTGGGGGCGAAACAACTGCAGGTGTACAGCGGCGACACCAACCTGATGGCGCATTTTCCGTGCAGTATTGCGGCCCGGGTGGAGAAGCGGCCCGCGGGCGAATTGCGGGTCGTCGCCCTGGCCGAGAATCCTAACTACACCTTTAACCCGGCGATCTTTTCAGAATCTGCCGAGGCGCGCGCGTTGGGACGGAAATTAATCCTTCCGCCCGGGCCCAACAATCCGGTGGGTTCGGCGTGGATCAGTCTGGACCGGCCCGGCTACGGCATTCACGGCACGCCCAGTCCGGAACAAGTGGGACGCACGGAATCGCACGGTTGTTTCCGGCTGGCCAATTGGAACGCCGAACATCTGCTCCGGCTGGCCTGGGTTGGCATGCCGGTGTATGTCGAACCGTGATAATTCCGCCGTGCCCGTCGCGGCCCGTAGGCGGGGGGCGTTCGCGGAGGGTGAACGCCGACAATCAGGCCGTCAGGATGCCGCCTTGGCTCGCGTTGGTCACCAGCTTTTGGTAACGCGCCAGCCAGCCACCGATATCGCGTTTCACGGGTTGCCAGTTCTTACGGCGTTCCGCCAGTTCCGCCTCGGCCACTAGGATGTCCATCCGCCGGTTCGGAAAATCTATGCGGATGCGATCGCCGGCTTGGAGCAAACCAATCGGTCCGCCTTCCGCCGCTTCCGGGGAAACGTGTCCAATGCACGCGCCCGCCGTGCCGCCGCTGAAGCGGCCATCGGTGATGAGCGCGCATTTGTCGCCCAAGCCCATGCCCACGATGTAGCTGGTGGGCGAAAGCATCTCCTGCATGCCCGGGCCGCCCCGGGGGCCTTCGTTGCGGATGATGACCACATCGCCGGCGCGGACCTTGCCCTCCAGAATACCGGCGCAGGCTTCGTCCTGGCTTTCGAAAATCACGCAGGGCCCTTCAAAGACAAAGCCGGGACCGCAATACGCCTTGAAAGCGTCGCTGATGCCGGCGGTTTTTACCACGCTGCCGTCGGGGGCCAGTTGACCGTAAAGGATGGACAAACCGCCGTCCGGCGTATGCGCAGTGGCCGGGGTGCGGATGCAATCGTTGGCGTCGAAGCGGAACGCTGGATCGTAAGGCATCAGACCGGTCGGTTGTGCCTCTTTCACCAAGTTTTCGCGGTGGTCGTGATAGACTTTGCTCAAGGTCCAGCCGCGCAACCGTCCGGTGCGCACCAAGCCGGCCCGCTTTTTCTCGCCGCCGGTGTAACGCCAGAGGATCAACACGGGTGAGCCTTTGAGATTGCCCAGCTCCGCCCGGACCAGGCCTTTGAACTCGGCGAACTTGCCGTTCAAACCGGCTTCGATTTCCGCGGCGCCTTTCCACGTTACCGTTTCGTCCACCTGCCATTCGCCGTCGGCGGCGAACAGACACGCGGCGGCGGCGGCATCGTTGGCGTTGAACGCGGCGGCCAAACGCCAGAGCGAGATGGCGCGGGGATCGGCGGGGAAGAACAGCATCGGTTTGGGCGCGAGATTCCCACTGGCCGTACGCCCGGCCGCGCCCAGTTGGTCATTCGGGTCCACCACGATGGCTGACGCGCCGGAAACACGCGCCGCCCGGGCCCATGCGCTGCATTTGTCCGAGCGCACGTCCCACTCGTCAATGTTCTCCCCGAGGGTTTTGCCGGTGACCGTCCGGCAGTGGACATTCAACACGCCCAGGCGTTTGAGTTCGCCCAAAATGGTGTGGATGCCGCCCGCCCGGTGGACGTCTTGAACGTGGTAATCCGACGAAGGCGACACCTTGCAGAGACACGGGATGCGCCGGGAAATGGCGTCAATGCGTTTGATGTCGTAGGGGATGCCCGCCTCGCGCGCGATGGCCAGCGTGTGCAGGATGGTGTTGGTCGAGCCGCCCATCGCCACGTCGAGCATCAGCGCGTTGTCAAAGGCTTCCAGGGTGGCAATGTCGCGCGGTTTGAGGTCGTGTTCGATGAGTTTCAGGATGGTGCGGGCGGCGCGTTCGTACAGCGCCTCGCGTTCCTTGGAAACGGCGAGCACGGTGCCGTTGCCGGGCAGCGCCATGCCGAGCGCTTCACAGAGGCAGTTCATCGAGTTGGCGGTGAACATGCCGGAACACGAGCCGCAGGTCGGACAGGCGCTTTGCTCGAGGGCCTTCAATTGCGCCTCGGTGATCTGACCGGTCTGGAGTTCGCCCACGCCTTTGAACACCGAGATCAAATCCGCCTTGCCCGAGGCCGGCTGCAGGTGCGCCGCCAGATCAGCGTGCGTGGCCTGTTGCGCGGCGATGCCGGCGGCCATCGGTCCGCCGCTGACGAAGACGGTGGGAATGTTCACCCGCATGGCCGCCATCAACATGCCCGGCACAATTTTGTCGCAATTGGGAATGCAGATCATGCCGTCAAAGCAATGCGCCCGCAGCATGGTCTCGACCGTGTCGGCGATGAGTTCGCGCGAGGGCAGCGAATAGAGCATGCCCGAGTGGCCCATCGCGATGCCATCGTCCACGCCGATGGTGTTGAAAATGAAAGGCACGCCGCCGGCCTCGCGGACGAGGCGCTTGACGAGCTGGCCCACTTCGTTGAGATGCGTGTGACCGGGGATGCAGTCGGTGTAGGAATTGGCGATGGCGATGAACGGCTTGTCCCAATCGGACTCGGATTCGATGGCGCCGGTGGCGCGGAGCAACGAGCGATGCGGCGCGCGTTCAAAGCCTTTCTTGATGATGTCAGAGCGCATGGTGGTGTTCAGTGTCTTGATTTAATTTCCAACCGGCCCGGAAAATAAACGTTCCGGAAACGAATGTCACGCCCCGGAAACTCGTCCGCGGAAAAGCAACCGGCAACAGTCCAGTTGCCGGCCACGCACAGGCGGGGTGCCGCCGATGATTATTCGTAAATGCTGGGGCCGGTGTCGGCGGGGGCTTGGTTTTCCGGCGGTTTGCCCGGGGTGGCCAGAGTGGCGCCCCGCAGGGTGTAGATATAGCTGGCCACGGCGTGCATTTCGCGCGGTTTGAGCAGATTTTTCCAGGTGATCATGCCTTTTTCCGGGACGCCGTTGTAGATGGTGCGGAGGGTGTCCTTGAACTCGCCCCCGTGAATCCAGTAATCGTCGGTCAGATTGGGGCCGACCAATCCACCGCCATCCTCGCGGTGGCAGGGCGCGCACAGATTGGCGAAGAGCGTGCCGCCTTCAGCCAGCAGCGCGGGATCTGTCGAAGGTGCCAGCGTGGCCATCTCTGTCTCGAAACGCGCCAGCGCGGCTTGTTTGATTTTTTCACCGGCCTCCATTTCGGCGGCGTATTCGGCCGCCATGAGTTGTCCGCGCCCCAGCACATGGTAATGGATCATGTACAGGATGGCGAAGAGGATGGAAAAATTGAACATCCACACCCACCAGCGCGGCAGGTTGTTGTCGAGTTCGCCGATGCCGTCGTATTCGTGATCGAGCAACAGCGGATCTTTTTCCAAGGATTCATTCATAACGGTTTTCCCAAGCGGAGGGTTCGTCGGATGGCTCTTGCAGCGGCAGGGCGGCGGCGGCGTCCAGATCGGTTTTCTTCAAGCGAAACGTCCAGATCATGATGCCGGCGAAAAGGGCGAAGAACAGGCACAAGGAAACGATGCCGTAACCGGCCACGCCGCCCAAGTGTTCCAATACGTTTTTGATCATAACAGGAAAAGGGAAAGCAACCGGGACGTCATTCCGCCGTGGGGGCCGCCGTCGCGGTGGCGGCGGGAGTCTTGATGTCGGTGCCCAGCCGTTGGAGGTACGCAATGAGCGCGATAATCTCCCGGTCAGGCTCGGTGGTGATCATCCCGCTTTTGAGATTGGCCACAATTTGGTCGGCCTGGGCCTTGAGTTCGGCGGCCGCTGTGTCTTCGTAGCCGGGCGGGTAGGGGACCCCCACTTTGCGCAGCGCGGCGATGCGGGCTTTGAGCGGTGCGGTGTCGAGATTTTGCGTCAACAGCCAGGGATAGTGCGGCATGATGGACCCGGGCGATGTGCTGGTCGGATCCTCCATGTGATTGTAATGCCAGGCGTCGGGGTATTTCCCGCCCACCCGGTGCAAATCCGGGCCGGTGCGCTTCGAGCCCCACAGGAAGGGATGGTCATAGACATATTCACCGGCCTTCGAATACTCGCCGTAGCGTTCGGTTTCGGAGCGGAACGGCCGCACCATCTGCGAATGGCATCCTACACAACCTTCGCGGATGTATAGATCGCGTCCCAACACTTCCAACGGCGTGTACGGTTTGACGCTGGCCAGGGTGGGGACGTTGGATTTAATCAGGAACATGGGGACGATTTCCACCAGACCACCGACCAAAATCGCCAGCGTCGTCAACACGGTGAACGTCACTGGCAGTCCTTCCAGCCAGCGATGCGTCCAGCGTTTTTCCCCGGCGTTATCCGAGCGGCGCAAGGCCGGCGCCTGGGCTTCCGTTTCCGGTTCGAACCGGCCGCTCCGGGCGGTGCGATACAGGTTCACGCACAGCAGCACAATGCCCGTCACATAAAACGTCCCGCCCAGCGCGCGCAGTTTGTGCATGGGCAGCAGGCGGATGACGATGTCCAGGAAGTTGCCATATTGCAGGAAGCCGTCGCCGGTGAACTGTTTCCACATCAAGCCCTGGGTGACGCCGCTCACGTAGATCGGCAACAGGTAAAACATCATGCCCAGCAGGCCAATCCAGAAATGGTAATTGGCCAGTTTGGTGGACCAGAGTTTGGTGTGGTACAGCCGCGGAAAGAGCCAGTAGAGCACGCCGAAGGTGAGAAACCCGTTCCACCCCAGCGCGCCGGTGTGCACGTGCGCGATCGTCCAATCCGTGTAATGCGAAAGGGCGTTGACGCTCTTGACCGCCAGCGTCGGACCTTCCAGCGTGGCCATGCCGTAGGCCGTCACGGCGACGACCAGGAACTTGAGCACCGGGTCCTGGCGGACCTGGTCCCACGCCCCGCGCAGCGTGAGCAACCCGTTCAACATGCCGCCCCAACTCGGCGCCACCAGCATCACACTGAAAACCATGCCCAGCGATTGCGCCCAGTCCGGCAGCGCGGTGTAGAGCAGATGGTGCGGGCCCGCCCAGATGTAAATGAAAATCAATCCCCAGAAATGAATGATCGAAAGCCGGTAGCTGAACACCGGCCGGTTCGCCGCCTTGGGGAGGTAGTAATACATCAGGCCGAGATAGGGGGTGGTCAGGAAGAACGCCACCGCGTTGTGTCCGTACCACCATTGCACCAGCGCATCTTGCACGCCGGCGTAGATGGGATAGCTCTTGAACGGCCCGGCGGGCACGGCCAGGGAATTGACGATGTGCAGCACCGCCACCGTGATGGCCGTGGCGATGTAAAACCAAATGGCCACGTACATGTGCTTCTCGCGCCGCCGCAGGACCGTGCCCAGCAGGTTCACCGTGAACGCCACCCAGACCACGGTGATGGCAATGTCAATCGGCCACTCCAGTTCCGCGTATTCCTTGCTCGTCGTCAGCCCCAGCGGCAACGTGAGCGCGGCCGCCACGATGATGGCGTTCCATCCCCAGAAATTGAGCCAGCTCAACGTGTCGCTGAACATGCGCGCTTTGCACAGCCGTTGCAGCGACCAGTAGATGCCCATGAACATGCCGTTGCCGACAAAGGCAAAGACCACCGCGTTGGTGTGCAACGGGCGGATGCGGCCAAAGGTGGTGAAGGGCAGTTCCAGATTCAGCCCGGGCCAGAATAACTGGCAGGCGGCCAGCAAGCCCACGCTGGTGCCGATCAAGCCCCAAAAAGCCGTCGCGAGGCAGAAAGCCCGCACCACCCGGTTGTCGTAACGAAAGGTCTCAACGTTCATGTTTGTTATTTCTCTTCCATGTCTCCGGCGCGCCGTCCGGTCGGGCCGGGGGCGGATCCTCCCCCAACACGCGTAGCGCGGGGGTGTGGGTGTCCTCGTATTGCCCCGAGCGCACCGCCCAAATGAAGGCCGCCAAAAATCCCAGGGCCACCAAGAGGCTGGCGGAAATGAGCAGGTAAATCGCGCTCATGCCGGACCGCCTCCCCCGCCGGTAAATCCACATCGCCGTGCCGCCCAGATCGTGGCCCCGCAGGCAAAAGCCACCACGGAAACCGAACTGAGCGGCATCAACACCGCCGCCACCAGCGGCGACAGCACGCCGCGCGCGGCAAAACTGATGCCCACGCCGTTGTAAATCACCGACAGACCAAAACTCACATAGACCACGCCCACCGCCAAGCGGGCAAACCGCAGCAACGCCGGCAACCGCCCCACCTGGCTGGCTTCGAGGATCACATCGCTGGCTGGAGAAAACGCGCCGATCTGTTCCACCACCGCCACGCCGACATCACTTTGCCGCAACGCACCGGCGTCGTTCAAGCCGTCACCCACCATCATCGTGGTCTTGCCGGTTTGTTGCAGGCGGCGGATGAAATCCAGTTTGCCCAGCGGCGTTTGGTTGAAGTGGAGGCCAGCCCGTTCGCCGAACAGCGCGCGAAAGGTCTGGTGCTCACGTTCGTTGTCCCCGCTGAGCAGCGCCAGATCGAAGCGTGGGGCCAGTCCGCCAATCAAATCATCCGTCCGCGGCCGCAGCCGGCTGACGATTCGATAATGACCGCGATAGACGCCATCCAAGGCGCAGTGAACCGTGGCCCCGGCGGGGGCTTCCGTTTCCGGAAAATCAGCCGGGACCGTCACCCCCCATTCCCGCAGCCAACGGGCCGATCCCAACTGGATGCGCCGATACCGCCGGCGCCCGGCCAGGCCGCGTCCGGGATGGTCCTGGAAATCGGTGATCGGACCGGTTTCCGGTTCGCCTCCGTTCCCCGTCCATCGGGCCTTCCATGCCTCGCTGATTTCCCGCGCCAGTGGATGCGTCGAATGCTCCGCCAGAGCCGCGACGTCGGCCGCTTCGTCCACGGACAATTGCCCGCCCGTCCAAGTCACCGCAGCCTGGCGCGGCGCGGTCAAAGTGCCGGTTTTATCGAACACGATGGCCTCCACACGGGCCAGCGTTTCCAAGACTTGCGGATTTTTCAGAAATACATTCTGCCGCGCCAGCCAGCGTTGCGCCGTGCCGAGGGCGAAGGGCGCCGCCAACGCCAGCGCACACGGACACGCCACGATTAAGACCGCCGTAAACGTCCACCAAGTCAGGGCCGGATTGGTCAAGGCCCAGTAGGCTGCGGTGCTCAACGCCACGACCGCCAGTCCCACCACAAACCCGCGGCTTAACCGGTTGGTCAGCGTTTGCAGGGTTGGGGTGCGGGTTTTGGTGAAGGCGGCGTGGCTCCATAACGAGGTCAGGTAGCTCTGCGAAACCGGTTTCACAATTTCCACGACGATGGCGGCGCCGGTTTGCTGGCCGCCCGCATAGAGGTAATCACCCGGTTGCCGCGCCACCGGATCGGATTCGCCCGTGACAAAGCTGTAATCAATCAACGCCGGACCACTCACGAGCCGGGCATCCGCCGGAATCAATTCGCCATGCCGCAAGCGCAGCCGGTCGCCCACCCGCAGGCGTGCCAGCGCCACGGTGGTTTCGCCCTGCGTCGTCTGGCGCACCACCGACAACGGGAAAAATGATTGATAGTCACGATCAAACGAAAGCCGGTCGTAGGTCTTTTGCTGGAACAACCGTCCGCAAAGGAGAAAAAACACCAGCCCGGTCAGGGAATCGAGATACCCCGGTCCCAGGCCGCGGGTGATTTCGTAGAGGCTTTGTCCGAACAAAGCCGCCATGCCGATGGCAAGGGGCAGTTCAATCGTCAGCGTTCGTTGCCGGAGACACTGCCAGGCCGACCGCCAGTAGTCCGCCACGCTATAAAACACCACCGGCAGGGCCAGCCCCAGGGACACGATGCCCAGGAACCGCGCCAGCGCCGGATTGCCCGCGCTTTCCATGCCCAAGTAGCCCGGCAGGCTCAGCATCATCACGTTGCCGAACGCGAAGCCCGCCACGCCCAGTTGCAACCACAGCCGGCGGGGCACGGACGGAGCGGACGACGTTCCCAAATCGGCCAGGTTGAACACCGGCTCGTAACCCAGGGAGCTGAGCAAGGCCACCAAACCGCTGAGCTTCAACCGCGCGGGATCAAACGTCACCGCCGCCTCGCGTCGCGGGAAATTGACCTCCGTGCGTCCGATGGCAGAATGCAGCCGGAACAGATTTTCCAACAACCACACGCACGCCACGCAATGAATCGCCGGGATGCGCAAGGTGACCCGGCAGGTCCGGTCATCCGCAAAATCCACCAAGCGCTCCCGCACCGCCGGGTCATCCAGATGCCGGAATTGATCCTCGCGCGTCGCCGTTTTGATGCGAATGCCCGCCTGTTTGCCGAGATCGTAGAAATGGCCCAGCCCGCTCTCCGCCAACAACTCGAACACCGTCCGGCATCCGTGGCAGCAGAAAGCCTGGCCCGCATGCCACACCGCCGCTCCGCCGCACGGGGTGCCGCAATGAAAACAAACCGGTTCGTCCGCCCCGGGGGATACGGTGGCGGATTCGGTCGGAGCCAAAATGGGCGGCAACTCGATTTTCACGCTGGTTTGTGCGGGCTGAAATATCCTGCTTTTGCGGGAGGCGTCAAATCATTGCGTCGGCGGCGGGCATCTGGCTTTCCGGAGGCCAAGACTTTTCCGCCCGGCGAAAAATTATTGCCCCGCCCAATCCTCTCCAGTTCCCAGCGGCAAAACATAGCGGTTTAACGATACTGTGGCCGTGACTGGAGCGCGGGCTTTAGCCCGCTTCCGCGTGATTTTATCTGCGGGCATTGAAGCGGCAAAACAGCGCGCTCGCTACGGCGACCGGAACGATCGCTGCAGCGGCCCTTAACCATCACATTTTGCCACGCTCCCGCTGAGACCGGGCGAAATTGCGGCTTGAGATTTGCGGGTTAAGGCGAAAGGCTGAATCATGCGCATGCAACTGAAAGTCAATTGTCTATCCGAACATTTCCGCTGCAGTGGACGGGCCCGCTCCCGAGTGCGTCAAAACAGATGGTTAACCGGAGGGGCCGGGCTGTTGCTGGCCTTGGTGCTGACGATCGGGTTGGCGGGACCGGCCGGGGCGCGTTCACCCGGCGCGTCCAGTGTCCTGACCACCAACAAGCCCGCGCTGAAGCCCACCGATGCGGTCAAACAAATCCGGATCACCCGGTGGACTCCGATCTTCCGCGGTGTGGAAGCGTGCTCGGGCGTCACCGCCATCCCGCGACCGCTGCAGGTGCGCGCGGTGCGGGTGGACCTGCGCGCGCGCGGCATTGATTTCCTCGTCACCCCGTCCAATGGCGACGAATCCAAGGACGTGGGGGCGCGCACCACTTCCGAGTTCCTTTCCGAGTTCAAATGCCAGGTGGCCCTCAACGGTTCGGTGTTTGACGTGTTCGCCAAACAACGGGGAGAACCGGTGGATGTGCGCGGTTTGTCGTTGTCACGCGGCGATTTGTATTCCCCACCCAACCAGTGGGACGCGCTGCTCATCAGCACGAACCGCCGCGCGTGGATCGCGCGATCCCCCGTGGACGCCCGCGGCGCCTACAACGGGCTGAGCGGTTTTTACGCGCTGCTCATCAACGGCACCAACAACGGCACCATGCACGACTTTCATCCGCGCTCGGCGGTGGGTATCTCGCGCGACGGACGCTATCTGATTCTCATGACCGTGGACGGCCGGCAACCCGGTTACAGCGAGGGCGCCAGCACGGCGGAGACGGCCGAGTGGCTCCGGAAACTGGGCGCCTACAACGGGTTGAATTTGGACGGTGGCGGCAGCACCACGCTGGTCATTGAAGGTCCCCAGGGTTCGCCGGTGGTGTTGAACCGGCCCTCCGGTAAAAGCGAGCGGCGCGTGGCCAATCACCTGGGCGTATTTGCCGACCCGTTGCCGCGCCGGCGCTGAGCCGCTGGCAGTGGAGTGCTGGCCTTCGCGCGGATGGTCGGATCACAGGCTGAGGGTGGGAACTGCCCCGGCGAGGGAGCGCCTTCGATCCTATTCGTTTCGATGCGCCCGTGTCATCCCGGATTGCTGAAGAATCTTGGACTCCAGAAGACGCCGGGCAGCGGGCAACGAGAAAACTTGCCGTTCTCACCGGTCGGCCCGGCGGATGTGGTTGCCCCAGCGCACAATCCGGCGCACAACTCCCCGCGGAATCAGCCGCACCAGCAGGGTGAGAAAACGATTGGTCAGCCCGGGGATGGATAAGACCCGTCCGCGCCGCAAGGCGGTGTGCCCGGCACGGGCCACAGCGGCGGCGGACATGGCGTGACGGGTTAAATGTTGGCCGCCCCGGAAGTTTGCCACTTTGCCAAAGTTCGTTTTGGTCGGGCCAGGACAGAGCGTGGTGACGGTGACGCCGCTGCCGCGCAGTTCCTCCGCCAGGGCCTCGCCGAAGGAGAGCACAAACGCTTTCGTCGCAAAATAAACCGCCATGCCGGGGCCGGGCTGAAAGCCGGCCACTGAGCCGACGTTTAGTACGTTGCCCCGCCGGCGCGCCCGCATGCCCGGCAGGAACAGGCCGGTCAAATGCATCAAAGCGGTCACGTTCACTTGCACCATCTCCAATTGGCGGGGCAGGGGGAGAGCGGCAAAATCGCCATGCGCGCCAAACCCGGCGTTGTTCACGAGCACGTCCACTGTCACGCCCGCTTGTTGGAGGGTGTCATAAATCCGGCCGGGTGATTCGGGGTCGCCCAAATCGGCGGGCAGCACGCGGGTTTCACAAGCATGCGTCGCGCGCAACTCGTCGGCCAGGGCTTGCAGCGCCTCGGTGTTGCGGGCCACCAGCACGAGCCGGCAACCTTCGGCGGCAAAACATTTCGCCAATTCGAGCCCGATGCCCGACGAGGCGCCGGTAATCAAAACGGTTTCAGTGTGGCGAGTGGTCATCGGCGGATGGGGTCTTTGGCGAAAGAGTAGCGCGGGGTCACTCGGGGGTCATCCACGAAAAACATCACCCAGGTCGGGGTTGTCGGCGCAATGAAGTCCCCGTCATCCACGCCAACCCAGTTCCCGGCGCCGCGCCCAGACCGTCTTGGGCGTGAAGATGCCGACCGGGGTGATCAAGCCGGTCACCAGTTCCGCCGGTGTCACGTCGAACGCGGGATTGCGGACGCTGCTGGTGGGATTGGCCACGCGCACGTAAACGGGCCGGCCTGGTTTTGCGGTCCGTCCTTTTGGCGTCGCCACCACGCCCCAGGCGCCCAACACTTCGTCCGCCGATCGTTCTTCGATGGGAATGTCCTTCGCCGATCGCAACTGCCAGTCGAAGGTCGAGAGGGGCAGGGCCACGTAAAACGGAATGCCATGCCGCCGCGCCAGCACCGCCTTGGTGTAGGTGCCGATCTTGTTGGCGACATCGCCGGTGCGCCCCAACGTGCGGTCGCTGCCCACGATGACGAGGTCAATTTCTCCGCGTTGCATGAGGTGGCCCGCGGCGTTGTCGGGAATGATGTCGTGCGCAATTCCCTGTTGGGCCAGCTCCCAGGCCGTGAGCGCCGCCCCTTGCGAGCGGGGGCGGGTTTCGTCGCAAAACACATGGAACCGCCGTCCGGCCGCCTGGGCGGCATACAGGGGTGCCGTGGCCGTGCCGACGTCCACGCACGCGAGCCAGCCGGCGTTGCAGTGGGTCAACACCCGCGCGCCGTTCCGGATGAGTTTGCCCCCGTGCTGGCCAATGGCCCGGCATTCGGCGACGCTGCGGTTGGCGAATTCCTCCGCCGCCGCCGAGGCCAGCGATTGTTGTTCGGCGACACCCGCGCCCGCCGCGAGGGCGGTCCGGACTTCCGTCAGGGCGTTGACCGGATCCACCGCCGTGGGCCGCGCGGCGGCGAGGGTGTCGAACACGCGGTCGAGATGCCGTTGAAATGCCCGCAGGCCGCGCCCGGAAAAGGCGCCGGCGCCCTGCGCCAGACCGTAGGCGGCGGTTGCCGCAATGGCGGGCGCTCCGCGTACCACCATGTCGCGAATGGCGGCGGCGGTCTCCCGATAATCGCGGCAGGCCACGATCTCGAACGCGTGCGGCAACCGCCGTTGCTCGATCAGGTGGACGGTGTTCGTCGCGCGGTCAAAGGTGACCGTGCGATACGGCCGTGATTGTCGCCGGACCGTGACGTTCATGTTGCGGATTTACGGGGCCGGGCGCACGCGGTAGAAGCGGACCGGTTGGTTGGTGATTGGTGCATCGGTGAACACGAAGTTGCCGGTTACGTTGGTCAACTGCGCCAGGAAATTCCAGTTGGTCAGCGTGGATGAGTATTCCACCACGTAAACCCCGGGATCGCCGCTCATCGCCAATTGCAGGCCGCCGTTCGGCTCGATGTGCGTGCCGACAAATTGCAGCGGCACCGGCGGCTGCACCGTCAGCACCGCGCCGGCGCTGAGCACGCCGCCGATCGCGTTGGTGACGCCGACCGTGTAGGTGCCCGCGTCGCCCGGCTGCGCGCTGGTCAACGAATAACTGCTTTGCGTGGCGCCGGCGATGTTCTGGCCGTCAAACTGCCACTGATAACTCAGAGGCGGGGTGCCGTTGGCCACCACGTGGAAGGTGACGTTGCCGCCGGTCGGGACCGTTTGACTCTGGGGCGGCGTGCTGATCGTGGGCGGTGCCACCACCGTGAGCGTGGCCACGGCGCTGGTGACGCTGCCGGCCACATTGCTGACCACCAGGGCGTAGTTCCCGCTGTGCGTGATTTGCACATCGTTCCAAGTGAGACTGCTTGCTGTGGCGCCCGCGAGGTTCACCCCGTTTTGCCGCCATTGATAGGTCAAAGGTGCCGTGCCGCCCGCGAGTGCGGTCAGCATCACGTTGTTCCCCTGCGTCACCGTCTGGCTGAGCGGATGGCTCATCAGGTAGGGCGGGGTATTGGTCACATACCGTTCCACTTGGATATTGTCCACCAAGCCGAAGCTCAACGCCGCGTTGTCCGAGAGGGAATCGAAGGAATCCCAATAGCCGACAAAGATGTTGTTGCCCGTGAAAGTGGCTTCATTGATCGTCGCAATTTTCAGTCCGTTGATGAACCATTCCACCGTGCGACCGCGTTTGGTGATGATCACCTCCCGCCAGGCCAGGCCCACCGTGCCCACCGCCAATCCGCCGGTCTGTTGGGCATAGGTGGATTGCTGCCATGCGGGCGCGGTCTGGCCGCCGGGGAATGGGGTCGCGTAATAACTGTGGCCGTTGCCGCGCGTGTTGTTCGCCACCCCCGCCGCGAACACCCCGGATTCCGCCGCATGCCGCGTGGTGCCGCTGAAGGCGTCAAAGTCATTCATCGCCGTGGTGGAGGTGTCGGACGCCTGTCCCTCGCCGTCCACCGCGAACCAGTGACCGTCCGCCGTGCTGCCGGCGCCGGTCCATTGCACCCGGTTGCCGGCAGTGGCGACGCCCGCGGTCAAATGTTCCGTGGACCCGTTTCCGCCCAGGGGGAACGGCCCGTTGGCGTTGATCCACATGTCAAAGCGCAACCGGTAGTCGCCCATGAAATTCCGGCCCACCGGCGAAATGTTGATGGCGGCGGCCGTGCCGTTGACCATGTTGGCCTCGAATTTCACCCCCCGCGTGGTGCCGCTGCTGTGGGGCGCGGCGGGAATGCCATCGGCGGCGTAGTTGTAATTGAACGTCACCCGGGTGTCGGTGGAGGAACGGTTAACGGTCCAGTTGGCCGCCGTGTTGGCGTCAAAGTTATCCGCGAACACCCTTTCCAAAGTGGGCGGCAGCGTCACCGTGAGCAGGGCGGTGCTGCTGGTGATCGCGCCAAAGGCGTTGGAAACAACGACCTGGTACAGACCGGAATGGGCAAACTGGGCGTTGGCGCGGGTGAAACTGCTGGCGGTGGCCCCGGCCAGATTGGCGCCGTTAAACCGCCATTGATAACTCAACGGCGCCGTGCCGGACGCCATGACGGTGAGTGTGGCGTTCGAGCCCGCCACCACCGACAGATTCCCCGGCGGCGTCGCCAGCGTCGGCGGCTGTTCCACCGGCGCGGATTGATCGAGGAAATTCAGGATGCTTTGCATGTACTCGGTGCGGCGCGCCGGGTTGGTGATGGTTTCAAACGGGAAACCGAAGAACACCACGCGCCCGCCGCCGGCCGAGCCATCGTATTGAATGGCGGCGGCCCCGCCGGAGCCGCCGGAGTAATTCAACGCCACCTTCGCGCCGGCGCCGTAGGGCGTGAGCCCGTCCGGGGTGCGCACCCAGTAGATGCCCGCGCTGCCGTTGTCGAATCCGGCGCTGGCGCGCCCGGCAAAGAGGGCGCCGGTTACCGCCGTGGCGGTGTAGCTCCCGGTGTTGTCGTTGGCGAACATGGCCCGCAACTGGGTGCGGATGAAATTGCGGTCGGCGGGGGTCGGGCCGGAGGGCCGGTCGAGGTCGTAGGCAATATCTGAGCCGGACGTAAACAGCGCGCCTCCGTTGTTGAGGTAGGCGGTCAGCCGCGCTTGCTCGGTGCTGTTGAAGGTTTTATCGGCGGTGGATTCATTGCCGCACGCCCAGATGACGATGGGATAATTGGCGAGCGCCACCTGGTTGTTGATGATGGTTTCGTTCTGACAGGAATCAAACGCCCGTCCGTTCGCCGCCAGCGCTTTGCCGTGCGCCACGACGTAATCAAACGCATTCACCCGGCGCGGCCAGACCCGTTCGATGACCCCGTTTGCGTTGGGCGCGACATAAGGCGACGGCTGCCGGGTGACGTTTTGCCGGGGATTCGTGACGCGATCGAAGCGGTCAAAGGCGTTGACCACCAACACCCTGGGCGCACCGGCAACCGAGGCGGCCCGGCAGCCCACCACTTCCGAAGGCATGGATTCGCCGCCGGCATTGGCCGCGGAGATGCGGAAATAATAATCCACGTTTGGCGGCAGATGCGTGAGGGTGCGGCTGATTACGTTGCCGACTGAAATGGGATTGCCAAAGCCATAGCCGTTGGTGGAGACGTAGATGATGTAATTGGTGGGGGGTTGACTGCCGCCGAGACTGACGGGCGCAGTCCAGGAAAGCGTGATGTGGCCGTTGGTGTTGACGGCGATGGCGCGCGGGTTGGTGGGGGCTTCCGGCAGAAAAGCCAGCGGCGCCGGGCTGTTGGTGTCGTATTGATGGAAGAACTTGACCACCGCGTGCATGGCGGCTTTGCCGACGGCGGCGCGCGCCTTCGCATCGCGCAGCAGTTTGGCGTCGTTTTCGTTGTCGTGAAACGCGACCTCGATGATGGTGGCCGCCATTTCGTAATTAAAGAGCCGGCCATCAATCTCAGAGTAGCCGCCGCTGTAGGTGAAGGAACTGCGGTTGTACCACGGCACTTCCAGCGGAGGCGATCCCAGGGCCACCAGATCGTCATTGACTTCTTTGCCGATCAATTGCGCCAAGGCCGATTGATACGGCGTGGGATAGCCGGTGATCAAACCGATCGAACCCCGGCCACCGCCGGCGTTCGAGTGAAAACCGATGTGGATGCGTTTATGGATGTCGCCCGCCTCCTGCCGGTTCATCTCGGCGGTCATCTTGGGCGGTGCGGACCAACTATCGCTCTCATCGTTACCGGAGCCGTCGTAGAGCGAGGCTGATTGTCCCTGTCCCAGGCTGTTTTTGATCCAATAACGGTTGCTTTCGTCTTCGCGCGGGTATTTGGAACCGCCCCCGCCATTGTCCGCCGATCCCATGCCGTTGCCGAAACGGATGGCATCGGCAATGACGACCGAACCCGTGGAGGTGCTGCGCAGGTTGCTGATGACAACCGATCCCGAAGCCGCATTCGCGCCGGCGTTAAAATAATACTCGCCCAGATAAATCCAGCCGTTGCCGACCATGTAATGGGGGATGCGCACCTGGGTTTCGCCGCCCGTATGCCGGATGCGATACAACTGGTCGCCGCGATCCGATCCATGCCGCGCCCAGGTATAGACCGGGTAATAACCGGCCCTCGGAATGTTGGGTGTGTAAGTGGCGGTGGCGCTTTCGCTCGCCGCCAACGAGGCGTAACGATAGGGCAACGCGCCGGGGGCGCCGTAAAAAATTGTGGACACACTGTCCGACCACGGTCCTTGGAACGTGACGCCCGGGGACACGTTATCCAGCACCACCTCGTTGGTCTGTTGCCCGAGCGGACGGAAGGGCACGACCACCGCCCCGGCGTTGAAGCAATACATGGCAAAGAAATTCAATTGATCCACGTTGCCGTAATCCTCGTTCATCTCCAGCAAAGGCGCGGAGCGCATCAGCCGCCACGGCGGGGAGAAGTTGGGATCGTAGGTCCAGCCGTGCCCGCCGTTCATATAGACAATGCGCCCGGACAACGCGCCCTGCGGCTGGCGCGCCGCCGGCGTGAGCGCGGCAAAAGCCTGCGCGGCAATCTCCGGTTCGGCCGGCGCTGGGGGGATGGGTTCGGCCCAGTCGGGGGACAACGCCGCTTCCCAGCCGGGTTCGTACGGGGCCAGACGATCTTCCAGCACCAGCGGCGGTTCGAAGGCGGCCAGACATCCACACGCGGTGGCCAACAGAACGAGTGAGATCAGGATTCGTTTCATACGCGGATAAAAATTTATTTCAATTTACATCGGTGGTCGGATTTGCCAACGAGACTGGAACGGACAGCGAACGCATCAAATCAGGGGGCGAGTTGAACGCGGTAAAAGCGGGAGGAAGCGCCCGTTACCGGCGCGTCCACGACAGATACGGTGCCGCTGGCGTTGAGCACATTGGTCCACACGTTCCAGTGCGTCAGGTTGCTCGAAACTTGGATCTGATAGGTCAAGCCGGGTTCTCCACTCAGGGTCAGGCGCGGCCGTTGGTCGGGTTGCAAAGTGATCTGCTCGAACCGGGGTGGTTTACTAAAGAACCGCAGCGCCCGGGCCATGTAAGCGACGCGCGAGGCCGGCGAGATCAGGGTTTCAAAGGGGAAACCGAGATACACCACCCGACCGCCGCCGGCCGAGCCGTCGTATTGCACCGCCGCCGCGCCGCCCCGGCCGCCCACGTAGTTCAAGGCGGCCCGGGCGCCGGCACCCGTCGGGATCAACACGTCGGGGTTTTGGACCCAGTATATGTTCCGGGTGCCATCGTCAAACATGGCGTTGCCCACCCCGGCGAACAGACCCCCGCTGGCGGGCGCGACGGTGTAACTGCCGCTGTTGTTGTTGGCGTCCGGACCGAGATCGGCCCGCAGCACATTGTTGAGAAACAGACGATCCGCCGTGCTGGGGCCGCTGGCCCGGTCCAAATCCCACGCGATGTCCGCGCCCGAGACGAAGAGGTGCCCGCCCGCGTTGAGATAATTGCTGATCAGGTTGCGTTCCACCGCGCGGAACGTGTTGGTCAGACTTTGGCCGGCGGACCAGACCACAATGTCGTAGCGGAACAACTGCACCATGCCGTTGGTGACCGCCTGCCGTTGGCAGGAGTCAAACGGCAAACCAAAAGCGCTGATGGCCTTGCCGTGCGGCACCACATAATCGAAGGCGTTGTTGGCGCGGGGCACCACGCGTTCCATGGTGCCGGTGGGGCCGGGCGGTTGATAGTTTTTGGCCGTCGGCGTGTGGCGCAGATTGGTGGTGCGGTCAAAGCGGTCGAAGGCATTCACAAACAGCACGCGCGACTGCGCCGGATTGGAACTGCGCCGGCAACCCACCACTTCCGAGGGGAACGATTCGCCGCCCGCGTTGACGGCGGCGACCCGGAAATAATAATCCGTGTCCGGCGCCAGATTCGTCAACAGAAGCGTCGTCTGTGCGGGGTGCATGGCCGCCACGGGATTGCCGAAACCGTAGCCGTTGGTGGAGACATAAACCTGGTAGCCCGTAGGGGCTCCACTGCCGGCTTGGCTGATGGGATACATCCAGGAAACCACGATGCCCTCCGGGACGGCCATTGCCCGCACGTTGTAAGGCGGTTCGGGCAGGAACTGGAGCGGCAACCCGTCGAACTCGTTCATGTATTTGATCACCGCGTGATAACAGGCGCGGGCCACCCAATTGCGCACCTTGGGATCCCGGAGCAGGGCGATGTCCTGGGTTTGATCGTGAAAGGCCACCTCGACGATGGTGGCGTCAAATTCGTCGTTGATGGTCCGGTTGTTGATTTCGCCGTAGGCGAAGCTGGGATTTTTGTAAGTCACGCCGTTGCCCCGGTCAAACCACGGCGCTTCCAGCAGGGCATTCAGCGATTTAAGATCATCGGTCACCTCGCGACCAATGAGTTGCGCCAGCCGGAACTGATGCGGCGTGCCCGTGCCGGCAAACTGGTTGTTGTCATTCCACAACCCCATGCTGCCGCGGGCATTGGCGGTGTTGGTGTTGCCGGTGGTGGCATTGGAATGAATCCCGATGTAAATCCGTTTGTACATGTTGCCGACGCTTTGCTGATTCATTTCCACCGCCATGCGAATCGGCGCGCCCACGCTGTCGCTGCCGTCATCCCCGGATTGACCGGGAATGGAAGCGGACTGGCCTTGCCCCAGCGAATTTTGAATCCAATAGCGGGCGCATTCCTCCTCCCGGGGATAACCCGAGACGCCGCCGCCCCGGTTGATCGAACCCATACCGTTGCCGAACCGGATCGCATCCGCGATGACCACGCCGGTCGCGCCCGGCACCGGTCCGAGATTGCTGATGATCACCGCGCCGCTCTGGGCGTTCACGCCGGCATTGAAATGATACGTGCCCAGATAAATCCAGCCGCTGCCAACCATGTTATGCGGCACCCGAACCAGTGATTCCCCGCCGGTGTGCCGGATGCGATAGAGCTGATTGGTGCGGTTGCTGCCCGCCAGCACCCAGGTATAGACCGGATAGAATCCCGCCACTGGAATGTTCGGCGTGTAGGTGGCCGTGGCCGTTTCCGTGTCCTCCACAAAGGCGTACCGATAGGGCAACGCGCCGGGGTTGCCGTAATAGACCGTGCTGGTGCTGTTCGACCACGCGCCCTGAAAACTCACGCCCGCCGAAACATTGTCCAGCACCACCTCGTTGGTCTGATGTCCCACCGGGCGCATGGGCACCACCGTGGCGCCGGCGTTAAAGCAGTAATAGGCAAACAAGGTCATTTGATCGAGGTTGCCGTAGTCTTCGTTCATCCCGCCGATGACGCCCCGTTGCAGCACCCAACTGCTGCCGCTCCAAGTCCAACCATGTCCGGCGCTGGTGTAAACGATGCGCCCGGATAACGCGCCGGCGGGTTGTCCGAGAGACGGCGCGGTGGGCCCTTGGGCTTGTGCGCTCACCGGGGGCGGTGCCTCGGAGAGGGCAGGGGATGCTGTGGTTCCCGCCGGACCCTCTTCATCAGCCGCCGGGATCGGAAACTGTTGTCCGGTGGCCTCCGACCAATTCTCCTGCGTGGCCCGGACAGAGCCGCCCGCAAGGCAGATGAGCAGGAAAAAGGACAGGACAAACCAGCGTGAGAATTTGCAGAAAATTGCGCCCCACCGAGCACCCGAAAAAAACACCATCAACTTCATAATAAAAATAAACCGGCACTGTTAACCGTCGCCGGCAGCCTAAAATTCCACAAGAATCGTCTGGTGGCAATGCGGAACCCCTTTTTTGACAAGAGTTTTCTCTTTCGCCGCCCCCCGAGATCCTGCTACAACCCCGGCATGCCAGCGAAGCTTACCCTCGGATTTCTCGGCACCGGCCGGATGGCTTGTGCGCTTGCCAAAGGCGTGATCCGCGCCGGGCTGGTGACGCCGCGGCAGGTTTTTGGCAGTGATCCGCTCGCCGCCGCGCGCACCGCGTTTGGCAAGGCGACTGGTGCGCGAATCGTGCTGGGCAACCGGCGAGTGCTCGAGGCTGCGAGCGTGCTGGTGCTCGCCACCAAGCCGGATCAAGCGAACGCTGTCCTGAAGGAAATTCGCGACCATTTTACCCGCCGGCATTTGCTGGTGTCCATCGCCGCCGGGGTGCCGACGATCCGGCTCGAGGCTGCCTTGCCCGCAGGATCGCGGGTGGTCCGGGTCATGCCCAACACCCCGGCGTTGATCGGCGCGTCCGCGTCCGCCTTTGCGCGGGGCAAACACGCGACCAAAGCCGACGGCGACCTGGTGCAGCGGCTTTTCGCCGCCGTGGGGCTTGTCTTTCCGCTGAAGGAATCGTTGTTGGATGCCGTGACGGGTTTGAGCGGCAGCGGCCCCGCGTATGTGTATCAATTCATCGAAGCCCTCAGTGATGGCGGGGTGGCCGCGGGCCTCCCGCGCGATGTGGCCACCCAACTCGCCGCGAAGACGGTGCTCGGCAGTGCGCAGATGGTTTTGGAAACCGGCCTGCATCCGGGCGCGCTCAAAGACATGGTGACGAGTCCCGGCGGCACGACTATTGAGGGCCTGTACGAATTGGAAAAAGGCAAATTCCGCGGCACCGTGATCAGCGCCGTGCGCGCGGCGGCCGCGAAATCCCAAAAGCTCGGCCAAGCATGACATGACCACGGGCAATTCATTTTCCGAAACGGTTTTGGCATGGCGGAGTCGCATCATCCCACGCGGATTGCGATGTGTTGAGGCGGCGCTAGATCAAGGAGTTTGGATTCAGTGCCGGCAAGAAGGAGGAGGCCGCCCCCAATGAATTTTCCCCCGCCCACGGAGAAACAAGCGCGCGTGATCTGGTTGGCAGCCACTGGCCTGGCTTTGGCGGTGATTGTGGCATTGATCGTGGCTTTGGTCTGGGGATTGGGGCGCGTGCTGCATGTTTTGGGGCCGGTGCTTTGGCCGGTGGCGGTGGCCGGGGTGCTCGCCTGCATGTTGGATCCGGTGGTGGAATTTCTGGTGCGCAAGCGGGTGCCGCGGCTCCGGGCCATTGGCGTAGTGTTTGTACTGGCGTTGGTGTTGATCATCGGCCTCGCGGCGAGTGTGGTGCCGCAGGTGGTGGTTGAAGCGCGGGACCTGGCCGCCAAAACCAGCACGATGGCCACCCAACTGCCCCAGCGCGCCAAGGAAATGGCCGATCATCCGCCGCGCTGGTTGCCGCCGCAAGCCGCGTCCGTGCTCCGGGCGGTGAGTGAAAGCGTGGGGCCCAGCCGGACGAATGCCGCGCCCGTCGAAGTGCCGGCTCCGTTGGTGGTTGCGCCCGAACCTGTCGCCCCCCAGGAATCCACGGTCTTCCAATCCGTGGCGGGGCAGGTGACCAAACTGTTGCCCAAATTTGGCGCTTGGTTGTCGCAAGTTTTTGGGTTTGTGGGCGCTGTTTTTGGCGTGATTGCCGGGTTGGCGTTGGTGCCGATATATGCCTTTTATTTTTTGTTGGAGAAACAGGGGATCAGCGCGCAATGGCGGGATTATCTGCCGGTGCGGGATTCGCAGTTCAAAGAGGAACTCGCTTTTGTGTTGAGTTCCATCAGTGATTATCTCGTGGCGTTTTTCCGCGGGCAGGTGCTGGTGGCGGTGTGCGATGGCGCGCTGTACACGGTGGGATTCCTGTTGATCGGCCTGCCGTATGCCGTCTTGATCGGAGTCATGGCCACCTGTTTGACCATCATTCCCTTCCTGGGCGCGATCACCACCTGTGTGACCGCGCTGATCGTGGCGGTGGTGGCCTATGGGGATTGGCAGCATCCGGTGCTGGTGCTGGCCGTTTTTGCCGTGGTGCAGGCGTTGGAAGGCACGATCATCCAGCCTAAAATCATGGGTGACCGGGTGGGTTTGCATCCAGTGGTGATTATTCTGGCGTTGATGGTGGGCACGACGCTGTTGGGCGGTATTTTAGGGGGAATTCTGGCCATTCCGTTGGCGGCCGCTTTGCGGGTCATCATGTTCCGCTACATCTGGAAAAAGCGGACAGTTTGAGCCTCCGGTCCCGCCGGAAACACCGCCAACTGCCGCGCGGACCCGACAAGCAGCGATCACAATCCTTCGCCCGCACTGGACAAAGCCCGAATAATGCCCCAATGTGAGGTGGGTTATGAGCGAAGAATCCATGAGCAATTATACCCCGCGCGCCCAGCAAGTGCTGGCGTTGGCGCGGAAGGAAGCGGACCGGTTCAATCACAATTGTATCGGCACCGAACACCTGCTGCTCGGCTTGATCAAGCTGGGGCAGGGCGTGGCCGTGAACGTGCTGCAGCGCATGGGCCTCGATTTGGAAACGGTCCGCTTGGAGGTGGAAAAACAGGTCGGCACCGGGCCGGACCAGAAGATGTTGGGGAATCTGCCCTATACGCCGCGCGTGAAGAAAGTGCTGGCGTTGGCCCAGAAAGAGGCCAAGGCGCTGAGTCACACGTACGTGGGCACGGAACATATTTTGCTGGGACTGTTGCGTGAGGGCGAAGGCGTGGCGGCCGTGGTGTTGAAGAATCTGGACGTGGACATTGAGGAAACCCGGAACGAGATTCTCCGCGAACTGGGTGCCGACTTCGAGGCGGCGGACGAAGCCGAGGAACCCCAGCCCCCGGGCAAACCCGCCGGCGGCGGCAAAAAAGGAGAGGTAAAAACCCCCGCGCTCAAGGCCTTTGGCCGCGACCTCACCGAGATTGCCCGCAAAGGGGACATGGACCCGGTCATCGGACGCAAAGACGAGATTGAACGGGTGATTCAAATTCTCTGCCGGCGCACAAAGAACAATCCGGTGCTTCTGGGCGAAGCCGGCGTTGGCAAAACGGCCATCGTTGAGGGATTGGCCCAGGAAATTGCGGCCGGCAATGTGCCCGAATTGTTGCGCGACAAACGGTTGATTACCCTCGACCTCGCGCTCATGGTCGCCGGCACGAAGTACCGCGGCCAGTTTGAGGAACGGATCAAGGCCGTCATGGACGAAATCCGCCGGGCCAAGAACGTGATTCTGTTTATTGACGAGTTGCACACGATTGTGGGGGCCGGGTCCGCCGAGGGCACCATGGACGCGTCGAACATCATCAAGCCGGCGCTCAGCCGGGGGGAAATGCAATGCATCGGCGCCACCACCCTCAATGAATACCGCAAATACATCGAGAAAGATGCCGCCCTCGAACGCCGCTTCCAATCCGTCAAGGTCGAAGCGCCCAGCGTGGAGGAGGCGGTGTTGATCCTGAAAGGGCTGCGCTCCAAATACGAGGAACACCACAAAGTCGAGTTCACCGATCCGGCCATGGAAGCCGCGGTGAAACTCTCTGACCGCTACATCACGGACCGGTATTTGCCGGACAAAGCCATTGATCTGATGGATGAGGCCGGTGCCCGGGCCCACATCGGCACGATGACCCGCCCGGCGGAAGCCAAGGTCATGGAAAACGAAATCGCCGAAATCAAGGCCCAGAAGGAAAAGGCGATCAAGAGTCAGGACTTTGAAGGGGCCGCCGCCATGCGGGATCGGGAAAAACAGGCCAAGGAACGTCTCGAGACGTTGCTGGCCAACTGGCGGGCCAATCGGGACGAAAAACGGGTGGTGGTGGATGAGGAGGACATTTTGCATGTCGTCTCTAAATGGACGGGCATCCCGCTGCAACGCATGGAGCAGGGCGAAATGCAGCGCCTGTTGGCCACCGAAACCGAGATGGAAAAAATCGTGGTCGGCCAGCACGAAGCGGTGACCGCCATTTGCAAAGCCCTCCGCCGCTCGCGCGCGGATTTGAAGGACCCGCGCCGGCCCATCGGCACGTTCTTGTTGTTGGGGCCGACGGGCGTGGGCAAAACCCTGCTCGCCAAAACGCTGGCCGAGCAGATGTTTGGCGACACCAAATCGCTCATTCAACTCGACATGAGCGAGTACATGGAAAAGTTCAATGTCTCCCGGCTGGTGGGTTCGCCGCCCGGTTACGTGGGATACGAGGAAGGCGGCCAGCTCACCGAGCAGGTGCGCCGGAAACCGTATTCGGTGGTGTTGTTCGACGAAATCGAAAAGGCGCATCCTGACGTCTGGAACATGCTCCTGCAGATTTTGGAGGAGGGCAAGTTGACCGACAGCGTCGGGCGCGTGGTCAATTTCCGCAACACGGTCATTCTCATGACTTCGAACGTCGGTTCGGATGTCATCCGCCGCCAGGGCACCTTGGGATTTGCGCCGGCGAGCGATGAGGTCAGTTATGAGAAAATGCGGGACAAAACCTTGGAGGAATCCAAGAAGACGTTCCGCCCGGAATTCTTGAATCGGTTGGACGATGTCATCGTCTTCCGCTCCCTGACCAAACCGGACTTGGTGGCGATCTTGGACTTGGAGATTAACAAAGTGTTGGGCCGGCTCAAGGCCCGGAACATCCAGCTCACCTTGACCGAGGCGGCCCGGGAATTCCTGGTGCAAAAAGGCTACGATCCCCAATACGGCGCCCGCCCCATGCGGCGCGCTGTGGAACGACATCTGGAGGATCCGCTCGCCGAGGAAATCCTGCGCGGGGCTTTGCACGAAGGCGATCCGGTCCAAGTGGACGTGGCGGACGACAAACTGGTCTTTCAACAGACCGCCCCACAGGCGGAAGGCGCGCTCTCCAGCTAACACGATTCCGGCGATAAAAATCCCGGGCAGCTTCTGCAATCGCAGAGGAGTGCGTCATGATCCGTCGCCGAGAGACGGCCCGGCAGTGTTCCGTTTTCGACCGCAAGGGTTATTCGATGACCACCTTGCGGCGGAGCATTTTCTTGTGCGATTGCCGGGCCTTGCTTTGCAAGATGCGCTCCTGAACGCCTCGCGGACGTTTGCGTTTCTGGCGCCGCTCGCGTTCCCGTGCATCACGAGCGGCCTGGCGCAACGCTTGTTGCCGTTGTTCGATTTTGGCCAGGAGCAGTTGCCGGGCCCGCGCGCGGTTCCGCGCTTGGGATCGTTCGGTTTCACAACGCACCCGCAGTCTGGTAGGCCGGTGAACCAACACCACGGCGGTGGAAGTTTTGTTGACGTTTTGCCCGCCCGGCCCGCTGGAACGGACAAATACTTCTTCAATATCCGCCTCGCACACCCCCAAAGCCGCCTGCCGCCGCTCTCGTTGCGTTTTCTGATTTGATGCCGGGGAATTCATCCGGGTCAGTGGGTGGTCAGAGCGCAAACCGCCCGCGAACACCGTCGCCAAAAGCGGGGTGCAAGTCCAAGCGTAACGAGCTGGGTTCGCCTGCCTGGGCAAAGCATGCGGCCGCCCGCCTCAACCCCGTCAGGCGCGCAGTCTTGGAGTGGGATAATGTCCGTCCCGCTTTCATGCGCCAGATAGTGCCGCCAAACCTGACCCGGGCAAGCGTGAAGGCTGACGCGCCGCGAAAAGAAACAAGGACGTGACAATGCGCGGTTAATTCGATTTCTTGGGCGGCGCCGGCCGGGCCCGCCAACCCCCCAGCGGCAGGACATCGGACCGCGCAGCCCAAGCTTCCCATTGAGCGGCAAGTTGCCGCGTTTTTTTCGGATGCATCTCCGCTAAGTCATGCAGCTCGGAGCGGTCTTTGCTCAGGTCGTAAAGTTCCCAAGGCTGATTTTCCTTGGCCACGAGTTTCCATTTGCCGTCGCGGATGGCCCGGTTGCCCTCGTGCTCCCAACAGAGCGGCGCCGGGCGTTTCAGTGGTTTGCCGGTGAACACGGGCCGGAGCGAGATCCCCGGCAACGGTTTGATTTTTTGACCGGCGAATTCCTTGGGATACGTCGCGCCCCCCACGTCCACGCACGTTGCCATGATGTCAATGAGATGCCCCGGTTGATGGGTCAACGTGCCGTTGCGCCGCGCCGGAATGCCCGCCGGCCAATGCACAATGAGCGGGGTGCTGATGCCGCCTTCATGCACCCAATGTTTGTATTCGCGGAAGGGTGTGTTGGAGACATTGGCCCATCCGCGCCCGTAGGCGATGTACGTGTCGGGCGGTCCGGGCATGATGTCCGGCCCCGTGCGCACCCAACGACCATCGCGCGTTTGCATCGGCGGCCAGATTTTGGGCTGCAACGCGTCCGGGCCCCAAGGATGCAGCGGGATGGGCGATTCCGGCTCGTTGGCCGTGCGGCCCATGGGTTCGGCGCACGCGCCGTTGTCTTCCAGGAAAAAAATCAGCGTGTTGTCCAACTGGCCGTCCCGCCGCAACTGGGCCAAGATGCGGCCAATCCCTTGGTCCATGCAGTCAATCATCGCGGCGTAAACCTCCATGCACCGCGCGTTCCAAGCGTGATGTTCGGTTTGTTCCCAAGCCTCGTCCGGCGGGGAAAGCTCGGCCTGCGGATCAATCAACCCCAGTTGTTTCAGCCGCGCGAACCGTGCGCGGCGTACCGGCTCGAACCCGCCGTCATAACGGCCGCGGTATTTGGCGATGTCCCGTTCCAAGGCCTGCATCGGCCAATGTGCCGCCGTGTAGGCCACATACAGGAAGAAGGGTTGATGGGGAAACGCCGCGTGATGTTGTTGCAGGAACCGCACGGCGTTGTCGCTGATGGCCTCGGTGTAATAAAACTGCGCCGGGTGATATTCCGGATCGTTTTCCGGCGTGATGAAGGTGTTTTGCCGGCACAACGTGGTGGGATCGTAATAACTGCCCCCGCCGGTGATGGTGCCGTAGAATTTATCGAACCCGCGCTGCACCGGCCATGCGGACTGGTCCCCGTCCGCCCGTATGTGCCGCGTGACGTGCCATTTGCCGGCCATATAGGTGCGGTACCCCGCAGGTTTCAGCACCTGGGCGATCGTGACACATTGATCGTTCAACATTCCGCGATAGCCCGCGTGCTGGCGGTCCGCCGTCATGTGGCCGACGCCGGCTTGATGGGGATACAGCCCCGTCAACAGACTGGCGCGGGTTGGGCAACACCGCGCCATGTTGTAGAATTGCGTGAACCGGAGCCCGTGTTGGGCCAGCGAATCGAGGTTGGGCGTGTGAATCTCGCTCCCGTAACAGCCGAGATCGGAAAAGCCCATGTCATCGGACATGATGAGCAGGATGTTGGGACGCGGGTTGGATGCAGCGATGCCGGTCAGCACGGACAACAGCGCACAAATGAATGCAGTGACGGCTTTCATTGGGAGCCCAGCATATCGGGTGAGGCGCTGCCGGCAAGACGGAATCGAATTTCAAGATCACGCCTGAAAATGACGCCCAAACTCGGTGCCAACAAGGGCTGCCATTGTCGGTGCCCCGCCTCGCGCTGCCGTCCAACCGATGCCCGGCGACCCGTTCCTCCCACCCGCCTGAGGCAAAGCCTCGTTTGTCAGTGGCCCATCAATCTTTTGTTGCAGGTGCAACAAAGATTGCATGGCGGTTGGTGGATGAAATTTCCGGTGGCGGTGATGGGGGAGGTGGATTCAGGTAATTCTGGCGGAGTTGCAACGGCCAGACCAAGGTGGTGTGCCCGCTAAACTTGGGGCGTTGTGAAGTAAGCCATCCATTTCAATGCGTTGCGGTCAATGCCGCGAGATCGGGGCGAGCGCAATGCCCGCCAGCCCATAGCCAACGGGGAACTGAAAGCCTAGCTTTGCCTTGATTCCAAAAACGAGGGCGGCAAACTCATTGGTCGGTATCATCCCCGTAGAGCCCGGCTTTGCCTTGATTCCAAAAACGAGGGCGGCAAACTTCGGATGCGGATTGCAAAAGGATCGGGCAGCTTTGCCTTGATTCCAAAAACGAGGGCGGCAAACTTGTTGACACAATGAGCATTATTGAAAGGATGCTTTGCCTTGATTCCAAAAACGAGGGCGGCAAACTGATGCCGAGAAAATGCTGCGCTGGAAATCTGCTTTGCCTTGATTCCAAAAACGAGGGCGGCAAACTTCCATCTGTCAACAGTACATCCCAACGCCGCTTTGCCTTGATTCCAAAAACGAGGGCGGCAAACTCGGCTCGCTCCTTTCAATACCCGCCCCAACGCTTTGCCTTGATTCCAAAAACGAGGGCGGCAAACTCTTGTCCGCGATGACATCGCCAAAAAGCGTGCTTTGCCTTGATTCCAAAAACGAGGGCGGCAAACTTCCGTTGCGTTTCCAGAGGTTTGCTTCGTCGCTTTGCCTTGATTCCAAAAACGAGGGCGGCAAACTACCCGATAACTCCCAGCGCCCGTCACGATAGGCTTTGCCTTGATTCCAAAAACGAGGGCGGCAAACTATCGTTGCGCGAATCTGCGCTAAGTCGCAGGCTTTGCCTTGATTCCAAAAACGAGGGCGGCAAACTAGCGGGGAACAAACTTGCGATCGCGGTCTCCGCTTTGCCTTGATTCCAAAAACGAGGGCGGCAAACTAAAACGGCCCAAAGACTGCGATTGCAGCAAGCTTTGCCTTGATTCCAAAAACGAGGGCGGCAAACTGTTTGATTTTCGTATGCCGGAGCGCCACCGGCTTTGCCTTGATTCCAAAAACGAGGGCGGCAAACTAAGGCAACCGTGTCAGTTTCCGAAAGCGGCGCTTTGCCTTGATTCCAAAAACGAGGGCGGCAAACTGCGGTGTGCGAAAGTGGGGGCGGAAAAGCGGCTTTGCCTTGATTCCAAAAACGAGGGCGGCAAACTAAAATTGGTAAAATCAACTACCCACCCGCTGCTTTGCCTTGATTCCAAAAACGAGGGCGGCAAACTTTGGGATGCTGTCACATCGGACCGCTCTGCGCTTTGCCTTGATTCCAAAAACGAGGGCGGCAAACTGGCTACCGTGCGCGATCCGGTGCCGGGCCGGCTTTGCCTTGATTCCAAAAACGAGGGCGGCAAACTCGCGATGATAAAGTCGGGCTCGCCTGGCGTGCTTTGCCTTGATTCCAAAAACGAGGGCGGCAAACTCGGATTCTGTGGCTCGAACCTGCCCGTCCGGCTTTGCCTTGATTCCAAAAACGAGGGCGGCAAACTGTCCCCCCAAAAACTAATCCGGACAATCCGCTTTGCCTTGATTCCAAAAACGAGGGCGGCAAACTTTGGAGATAGACTACTCCAGCCGAGTAATCCGCTTTGCCTTGATTCCAAAAACGAGGGCGGCAAACTTGCGGCGTGGATAGTGCCAACCGCCTCAGGCTTTGCCTTGATTCCAAAAACGAGGGCGGCAAACTATGAAGAAACTTTTTCCCGGCACATCCGGCGCTTTGCCTTGATTCCAAAAACGAGGGCGGCAAACTCGACTGGTTGGCAATTTTTTTTCATGCTCTGCTTTGCCTTGATTCCAAAAACGAGGGCGGCAAACTACCGCGTCGCTCCGGTGTCCGGATCACAGGCTTTGCCTTGATTCCAAAAACGAGGGCGGCAAACTGGAGCTCCGCAAGCTGAAAGGTCAAACCAAGCTTTGCCTTGATTCCAAAAACGAGGGCGGCAAACTGGACGCGAACGGCCTCAACCTTTTGACCGTGCTTTGCCTTGATTCCAAAAACGAGGGCGGCAAACTAGCGCACTACAGGCGATACCGTGGCGCGCGGCTTTGCCTTGATTCCAAAAACGAGGGCGGCAAACTCTGCGGACGACAACACTCCACCGCGGAGTCGCTTTGCCTTGATTCCAAAAACGAGGGCGGCAAACTAATGGGGCCATTAATACCCCCAAAAATGGGCTTTGCCTTGATTCCAAAAACGAGGGCGGCAAACTATGTCCACGCGGATATTGACCGACGGCTGGGCTTTGCCTTGATTCCAAAAACGAGGGCGGCAAACTAGTTAATACATAATTGCGCGGGGGGAGTATGCTTTGCCTTGATTCCAAAAACGAGGGCGGCAAACTAGAACCCGCCCGCGCCCGAACGGAACTTTGGCTTTGCCTTGATTCCAAAAACGAGGGCGGCAAACTTGGTATCAGTTCGCGAAAGGTGAATGGAATGCTTTGCCTTGATTCCAAAAACGAGGGCGGCAAACTTCATTCATCGCGTTGTCCAACGCAATTTCGCTTTGCCTTGATTCCAAAAACGAGGGCGGCAAACTCATTGCTCCCAAAGCGTAAGCTTCCATCACGCTTTGCCTTGATTCCAAAAACGAGGGCGGCAAACTCGTGCACCTTGGCCGTGTCCTCAATGCCCAGCTTTGCCTTGATTCCAAAAACGAGGGCGGCAAACTCGTCCCCAGGTGCAGCTCTTCCAAGGTGGAGCTTTGCCTTGATTCCAAAAACGAGGGCGGCAAACTCCACGCCGAAATCCACGGGGTATAGAATGGGCTTTGCCTTGATTCCAAAAACGAGGGCGGCAAACTCGTCCCCAGGTGCAGCTCTTCCAATGTGGAGCTTTGCCTTGATTCCAAAAACGAGGGCGGCAAACTCGCCTTGCCCGGTCCCGCCCCGTTCCATGCGCTTTGCCTTGATTCCAAAAACGAGGGCGGCAAACTCGTTGCGAATGTTAATGGAGGAACCGATGAGCTTTGCCTTGATTCCAAAAACGAGGGCGGCAAACTAAAAGGAATGGAAGCTTAGGATGGTCGCATGCTTTGCCTTGATTCCAAAAACGAGGGCGGCAAACTCGGGCGCACTCACTCCCACAACCGTGCTGGGCTTTGCCTTGATTCCAAAAACGAGGGCGGCAAACTAACCCCTGGGAACTGGCTAAGTTTCACCCGGCTTTGCCTTGATTCCAAAAACGAGGGCGGCAAACTCGGCTTTTTCAAGGTGAGGATTGAATGAAAGCTTTGCCTTGATTCCAAAAACGAGGGCGGCAAACTTTGACCGTGCGGCGTTCTCGCTCGAACAGGGCTTTGCCTTGATTCCAAAAACGAGGGCGGCAAACTCGAGCAGCACCGGGTGCCGGGCGGGCATGGCTTTGCCTTGATTCCAAAAACGAGGGCGGCAAACTCCTTCATCGAGTACACGACCAGCTTCCGAAGCTTTGCCTTGATTCCAAAAACGAGGGCGGCAAACTGTAACCAAACAACACACCTTGATTAGGGCCGCTTTGCCTTGATTCCAAAAACGAGGGCGGCAAACTCGGGAGACCGTCGCGCCCGCTAAAACTGGTGCTTTGCCTTGATTCCAAAAACGAGGGCGGCAAACTAGCGCGTGGCCGGTAACGGTCAACGGTCGAGCTTTGCCTTGATTCCAAAAACGAGGGCGGCAAACTCAGGTGGATCACAAACTGTCCCTTAGTCTGGCTTTGCCTTGATTCCAAAAACGAGGGCGGCAAACTACTCTTCCGGCGTACGCAAGACGATTTCCGGCTTTGCCTTGATTCCAAAAACGAGGGCGGCAAACTGTTATTCATCGCGTTGTCCAACGCAATCTCGCTTTGCCTTGATTCCAAAAACGAGGGCGGCAAACTACCACCGTCCTTGTCGCGCAACCGTTCGCGGCTTTGCCTTGATTCCAAAAACGAGGGCGGCAAACTTCCATCCACAACGACCACCGGGCAAACATGCTTTGCCTTGATTCCAAAAACGAGGGCGGCAAACTGGAGCGTACTGGCACGCGTTTTACCCAATTAGCTTTGCCTTGATTCCAAAAACGAGGGCGGCAAACTCAGTGGGCGTAAACCACTGAGTTTGCCGGGGTTAGCCTTGTTGGCAACCCCGCGAACTGATGCCTTAAATGGTCGGGCAATGGATTTGGATGCAGTGTTTGGCAACTGAATCCCGGGCGCCGGTTGATCGGGACGTCTTGTTACCAAAGCTGGATTTGTTCAGGCAAATCCTCAGGTTTCATTTCAACGGCCGGTGCGCCTTGAATAACATGAGAGCGCTCCCATTGAGCCCGCGTCACCAGTACCGCCCGTACGCTGCCTTCGGACGGAAGATTTTTTTTGAGCCGTCCGATATGCGTTTCTTGGCGCGCGAAGGAGACGCACGCCCGCGCATATACGCTGAACTGGATCATTTGATAACCGTCATCAATCAAGAAATTGCGGAAGTCCGTGGCAGCCTTGCGCTGTTTCCTGGTGCCCACCGGCAGATCGAACGCGACGATTAGCCAGCCCATTTTATATTTTTGGGTGTCCACGGTTTGTAATGGCGTGGCTGGTTTTCGGTCACGGCTTTGCGAAAACTACGCACTACGCCTTCAATCACGCCCCGGATTTCCAGCGTTAAATCCAAGTAATCCACCCGCTCCAGCGGAAAGCCAGTCACCCATTTACGATATTCTTTGGTGACCTCCCATGTTGGGGTTTCGGGATGCTGTTGGACCCATTGTACCACGCGCCATTCCACGCACGGGCGGAATGGTTCCATGAGGTCGTAAGCCAAAGGGGTGCTGCGCTCACGCGGGACGTGAGCGATGCCAAACGTGGGGTCCAGGCCGACCCCGAGCAGTTTTTGCAGTACGGTGGAGAGCAAGACCGCATACCCATAATTCAACAGATGGTTCAACCCGCCACGCGCCCGGTCGCGGACAAAACTTTCGTCCTTCAAGCTGCGACCAAAAATCTGCCAGAACGTCTTGGCGCAGAGGGATTCCTTGTGCGGCTTTCTTCCGAAAGCGGTGTCGCGGAGGTTGGTCAATAATTTGTCTTGGGGAGCGATGTGTTCGGCCAGCGCAAATTGATTTTGGCATTTGGCGTCAATGGTTTTTTTCCACAAATGCGCCCGGATGCGCGGCGTGAGGCGGAGCAGGGCGCGGGAAAGAAGGGTGTCGGTGGAACGATTCGCGGGGAGGACGAGGCTGATCGGTTTGAATGATTCGCAAATAATCAAGGCCACGCCCTGTTTGGCAGCTTGCAGAAATAACTCGCTGTGAATCGAAGCCGAGAAACTGGTGATGATAATGGAAGCCACGTCTTCCAGCGGAAGTTTTCGTTCGCCTTCCGCCGTTTTACAAATCAACTGGCCGTCTTTGCAACCTACTGCGCATTGCGGCGAGTCTATGCTGACGAGGTGGTAGGCCATGTGGGGACGCCCGTAAGAGGTGGCTTAACAACCCGCATTCCATTCTTAAGCAAGCTTGCCAACAGGACATTTATCTTGTGGCCGGCCATCTTGTTTTTCAACCGGACAACATCGGGAAAACCCAAATCAACAGCTATTCCGGAGGTGTTGTTTTTTACTGAAAAAACCCGCCATACTCCCATAAATTTTCCTTGAGGTACTTTCACGAGTTGCCCATTTCGCAACACCCTTGGCCTTTTTCCCCCATTGGCTTTTTTCAATTCCCGCAGGCGCTCCCAGACTTTGTGAAAAGGGATAATTGTTGGTTCGGGGTCGAGTGCCACGCCGTAGTTGTCAG